>Ga0216301_1000142_pt1 | contig 20402 bp, 18 predicted proteins | sample 4hB_Boncat_minus_FD_156203 | JGI IMG/M metagenome (GOLD analysis project Ga0216301, IMG submission 156203) | Terrestrial sediment cell enrichment communities for BONCAT metagenomics from Utah, United States - 4hB_Boncat_minus | ecosystem: Environmental > Terrestrial > Deep subsurface > Rock...
CCTCGGCGCGCCAGCCGGAGGCCCTTCCGGATCTCCCTTTCGGCCCGGACGACCGCGCCGAGGTCTCCATGGAGCAGACCGAGAGAGACGAGGACTCTCGCCTCAGTTTCCACTTCCCCGGACGCCTGCGAGAGCCGAACGCTGCGCGTGTAGGCGTCCTCAGCCTCCTTCAGTCGGCCGCGACATTGAAACACGAGCCCCAGGTTATCCAGAGTCCTGGCTTCGCCCCGGGTATCGCCGGCCAGATGGCGCAGCGCCAGCGTCTGCTGATGCAACCGCAGCGTCTCGTCGTGATGTCCCCGCGCAAAGGAAAAGTCCCGGACGGCGTCGGAGAACGGGCAGAGCGCCGCGCCCTCTTCCCACAGCACGGCGGCGCATGCCATCAGGTTCGGCCACTCCGTTTCCAACCAGTCCAGGGCGCGGAGGGCCGCCTCTGGCGGCGCGACGGCCGGAGCGGTTCGGCGGCCTTCCTCGACGGCGAACTGGAGCACCGCTCGCGCTACTCGGACGGCCTCCGGCGCGCGTCGCTCTCCGAACTCATCCAGAAGACCCTGGCGGATGAGCGGATGGAACGTGTACCGGCCGCCGCTGTGACGGAGGATCGACGCGCGCACGAGACGCGGCGCCAGGAGATCCCAGTCGTCCCCGCCGTGGACGGCGGTGATCAGCTGGGCGTCGGAGCCGGCGGGGAGGTGCGCCAGCCGCATCGCGAGCTCCCGCGTGGGCCCGGTGAGCTGGTCGAAGGAGAGGCGGAAGCAGGCGAGGATGCTTCGGTGGCGCGGTGAAAGCGGGGAGGGTCCGTCAACGGCCAGAATCGCAAGCCCTTTCCGGACCCGATTGGCCAATCGCTCCATGCCGATCCCGCTCGCCGCCAAGGCCGCCAGGAGCTCAATGGAGAGGGGATGGTTGCCAACCAGGACACAGAGGGGACGCACCTGATCCCGGTCTCGGCCGTCCCAGCGGGCGGCGGTCGCCCGGCGCTCGAAGAGCTCGGCGGCTTCCTCCAGCGATAACTCCGGCGTCTGAAACTGGAAGCCGAGCCCCGGGATTGACTCGCGGGAGGTGATCAGGACCCGCATCGGGGGGCGGAGCCGGGCCAGCCAGTCCAGCAGCTCCTGGTCAGCGGCCAGCGTCTCGAAGTTGTCGAAGAGAATCAGGCTGGGGCGAGCCCCCAGATACGCGGCGATTCGCGCGGCGAGCTGGGCTGGCGGCTCGTCTTCCTGGCGCTTCTGGAAGAAGGCCTGACTAATCAGCCGAAGGCACTCTGCATAAGGTGGCCCGTACTCGCCGTTCACCCAGGCCGCGCCGCCCGGCAGCGCGCCCTCCTGGAGCAGCTCCTCCACCACTTTGAGGGCCACCTGCGTCTTCCCGATTCCCGGCTCTCCGTGCAAGAGGACCAGACCGCCCTGACGGAGCTGCTGCTTCAACCCCTCCCGAAGTCCCAGATGTCCGATGAAGTCAGGCGATGACAGCGGGAGCGGGGCCAGTGAGCTGGACACGGTCCAGGGCGCGCGTTGATCCGGCAGGAGCTGGGCGCAAGCGTCCGCCGCCGAGTGGGTCGGTCGAACCGTGAGGGGCGACGCCTCCGAAGACTCGGACCAATCCGCCAGTCGGGCGGCGTCCGCCTCCGGATAGACGAACAGGTTGCCCCCTTCCCAGAGCGCGGCGCGCTGCTTCGCCTTCAGACCGCTCACCGAGCAGACGTCGCCGGCCAGGTTCACGCTTCCTGTGACCACCACGCCCGCCGGCAGGGCCTGTTCTCGCGCCGCAGAGACCAGGGCAAGCAGCAGCCCCAACCCCAGTGACGATCCGGACACGAGTTGTTCCAGGGGATCGACGGTGCAGACCGCGGAGAGATCGGGGCGGTCCAGTAGCCGCGCCGCGACATGGCAGGCAGGCTCCGCAACCCCCGCCAGCAGTCCCTGAAGGTCGGGCTGCGCGAACCGGAGGCCGGCGGGCCCTCCGGGGACCAGGCTGATGCTGATGCGCACGAGACGCCCGAGATCCGTCAGCCCGTCCGCGTAGCGGACTACGGTGGCGGCGTAAGCCTGGCCGGCCGCCGTGACCGGAAGGGGATGGCGGCGGTCTCGCAGCCAGGCGAGGGCGCGCTCTGACAGGGCGCCGAACGTGGGGTCCGCAGTCCACTTGGCATATGCGGTCGTCACCGCCTCATGGACCACAAACCCCATGTTCTGGAACTGCTGGAAGCGACGCAGCATGCCCTGCCGCTCGGCGACGTCGCCGAGCGCCCCGTCCGGCTCCGCCGCCTCTCCGCTCGCGTGGACCGCCGTGGCGAGGTACGAATCCGCCTCGCGGAAATCGTGCTCGAGCGTTTGCAGTCCCACCAGCAGGGCGGTCAGGCGGAGCAGCTCCTGGAGCGGGCCCGCCGCCGCCGCGTGGCTCCAGCGCCGGCTCTGGGACAAGAGCGTGTACAGGGTGCGAAGCTGCTCAAGATCGGGGGAGCCGTGGCAGAGCGCCTCTGCGGCTGGCAACAGGGCGGCTTGCGCCCAGTGCGCCAGGGCAGGGGAATCTCTCGTTTCCAGGACTTGAAGCGCAAGACGGAGGAGGCCCAGGTGATCCCCAGCGCCCTGCAGCCGTTCGATCTTTGCGTAGAGCTCTTTTACTCCCGGAGACATCAGCGCTTCATCTCTCGTGATCCCGGCCACCCGCTCAGTCGGCGAGAGCGAGCTCGATGGAGCAGGTTCCTTCCAGCTCCCGCGGAGCCGGCAGAACCACGACGCCCTGCCCCTGATCCAGCTGAACGTATTCTTCCAGAGAACTCCCGGAAGAGGAGGAGACGACCACCTTCATTCTCGCGTCGCGCCAGCGAGGATCTTCGACCGTCAGGAATAGACGAGCTTCGTCGTGCGTGGCGACGATCTCTCCACGCACGACCCCGGGCAGCTCGACCGGGGGGAGGAGCACGGGCGGGCCTGCCACGACCTGCTCGTCGGCATCCGCCGCGGCGAGGTGGAATTGCGGAGGGAAAACAAAGGGAGGCAGCAGCACCGGTCCCCACACTCTCGCGGCTTCCTCTGAGGGGCCGCGAATCACCGCCAGGAACCGCTCGCGCGCCGCGTTTCGCCGCCGCTCCATCTCCCGCGTTTCCGGCTCCGGATTAATCGCCTCCGTGATCGCCGGCGTCAGGCGCGCTGCGCGCCGGTGCGCCGCGTAGAGGGCTGTGAGCTCTTCCAGCTCCGCCTGGCAGGAGGCGCAGGCCGCCACATGCTCCCGAACCGGTTGGAGGTCCGCGTGCTCCGCCTCCGTCAACGTCCCGACCAGCTCCGGCAGACGTTCCGCCGCCGCGCGGCAACTCTCGGTCATTGGCTGAGCCTCCGCATCGACTCCGGCGTCCATTGCCGCCGTCGCAGGCAGTGCCTGAGTCCCGTCAGGCCGCTATGGAGCAGCCGACCGACCGCGCTTCGGCTGCGGTCCACCTTGGGCACAATATCGTCGACAGAATGACCGTCCAGATGCATGGTCACCACCTCGTACTGCTCTGCGGGAAGAGCGTTCAGGCACTCCTCTTTGTCCAGCCGGAAGAGAAGCAGGTCGATGTTCAGTTCTTCCGAGCCTCGAGGATCCTCGATGTCGCCGAGAAGCACTTCGTGCCGCTTTTTCCAGTGGTCCTGCAGGAGATAGAGGCATCGATGGAAGAGCCAGCCCAAGATATCCGCTTCGGGCCCAAAGCGCTCCAATAGGGCGGGGTACTGCTTACTGAACTGGGCGCACGCCTCGACGATGATGTCGGAAGCGGTGTCTGCGTCCGCGTGGCATCGACGGAGGTACCCGTGCAGCGGCGGCCACAGGACGTCAAAAAGGAGACCCCAGGCGTCCTGGGGTCTCTGGCGGTGCTTCTCCAAAAGCGCCTGTAGGTCCTTGATCCGCGGTCGAACCAGGCGACCATCCTCCGGGCAGCGCGTCATGGCGTCTTTGGCGTCCTCTCGTCAGATGGATGGGGCCGGATCCGAGGGGAAGCGTCTGACGGCGCCGCTCCTTCCGCCCCTTCCGCGTCTTGCGTTTTCAGCATTGCGAGAAAGCGTTCTCGATCGCGCGCGGCGTGCGCCTGCAGTTGCGGATCCCGCTCGATCTCCGCGGCCTTGTGGGCAAACCAGCGGTCGAATTCCGGGTCACCCGCCAATTCATCGAAGATCCGGCTGACCTTCTCCGCCCACATCAACAGGCTTTCCAGATCCTGTGCCTCGGGCGCTTCCGGACGATCTAGCCGGTCCCGGATGCTTCGCCACTCCGCGCGCGGATCCGCCTCCGCCGCCGCCTGCGGCTCTGTAGCATCCCTCTCAGGTGTTTGTTCCTTGCGTTCCATCTGTCCTCCTCAATGGCGTTTCGTTTACTTCCACGCTACCAGTTCTTGCTTGCTTGTCAAGAGGGCGTTCGGAGGCACACAGCTGTCTCGCGCGGAGCTCGAAAACTGCTTGGACTATTTTGGGACGCCGGGGCCCTCCAGCTCTTTTAGTGAGTGAAGCCGGAGAGGAGCCGCCCAGCTCCCGACGAGGGCTTCCATGTCACACGAAAGGGACGTGGATGAGCACAGGGACCCGAACGGGGACCAAAACCACCACCATCACAGCGGGCGACGTCCGCAAGGTGATGGCGGCCACGACGGAGGAGATCACGACCCTCTGCACCCGAGCAGGAGCGGTGGCGCGCGACTTCAACGTAGACGACGCGCTCCGCGATTGCAGCCTGTTCGCCTTGAACGACATCATCTCGGCGATCCGGCTCCAGTTCTACCTGGGTGATGAGCTCGTGCGGGAGTACGCATACGTGATCGCCCCGAGCGCCCTGACGCCAGAAGGACCGCCGCCCGGGCAGCCTCCGGCTGGCGCCATTCCCCCCGGCGCGCGGGTGCGGCTCGTCGTCTCGCACAATCTGGCCACCGCCCGGGAGATCCGAGACGGCTGGTTCAAGCGGCTTGGCTGGGGGCAGTGCCGACCGCTCCAGAGACCGGCTGGAGTTCAACCCCAGACTTACGGAACCTTCGCGTCCGGCGGCTTCGGGGTGGAGCGTCAGCTGCTCGTGAACCCCAAGTACGACCAGCCGGTCACCGACCCCGACCATGCGACACCCCAAGGAAAGAGGTAAGCCGATGCGATCTCTCACACTGGTCCCGCAGTCTCCCCAGGGAGACGAGCTGGGACGGCTCACACTACCAGAGGCCCTGATTGCGGCCGCCGGTCATGACGCGGGAGAACAGAGCCCATCTCGCCGGGAGGCGCTGGGCGAGCTCCATGAGCTGATCCGCAAGTCCCTCCACGAGCAGGGGATGGAAGTCGCGCTCGATCTGATTGACTTTCAGATCGCCGTCAGCCGCGCCCTCCTCCGGGACACGGAGGGCAAGGACATCGAGCTTCGGCTCCCGGTGCATCCGCTCCCGGATCCGCCGGAAAAGCCCACGCTTGGCGGGAAGCCGGCCCAGAATGGCCTCGCAGTGCTGGACAACTTTTTCTTTCTCACGGAGCTGGAAGGAGACTCCCATGAATAGCGCACATCCTGCCCAAACCGTGGCGACCTGGACGGTCACCACCCGGCGATCCGACGACACCGCCGCTGCCCGAGCCCAGCTGCTGAATCACCTGCGCACGGAGCTGCAGCGCCGGCTCCAGGAGGCGCCCGACACCCAGGAGGTCGTGCTGCAGGGTGGAATGCACACCATCCGCCTCCGACGGGAATCCGGCGCCTGGGCTCCCGGCGGGGACCTCCAGCTGCGCTTCCAGGAGGAGCTCACCGCTGGCGGAGCCACGACCGGAAGCGGGGTGGCGGGAGTGGAGCTTCCCAGCCTCGCGCTGCCGGAAGCCGGTCTGGAGCAGCTCGGAAAGCGGCTGGTGGGCCTGGAACAGATCCGGAACGACGTGCTGGTCCGCCTCGCCTGCCGGTGGAGCGGCTCGGCGGATCGGTGGAGCCGGCAGGTGCGAGCGCCGCTGCCCCCGGCGCTGCGGTCCCACTGGGAGCAGAGCAGCGCGCTCTTCGTCTTCTCCGGCGATCCGGGCACGGGGAAGTCGGCGCTCGCCCGGAGCGTGGCGGACCGCTACTGCCGGATGACCGGGACGAGTGGACGCCTCCTCCTGATGGGAACGGAGGCGCGGGGCTCCGGGACGGTAGGGGACTTCGGGAACCGGCTGCGCGCCGCCTTCGCCCTCGCGGCGGAAGCCGCAGAGAGCGAGCCCTGCTTCCTGGTCATCGATGAAGCGGACGCGCTGGCCATGCGGCGCAGCGAGACCCAGGCGCACCAGGAAGACCGGGCCGGGACGGCGACGCTGCTCCAGTCCCTCGACGCCCTGGCGGGCCGGCGGGTGGCCGTCTTCTTGACCACCAACCTGGCCGGCCATCTGGACCCCGCCGTCCGTCGCCGGGGGACGTCCTACACCTTCCCCCGCCCGGATGCGGAGGTGCGACGGCGGCTGTTGAGCCAGTGGCTGCCGGCTCTGAAAGCCCGGCAGCTGGAGCGCGCGGTGGCCGCCTCCCGCGGCATGACTCCCGCCGACCTGGAGCGCGCCCTCGGCAGCGCCTACTTCACCGCGATCCGCAGTGGATCGCCTCTCACCATGAGCCTGGTCGTGGAGCGCCTCCGCCAGGCTGAGCGGACCGACGCCGTCTAGGAGGATGCCATGGACTCGGATGACAAGCTCCGGTTTCCGCGCCGGATCTCGATGGAGCAGGCCGCCCGGACCGTTACGGACGCGGACGTCGAGCGACTCCGACAGCTCGCCTACCGCATCCAGCAGGCCGCCGTGGCGGAAGAGATGATCCAGGAAGCCCGACGCAAGGCGTTGAAGGCGCGGGCCAAAACGGAAGAGATGGAGGCGGAGCTCCACGCGCAGCGGTTCGCCGCCCGGGCGCAGCTCACCGGCAAGATCGGCCGGCCAGGCAAGCGGAGCGACAAGGGCTCTCCCACCATCGATTGGGAGCTGGACGACCGGGAGCTGGAGGCGCTGGCCCTCAAGGTGGTGGTCCGGATCGCTAAGGCGGCGCCGGAGGGGGTGGACCGGGAGTGGCTGATCTGCCAGACGGAGCTCGGCGAGCGGCTGCCGCCCTACGTGGCGGCGGAGGTGCTGCAGCGAGCGCAGGAGATGCTGGATCTGCTCCGCTAGCGACGGCCGGCAAGGGGTCAATGGGGTGTCCAATCGGCCGGGCTTCCGGTTGGACACCCGTCCCGGCGGAAAACACGCCTGGATCATTGGCCGGGACCGCTCGCGAGCGCGGTGACTCCTTCCCGGTTCCGTCCTCGTCCTCTTCACTCGCTGATTAGCTCCTTCATCGTCCGAGTCCGTGCCAGTCAGGACCTGACGGCCGGCGGAAGCGGAGAAAAAGCATGCGTATTGGAAGCTATGTCAAGACACCGGAGCAGAGCCGGACAGGAGCCGTGTTCTCCGACGATTCGGCCCTGCGGCCCCACCTGGAGCGTCCCTGGTTTCGCGCCTACCTCGCGCGGCGGCTCGGAACGCCTCTCGGGGCGGGAGCGGGCGAGCCTCAGGGTGTCGTCACTATCTCCGAGGACGACCTCGCCCGCCATACGGTCCTGACCGGCTCCACTGGGAGCGGCAAGAGCCGCGCCCTGGAGCTCTTCCTGGATCAGGAGATCGCCGCGAACCATTCCGTGGTGCTGATCGACCCGAAAGGGGAGACCGCGGATCGACTGCTCGCCCGCGTCCAGGCGAGCGGGCGGGCGGCGGAAACCGTCACGCTCCTGGACCCGCGCAGCTTATTGGGGATTCCCGGCTGGAACCCCCTGGCCACGGACATCCCGCTGTCCCAGGCGGTGGCGGACTTTGTCCATGTGCTGGAGCAGGCCCATGCGTCCTGGGGACCGCGCCTGGCGGACACCCTGACGAACGCGCTGCTGGTGGTCGGCGCGCACGGTCTGTCCTGCTACGAGTTGGCCCGCTTTCTGGTGCGGGAGGACTACCGGAACGCCCTGCTGGGACGCGCCGTCCGCTCTGCGGAGCCGCTCGCCTACGCCGAGGCGGTCCAGTACTTCCAGATGGAGTTCAACGCCTGGGGGCGCTCGGAACGGGCGCAGGCGACGAGCCCCGTGCTGAACAAGGTGCGCGAGCTGCTGCGCTCTCCGTTCCTGTTTCCCTGCCTCTGCGCCCGGCGGAACACGCTGGACCTGGCGAGCTACTGGCGTCGGCCGGGCGTCCTCATCATCCGGCTCGACCGGGCCGTGCTCGGGGAAGAGGGCGCGCGGCTCCTGGGCGGGCTGTTGATCCATCTCCTGTTCCGGACGGCGCTCCGCACCCCCGGGTCCGTCCCGGTGGCGCTGGCCATCGACGAGCTGCCGCTCCTGGAGCGGTTCGTGGGGAAGGCGCTTGCCGAGATCGTGACCGTGGCCCGGAGCCTGCGTCTCCGGCTTTACTTTGCGCTCCAGCACTGGAGCCAGCTGTCGGAGCCTCTGCGGGAAGCGCTGCTCGCGAACGCGGCGGTGCAGGCGTTCTTTCGCCTGGGTTACGACGACGCTCGCCTGATCGCCGCGTCGCTGGCGGCGAACACGCCCGCGCACGTTTCCCGCCTCACGGTGGCGGTGGACCGGGTGGATCGTTACACGGGGGAGCCGGAATACGCGGAATGGCGTCACCCGATCCGGGACCCCTACGGCCGCCCGCTCCGCATGGGCGCCGGGGTGTGGAAGGAGAAGAAGCCCCACTCGCTGGCCGACCTGCACGCGTTGACCGCCGCTCAGCGCGTGGGACGGCTCTACGTCCGCACCCCGGATACAGGACAACCGGTCGAGCTGGGCGCCTACCTTGCCGGCCTTTCCCCGGCGGACTACCGGATCGAAGGCCCGTCCGTCCAGGCGGTGGTCTGGTTCCCCCGGCCTCGCATCATCAAGACCGAGCAGTTCCGTGAGGCGGACGCGCTCCGGCTGTGGGTCGGCCGCCTGCAAGCGCTGCCGGTGCAGCACGCCGTCGTCCGGCTCGCCGCCGGAACAACCGGCGTCGTGAAGTTCAGCACGGTCGATACCCCGACGCTCGCCGCCGGAGCGCGGGATCGCTTCCTGGAGAGCAGCCGTCAGACGAACGGCCAGACGCCGGAGGAGATCGCCTCGCTGCTCGCCGGGCGTCAAGAGCAGGTCGAACAGGCCGCCGCCGGGCGTGTCTCCCCGTCAAGCGAACGCCCGAACCCAGGGGAGACGCGCGGAAAGCCTCAGCTGGTCAGCAGTCAGTTAACCCAGAGAGCCGTAGCGGAGGTGGACGATGGCAGCCTCTGGTGAGCAGGGCCGCCGCCGGCGTTATACCCGCCGCCCGGCCGGGCCGGTGGCGCCCACGCCGCAGCGTCTGGCCCTGCTGCGTTACCTGGCGCAGCTGGGAATCGCGAGTCTGCCGCAGCTCGCGGCGCTTGCTTGCCCTTCCGAGAAGTCGGCGCGGCGCAGCCTGCGGACGCTCTTCGACGGCGGTCTGGTCGAGGTGGTGCCGGTGCCCCGCGTCGCCCTGGCGGAGTCGATCGACGCGAGCGATGTCTCCTTACTCTATGGCTCCGCGCCGAACCTCTTCGTCCTGACCCGTGCGGGAGCTGCTCTGGTGGAAGAGCTGGGCTGGGAAGGCGAGGTCCGTCGGAAGCCGGGATACGGGCCGCGCAACACCCTGTTTCTCGCCCACGAGCTGGCGGTGCGCGACGTCTTCGTGTTCTTCATCCGGTGCAGCCGGCGGTATGCGGGACACCGGCTGGAGCAGTGGCTGGACGGCCCGGAGGGACATATCCGCTTGAAAGTGGGGGAGGGGCCCGCCGCCGTCCGTCCGGACGCCCGGCTCCTCTACCGGCTTCCCGAGAAGGTGCTGGTGGGGCTGGTGGAAGTGGATCGGGGCACCGAGCGGGGCCTCACCCGCTGGAAAGAAAAGCTGGCCGGCTACGACGCCCTCATCCGGAGCGGCAGCCTGCCGGCGGTCACGGGATACCGCGGCCCTCGGGTCCTGGTCGTAGCGCCGGACGCCCGGCGGCGGGACGGGCTCGCGGCGCTGATCCGAGCGCATGCCGCCCCGGACATCGCGAGCTGCTTCTGGATTGCGGAGCGCTCCGTGCTCCAGGAGCCCGAATTGACGGGAGCCCACTGGCGGCAGCCGAACCAGGCGGCGCTGCTGCCCCTCGTTCCCATCGAGATCGCAGGCTCACCCCCTACGGGGTGGAAAGGAGAAACAGATGAACGCTGAACAACTGACCGTCCACCAGGGCGTGGAGCTCTACCTGGAATACCTCGCCCATGAGCAGCATGCCAGCGCCAGCACCCGGATGGGCTACCAGTCATGGCTCCGGCGGTTTCTTCGGTTCATCGCGCAGCAGGCGGTGGAGTCGGCGACGGCGGAACCGCTCCTCGTGGAGGTGAGCAGCGAGCAGATCCGCAGCTACTTGTACAGCCTTTCGCGGCAGGGACTGCGGCCCCGGACGCTGCGCGGAGCGCTCTATCCGGTGCGCGGGCTGTTCACGATGGCGCGGGAGCGCGGCTACCGGCCGGATAACCCGGCGCTGGCGGTCAAGCTTCCCAAGAAGGATGCGGCCATCCGGGTGACGGTGAGCGACGCCGAGCTGGAGCAGCTGCTGGTGGGCAGCGCTCGGGAGCCGGATCCCGAGCGACGCCCGATGAGCCGGGCCGTTCTGGCGGTGCTGATCTACGGGGGGCTGCGCCGGCGGGAGCTGCTGGATCTCCAGGTGTCGGACGTGGGCCTGGAAGACGGTAGAATCCACGTGCGCTCGGGGAAGGGGGCGAAGAGCCGGACCGTGTTCGTCTGCAAGGAGTGCGTGCAGGCGTTACAGGAGTGGCTGGCGGTGCGGCCCCGGGTCGCCCATTCCTATCTCTTCGTCACCGACTCCCGCCGGCGTCTCGGGGACGTCGGGCTGTCGCAGCTGCTCACAGCGGCAAAGTCGATGGGCGATCTGGGGGAGCAGAGCCATCTGACGCCTCACGCCATCCGTCACGCCGCCGCCACCCGGCTGCTCCGGAATGGAGCGGACCTCCGCTCGATTCAGCAGTTCCTGGGACACAGCAGCTTGCAAACGACCGCCGTCTACCTCCACACGGATGAGCAGCAGCTGCAGCGGATCGCCGAGTGCGGCGGCCTGCGCAGGAACCCGTCTCCAGCGCCCCGCACTTCCAGAGAGACCTCCGCTGCTCCTCGGATGCGATTCGAGCGCTCGTCGGACAGCCGGAATGCACGATCGGAGCCACGTGCGTCCCGGAGGAGGCCGGGAGATCGCCTACGGCGGCGGGAAAGCTGACGGCGAGGATGTGTTGTGCGTACCGGCAAGATACTAGTGAACCGGTAACTAAAGCATCTCCTTAAAAGGGATGTAGTCTCCATTCCCTAATAGAAGCTACAGTTCGTTCCTGAACTGGCGGCCCAGATGGACGGGAAGATCCTCCTCGCGCAGAAAGGGATGATGCTGTTTCCTGCAAGGAAGAGTTACTGTTTGATTCGGCATCGGCTGCGAAATCCCCTTCTCTGACCCGTAAATCTGGTCTTGCGTCTAGCCTCGGACTCCGGGCTATGGTAGCTTCCGTCTCCGTGTTTGAGGAACGAAGACAAAGACCGTTTGAGGAGATCCCGGCTGCGGAGCGGACCCGTCCGGTGCTGGAACTCGGCCACGTGGTAGCGACTCCTGGCGCCCTGAACGCGCTCGTATCATCGCATGAGAGCGGCGACTGGTACGTGCGCCGCCACATGTGCGGAGACTGGGGCGACCTCGATACTGACGCAGGATAACAGGAGCACGGCACGTGAGCGATACCCAGGAGGCAGGTGGTAACGAGACAACGCGCGTTGAAGCATTCAGTGACGCCGTCTTTGCCATCGCGATCACGCTCCTTGCGCTCGAACTCAAAGTGCCCCATCTGGAAGGAGACGATTCGAATGCAGCGCTTTTCGCTGCGCTCCTCAAGTCCTGGCCTTCCTACGTTGCCTTCCTAAACGTAATCGTTCAGGCGGGTGCCTGGGATAGCAGACTGGGTGCGGCTTCCCCACACCGCGCCGCTCCGCAGGTCTCCACGAGGTAGCGCCAGACATTGCGCCCCTGCAGCCGCAGCGTCGCCACCGCCGTGAGCATCCGCTCCACGAACTGCTCGCCCGTCTCGCTTTGATGTCCGAAGCTACTTTTACGCCACAACACCCCAGGGCGTAGCGCTCTTTCGGCCGCGTTATTAGTGGGCTCTCCGCCATCCACTTCCAGCCAGGTCCACAGCGAAGGCCATTGCTCCAGCAGGGACCGGCAGAGGGCCTGTGTTTTTAGAGGGCCTGTGTTTTGCGGGAGCCGTGTTCCGCACCCCAACGCAAAGGGGCTCGCAGCTCCTCTAGGCGGGCCGTGATCTCAGCTAAACATACCTCCCACTCCCCCGCGCCCCGACGGTAGCGCTGCCACGGCTCGAGTACTTTGCCGAAGATCTCCAGCATCCACCGCCCCACCACCGCGTCGATCCCGCCCCGTTCGGCCGCCGCCCGAAAGTCTCGGGCCAGGTGCGCCCAGCACAAGGAGCGGCGCTCTGCTGGCAGGTGGCCGTAGGTACTGTAGCGGTCACTGATCACCACCGGTCCCGTGCCGGCGGCTTCTGGGAGCAGGGCCTGGAAGACGGCGCGACTGCGGTGGCGGTCTACATGGAAGAACGCGAACTGCTTCGTTACCGCCGTCCAGATCCAGTGCAGGGTGCCTGCTTCTTTCCAACTCGTCTCGTCCACCCCCAACACCGGCACGCGCGGCACTGTGGAAGCGAGTTCTGCATACGGCGCGGCCAAGGCGCGGGCGGTCTCCGCTTCCAAAGCGCAGAGGGTGCCCAGCGAGAGTTGCACGCCGAAGAGGTCCGTCAGCAGCGCCTGGGTCTGGCGGCGCGGCAAACGGCACGCGCCGGAGAGGAGGGCGGCCACGGCTTGGACACGCGGCCCCACGCAGCGGTTTACTCCTGCGGGCAAGGCGCCCCAGGTGCGCCGCCCACAGTCGCGGCAGCGGCGAGCTTCCGCCTGGTATTCCGTGATCTCGGGACGGATCGGCGGCAGTTCGAAGACCTGGAACCGCCGGACCTTGCGCTGCCGAGGGGAGCTTTGCGGAAAGTGGCCGCCGCAGTGTCCGCAAGTGTCCGGCGTGCAGACCACCACGTGATCCACGGCGCTGGCGGGCACTAGGCGCCGGTAGTGGGCCGGGTGACCGTGCTGACCGCCCCGCTTCTTGCCCGTTGGGGGCTTCTGCCGCCGCTGCCGCCAGGGCGGATCACTGGAGGGCGGTTGCGACGAGTTGCCGGAGTTCCGTTTCTCCCGTTCCACCAGTTCTTGGACCTGCGCCTGGAGTGCAGTCAGGAGCTGGTGCTGCTCCCGCACCCGCGCGCGCAAATCCTGCACCATCGCTTGGAGCGTGGGTACGTCGTCCGGCAGGGCATCCGGCTGCTGATCGACCGAGGGCTGGCTCACACTCCAATCGAATCACAATCGGGGCCAACGAGTCACCTACCTGAACGGTTACGAGCGCTTGATGAGAGGAGGCACTGAATCCGGAGCGCCCGCAGGGTGCTGCTTCGGAAGAATGGTCGGGGCCGTGCTCATCCCGGGGGGTCTCCTACCCTACGACCGTGGCACGGGATAGAGAAACCTAAAAGGAGTTATGTTCCACTCACGCCTAGTGCCGCTATGCAGAAGTACGTAAGCCAGTAGTGACAAGCAGGGCGCTTCTATGATTCAACTAAGCGATGCCTATGGGAGATCACGATGCCCCTGCCTAAACCGCACTATCAGCCCCAGTTTACACCCGAGCAACTTGCCGAAGCGCGCCGTGTCGCCGCCCAACACTCCGCCCCGGCCCTCCAGGTCCGTCGCGCCCGCTTGGCCCTCTGCTTGGCGGAGCATCCAGACCTTTCGCACGCCGCGATCAGCGCCCGCTGTGGCCTGGATGCTGAAACCGTCTACAAGTGGCGCCGCCGTTGGGCCACCCAAGGCTGGTCTCTCACTGATGCCCCGCGGTCCGGAAGGCCGCGGGCTTTCCCCCCCGGAGACGACCACCCTCGTCAAAGCCCTCGCCTGTGAACGGCCCACCGATACCCAGCGCCGACCCCTCGCGCGGCTCTCCGTCTTCGATGTCTGCCAGCGGGCTTGGCAACTCGGTCTCACGCTTTCCTATAGTACGGTTTGGCGACGGCTCGCCGAGGATGCGTTACGCCCCTGGCTCCAGGAGCAGTGGCTCTTCCCCCGCGACCCTCGGTTCCTGGAAAAGGCGAGCCCGGTGCTGGAACTCTACCACCGCCGCTGGCAAGGAGAGCCCCTCGGCCCCAAAGACGTCGTGCTCTGTGCCGACGAAATGACCAACTTGCAGGCTCTGTCTCGCATCCACCAGGGTCTACCGCCCGCTTCCGGACGGCGGGGCCGCTATGAGTTTGAGTATGAACGGCACGGCACCGTCTGCTACCTGGCCTTCCTGGAGGTGTTTACGGGGCGCATCTACGGCGAGGTGACGGAGCAAAACGGGATCGTACCGTTCGAGCGGGCGCTAGGTCACTGCGTGCAACAGGCACACCTGGCTCGCGCCACACGGATCTTCCTGATCCTGGATAATGGCTGTGCCCACCACCCGAGCACCTCACCGCGCCGCCTGCGGGAACAGTTTCCCCAGATCCACGCGGTTCATCTGCCCACCCATGCCAGTTGGCTGAACCAGATCGAAATCTTCTTCTCCATCGTGCGGCGCAAAGCCCTCACACCCGCCGATTTCGACAGCAAAGCAGCGTTGCGAACGCGGCTCCTCCAGTTCCAACGGTGCTACAACGAGCGAGCGGAGCCGTTCAGTTGGAACTACACGCAAGAGCAGCTAGCGGCGTATTTGGAGCGCGTGGCCGCACACGAACAGGAGTACGCAGAGCGCCAACAACGGTTAGAGACCCTGCGTCAGCCAGCGAGCGGCCCACCACACTGCCTTATGAACTAATGAATCACGGCACTAGGATCCAAGGTCAGAGAGTGCAAGCTTGTTTGAGAGCACCTCGGTGACGAGCGACACTGCCGCCGCGGCAGCTAGGGCCTGGTGGGTCTCCCCTTTGGCACCGTCGGCCCAATCACAAATACCTTTGACGATAATCCATTCGGTGTTCCACTCTTCGGAAGCTGAGTAGACACCGGCTCCCTCCATTTCACCGCCTATCGCCTGCGGGAACGCCTCGAAGAGCTTGCGCTTGTAGTCTGGGTCATCAACGAGCACTTCGGCCGAGAGCACCGGGCCATCCTTCACCTGGCTTTCAGAACCGTCTGGTCGCTTAAAGCTCCAGCGAAGAGCATTGCGAAAGCGATTGAGGAGCGCTGCCCCACAGGGCGCGATGGCACCCCGATAGATGATTTCCTGCCCGATGCCCACACGCTGCACTCCGTAACAGATGACTTGGGACGACACCAGAACGTCCGCGATCCTCTGCTTCGTTGGGTCCTTCCCAAAGGCGATCCCCACCATAATGACTGCCTTGGGCCGCCAAGCTTCTATAGCTTTCGAAGTTGCTGCCAGTGATGCCCCTTGCTCGCTATAGCCCATACGGCACATCGTCACCGCCGCTATGTGCCCACCAAATCGCCCGATATAATAGGTTTCCTTCCGTCTGACGATCCGCCAGACTGTCTTCTCTCCAGGGAGAGGGCGGAGCTGCCGCAACACGGCTCGCAGTTCCACTTGTACCGCGGTGAGAAGGACGACATCAATCTTGACGTTTCCAATAGATCCTTCGTCCTTTTCTCGTTCTCCGGGCAACGGCGTGAACCAAGGTTGCTCCTCAACCACATACGGTGAAAGCGGATGCGGGTCATCCGGAACGGATCGCCTCTCGCGCTGCTCTGATCGCCTGCTCGACTCCACGGCGGAGGAACCGGCGACCTGCTCCATCGAGACCAGATGCAACGCCGCCTGTGGTCCGCTCGATTCACCAAGGTTGCGACTTGCATACCGCGCCGCAACCAATCGCCCCAGTTCCGCCTCTTTTTCTTCGAAGCGCTGGCTGATTGCCACGTCTATGTGTTCTCGACAAATCCAGCGAATGAGGGAAAGTTCCACGTCGCTTAAGTCTTCTAGTCTCGGCAACGCGATTGGCTTCCACTCAATCCCGGCGAACCGCGCCGCCCACGCACCTAAGAGATAGCTCCACAGCCCAGACCCTTGGAGTTTCGCCTCCGCTTCCAAGAGCACTGTAGTGAGCCATTGCTTCGACTCAACTGTCACCGCAGCGCAGTAAAACGCGCCCAACGAGACGCCCAACAATTCGATTGGCCGAAAAACAAACGACTCACGATCCAGCGGGAATGGTTCCCGTGCGGAGAGACGCGTCAGTCCCTCGCTCCACGCTGGCGCAAGCGACTGTGCGAGGTCCGCATCCTGCGGACTGAAGAGGTATCCGAACGCCGAGAGCACCGGTGCTTGCGTTAGCCGGTGCCTCTCTGGTTCCCCGAAATCGAGGCGGCGCACGCCTGAAGGCAACGGCTTCCCGCTTCGCCGCAACACGTGAGCGACAAAGCCGGTATCTGGAGAGGGCCAAGACCATCCTTCTCGTATGATGTTCTCCATCCGCTCGCACTGCTCACGGATACTCTGGCTGAGTATGGTCATAGGAACCACCTGCTAGCCCGTAGCTTCACATTGAGCATTGCTGGTGACCAATCAGGAATGGACTTCAGCCTTCCCAAGAGCTCGGCAATCATCTCCGAGTAGTAAATCGTGACAGGTCTACGGGCAGGAAGAGTCGAGCGCCAAGAAAGAGAGGTGAACTTCAGCACTTGGACTGTGAGGTAGTCAAGATCTCGGAAGGTTGACTGGGGATGTAGATGGACCAATAGCGGGTTCGGATGAGGAGCATTATCCCTCTTGATGAGATTCGGCCCGTTTGTGCAGAGAAGTCGTGTGAATCGACCGGCTTGAACTATGGTCCCTCGCTTCGGAACGTATATTGCTTTCTTAGCGCCATCCGGCTTATACCGATTCACTGGGATACCAGGCTGTGCCTTGTCGAACAGCGTAAATGAGTGATCCTGGGAAACCGTGAGGAATGCGAACTCAACATTCTGTTCGCCACACAAGGCCTTCACACACTCAGAGGTGATTTCAGCAACCTCCACGTTCTTCAGTGGCTTACAGACGTGGAAAACGATTCGTACCGTGTCGCCTGGGCGCCACCCGTTACGACTCTTGATGTCCGACAGAATATCCAAGGTCGAGCGACGCAGCACTTCCGGATAGTCGTCGTATCGGCATGCCTTAGATACATTGGCGAGGAGGTAATTCCCGTCCCCTCTAAATACCGTGGTTATCCCGATGTGACGCTGACGCTCCTCGAACCGGCTGCCAGAGATCTCGCAGTAGCCCATGCCGATTACGATCTCATCAGTTATCGTCAAATCGTGATCAACGGTCCAGGGTGTGCCATTCATCTTCGCATAGAGCGACACCGCCAAATCTTGGCAGATATACTGAAGCTCCCGGGCCGGCCGCGTTAGCGTTGGCACGCGGATTTCCTGTACGGGGACACCGGCCATTAAAAGCAGAGCCTTCGTCTGCAAATACGGGTTCATATTGTCGGGAGCACGCGAATGTTCATCGAGAATGACAACAAACGCGCCATCCGGTGTTGTGGAATCCCCAGCAAGAAACTCTTCGACCGCCTCCCTATAGGTTCGACTCACGTCGCTTCGGCTACCGCTAAGCCACGGGATCTTGCAGAGGACAAACTGCGGGTTAGCCAAATCGAATGTTTTCCCGAAGCCGCCTTGGTAACGGGACTTCTCGGGTAGGGTTACACCGTCACGGAAGTTACGTAAAAACGTTTCTACCGGTCCTTGCACCGTGTCAGGGAAGAAGACCAAGATACGAGGAGACTTCTTGGAAAATGTGTCTCTGCTATAGGGGCCGAATCGTTCAAGTCCAGACCAAGGGAATTGATCACGTTTCGTCTTCGCCGCGTCGAAGCAGTACTCAACTGGATTGGCAACCGTGGCACTCTTGTAATGACCGCTATTGGTGACCTGAAGCCTTCCTATCACGTTACATGAGAGCCCTCCCCCGAGATTAATCGGTGAAGCCTTCTTGAAGAACTCTCCGAGCTTTTCAAGGCGGTCATCAGCGGCAGATCCGCCAAAGACGTTAGCTTCTTCCTTTTGCCTCTCATCTTCAAAGGCTTTATACTTTTCGCCAAGAATAGCCTTGAGGCACCTAGCGAAGGCTGACTTGGAGCCCTCAAGAGCAAGATGCTCGGTGCGCATCTCCTGTTCACCGTTACGGCTTTCGGAAAAGCGCACCAATCCGTCTGCGATTTCGCCTATGCGACCAATCAGTCGAGGCTCGCCAGGTTCGGGGTTCCTACGTATTACGTGCAGACCTCGAAGGTCCACGCCAGCATCGTGCAACTCAGTCAGGGACGCGAGGATTTCCCAGCGCGTTGCGACGGTGAGAAACACGCCTGTCTTAAGATCGCCGTCTGCGATCTCGACAAGTTTGGCCTCCATCTCGAGTTTGGAGCGAATGCGGAACCTCTGGATAAGAGGCGGCAAGCCCTGCATTCGGCTTGCTACGCCCGCCACTGCGTCTTTCCGCGCAAGGAAGGTGAAAGGGCGGTGCCTCAAGCGCTCGTACTTGGGGAAGCGTTCCGGAAGAACACTATCAAACCGAGCGGCCAGGAATCGCAGGGTGTCGATTTCGGAACAGAGCGCCTCTACCGGTTGCCCAAACGACTCCCGCGGTTCCGTGCTCTTGGGCAGTCCCCAGACTTTCCCCTCACTCCACCGGAGGAACCATGACTCACCAAGTTCCGCCTTGAGTGCTCGAAACGCAGAGTTGTCCGGCATCTCCTCTGTAAAGAGGATCACCGTTGGTGAGGAGAACTGTAGTTCGAAGCCGTTCAATAACAAGCGAGCCATTTGCTGCCTCATCTGGTCTCTTCTGCGCTACGTGGATTCTACCAGGCGCACAGGACAAGGTCGAACTGTGCACCCGCGCTGATTCGCCGCGACTCTTTAAAGCCGTGTCGTGGGTAGCGTCATGCGCCGAGGCACGAAGGCGTCGCAGAGGGTTGTCAGAGAACGACACGGACTGCGGTTCACGAAGCAGAGGATGTCAAACAGTTGTGATAGTATATCAGTTGGCGAGTGCGGGGCAGAACTTCAGCGTGTCTGTTCGTGGCAACACGGCTGTTCTTGGGAAGCGTGCCCTCTGCGACGCGAGCGGGTGGAGGGAAGGCGGCCCCTCGCGCACCGCGCCGCACTGGACTGGAACCCGCGGGGCTGAAAGCCTAATCTAGGCGCTCGCACGTCCTCGGCAGGCGCCTGTTAGTCGGCCCAACTGGCGGCAGGTTGATCACCGTTCCCAAGAACAGGCAAGCAAGCTTGCGGATGGTTCCGGATGCAGCCAATGACAGAGGTGCCGGTAAGCTTCTGGCACCCTTACCCGCTGTATTCGCCTGCTAAGTGAGTGGTCATAAGTCTTTGCGGCTCAGGCGGCGAGGGGGAGTGTTGACTGGCGCGGGTCGCGCTCCGACTCCCGAGCACGCTCTGGCGTGTGCCGCCGGGTGAGTTGCAAGGCGCGTGCCGGGCTAAACGTGGCGAAGTAGCCGCAGATCGCATCTTGGATCGCTTCGCGGCTGGCATAGAGCTCGTTTGCCATCTGCGCGGCTTTCAGCGCCCACCACACCTTCTCCACGGGGTTCGTCTGGTGTCCGCTGTAGGCCGGCAAATAGCGGACGAGGAACCGCGGATGGTTTGCCAACCAGCGCAACGTCACCTGGCTCTTATGGATGCTCGTGTTGTCCAAGAATAACAGGATGGGGCCGTCGGAATACTGCTGATAGAGATCGTGTAAGCAGCTCAGGAAATCCATGCTTCGCTTCCGTAAAGTCAGCCAAAAATGCCAAGCGCCCGTGAGCCCTTTCAAGAACCCAAACACGGACTGCTTGCGGTTCGTGCCCGGAGTAGGCACAGCCCCCTGCTGTCCGGGTCGTTGATACTGACCTCGAAGCACCGGCACCTGATGGAACTCACATTCATCTTCATACAGCCGGAGCGCCGTCGGATAAGCCGCAATCGCGGCCTGAATAGCCGTTTCGCGTTCCCGGGCCGCCGGATCATCCCGCTTGACGGTCAGCTTCGGGCGGGTCCAGACGTAACCCAGACGGTGGATCAACCGCGCCACACTGCGCGGGGAGAGCCAGCAGCCAAAGCGCTCGCCCCAATGCTGGCCCAACAACCGGCGGGTCCAGGTGGTGCGCAGCAGCCCCACTCGCTCCGGGGAAGCCTCCAAACACCGCGTGGCTTCAGCTTGGGCGGCTCCGGACGCCAACCGGGGCCGCCCGCTACGGGGGAGATCGTCGAGGGCTCCCACGCCCGCTTCCCGAAAGCGGGTCAGCCAGAGGCGGACGGTGCGCGCCTCGACGGCATAAAGGGCGGCGATCTCCTCCACGTCATACC
>Ga0216301_1000143_pt1 | contig 20312 bp, 18 predicted proteins | sample 4hB_Boncat_minus_FD_156203 | JGI IMG/M metagenome (GOLD analysis project Ga0216301, IMG submission 156203) | Terrestrial sediment cell enrichment communities for BONCAT metagenomics from Utah, United States - 4hB_Boncat_minus | ecosystem: Environmental > Terrestrial > Deep subsurface > Rock...
GGCGGGAACCTACCGGATGACCACGACCCGAGCGAGAAGCCGCTTCGTCCGCACTGTTCCTGGCCATGAGGAACCTCACTGGGGAGCTGAGTCCGGTGATGTTATAACTGCGTAATTGCCAGCAGAAAGAATCTTTTTGAATAGTGCATTTCTTCGAGCACCCTCGGCGTAGGTTACCGAGACAGCCCGGCGTACGCAGGTATTTTTACCAGGATACTGAACCCGCCGAGGCATGCTTTCCCACCGCAGACTATGCGCTTTCCCTTGCTATCATCGTCACGGCTATTCCGGTCCGTTGCCTGCTTCGTGGCCGGATCGATTGCCTTCTCGTCTACCGCCCTCGGCGTCTCCGCCGTGGCCAGCTCCGTCTCCTCGGCGGCCCAGCAGTGGGCTCGCACTCCCCGCGGCCACTTCACCGACGCCCCTCGACCCGCTTTCCTTGGCAAGAGGCCGGGGCGCGATCCGGCGAGCCGCGGCGGGCTGTGGAGCGCGAAGGCGCGCCGCTTCGCCGACTCTTCCGCCGAGCACCGCGCCGAGCCGCCCCTGATGGCCTCGACCACGGCGGGCTACGCCGTGATCGGGCACACCCTCGCCGTCTCCGCCGACTCGGGCTCGTCGGAGTCCTGGGAGGGTAGCTTTGACACCGGCGACGGTTCGGTGAACACGGGCAACGGCAACAAGCTAACCTCGCTGAACCTGCTCTCGTGGAAGGTGCGCGGCGGCATGACGCTGGACTTCACGCTCTACCACAACAGCCAGACGAGCTACAACGACGAGCTGGGCCACGGCTGGACCTGGACGTACGACGTCTACGTCAACAACCTCTCGGGCAATCCGGTCGTCCACTTCGGCGACGGCACCTCCGTCCCCTACACCGCGCCCGGCGGCACGGGCGGAGGCGGGGGCGAGCTCGATCCCGGCATGACCGATGTTCCCGCGGAGTACCTGGTGGCGAGCACGGCGATGGCCGCGGCGCTGCCTTACTACCAGGGCACTGCCACGACCTACACGGCCCCCGTGGGTATCTACGACTCCTTGGTCAAGAACGCGGACTCCACCTGGACGCTGACCAAGAAGAGCGGCACGAAGTACCTCTTCAACACCGCGGGCTTCCTCACCAAGGTGCAGGACCGCAACAGCAACGCCATTACGCTCACGCTGAACAGCGGCAACTACGTCACTAAGATCACCGACCCCACGGGCCGGTACGTGGACGTGTCGGTGGACTCCAGCGGCAACTTCCAGAGTGTCGCCGACCACACCGGCCGCACCTGGAGCTTCACCCGCAACGGGAGCGACGACCTGACGACGGTGACGTGGCCGGTGCTCGACGCCACCACGTACACCGACGGCTTCGCCTACAACGCGGGCCACGACATCACCACCCGCACGGACAAGCGGGGCAAGGCTTGGACGAGCGTCTACAACAGCGACGGCTCGGTGGCCTCGGAGACGGACCCGCTGGGGCACGCCACCACCTACACGTACGCGAGCGGCTACACCGAGATCGCGAACGCGCTGAACAAGAAGGTGCGGCACAACTATTCCGGTGGCGTGCTGGCGAGCGTGGTGGACGAGGCGAACTTCAGCGAGAGCTACACCAGCCGCGACACGAACAAGAACGTGCTCACCAAGGTGGACCGCCGAGGCAAGACCTGGACGTACACCTACGACGCGAAGGGGAACGCGCTGACGGCGAAGGACCCACTGCTCCACACGGACACCTTCACCTACAACGGCTTCTCGCAGGTGCTCACCGCCAAGGACGCGCTGAACGACACCACGACCAACACCTACGACGCGAACGGCAACCTCCTGACGGTGACCGACCCGCTGAACAAGGTGCTGGCGACCAACGTGTACGGCACGTACGGCCTGCTCCAGAGCACCACCGACGCCACCAACCGAACCACGACCTTCGGCTACGACGCGAACGGCCTCCCGAGCAGCGTCACCGACCCCGCGAGCAAGGTGAGCACGGTCGCTTACGACCCGCTGAGCCGGGTCACCGACACCACAGACGCGCTGGGCAAGACGACCACCGTCCAGTACGACGCGTGGGGCCGCGCGGTGAAGACGCTGTTCCCATCAACCCTCACCAGCGGCGTGCGCGCCTTCACCCAGACCGCGTACAACGCTGAAGGGCAGGTGACGGGCCAGACGGACGAGCTGAACCGCACCACGACCCATGCCTACGACGACGCGGGCCGGCTCACTTCTACGACCAACCCCAGGGGCGACGTGGAGAGCTACGGCTACGACGTCGCCGACCGGCGCACCAGCACCACCAACGGGCGCGGCAAGACCCGCACGTACACCTTCACGGATCGGGGCGAGGTGGCGACGCTGACCCTGCCCGACGGGGCGGTGGAAACCTGGAGCTACAACGGCAACGGCCAGACGAGCGGCTACACGAACCCGCTGAACGAGACGATCCTCTACCCCTTCGACGACGCGGGGCGGCAGACGGGTGTGGACTACCCGACAGGAACCGACACCGCGTTCGGCTACGACAATGCGGACCGCCGCACCTCGATGACCGACGCCACCGGCACCACGACCTGGGGCTACGACGCGGCCTCGCGCCAGACGAGCCTCTCGGCTCCGCAGGGGGGCCAGACGTACACCTACGACGACGCGGGGCGGCGGCTGACGATGGTGCAGACGTCGGGCACAACGAGCTACGCCTACGACACCGCCGGTCGGCTGCAGACGCTGACCAACCCCTTGGGCGAGGTCACGACCTCCGCCTACGACGACGCGGGCCGCAAGACGCGCGAGACCTGGCACAACGGGGCGTACAGCGACTTCGGCTATGACGCGCGGGACCGGATGAAGACCATCGTCCGGCGCAAGAGCGACGGGGTGGGCAGCCTTGGCAACGAGTCGTACAGCTACGACGACGCGGGCAACCTGACCAGCCGCACGGTCTACGGGGTGGCCACGGGCTTCGCGTACGACGCGGCGGACCAGCTGCTCTCGGAGACCACCGGCGCCGACGTCACGGGCTACACGTACGACGGCAACGGCAACCGCCTGACCAAGACGGTGAACGGCGTCGTCGAGGGCTACAGCTACGACGACGGGGACAAGCTGCTCTCGGCAGGCGGCAAGAGCTACACCTACGACGCGGCGGGGCGCACGAAGACGGTGGTCTCCTCGGCGGGCACCACGACCCTCAATTACGATTACGAGGGGCGGGTGACGGGCATCCAGTACCCGAACCTCTCGACGAACACGTTCGCGTACAACGGGCTGGACACGCGGGTGTCGAAGGTGGACTCCACCGGCACGTTCTCCTTCAAGCGCGACGGGGCGGGGGTGACGGCTCCGGTTCTCTCGGACGGCGCGGCGAGCTACACCCCCGGCGTCTCCGAGCGGCGCGGCACCACCACCCGCTACTACGCGCAGGACCACCAGGGCTCGGTGAACCGCCAGGTGCGACCCGACCAGACCACCAGTACCTCCCGTCGCTGGGACGCCTTCGGCAACCTGCTGACCACCACCGCCACTTCTCCCCCGGCCACCCCCTTCGGCTACGCGGGCGGGCACGGCTACCAGGAGGACAAGGACTCGGGGCTCAAGCTCCTGGGCCACCGCTACTACGACCCCAGCACCGGACGCTTCCTAACGAGAGACCCCATCAAGGACGGGCGCAACTGGTACGGCTACTGTAAGAACAACCCGCTCAAGTGGATCGATGATGATGGAAAGCAAGCAAAGAAGCCAACTATTACGATCCGGGCAGGACGCCAAGCGCTGGGACATTCATGGATAATCGTCGACTGGGGCAATGGAAAGCGAGAGAAGACGGAAATCACGGCACCGCTCGACGTCATCGACAACACTGACCTCGGCCGACGCTTTGACGATGAGCGCACCCTCCCTTTCGATCCGAAGAAATTCCCGACGCTGGAATCTATGAAGCCGGCTAACCGAGACTACAACCTCTTCACCAATAACTGCACGACCTATGCTGAGCTTATCTGGCGGAGGGTCACGGGCGAGCGGCTTCACCATCGGCGGCGCGGATTACCCTCGGACCCAGACCAACTCTCGCTTGGAATCAAGGATGCAAACGAGAAGGACAAGAAACGTTCCCGGAAGGGATAAAGTGCCTCCCTGTGACGGGGGTCTAGCAGGTCCTAGGCCCCTGGCATTTCGCCACTTGGTACAGCGTAACCAGGAGGAAACTCATGAAGCTACTAATGAAAAGGAAGGTGTCCGTGACGCTCCTCATTGCGGTCTCCTTGATCGCGCTATTCTTTCTCTTCTTATCTCGGCCGGTTATCCTTCACGGAACCGAGGACCAACTCCCACTGGTGGTGACACAGGGAAAGCTTGAACGATACGACGATGGAGAGCCCAGCGGAACACTCGTCAAATGGATGAGTATGCATTCACGAGCCGGAGTGGAAGGTGCGGCTATTAAGATGGAACGCGATCAGCGTCGCATTTACATCGAGCGGTATCTGATCCTCTACCCATTTCTATCGACGCGGTTTTTGCATGGTGCATCGAATGTCTGGATCCCGTCAGCTTCACTAAGCGGGCAGAAGTTCGACATCTACATGCGGGACAAGAGTGGGCAGTTTGTTAAGGTCGGCACTGCCCGATAGAAATCGTCTTGCCCCAAGATCTCGAACCTGGTGGAGAGTCCTGCGTTGTTGACTTGATGCAGAACCGGTTCTCACTAACGGTGCACTGTGCAAACAATGCGACGAACGTGCCAGTTCGTGGCACCCATAGCCTGCGCCGGAAGCACCGCTTTCGCAGGCAGAGCATGAAGGATCTCGACAAGATCGTGATCGAGTCGCTTCCCTACGGGCGCTGAAGACTACGCAGGCGGTATGTTTGGGGCCCCTTCGGCAACCTCCTCAGCGGCAGCGCCACGAGCGCCAGGCCTTCGGCTTCGCGGTCGGCTAAGGCTACCTGGGGCTAGGACTCAGGGATCAAGATGCAGGGCCACCGCTACTACCACCCCAGCATGGGACGGTTCCGCACCAGGAATCCCATCCCAGACGGGGGATATGCATGCTCCAGGACCGATGCAACGTCCTTGGCCGATTCCAAGTCTCCTGGACAGATACTAGGTCGGCTACTTCAACAAAGACCTGAGGCGTCCGACGCCTCCGAGGCCGAAACCGCGTTCAGGCGATCCGCGTCCTCCCTGGCCAAGAAGAGGACCGGCTTGGGCTGCAAAACCTTGATGTGAAGTCAATCTCCGACGCTTCTTGATTAAAAGCAAACGCAAGTTGCAGAACCCGAGGGCCGGTTGGCTGTCGTGTCTGCAGTGACTGCCGGTGCATCATTCTGAACCCAGTTAAGTGACTCGTGGTACTCCTGATGCTCGTCCTCTACACTCTCATTTTGCAGACGTTTATGTGATCGGTGTGTTGGGATCCGGTAGCGTAGCGGTGGAAATCGTCTGGCTGGCTTTACCGATGGCCGTCTATGGCATGGCGAGCGGTCTTGGTGCTCTGAAAACGCTTGTCAAGGCCGTGCAGGGGAGGGTGGCCGTCCGAACCGGTCTCGCGGTCGAGCCGGTCTTGTTCCTGGAGGGCCAGGCGCTAGTTCCCCTGTCGTGGGCGCTCGGGTGGGTCCGCATGGACGCCCCGCTAGTCTTCGGTGTAATGGTAGCCAAATTCCTGGTGGCTCTGTTCAACCGCCCCGGGCAAATGCGGCCGCGGCTAGCGACCAAGGGACCTGATCCTTCTGTCGTTGCCTGAGCCACTGAGCAGCAGGGAGCAGTCCTACGGAAAGGCTGAGCGGGAACATATGGGCCGCTCGGAATCCGATCGGGGGTCGGTCAGTCCTCGGAGGTGCCCTGTCAATCGGCGCTCCCGTTCTTCCTCAAAGCCTCGGCGGCTTCTCGCAGTGCGGCGGATACTCGGTCGCACCGAAACGAGCATTCGTAGAAAGCCCCTATTGCTTCCGGCGTCCTCGCGCCCGCGCGCCGCAGGGACCGGACCGCGGTCGTCAGGTTTTCTTCGGCGGCGAGCCGGTCGACCGACGCCCAGCCGAGGCTCACTCTGGCGCGCAACTCGGGCGGGCGGGGAAGCGGTACGGGAACGGGCCTAACGGGTGTGGGCATTGCTGGTTCTTCGGTTCGGCTACTCGACGGTCGGAAACTGCCCCTCCGCTGCAAAGGTAGCAAGTCCCCGATGAACGGCGGGTTAATTTCCGGGATGGACGGGCGCTCCTCGACGGGAGGACCGGATGCTGGAAGCTGATTCCTCCCGGCCAAACAGGTGGAAGCGGAGAAGGAGTTGGCACCTCCTCTCCGCTCCGCAGCCCGATATTCGAAAGGCGTTCGATGAGCGATGGGGGTGACGAAGAGCGAATTCCAACAGCTTCCGAAAGGAAGGGTTGAGAATCATCGGAACCAGAATCGAACCTGCTGACCCCGACCAGGGATAGTCGGGGTCTTGGCCGCCCTCGCAGTCGCACCGGAACGCTCCTGAAAGGGTCAACCGGCGGACGGGCTCGGCGGAAACAGGTCCGCCTGGACCCTCGCCAGATCCCACTCGACGAGCCGACGGTGGTACAAGTCGTTGCTCGCGGCGCAGTTGGCCATGACACCGAGCAAGTAGTCGGCGCGTTCTTTGGGGCTGCCGGCCCTTCGGGGCCCTCGACCTGCCGGAGATCGGCCCGTGGAGCTGACCGGCAACAAGGAGACACGAAAATGGACGACCTTTCCACCCTTCCCGCTTCCGTGAGGCGCGAATTCGAGAAGAACCTGGAGCTGGCGAAGCAGAACAGCGCGGACGACGGCCAGGCTGCACTCCTGAAGGTGGCGGAACCGCTGGCACGAACGAATCCAGATATCTACGCGGCTGTCATCGCACTCAGCCTTGGCTACACGGAACTGAGCTTTACAGACACAGTGGACTACCCGCCGATGAAAAGTTCGGAGATATACGCGCTGCCCGTCAAGGACCAGGAACTTGCCCAATCTCAGAATAGAACGAGAACCACGACGCGGAGGATCTCCTTTTCGGGGCGGAACGGCGGCGAACCGTAGGCCCCTCATTGCAACTCGGCGAGGAACTCGTCGAGTTGCCTCTTCGTGATCCGTCTGGCCCGCCCGATCTTGATCGTGCGTATCTTGCCGGCGTTGATCAGTTCGTACATGAGGGAGCGGGAGAGCGAAAGGAGGGCCGCCGCTTCCTCGATCCTGTAGGCCAGCTTGTCTTCGTTTGCCCGACGTTCCATGACCGGAGTGTTGACTGACCGACCATGAGGCGAGCGGCAGCGCGGCCGAATCTTGAGCCGCGGCAAAACCAAAGGATCGTGCCGAGCCGTCTTCCGAAAGGCGACGCCCAGGGTACGGAGGGTTGCTGCTGCCATGGGAGTCGAAACATGCGGAGACGGGACTATCGGATTCTTCCTGCTCCAAACTGGGACGCAGGGACCTCGCTCGTGGAAGCAATCCGCAAGGCACGTCCGGCTGAACGGCGGCCGGGCCGCGTCCTTATTACTTGTTGCGGTCTCATGGCACATGGAAGCGATTCCGGAACCGGCAGTGGATGGGGCCGGCGAACTCCATTCCGGCGAGCATAAGAACCGCCGGACTTGCGAGTCCCGTTCCGCCTTCCGTCAAGCGCCTAATCTAAGACCGTCCATATGTTGGGATCCCACGTCGCTCCCAGTCGCTCCCGAAGCCCTTGGACATATGTTATGGACGGATGTTCGAAAAGCAACCCTATGTCCGTGCCCGTATCGATCCTTCTGCTCGCCGTTCCCGCCGCATACCCCTCAGGATCGAGTGCGTAGATCTCCGACAGTTGCTGAAGCAGGGCGTCGTCGGGCAACCACGGGTAACGACCGAGCGGTCCATCGTACATCACCCGCGGCGTCTTTACGCGCGTCAGTGAGGTGAGAAGCGGCTTCTCGCGGCCTAGCTCGGTGGCCAGTTCCTCTTCGGTCGCTACCCGTTGGAGCTCGAATTTTCCGAAGGGAGAGTCGAATTCGGCCTCTACATGGCCCAGAACGGGCTGGCCATCTGCCGAGGTAAGCATGGCTTTGCGGGCGGACCCTCGGCGAGTGAGTAAGTGGCCTTCCTTCTTCAGGCGATAGTCCACCTTGTCTAGCTGAGCGAAGCAGCCGTCCTCTAAGGCTCCCCAACCCAGAGGTACAGCCTCGGCTCCTTCGACCTCTTCGAGCCGAAGCGACTCGTGTTCAATCCATGCTTTCCAGACGAGGTCGAGAATCGTTCCGCCCAAGGTCCCTTGTATGTCCAGGAGCAATGGTCGCGCTGTGCTGTGCGGCGAAACGAAGCTTACTGCGGATATCATCGGAATGACGAACATCGTCCCAGTGACGGCAGTGAACGCCTCCTGCGAAAGGCGGTCCGCCGTAAGTCCGTCGATTCCGAGCAAGACCATTCCCACTCCCTTCGCCTTGCTGACGGCCCCGCTCTCGTATCCCCCGGCGGACACGTAGATAGCGCCCCTTACGCTCATACCGATGTCGTTGAGCTTGCCTTCGTACGCGTCTATCTCGCCGATGCCGACAGGCTCGCCCCAGTTCTTGCACTCGACGGGGATGCGGAAGGGGTACGGCCCGACCGAGCCCTCGATAAGAACGTCGATCTCCCGCTCACGGGCCGGGTCAAGGAGCGCGGGGAACTTCTGGCGCGGCGTCGCCTTGAGCCCGTTGACGGTATGGACCTTAGTTACGATGTCTTCGAGGATCCTGCCTTTTTCGTTCGTCGCGGCCATGCCTCCCGATTTTCCCACACGGGACGCTTGGCGTCCCTGTCAGACATCCTCGATGAGTGGATCGAGCCGATCGGCGTGCTCGCGCATCCATGCCAACCAGGTCTCCATTTCCCGTTGGGGACGCTGCCCACCGTGTTTCGCCGCCCAAGCCGCCTCAAGCTCATGAGCGAAGCGACGGATCTTGGCCGCCCTCTCCCAGCCCTCCAATGCTGTCGCCAAGCGCTCCCGTCGCGATTGCTCTACCTGCCGCGCCCGCTCCTCTGCCCAGCGGCGCTCGGCCTCTTCCTCAGCCACTCGCCTTCGCTCCGCCTCCTCCTCTTGCGCTAGTCGGAGCGCATTGGCGTACGCGACGACGCCCTCAGCGATCTCCTCGATTCTGCCGTCCAGCCTTTGCCGCCCCTCCTCTCGCCACTCCCGTACGGCATCGAGCTTGTAGTAGTAAGTCTCGATGGCGACGACGAGTCTGCCCGACGGCTCCTCGCGGTAGTACCTCGGCGGTCCGCCGGCGTACCAGAGGCGTCGGGGCCCGTCCGTTGTTTCGGCCGGTGGCGGCGGGGCGGTCTCGACCGAGACGATCTCTTCTTGGATCGAGACCCTGATCGTGCTGTCCGTAGTGGCCACGGTGACGTTCCCGCGCCAGTCGAGTTGGCAGCCCATCTCCTCCAGTCTCTTGAAGAGCCGGTCCGCGATCTTGAGCGCCCGGGGCTTCTGCTCCTCGGTGACGCGGAGGTTCGGCGCGGAGTTGCTAGTAGGCTTCAGCCGGCCGTGCGGACCGAGCTTCGGAAAGGAGTAGAACTTTTCGGCCCTCTTGACGAGCGGATGCGCGTCTTGGACGCGACCGCCAGCACGGCGGGGGACTTTGCTGCCGGGTATCGAGGAGGCGTCGATCACACGTTTGTCCCCGCGCCTAACGAGGGTGATCGAGGACATCTCGCCGCTCCTGAGCTTGGGCAGGACCTTGCGCCGCGGCGTCTTTGTCCGTTGCCAGTGGCCGGGCTTCGGCAACGGAACCTCCAACAGTCCGCACATCCGGCGGAGGGTTCCGACGCTTACTTCGAGCCCGGCGGCCACTTCCGGTAGCGGAGCGGACCAGATTCGCTCGTAAAGTTCTTCGCGGTTGACCTTCATACGCCTTTTCTGATGCCCCTCCATCGCGGCGTCGGACCTGCAACTCCGTCGGGAATTCCGGACGCGGCCTTGCGACGAGTGATCGAGACGGCGCAAGGTTATCCGCTTGGCGGGTCTGGTCTCCCTGTATCCACCAACTCGTTCGTTGGCGACCGCAGAAGCGACGGTAGGTTTGCCGCCTCGGACCCCGTGCAGGCCACTTCAGATTAGGCGGAGTGGAGTCCGCCGAAGGGAAAGCCGAATGCGGACCGGCTCCGTTTTGCGAGAAGTGGGGACGGGGCTCAACCGGGCTGTGCGACTGCCTAAACGGCGCGTAAACGGCAAAAACAAAAGCGTCCCCTCTGGAGAGGGAACGCTTCAAGTTCAAAAGGTGGCTGCCGCAATAGGACTCGAACCTATGACCCGCTGATTAACAGTCAGCTGCTCTACCAACTGAGCTATGCGGCAAGACGTGGAAGATAATACCTGCGATTTTGGATTTCCGATTGCGGATTTTGGATTTTTCGGAGCCGCGGGCAGCGCGTTTGGCTCTGTCTACTGAGACCGCAGCGACACCACGGGATCTTTCCGGGCGGCGTTCATGGCGGGGACGAGGCCGAAGACGGTGCCGACACCTAGGCTGACGGAGAAAGCCAGGGCGACGATGCCGGGGGTGACCATGGGCTTGATGGGGGTGAAGTGGTAGAGAGCGAGGCAGACCCCGTAGCTGAGGGCGAGGCCGACGGTGCCGCCAGCAAGACCGAGGACAATGGCTTCGGAGAGGAACTGAGTAAAGATGTCGCGCTGGCGGGCGCCGACCGTCTTTCGCAGGCCGATCTCCTTAGCCCGCTCGTTGACGGACATCAGCATGACGGTCATGATGCCGACGCCGCCGACGAAGAGGGCGATGGAGGTGAGGCCGGTGAGCAGCCAAGTCAAGATGCCCATGAGCTTGTACACCAGACCGAGCAGGTCTTCCTGGGTCAGGACTTGGAACTGCTGGCGGTCGAGGCGCTGGGCGAGGACCGCGTCCAGTTGGCGGATCAGCGCCTTCGGCTCGGCGCTGGGCACGGTCTGGATCATGATTCGGTCGGTCTGCAGGTCGGGTTGGAAGGCCTTTAACCGGTGGTAGGGAAGGTAGACCAGGTTCTGGAGGTCGAACATCGAAAGGAGCGACGGCTGGCCCTTGCGGTCCTTGGTGACGCCGACCACCGTGTATCGCCGCTTGTTGACGAGGATCGGCTTGCCGAGGGCGGGGCGGTCGCCGAAGAGCTGCTGTTTGGCGAACGATCCGATCACGCAGACGTCCTTTTCGCGGTCCCCGGGGGCGAAGACGCGGCCTGCCTCCATCTGCTCCGGGTGCATTTGGAACCAGGCGTCGGTGGTGGCGACGAGGAGGGAGTTCGCGACTTTCTCTCCGCTGCGGATGCCGCCGCCGACGAAGGTCCAGGGGGCGGTGCGGACGACGCCCGCCACTTGGGTTAGGCGCAGTGCGTCCTCTTCCTTCAGGAAGCTGCCCCCGCCGAGGTTCATGTTCATCGGCCCGTTCTCGATGCGGCCGGGGATCACGACGAGGACGTTGACCCCGATGTCTTGGACTTGGCCACGTACATCGGCCTGAACGCCGGTGGCAATGCTGACGAGCAGCACAACGGCCATGGAGCCGACGATGATGCCGAGGGTGCTGAGAAAGCTACGCTGCGGCTGCTCGCGAAGGCTGCGGAGGGCGGCAGCGGCGTTTGCTCCTAGGGAAGCCACCTTAGTTCTAACGCGGAGAGCGGACGATCATTCGCCCGAGTGCTCGCTTTCGAGTCCTAAGGACGCGGGGGAGTTTCGAGCCAGGCTTTAGCCTTCGTCGTCAGGCTGAACCCGTTACCGTAGGCGTTGGGCACGGTCTGCCCATCGGTGCAGCGAGGTCCGGGGCGGAGCACCCCTTCCTGACATAGCTCCCACGCGGCCTCCATAAGGAGGGTGCCGATTTCTTCGCGGCTGAGGCCCGGTCTTGGGGAGGCTTGGACGTACCCTCGCACGGGAAACCCCAGATCGATGATCGATGGCAGGAACACGTCGAAGTCGAAGTGGTGCCCGAGATTGGGCTTTCCCTCTTGGCGAGAGACCAAGAGGAGGTGGAGAAACTCCTTGGCTTCCTCGACGCTGGCGATCTTCTGGGCCCGCTGCAAGATCATCGTTCGAATCTACTTTCCAGGTGAACCTTCGTCACGACTCAGGAGGAGCGGATAAGAAAGAGATTGGCGCGGCTGAAGGGACTCGAACCCCCGACTTCTTCCTCCGGAGGGAAGCGCTCTATCCACTGAGCTACAACCGCGCACTTTGCAGATGATACTTGATAGTCGATGATCGATGGTCGGCGTCAGCCACCAACTATCAAGCGGGAACGGCTACGGCATCGCCGATCATGCTTCGGCCATGCTCGATGTAGTAGTCGAACTCTTGGGGGAAGATGCGGATCATGCCCATGATCGGCCACGCGGCCGCGTCACCGAGCGGGCAGAACGACCGTCCATCGATCTGGGATGCCACCTGCTGGAGGAGTTGGACGTCGCCGGGCCGGCCGCCACCGTTCACGATCCGCTCGAGGATCTGGACCATCCAACGGGTGCCCTCGCGGCAGGGGGTGCACTTGCCGCAGCTTTCGTTCGCGTAGAACACGGCGGTGCGCCAGGCGAACTTTACGATGTCGGTGTGCTCGTTAAGGAACATGCAGCCACCGGAGCCGACCATCGATTTGACTTCGGACATCTCCTCGTAGCCGATAATCGCCTTCTCCACCGACTCGGCGGTGATGATGGGCACCGAGCTTCCGCCGGGGATGCACGCCTTCAGGGCTCCGCCCCGTACGCCACCGGCGAGCTCGAGAAGCTCGCGGAGGGGAGTGCCGAACTCGATTTCGAAGTTCCCGGGGCGGTTCACATGCCCGGAGACGGAGAAGATCTTGGTGCCGCGGGAGTTCTTGGTCGATGCACCCAACGATGCCCACCACTCGGCGCCGCGATCGACGATGTAGGGGACGGTGCAGTAGCTCTCGACGTTGTGGACGAGAGTCGGCTTGTCCCAGACGCCCTTCACAACGGGGAACGGGGCGTGGGGGAACTTGAGCCGGGGCATGCCTCGCTCGCCCATCAGCGAGCTCATGAGGGCCGTTTCCTCACCGCACTCGTAGGAACCGGCTCCGCAGTGGATGTAGAGGTCGAAGTTCATCCCGCTGCCCAGGATATTCTCGCCCAGGAGTCCGGCCCGGTACGCCTCGTCGATGGCGTTGCGGAGGGCCTTCGCGCCGTCCATGTACTCGCCGCGGATATAGACGTAGCCCTTGTCGGCCTGGACGGCCCACGCGGCAATCGTCATGCCTTCGACGAGCTCGAAGGGGCAGGTCTCGAGGAGCTGCTTGTCCTTGAAGGTCCCCGGCTCGCCCTCGTCCGCGTTGCAGATGAGGTAATGGGTGGTCTTCTTCTCTTTCGGCATTCCGCCCCACTTGAGGGCCGCGGGCGCGCCCGCGCCGCCGCGTCCACGGAGACCGGCGGTCTTGATGGAGTCCACGAGGGCTTGTCGCTCCGTCGCGAGGGCCTTGGGGAGCGCCGCGTACCCGCCCCGGGCTTTGTAGCCATCAAGGGTCCGGAACGCCGGGTCGTGGGAGTGTTCGAGGAGAAGCTTGTACTCGGCCATTCTTGGGTCTGTAGAGCTTACTACGTCCGCCACACGCATGGCGTGTGGACAAATCAGGTGGGGCCAATAACGGCACCGGCCAGCCTAAATTCTTAGGCTGGCCGGGCATCCCCCAAGGCCATACCGATTAGCGGGGCTGACGAGCACCAGGCGTCATCTGGGCCTTTTCGCGGCCGGCTAATTTAGCCGGATCGACTTCATCGATGCTGCGGCCCTTTTCAGCCGCGATCGGAGCGTCGCCAACGGTCGGCTTCTCGCCCCCACTGCAACCGGCGATTCCCAAGGCAAGGATGCCAACGAGGATTAGGTAGGCCCTCTTCATCTTAGTACTCGATCGGGCTGCCCAGATTGCTGAAGTCGTTGTCAGGACGGAACAGCAGCATGTGGCAGAACTGGTCGTCCCACCAGAACTTCTCAGGAACACCAGCCGCGGTGTAGCCCGAGTAGGGATCGGTTCGGAAGTCCGTCTTTCCCTTCACGTTAGACCCAACACGACGGAACTTTGCCGAGCTGTCCGCGAACGCCACGTTGACTCCGCCCGGGTGGGCGTACATCGTCTGGCCTTCCGGAACCAAGAACCCGTTGCTCCACTCTCCGTTGCGAGCGCTGGAGCAGTCGGCCTTTGTCGGAACGTAACGGCAAGGCTGGGTCACATCGTCGCACCAAAGGATGGGCTGCGACCCAACGAAGCCCTCGGCCGCCGTAGTGCCAAGACCCGGCCAGAAAGTGATGAGCTGGCTTGGCGAGTTCACGCTCGATGACGAGTAGCCGTGCAGCAAGCCGTTCATCATGTAATTGGCGTTGTAGTACTCCTTGACCTTTCCGGCATAGTTGAAGCCACTGAAGTTCTCTTTTCGCCCTACGGGTGACTCGAGCAGACGGTAGCTCTTCATGTAGGGTTGGATGGAGTTGCCCCAAGCGAGACGATTGACTTCGTAGTAATCCTCAGTCTGGCCACCCAACCAGTCGGCCGGAATCTCAAAGAACGAACTCCAGTAGTGAGCACTAGAGTCGGAGCCGAAGCTAAGAGGGAACGAATCGTCGGCGTCGGTCAGATAGATCTGGGCGGCAGTGCCGGTTTGCTTCAGGTTGGAAAGATCCGAAGTCTTCTTCGCGGCGGCCTTAGCTTGGGCGAAAACAGGAAACAGGATGGCGGCAAGAATGGCAATGATCGCGATAACGACCAGCAGTTCGATAAGGGTAAAGGCACGTTTCATAGATTTCTCCCGGGAGGAAGGGCAAAATGTAGGGGCCTCAGGGCCAACCTCGAGACCTGTGGCAAATCCTTAACCGCAAGAACTCGCGGTAAGGCGAATTAATCAGCGCTTAGACGCGAATGTAGACCAAAAAGGTTCGAGTAGACCGGCCTACTAAGGTCTTTCTTCTTTACGCAGCTGAACGTTGACGACGCTCGCGGCATACTGCACCACGGTCGATTCGTCAGTGCTGCGCAGTTCCTCAAGCAGGGCGTCCATCTTGGCCTCGTCCAGGGGGCCGTAGTACTGGTCTCCGACCTGCATCAAGGGAGCGCGGTCGCAAGCGTTGAGGCACTCGACCTCTTCGAGGGTAAACAACCCGTCCTCGGTGGTCTCGCCGTGGCGGATGCCGAGCTTTCGGACGAGGTAGTCGCGCAAGTCCCAAGCGCCGTTAACGTGGCAGCTCAGACAGGTGCACAGCTCAAGCTTGTGGCGGCCGGGCGCGTGGGCCGTGTTGTAGAGCGAGTAGAACGTGGCGACGCCTTCGACCTCGGCGTAGCTGCGCTTAAGCCGGTACGCCACCTCTGCTATGGCTTCTCCGGACAGGAAGCCGCCGTACTCGCGTTGGGCGAGCCACAGCGCAGGCAGGATGCACGCCTTCAGGTTTGGGTAGTGACTGATGAGGGCATCAAGCTCGACGACCGCCGCTTCGGAGAAGCGCAGGTTCAGTTCGTCGGCGCGGGGCCGGCGCGGTCGTTCGTTGGGGCTGCCGATCTGGAGGAGTTCGCTCATCTCGAGAGTCTGCGGACAGCGTGCCGCAGACTTTAAGGATACCGCTACCGAGCGCGTCTCGGGCTTAAGATGCTTATGGATGGGCGCTGAGCGGAGACGCCGCTGAATTAGCCGCCGGAGTTTCGCGGCCGACCGTGCTGTTGAGTCTTGTATTCTGCGGCAGCGGAGGCTCGACCTCCAGTCGGAGATTCATGGCGGATAAAAGGGGCAAGATCGGAATCGTAGGGTGCGGCGGTATCGTGCGCGGAGCGCACCTGCCGGCGTACAAGAAGCACGGATTCGAGGTCGCGGGCGTCTTCGACCCGTCAGTTGAGGCGGTTGCGATCGCGCAGACCGAGTTCGGCGTTCGGGCGTACGCAGGTCTGGAGGATCTCCTGGGCGATCCGACTATCGAAGTGGTCGACGTTGCGACCCATGCGGCGATTCGGCCGGCGCTTGTCCGGCAGGCGCTGGATGCCGGGAAGCACGTTCTGTCTCAGAAGCCGCTCGCGCCGTCGATCGAGGAAGCGGAGGGTCTGGTGCGACATGCCCGAGATCGTGGCCTTTGCCTTGCGGTGAACCAGAACGGAAGGTGGTCGCCGCCCTGGCGGTTGGCTCAAGAACAGATCGACGCGGGAGCGATCGGTGAGGTGTCGGCGGTGACCCACCTGTTCGAGGCGCAGTTCGGCTTCGTGCCGAACAGCCCCTTCGACCGGATTCCGCACTGGCTGATCTACGACTATGCGATCCACTGGATCGACATCACCCGTTGCTGGATGGGCGAGCGACGACCGCTGGCGGCCAGGGCCCGCGAGTTCCGGCCGCCAAACCAACAGCAAGGGGATCAGCCTTGGTCGGGTTGGATCGAGATCGAGTACGAAGGTGGCGCCAACGCGATGATCCGTTCCATCGGGGGCGCGGCTACAACTCGCCTGGGGCACCCCTTTTGGGTGCACGGAACGTCCGGAGTTTTGCGGGGCAGCGTGTTGGGCGGGGACTTCCTAGAGCTTGATGCTGGAGGAGAGACCAGAACATTCGACCTCCAAGGAAGCTGGTTCCCAGACGGTTTTGCGGGGACGGTGGGCGAGCTGTACCGGGCCATCGAGTCTGGCCGCGAGCCCTGGAACTCGGCGCGGCACAATCTGCTTTCCTTACGCTTGACACTGGCCGCCTGCGAGTCGGCGGGTAAGAACGGGGAAGTGGTTCCGATCGCTTAACGGCAGGATCACCTTTGAGAGCCGGTACGCACAATGAACGACCTTTCAATCGGATTCTTCCTGGAGAGGCTCGACGATCCCGCCCCGTTTGCCGCCGAACTCGTGTCGCATGGCGTTTCGGCGGTCCAAATTGGTTGGGACCCGCTGGCCCGGATGGTCCAGGATCCAACGCACGCAAGGCAGGTAGCCGAGGCGTTTGCGACGGCCGGAGCGCCTTTGGTAGCTCTCGGTGGCTACCGAAACCTGGTCGCCCACGACGAACAGCGTCGGCGTCAGAACGTGAATTACCTCAAGGACTGCCTTCGGTTGGCGGCCGATCTAGGCGTTCCGGCGGTGTCGACGGAAACGGGAACCCGCAATCCGGAGAGCGACTGGCAGCCCCACCCGCTCGACCAGACCTCTGAAACATGGGATCTGCTTGTTTCGGGGTTGGAAGAGTTGATCGAGACGGCAGAGCAAGTAGGGGCCACCCTTGCCCTTGAGGGCTATGTGAACAACGTGGTGGGACGCGTCGAGCAAGTCGCGGAGTTGCTGGACCGCTTCAGGTCACCCGCCCTGGGACTGGTCTGCGATCCGTACAACTACGTGTCGAAGGCGCTCGTCCCCAGGCAGGCCGAGGTTCTCGGCGATCTCTTCCGCCTGTCCGACCGGTTCGTGATGGCCCACCTAAAGGACGTGGTCGCCGAGGGAGCGGAGGTCAACACCCCTGAGTTCGGAACGGGCGTGTTCGACCAGTCCGCATACCTAATACTGCTCCGCACTACGAGACCGGATCTTGTGCCGATCTTGGAACACATGTCAGCATCGAGACTTCCGGATGTGCTGCGTCGCGTGAGAAAGTGCGCCTAGGGAGTTCCCCTGGGCGGAACATCGGAATCTAGTTGCCGATTTAAGAATGGTCGTGGCCTGGAGTGTCTGTGAAAGTCTCGACCATATGCATCTAGCGGAGCTTGCGACGGATCAATTTCGGATACTTTTTCAGCTCCGATCGGCTTAACCGTGCTGCTTCATAAACCCTCCGAACGCCGAGAAGCGACGTTCGGAGGGGCCAGCTTATTTTGTTTTCTTTGTTGGTGCCTGGCCATCGGTGAGGAGTTCAGGCATGTAAAGGGTGGGCTCCGGTCGGAACATCATGTAGCCAATGAATCCGAGCAGGGCGACAACGGCTACGGCAATCGCCGCAATGGCTGGAGGTGAAAGTTCCTTCTTCAATTGTTCGGAGTTCGTCGGTTGCTCTCAACCACCGGCTGATCGCCGCCATCGTAGTCGGGCCTGAACATGAATGCGTGGCATCCGGTTTCGTCGTAGAACGACGAGGTTCCTGTACCCGCAGCGTTGCGCGTGGCCCACGGGCTAGTCTTCGGATTACCTTTTCCGCTTCCCTTAGAGGCAATCCTCGTGAACTTTGCCGAGGTGTCGGTCCGAACCATGTTGGACCCATCGCCGTGGGATCCTGCGTCGAGCCTCGCTCCCCGGAAGTTGAACTCGCTGGAGGTTCCGTTGTCCTCGGTGTTGCACTCGGCTGTGGTGGGAACGTACGTGCAGTTCGCGGTGTCATCCTCACAGAGAAGGTACGGGTTGGTGTAGGCGAACCCGTTGATCTTGGCTCGTCCCAGGCCCTCGGTGAACAGGGGTAACTGGCTCGGGGCGGCGACCGCCGTGGCGGAGTAGTTGTTCAGGAGCCCGTTCATCGTGTAGGTGTCCTTATGGAGCCGACCCTTTGCGAACTGCACATCCTCTGGATCCGCTATTTCCACGTTCTGGGCACTCGGACACTCAAGGATCTGATAGTTCTTGATGTACGGCTGGAGCGAGTTCGCCCAGAATGCCTTGTTGGCCTCAATGCCGGGGGCGTCAAGATAGGGAGCCCAGTCTGCTGGAGTCTCAAGGAAGTAGGCCCAGGACCAACCCGGAGCATTCGACTCTAATCCGTAGTTCACGTCCGCACACGGGAAAACGTCGTCCGAGTCATTGGTGTACATGGCGACGGAAGTACCGAGTTGCTTGATATTGCTCAGACAACTCGTCTTCTTGGCGGCCTCTTTGGCTTGGGCAAAGACAGGGAACAGAATGGCCGCCAAAATGGCGATGATGGCAATGACGACGAGAAGCTCAATAAGCGTAAAGGCTCTGCGATTCAAAACATCCTCCTAAGGGCGTAAGCAAACAGGCGAAAGCAAGTCAAGGTAGACGAGCATTGAATGCCAAGTCCCAGTCTAAGCCAAGAAATAGACGAACGCCCAGGAGTCCTAGACTCCTGGGCGTTTCGCAGGATCAAACCTGTTATTAATTACCGGTCGATTTCACCGAGAACGATGTCGATCGAGCCGATGATGGCGATCACATCGGCGATCATGCGGCCCACGGCTAGGACCTCGAGCGACTTCAGGTTCATGTAGGAGGAAGGGCGCTCGTGCCACCGGTACGGGCGGTTGCTTCCGTCGCTGATAATGTAGAACCCAAGCTCGCCCTTTGAGCCCTCGATTCCTACGTAAGCCTCACCGACCGGGGGGTGATAGCCTTCGGTGTACAGCTTGAAGTGGTGGATCAACGATTCCATCGAGTTATCCAGCTCGGTGCGCGGCGGCGGGACGATCTTACGGTCGCTTGTGGTGACCGGCCCCTCGGGTAGGCCGTCAATCGCTTGCCGCAGGATCTTGCAGCTTTCACGCATCTCGGCGATGCGGACAAGGAAGCGATCGTAGACGTCGCCGCGCTTGCCAACCGGGATCGAGAAGTCGAAGTCCTCGTAACTGCTGTACGGATTGCTCTTCCGGACGTCCCAGGCTACGCCGCTCGCCCGGGCAATGGGGCCGGAACAACCGAGTTCGAGCGACTGCTGGGCACTCAAGATGCCGACGTCGAACGTCCGCTCCTTCCAGATCGGGTTTTCCACGAGAAGGCCCTCGAGCACTTCGAGCTCCTTTGGGAAACCGTCGAGGAACTTGTGAAGGCGCTCGGGGAAGCCTTCGGGCATGTCACCCCGAAGGCCGCCGGGGACGATCCAGCTCGGCATCATGCGGACGCCGGAAAACATCTCGAACATGTCGAGGATGTACTCGCGCTGCTGGAAGGCGTAGAACAGTGGAGTCATGGCCCCCATATCGAGGGCGTGGGTTCCGAGCCAGACGAGGTGGGAGGAGAGGCGGGAGAGCTCGGCGAGGATGACCCGCAGGTACTGGGCTCGCTTGGGGATCTCACAGGCCAGCAGTTTCTCGACTGCCAACGCGTGGGCTAGATTGTTCCCGTTGGAGTTCAGGTAGTCCATGCGGTCGGTCATGACCACGCACTTGTTGTACTGCTGGTACTCAGCCTCCTTTTCCATTCCGGTGTGGAGGTAGCCGATCACGCAACGGCAACTGACGATCGTCTCGCCCTCCAACTCACAGATGACCCGGAGGACGCCGTGCGTCGAGGGGTGCTGCGGCCCCATGTTCACGATCATGGTGTTCTCGCCCGTTCGCTGGAACACCGTCTCGGTGGAGGGCATGAAGGTTTGAGGGGCAGACATGCGTTTCTTAGTATACGTTCATGGACAGCAGAGCAATCACCGCCACCGCCTTTTAGTCAGAGGTGGATGAAGTTCGGTTTTAACGCGAGAGTGGGCTCACGAC
>Ga0216301_1000144_pt1 | contig 20265 bp, 24 predicted proteins | sample 4hB_Boncat_minus_FD_156203 | JGI IMG/M metagenome (GOLD analysis project Ga0216301, IMG submission 156203) | Terrestrial sediment cell enrichment communities for BONCAT metagenomics from Utah, United States - 4hB_Boncat_minus | ecosystem: Environmental > Terrestrial > Deep subsurface > Rock...
GGGCGGGTAGTGCTGGGGAATCTCTACGGCGGCCGCCTGCGGATTCGTGAACCCTTGTTCGATCGTGGCCAGTACCTCACGGCCCTCCGGCAGGATGAGGGACGCATTCGGCCGGGTGCCGGGCGGAACTGTTAGGAAAAACACCAAGGGCATCGCCTCTCGGTGAAACCAGCCGTTCTTTCCCCCAACTTCCTTGGGCAGGTCGCGGGAGTCGTCGACAACCTTCACGACGGCGATCGCCTCACAACTGCCCTGCTTGATCACCTCGTACCCACGTGAGTTGAAGCGGGACGGGATGCGAAACTTGCCCGGCAGTATCGGCGAAAAGGCGAACGCCGTCACCGCAACCGCAATCACCGACAAGGCAGCCACCCACACTTTGTCGCGCTTCGATGGACCGTTCCCTTCCCCCTTCGACGCCATGACTTTAGTGTAACGGCTCCCTTTCAACGAAAGTGAATTATGGGGAGGAAGCTTTGTGGCCAGTTGCCGAAGCGGTCGTGGGGTCGGTGTTCCACCGACCCTCGAGCGGAGCTCGAGCCAGCACCTTCCTTCACCCACTCCACCCCCGACGAAGGAGGCCTACTAAGAGCCGGATGGCTCCCGCTCCGCGGGAGGGCCGGTGGAACACCGACCCCACAATTGGAGTTGCGGTGCTCAGGCAGCGGTCAGTACCGCCCGCAGGCGGGTTCGGGCTTGGAGGTACTTGTTGATCCTCTGGGCGTCGCGCTCGCTGACCGATCCTAGCCGTCGCACGTCGAGGTTGTCCTCAAGGTCGGCTAGCTTCACTTCAGCGAACACTCGATCGACTGCGGCGCGCTCGATGAAGTCCGGGTAGGTTTCTCCTTCTCGCTTGGTCACCGCCTCGATCCCCTGGAGAACGCGGTCGCTGAAGCCTTCGGCGCGGAGCCGATCCTGGCTCCAATCCGTGTCCTCCACGACGTCGTGGAGGACGGCGATGATCTTGCCCTCTTCGCTCTCCACCCGCATCATCACGCGGAGCGGGTGGAGGATGTAGGGCTGGCCGCTCTTGTCCTGCTGACCCGTGTGGGCCTCGACCGCGATGGCGATGGCACGCTCGAGGGTGGCCATCTTTAGCCCAACCGGTCCGGGTTCAGCCCCTCGAGCTCGGGTAGGACGAACAGGCCGTCTTTGCGGATCAGCACGTCGTCGAAGTAGATCTCGCCGCCGCCGTACTCGGGGCGCTGGATGAGGACGGTGTCCCAGTGGATAGAGGACTTGTTGCCGTTGCCGCCGGGTGGGTCGTAGGCGTTGCCGGGGGTGAAGTGGAAGGAGCCGGCGATCTTCTCGTCGAAGAGGGTGTCCTTCATCGGGTGCAGCACGTACGGGTTGAAGCCGAGGGACCACTCGCCGAAGTAGCGCGCACCCTCGTCGGTGTCGAGGATCTCGTTGATCTTCGCGGTGTTCGACCCCGCGGTGGCTTCTTCGATGCGGCCGTTCTTGATGACGTATCGGATGTCCTTGAACTCGGTGCTCTGGTAGAGGGAGACGGTGTTGAACTGGACGACGCCGTTGACGCTCTCGCGCACGGGGGCGGAAAAGCACTCGCCGTCCGGGATGTTGCGCTCACCGGTGCAGGGGACGCTGCCGATGCCCTTGATGGAGAAGCTGAAGTCGGTGCCCGGGCCGGTGATGCGGACCATGTCCGTGCGGTTCATCAGGTCCTCCAGCGGGCGGCAGGCCTCGGCCATCTTTCCGTAGTCGAGGGTGCAGACGTCGAAGTAGAACTTCTCGAAGGCGGGGGTGGACATGTTCGCCTGCTGGGCCATGCCCGGGGTGGGCCATCGGAGGGCGACCCACTTCGTCTTCGGGACGCGGACCCCGAAAACCACGGGCGTCGTGTACTCCTTCGCCCAAAGCTTAAGGTTGGCCTCCGGCACGTCCGCCTGCTCCGCGTAGTTGTGGCTGCCCCGGAGCGCGATGTAGGCCGTCATCTGCTCCATCTCGTGCTTCTCGACGTCGGCGATGGTGCGGGCATTGGCCTCCGTCATGCCGAGCAGGAGCTGCCGTCGAACCAGGTTGCTCTCCAGCCGGACCGCAACCTGGGCGCCTGTCCCCTGGGCCACCCGGATGACTTCCGCCACCGCTTCCTCAGGGATGTCGAAGGCATGGATCAAGAGCCGGTCGTCGGGACCGAGTCCGCATGAGTGGGAGCAAAGAAGCTCCGCAAGCCGGGTCACGCGCGGGTCGAGCATGGGGAAAGCGTACCGATTTTGGATTTGGGATTTGGGATTTGGGATTTGGGATTGGGTTCACCTCTCCGGGCAATCCGCAATCCGAAATCCAAAATACAGAAGGGCCGCCCGCACTCTTGATTGCGGACGGCCCTTCGGAGGTCGTGGGCGGGTTTAGCCGCCGGTCGTGGTGCTGCCGGTGCCCGTGCCGCCCGCGGTCGCGGTGCCGGCCGTGCCAGCGGTTCCGGCAGTACCGGCCGTTCCAGCCGTACCTGCGGTGCCAGCCGTTCCAGCGGTACCCGCAGTGCCTGCCGTACCGGCGGTGCCAGCGGTTCCGGCCGTGGTTCCACCGGCGGTCATGCCGGTCGTGTCGCCCGCGGTGCCGGCCGTTCCAGCCGTACCCGCGGTTCCTGCGGTTGTGCCGCCAGCGGTCATGCCCGCCGTGTCACCCGCCGTGCCAGCGCTACCCGCGGTGCCGGCCGTTCCAGCCGTACCAGCGGTGCCCGTCGTGTCGGCGGTGCCGCCGGTGGTGCTGCCACCCGCAGTCGCGGTGCCGCCGCCGGTGGTGGTACCGGCGGTCGCGCCGGTGTCGCCCTCTTCAGGCTTCGCGCATCCGCCGATAACGGCCGATGCGACGATGCCGGCAACGAAGATCGTTAGAAACTTCTTCATGGTTGTCATAGCCTCCGTGTGAGCGTAAATTGCGCTTTTGGTGCCTCTTTTACGCACCGCGCAATATACCATTCACTCTCCTCTCCAGATCGTTTGTGACTTTTGACCTACTGCGCCAGGAGATCGGTGACTGTCGAGTCCGGAACACGCACGTCGGTAAGTCGCCACTTTCGGGTGGGAATCACTAAAAACTCGCGCGCTTCCTCCTTCCGGAAAACGATCGTGACCTCCTTCAGCCTGCGGTCGATGCTCTGACCGAGGAAGTTCACTTTTAGATCCACCGGAGACACAATTCTTGCCTCATCTCCGGTAATTACTGCCTCCGAGTTCTGGATCGTGACGTCCGGCTTCTGCTTTTTGATGAAGTCGGCGATCTGTCGGGTGTTCGCGGTCATCTCTTGGTCGTTGAATTTGAAGCTCGCGCTGAGCTTGTCCAGAACGCCGCCGGGCCTTCCCTCTTTGCTCGCCTGGAGCGACTCCTGGAGCGCTTCGCTGATCAGCTTTTGGTCGTCCTGCTTCCCACCCAAGGAAAGGGCCACCCGAATCCCGCCAAGGATGGCGACCACCGCCACGACGATCAACAGCGTCTTCGCCGTTTTGTTCATAGCTATAACAACGACTTTTAGGTGCCGGATAGCAACAGACGCCGGGTTTCTTCGACATCGTGGGCCATCTGTCCCTTTAGGGCCTCGAGCGACGGGAAGTTCCGCTCCTCGCGAAGCCGGTGGTGGACCTCCAGCGAGGCCGAGAGCCCGTAAAGCGAATCCCCCGGATAATCCAATAGGTACGCCTCCACCGTCCGATGGTCACCCCCCACTGCGGGGCGCATCCCAATTGCGAGGGCAGCGACGTAGTCTCCCTTCTCGCAACGGAATCGAGTGGCGTACACCCCGTCGGCGGGCAGGGCTTGGTCGAAGGAGCGCGCGATGTTCGCCGTCGGGTAGCCGAGTTGTCGCCCCAGCTTCTGTCCGCCAACGACGACCCCGGTGATGGAGAAAGGGCGGCCGAGAAGCCTTGTCGCCGTTTCCATCTCCCCGTCCTGGACCGCTTGGCGGATCGCGCTGGAGCTGACGCGTTGCCCCTCGATTTCGAACGGCTCGACGACGAGGGTGGGGATGCGGGCGGAAAGCCAGTCGGTGGTTCCTTCCCGGCCATTGCCCATGGCGAAGTCGTGGCCGACCACCACATTGTCCGCCTTCAGCGACGCGCGAAGGATCTCATCCAGGAACCGGTCGGCGGACATGCGGCTGAGCTCGGCGTCGAAGGGAAGCACCACCGCCACCGAGACGCCCAGGCGCTCGATCTCGCGCAGGTTCTCTTGGAGCGGCGCGATCGCTTTGGGGCAGCGGGAAGGAGCCAGGACGGCGGCGGGATGCCGGTCGAAGGTGACCACGCAGCAGGGGAGGTCTTGCTCGCGGGCGGTGTCGACAGCCCGCCGCACCACCGCCTGGTGTCCCAGGTGCACCCCGTCGAAAGTTCCGACGCATACCACCGCGCGCGGCCATTCGGCCCGCAAAAGGCCGACCCCGAAATGGACCTGCATCGAGGTCGAGTCTACCGTGAGGGCCGCTTCACGGCCGCCCACAGGGTTAGGACCAGGATCTGGAGGGTGAAGGCGATCCCCAGCGTCGCCGGTCGGTGCCAGAGGGTGGCGAGGGCCAGCACCGGGGGGAGCTCGAGGATCACGCTGCTCATGGTCGTCCACATGCGGGTGGCGACGATGTTCATCACGGTGTAGACGAGCGGCAGGGTGATGGTCAGGGGGAACTGGAGGCGTCCCGGTCCGAGCAGGCTTGGCACCAGGGTCGAGACCAAAAGGAAGAGCAGGGAGGCGGTGGCCGGTACTCCGAGCACGACGGCAAGAGACTCGAAGCGGTTCTCAGGGTTGGGCGGGATCTGCCAGTAACCTACTCCGGCGGAGGTGGCGTAAAGGACAAAGGCGATCGCAAAGGCTAGGTTGATCCGGTCACCGCCCTTCATAAACGGTTGGACCCCTTCATATCAGGTTTGACTACGGGGCCGGCTCAGCCGGCGGGGCCTCGGGCGACTCCTCGTGGATCTGGTCGTAAATCTCTTTGCGGTGCACGCTCACGTGTTTGGGCGCGCGAATGCCGATGCGCACCTGCTCGCCGCGCACCTCTAGCACCACAACTTCGACTTCATCCCCGATCACGATGCTCTGGCCTAATTTTCGCGTGAGCACCAGCATTCTCTATAGCCCTCCGTGGCCGGTGGCAGAGAATGAGCCAACTCACCTCGTCCGCCTCGTGGAACACCCGGTCTTTTCAGTATACGCACCATTCACAACGAACCTGTTGCGACACCCTTTCAGGGTTCCCTCCGGTACCTAGGAAAGGGCAATTTTCTGAGGCTTTAAGTTCCCGCAGTGCGTCTTGCGGGGCGAGAAACCCGCAATGTTAAGGGGTGGTGATAGCAAAGTCGCGCCCGGAGGTCGGTGGTTTCTTCCACACCATCTTTTGCGGGATTCACCGTCGGTTTTCCTTTTGCCCAAGTTTTTAGTTAACGAGAGTGAACAATAAGAACGATGGTAAAGCCGGTACTGCTGCTTGTGGAGGACAGTCCTGATGACGAGGCGCTGGCTCGTCGGGCGCTCCGGCGGAGTGCCCAGCCGGTAGACCTGACCGTAGCCCGGGACGGGCTCGAGGCCGTTACCACTCTCGGATTATTGGAAGGGGAAGGGGCCGACCATCAACCGCTGCCTTCGCTGGTCCTGCTCGACGTGAAGCTGCCCAGGATGAACGGTCACGAGGTCCTTCAGCTCATGCGGGAGAACGCGCGGACGCGAGAAGTGCCGGTGGTCGTCTTGTCCAGCTCCGACGAGCCTTCCGACGTGCGCCGGGCCTCGGAGATGGGGGTCATGACTTACCTCCGTAAGCCTGTGGACTACGACGAGTACCTGAACATTGTCTCGACGGTAGTCCAAAACCACATCCACTGACCCCGCCCGTATCGGTGCGAAACCGCTCGGGAACGGCACCTGCCCCCGTGGCGTTGAGATGCATGGAATGCGGGGAAAGCAGAAGCTCGTTGTTGCGGCAGCCTTGGTTGCCGGGGTCCTGATTGGACGCGGGTTCCTGCGACCAGACGTGAAGACGGAGCGGGTGCCGTGGGCCGGCCCCACCGTGCTCCAGAAGGTGCAGGCGCTGGGCGATCTGCGCACCGTGCGCTATACCTATCAGAACGTTTTCGAGGTCGAAACCACGCGAGAGCCCGAGGGGATGCTGGCGAGTCTGCCGGGCGTGACGAACGTCGTCCACGCCACGACGCGGAATAAGGCGCTGGTCAGCGCCAGCGGCTCCGTCGAGGCGGGGGTCGATTTGACGAAGGCCCGCTACGAAACCAAGCCGGAAGGGACCGTCCTCGTCCTCCCGAAGCCCCGCCTCTTTCCGCCCGACGTCCGCCTGCACGTCCACCGGGCAAAGCCCGGCGTGTTCTGGCGCGACGACAACCTGACCGTGAAGGCGACCGACGTGGCCCGCGAGAAGTTCACCACCGCCGGTTTGCAACAGGGCATCCTCCCCGCCGCCCAGAAGTCGGCCCGAGAGCGGGTCGAGGCGCTCGTCCAGGGAAGTGGTGCGAACGTGCAGGTAAGGTTCGACCCGTAGGGGCGCGAACCGGCCTATGCCCCATAATCCCTCCATGAGACCAACCGTCGCCCTTCTCGCAATGGCGGCGACCGCTGCGCAGGCGCAGGAGGCCACTCAGGCCCCGCCTACGCCGCCGGTCGCCGTCCCCACGTGAACCGGGTGACCCGGTGAGGGTGGCTTCCTCGGTTCGGGGGAGCTTCAAAAGCAGTGGGTGTTCAGCGCCCGCTACGTCGACACCGACCTTCCGCGACCGCGCTGGCGCTTTACCGGCACGTACCGGTTCTCCAGCCGGCTGCAGGCGGGCTTGGAGTACAACCCGGCGGCGGGCGAGGTTAATCCGATCGGCAACTTCGTGCTGTTCACGGAGACCGCGACCCGGCCCGGCGTCAGCCTGGGAACGTCCAGCGACCGCATCGGCACGCCGCCCGGCCCGCGCGCTTACTACGCGACCTTTGCCAAAGGCTTCCCGCAACTCGGCATCGGGCCCTACGTGTCGGTGAATTACTCCGAGTTCGAGCGGGGTCTCACGTTCTCGTTCGGGGTCAACGTGCGGCTGAACGACCAGTGGAACCTGCTGCCGATGAACGACGGGCGTCGTTCACACCTGCTCTTGACGTACACAAAAGAGAACATGAGCGTCTCGTTGATGTGGATCTGGCTCCAGCGGCCAGGCATCAGCGTGAGCTTCGGCTTTTAGACTTATGAATCTCTTTCTGCTCCCCCTCGCCCTCGTGCCCCAAAGTGCGCCCGTCGATATCGCCAAGAAGGCGCTTCCCAAAGCCGCCCAGTGCGTGGTGTGCAGCAGCGAGGGCGAGGGCCACGGCCTGGAGAAGCCCGCGGCGGGCGTTCGGTACAAGGGGCGCGAGTTCTTTTTCTGCAACGCCAAAGAAGTAGGGCCGTTCAAGAAGGATCCTGAAGCGTTCATGCCGCCGGTCTTGCCCCGGAAAGCTCCCGAGCTGAATTTGCGGGCGCTCGACGGCTCCGCGTTGGACCTGAAGGGCAAGGTCGTCCTATTAGACTTCTGGGCCACCTGGTGCAAGCCGTGCGTGGCCGCCATGCCCAGCCTGTCGAAGCTGCACACCAAGCTCGCGGACCGCGGCTTCAGCGTGGTCGGCGTCTCGATCGACCAGGATGGCTTGAAAAAGGTCAAGCCGTTCGCGGACAAGCACCGGCTCCCCTACCCGTTGGCGCTCGATTCCACCAAGGACCCTCTCTGGCAGAAATTCGGCGTCCGCCAGATCCCGGCCATGTTCCTCGTCAAGGACGGCCAGATCTTGATGCAGTGGAAGGGAAAGGTGGATGAGAAGGTGCTGGAGGACGCGATTCGGGAGCGGCTGACGAAGTAGCCTTCCGCGACTCAGGCGCGATCGAACCGAGATCGTCGTCTCCGGCCTACGGCTCGCCTCCATCGGCGAGCCGCCTAAGCACTCGCTCGAACGCGGCCCAATCTTCGGGATCGACGTCCGATCTCCATTTCTCGACGAGGTGCTCCATGGCCACGACGCTTTCCTGGTGCACGGCGACGCCCTTTTCCGTCACGCGGACCCGTTTGGCCCGGCGGTCGCGCGGGTGCGGCTCAAGCGCGACGTACCCCCGCGTTTCCAGGTAGTCGACGAGATAGCACATCCCCTGCTTCGTCATGTCGGCCGCCTGGGCCATCTCGGCAATGGAAGCGTCACCGGCGGCGGCAAGGCCGAGCGCTTTGGCGTGAGCGGACTTCACATCTTCGTGACCAGACTCCGCGAGCCGCTCGGAAACCGCCTCGATCGCCCGAACACCGAGACGCAGCATTAACTGGGGAATGGGTTCCATGGCCTAGACATAGACAAGTCACTTGTCTATAATAGTCAAGCGGCTTGACCTTTCTAGTTTAGCCGAAAGAGGAACCATGACGACCCACGCCAGCATCACCATCGCTCTCTCCCCCGATCTCGTGCTCGACGCGATCCTTGACCCGGTGACGATGCCGCGCAAGTTCGTCGGCGCCGGGCCGGTTCTTGGCATCTCCCGGTCCGAGATCCTTGAGGGCGGGGCGGTCCTTCCGGGCAAGACTCGGCGCATCTGGAACGCGGACGGCACCGTTCTCGACGAGAGGATCCTTGCCGCGAGTGTCGCTGAAGGGCATCGGTACGAGTCCATCGCGCCGCCTACCGGTTTGGGCGGTCTGCTCGCTTCTAAGATCGAGGGCGAGTGGCGGCTAGACTCGCTCGACGGTCGTACGGTCGTTCAATGGCGGTTGACGATGGTGCCTCGCGGGAAGATCGCCGACGCGATTCTCCGGCTGGCGATCTCCCGTCACATGGCTCGGGCGATGCAGTCGTGCCTTCGGAATACGGAGAGGCTGGCGCTCGAGTCCGCGAGTCGCACGGTTCAAAGAGAGGTAGCGATTCGACCTTGAGCCGCCGCCGAGAAGGACCACGAGGGCCTGGAGCCCGAAAAAACAGCAGATTGCGGGCAGGAACGGGATCTTTTAGACTTTGAGTTCGTCTCTATCCTATTCCGAAACTAGAAAGGGTGCCCGGCACGCCGCGGTCCGATCGGACCGAACTCTCCCCTTCGGCGGCAGGCACCCTTATTGGTTTTCCAGTGAAGCCGTCGCCCCTTCGCGACGGCTTTATTATGCACCGTTTCTTGCGCCTGGCAACGCAATTTTGCGTGCTTTTTCAAATTGGGCGCTGACGAGACATCCTTGCCAATAGTCCCAAGCCGTAAACCGGCCCCCGCCTCTTCTCGTTGGAACCCTTGAAGGGCCCCGGAAGCCGCTCTCCTCTCCCCTGGTCCCGAAGGGGCTCTTCAAGTCGGGCGTTAAGGCGTTGGGGCGTTGGGGCGTTCAGGAATTGTCCGCGAACCCTTCGCGACGGAAGATCGTTTCGCCCCACTGAACGCCCCGACGCCTTTGCGCCCCAACGCCCAGTATCCTCTCCCCATGCGCTTCGCTACGAAGGCCCTTCGCGTTGGACAGGATCCGGATCCTAAGTTTCGGGCGGTGATTCCGCCGCTTTACCAGTCGGCCACCTTCGCGTGGGAGGATCTCGACCACGTCCCGCCCATCGACTACACCCGGTGCGCCAACCCCAACCGGCAGATGCTCGAAGAGGTCATCGCAGCGCTGGAGAACGGCAAGCACTGCACCCTGTTCGGCAGCGGCATGGCGGCCATCGTCGCCGCGTTCTCCCTGCTGCAGAACGGCGACCACATGCTGATCGCGGGCGACATCTACGGCGGCACTTTCCGCCTCGCCGAAAAGATCCTGCCGCGGCAGGGGATCACGGTCAGCGAGTTCTGCGCCCACGAGCCGCTCTCCATCAACGATGCGGTCCAGCCGAACTCCAAGCTCCTGATCTTCGAGACGCCCACCAACCCGAACCTGCGGGTCAGCGACATCGCCGCCGTCACCAAGATCGCCAAGGAGCACAACCTGATCGTGGTGTTCGACAACACGTTCGCCTCGCCGGTGCTCCAGAACCCGCTGGACCTTGGCGTCGACATCGTGGTCCACTCCACCACCAAGTACATCAGCGGCCACTCCGACGTGATCGGCGGCGCCACCGTCACCAACGATCCGGACCTGCAGTACGCGATGTTCGAGTGGAACAAGGCGGTCGGCTCCGTTCCGTCCCCGTTCGACTGCTGGCTTTCCCTGCGCGGCGTGAAGACGCTGGCCTGCCGGATGAAGGCGCACTGCGAGAACGCGCAGGCAGTGGCGGAGTTTTTGGACGGCCACCCCAAGGTCTCGCGGGTCCACTACCCGGGCCTCGCCACCCACCCCGACCACCAGGTGGCCAAGCGCCAGATGCGCGGCTTCGGCGGCATGCTCGCCTTCGAGGTCGCGGGGACGACCGAGCAGGCGCGCAAGGTCTGCGAGTCCACCCAAGTCTTCCTCCTCGCCGAGTCGCTCGGCGGCGTCGAGTCGCTGATCGGCTACCCGCCCCTGATGTCGCACGCGACGATGTCGGAGGAGCAGCGCCTCTCGAAGGGCATCCCGCCGACCCTGCTTCGCCTCAGCATTGGCGTGGAGGATCCCCAGGACCTCATCGAGGACCTGGACCAGGCCCTGAACGGGATCTAACCGGGTCGAATATGGCCGGGGAGCGGCGGGCGATCGTTTCGCCCGCCGCTTTTTTCCTCTTGTGATTTAACCGCACGAGTGTCTACTATAGAGGCGTCATGAACGCTTCTGAGCTCATCAACTATCTCTCGCGACGACAGATCGACTCGCTGTTCCGCGCCGCCCGCTCCCTGCCCCAAGACCGGCTCGACTGGAAGCCCGCCCCCGGAGCCCGCTCGGCCCTCGACCAGCTCCAAGAGGCGGCGACGGGTGTCTCCCAGTTCTGGAGCGTGATCACGACCGGCACGATGGAAGGCGGCCCCGAGAGCTTTGCGAAGTGGCAGGAAGAGCGGGCGAAGCTGACGTCGCTGGACGAGCTGGAGCAGAGAACGCGCGAAGAGACCGACCGGCTGGCCGAGTACATCAGCTCCCTGAGCGAAGCCCAACTGGCCGAGCCCATCACCCTCCCGTGGCCGGGCGAGCACAAGAAGGCGGATGTTGCCGCCTACCACCTGTGGAACATGAGCTACCACGAGGGGCAGATCAATTACATCGCCAGCCTCCTCGACACACCTGAGCAGGCGTAAGCGACCTGATGACCCCTGGGATGCGAAAGTCGCATCCCAGGGGTCTGCCGGGGGCGTTGCTTTAAGACGTTCCCGAAGTCGTCGATGCCGCCCTTTCAGGGCTGGGAGGGGACGGCTTTGGGAGCCGTAACGCTTAAAGCAACGCCGATGGAGGTCTGCCCAGGGGCTAAGGCACTTCGGACAAGATGTCGCGTTTCAATTCGACCTTGATTCCGCTTCCGCTCGGACCGTCCTTGCTGTGCCATAGATTTACAAACATTGCGTCTCCTGAAGGACCTTCCAGAACCACCAGAGCCTGGTCGACAGCCTCTTTGATCCGAGGTAGGTCCTTGGGGAACCGGTACTCAAGGGTCACGCTTTCGAGGTCCTTGCCGAGTCCCACGTTCCAAGGATCCTCTTGGACGGGAACGTGACCCAAAGAGGCCATTCCCTTGCGGAATGCGGCAAGACGCGCGGGTTCCTTCAGGGACAGGAACGATACGTCCATTTGGATCTCCTTGCCGTCAAGGCTCAATACTAAACCGCCGTTGGAGTCTCTTTGTTGAGACACCCACAGCGAGTCGAAGAGGTCGCCCTTGATGAACCGTGCGAGGACCCTCTCGTAGCGCTCGCGAGAGACGGGAGTAAGAGGTGGTTCTCCGTCACCAAAGGAGTAGGACGTAAAGCCGCTCGATCCGGAAATGTACACCGTGGCCCCGTTAAGCTTCCAGACACCCCACACGACCAGAGCGATCACGAGGAAGACGAGCCAGCCCATGCCTCTGGAAACACGTTTCGGGTTCTGCACGTTGCGATCGTCAGTGGCCATTCTGTTCCTCGGGAGTCTTAAAAGGTACTTGAGCACAAGGCATCGTTGAGCGGGTCCGCCCATCTGAGCCGAGTGCCCTGGTGCAGGCTATGTCTGTTGTCGCGTCTTTCGTCTGGCTCTCTGGCTTCGTCGGCAGACTCGACTAATGTGCGTACACATCCACGACTTTGCCGCCAAGAGTTAGTCCGACCCAAAGTTCGCTTCTATTTCAACGATTGCTTTGGGATCGGTTGCTGCCAATCTGTCTATAGCCAACAGACGAATTCTTGAGAAATCGTATATAAACTCGTACTGCGAATGGTTGTTACCTCAGTCGAGTTCAGGGGACACCCCTGCTTCAAAAACCACTGGTCCGGCTTCACCGACGTCAAACCGATCAACGTCATCATTGGGCGAAATAACACGGGCAAGTCGCGACTGCTAGATCTCGTTGAGGTCATGGCACACGGCTCCATGAACTCCCTAGTTCTTCCTGGCTACGAAATTCGGTGTGCCGCTGTATTAGACGAAGAAACACTCCGTCAAGCCTTCCCTGAGGGGCATCGTGACCCTTACCTGGGTGGCGACAGCTGGGCCCACCACGGCAGCTATTTGGTAGAGCAGACACTCGCCTGGAGGATGGTTAGGCCAGGACAAGTGGAGTCCATGGCCCTTTCCAACGAACAGGTGTTCAGCACGAAGCCCTACGGAGCAACAGGGGCAGAGGCGAGGAAGCGAATTCTGACGGCCTTAGCCGTCGCTAGTTCTACTAAGCTCGCCGGTCTGACTTTCCGACGTCTCTCCTCCGAACGGGAGATCTGGTCGGAAGTTGCTGCTAGTGATATGCAGTTGAAGCCAGACGGAAGCGGTGCCACGAACATGATCCGAAAGCACATCACGAGCTCGGATCCGGCGATCTCAAGGGACCTCATCGAAAAGGAACTGCTAGCAGATCTGAACGAGGTATTTGGCCCCGACGGGCCCTTCAATGAAATTACCGTTCGGCAACACGACTCTAATGACGGTGGGCCGTGGGAGGTCTACCTTGGTCAAGAGAACAAGGGGTTGGTGCCCCTGTCCCGCTCTGGAAGCGGGCTGCAAACTGTGCTGCTCGTTCTGTTAAACCTGGTAGTGATTCCTCGCATTGAGCGAAAAGGAAAGAGCAAGTACGTCTTCGCATTCGAAGAGCTAGAGAACAATCTTCATCCGGCCCTACAGAGAAGGCTTCTCAGGTACATCGAGCAATACGTCAGTCGAGAAAAAGCCACGGTGTTTCTGACAACCCATTCTAGCGTCGCCCTAGACTTCTTCGGCCCGTCCCCCTCAACCCAAATCGTCCACGTTACTCACGACGGCAGCTCAGCACGCGCCTCGACGATCAAGGCGCACTTTGACCACGTCTCCGCAATTTCGGAGTTGGGAGCAAAGCCGTCGGACCTACTTCAGGCGAATGGGATACTTTGGGTGGAAGGGCCTTCTGACCGGATTTACCTTAACAAGTGGATTGATCTACTGTCTGGTGGTGAGTTGCGTGAAGGCCGCCACTATCAGTGCGCCTGCTACGCTGGCGCACTGCTCGCAACCGCCCAATTCTCGTCACCTGAAGAGGCGGACCTTGAGTTTATTAACCTACTCCGCGTCAACCACAACGTAATCGTCGTGTGCGACAGCGACCGCAGTTCACCCTCCGGCAGGGGGGCTGGGTTGAAGGATCGTGTGATACGGATCAAGAGAGATTTGAAGGAGGTTCCAGGGGCCCTTCTGTGGGTCACCGCGGCCAAAGAGATTGAGAACTACCTCACTGAAGAGGCTCTGCGGAAGTTCTTTCAGAAACCCAGCCTCCCGGCACCCGGCCAATACGCCCACTTCTTTCCTAGCAAAAGACTCTCTGGCCCTTCGTACATAGAGGAGTACTTGGGCCTGAAGTCGGTCGATAAAACTGAGATGGCCAGCGGAATCTCAGAGCACTTGTCTGCAGACCATCTTGCCTCAAGGTTCGACCTGGTCCCGGCAGTGACCAAGATCATCGAACGTATTCGGGCTTGGAACGAGTAGGGTTCCCCCTGGCCGAGAGAGACTCCGGTGCAGTCCTCAACCTACAGTCCTGTGGCGGAGACTGCATCCTGAGCTTGGCCGATTATGCCAGCCTCCACCGGAACGTTCCAAACCGGATTCACACGGAACCTGTAGAAGGACTCAACATCCTTCCCGCCTGATGAGCAAACAATTCTAAACCAATAGATTCCTTCTTCTGTTAAGGCTATGTTCTTGCTCTTTATCGGTACGCTGGCTACTGGGCGATCTCCAAACTCGACGGTTTCGTCTACCGGCCCGTGTACGGTAGCTGGTGTGTGCAGGTAGGTTTTGAAAGGGACTTTGCTACCCTCCTCCCCCTCCTCGGCAAGGAAAACGACGTATAGTGTCGCCCAAAAAGGGGCCATCACCGATTTGCCTGGAGGAGGAGGCGACTCGGGGCGCTCAAAACCAATATCCTCGATCAGGCCAATGAGCGAAACCTGCCCTGTGTCTGGATCAACCAGAATTCGCTCTGCGAGTGCTACGAACTGGACGATCATATCGCGAATTCAAGAGAATTTGCCAAGGCTCCTTTTTGGTTGCTTGCCTTCAATGTTTGTGCTTGGGGTTCACCATAGCCGATGACCACTCTGGAGGTCTTACATGACTGTGGTTTGGGCTTTGCCGCTAAGAACCCCCGGGCCACGAAATTATTCGGTACGCGAACCTGGGCAACTGCGAAAGCACGATTCCGTGCAAGCTCTAGGGGAAAGCTACCGGAGCGAGCCGATTGAATCTTGGCCACTAGGTCGGCTCGCTTGGCGTCGTCTGCAAGGACGCTGGGGGTGGCACGCGCGGCAAGTCTAATAATCGCTGGATCGCGCGTAAGTTCGACGAAGTCTTTCCCAAGGGCCTCCTCAAAAAGAGCCCTTAGCCCTTGCCGTGCCTCGACCAGGGCAGGATGCGGCTCTCGGCTGCCCACGAAACCCGCACATTCTGGTTCCTCATATTGCAGTCTGCTCATAACCTTCCCCCTATAGCCACCGACTCAAGAACTCCTCGGCTGATTCCGGAGTGTTCTCCATATAATACGACTCCTGGTACCAGTCATCGCGAAAGGGATCGTCCATCTCAGTGAAGAGACAAGCCCTATAGACTTCTGTCAGCCTCTTCGAGATTACATCGTACAGTACGACTCGCCCTTCCAAATCGAGCTCTTTGCTCTGCGCGACTGCCCACGCGAGCAGGACAGGCGCGACACCGTGAACCGCCTGCGATCTGTGAAGGTACGGGCGCTTGGCGAGGTACGCCCCCGCGAGTGCGGGTTTCCCTTCCGACGTCTCACGACCCAACTGGACCTCGACCAGCCCCACGACGGTCGGCTTGACCAACCCTGCACTTTCTATTGAAGCTGGCGGCGGATCGACCTCCAAACGATATACGAAACGCCCTTCCTCTGGTGCCGCTTGCCAACCCCAACCCAGAGGCAGGACGGCTCGGGTGTATTCCTCGTCGGGCAAGTCGTCTTGTGAAAGGTCCTGGGACCATGCGTCTAGGATGCTCTGCAAGTCGGCGGCGGCGCACTCCTCGATCGCTGCCGGAGTCTCCGTACCTCCAACCATCACGTACCAACGGTAGCCCACGAAGTTTTCCCAGGAGGATTATAGACGTGGCAACCCAGGGAACTCGGGACGCGGGGCCGCAAGCGGGTGGTACGACTGGATGACGGACCTTCACGCAGCGGGTCCCGCTATGGTGGCGCACCGACTAACGAAAACTTAGGTTGCGCATGGATCGATTCCTCCTTTGATGCTCGCCTGGGGGAGATTGTCCGCCAGCTTTCGGGATGCGTGCGACAATAGCCGTATGACTCGCCCCGCCATCCTGTGCGTTCTCGCGGCCGGATTGTGCTCTGTCTCCGAAGCCCAGACCTTCAGCGGCAAGGTCGTGGGCGTCACCGACGGTGACACGGTGCGGGTGCTCGACACGCGGAACGGGCAGAAGCGGCCGGTCAAGGTCCGGCTCCACGGCATCGACGCCCCTGAACGCGCCCAGCCCTTCGGCACCCGGTCGCAGCAGTTCCTGAGCAAGCTCGTGTTCGGCAAAACGGTGCAGGTGGTCACGAAGGACACCGACCGGTACGGCCGCACGGTCGCGGTCCTCAAGCTGGGGGCGAAGAACGTGAACGTCGAGTCCCTCCGCGCGGGCATGAGCTGGTGGTACCGCCGCTACGCCCAGAACGACCAGACGCTGGTCAAGGCCGAAGCGGACGCCCGCCGAGCCCGACGGGGGCTCTGGTCCGATACGAAGCCGCCGGTCGCTCCCTGGGAGTTTCGGCGGAGCCAGCGGCAGTAGGTCCATGGCCCACTTCGACCAGCAGGCGTTCTCGGTGCGGTGCGAGTGGGGGATGCCTGCCATTGAGCGGATGGCGGCCCACGCGGGTGTGACCGTCGTCGTGGACGTGCTGTCGTTCACCACTTGCGTCGACGTGGCGGTAGGCCACGGGGCCTCCGTTTTGCCCTATCCATGGCGTGACGACGGTGCCGCCGCCTACGCGGCGGCTCGGGGGGCGCGGCTGGCCGAGGGCCGGAGCGCCCAGCCGGGAAGCTTCTGCCTCTCCCCCGCGTCCCTGGCGGGAGTGCCGCCCGGCACCCGGATCGTGCTGCCGTCGCCAAACGGTTCCGCATTGTCCTTCGCCGCCCGGGACACCGGCACTCAGGTAGTCGCGGCGTGCCTGCGGAACGCTGCGGCGGTAGCTCAGTGGGTGGCGGAACGGGGGGTGCCGGTGCTGGTCGTACCTGCGGGGGAGCGCTGGCCCGATGGCTCGCTCCGCCCGTGCGTCGAGGACCTCCTAGGGGCCGGAGCGGTCATCGAAGGCTTGGCGGGCGGGCGGTCGCCCGAAGCCGAGACGGCAAGGGCCGCCTTTCGCGGCCTGCGGGACCGGCTGCAGGAAACGCTTTCCGCCTGTTCGTCGGGCCGGGAGCTTTTCGAGCGGGGCTTCGCGGCGGATGTGGAGATCGCAGCGCAGCTGAACGTCAGCCAGACCGTGCCCCTTCTTTACGGAGAGGCGTTCGTAGCCGCCGACATGGGTCCTTCGTAGAAGCGTTTCCTCAAAGCAATGGCAGATCCAAAGCTGGATGTGGGGTCGGTGTTCCACCGACCCTCCTGCGAAGCAGGAGCCTTCTGCATCTCTCCAAGTCAAAGACCGTGACTTGCCCTTCAATGGGGACCAAGGTCGAAGAGTTGGCTTGAGCTGCGCTCAAGGGTCGGTGGGACACCGACCCCACACCCGTTTTCCTGTCTTTTAAGGTGATGTAGGGCCCAAAGGGTTTCGACAAAGCTTGCATGAAGATACCCGTGGGGGTATAATGCAGAGGTCGCGGGGGAACGCCCCTTCGGCTGGGGACGTTGAATTCTATGGTGCATCGAGCGAACGCTTTCTTGATAAGGCTGATCTGCTTACTCGCCCTGATCGTGGCCTCGGCGCCGGTCAGAGCGGGGGCGATGCTCTGCGCCATGCCGGCCCCGGCCCCCATCCCCGCGCCGGAGGCGCCGATGGCGTGCCACAAGCCGGAATCGGTCGTCCAGGCACCGTCGGTGCCGGCGAACCATCCGAACTGCTGCATGAAGGCCGTCGCTCCGGCGGACCAGGCGGACCACGAGGTCCGCTCGGCTTCCTCGTGCAAGTGCGAAATCCAGTCTTCCTCAGGACTCCCTAAGGCCGCCTTCAAGGCGGTGGTCCTGCCTGGGCTCGACCAGTCCTTCGACGCCGTCGAGCCATCGCCCGTTTTCGTGGCGGCCGTGCCCGTCTCCGTTTCGGAGCCCGGCATCTTCGGGGTGGACTCCGGTCCCCCGAGCAGCGCGACCTTCCTCCCGGATCTCGGCCGCGCCCCTCCTGTTGCCCGTGCGTAACCCGCGGAGCTAGACGCTCCGCCCTCGTCTACGCACGATCGATCGCAACAGGAGTCCTCGTTTGTCCGGCCCGTTCGGCCGTCGACAACCCTTCCCGAGGGACGTAGTCGCCTGATGTCGGTCGGCCCCCGATCTAAGAGGAAACCAGAACAATGTCTTTCAAAACCTTCCGCCAGAACGTCGTCGGCTTCGGCCTCACCCTCCTGCTCGCCGTGGGAATGCTCGGTGCCACTGCCACCCCGGCCCAAGCGCACGAGACGGCGTGCCCCTACTGCAAGCTGCCCGTGGTCCAGGACACCAAGGAGCTGGACAACGAGGTGGTGCTGCGCTACGGCAACAAGCGCATCGAGTACCGGTGCCTCCTCTGCGCGATCGGTGAGGCCAAGAGCAAGTACAAGAAGGACGTCACGATCCTTGCCCCGTCCGACGTGAAGGGCAAGCCCGTGGTCATCAAGCGCGTGGACGGCGAGTGGACCACCGAGGACAAGGACGCCTTGTTCATCTATGCGAAGGGCAGCCACACCGAGTGCCAGACCCGCTATCGCGCCGTGCGGGACAAGGCGGGGTTCGACGCCTTCGTCAAGGCGAACCCGCAGACCCTCAAGGACGCCAAGGCCCTGACCCTCAAGGAGATGGTCGAGCTCTCGAAGTAACGGCCGCTACCTCCTATCAGAGAGACCATGTTTAAACCTATTTCACTGAAGGGTCTGGCCTTGGGTCTGGCCTGGGGGCTGGCGTTGGCGCTGTCCCAGGTGGGTCACGCGCAGGGGGAGCCGGTTGTACCGGGGTGGGTATCCGACGCTCGCCTGGGTGAGGTGTTCTACAAGCGCGGGGCCTACAACTTCGACGTGTACAACGTCGACCCCCTCGCCCGGGACTTGAACGGCGTCGCCGTGGGCCACTCGATGGCCTACGAGGACCTCGTCACCGGCAAGGCGGCCCAGCTGGAGACGAAGACGTACGACCGCATCGTGCGCGTGCTGAAGAGCCCGCCCAAGCTCATGCCCGCCGAGCGGTTTATCTCCCCCACGTTCGGCCGCAAGTACGGCTACCTGGAGAAGCTGTTCGACTGGACGCACATCCTGCACGCGCAGACCATCGACGTGCTGGCCAGCGCCGACCTGACGCCGGAGCAGAAGGACAAGGAGCTGGAAGCGCTGTGGAAGTTTTACAAGTCTAGCGCGCCCTACACCGTCACCGGCCTGCCGCTGAACATGGAGTTCCTGGACAGCCAGCCCTACAGCGGGGCCTTCCGCCGGAAGTACCCGAAGGTCAACGGCCTGTTCTGGGGCTACCACTGGCTGCAGGGCGCGGTGTACGACATGCTGTGGAAGAGCCGCTCCAAGGGGGACATGACCTGGCAGTACGAGCTGGTGGGCAAGCAGTACCGCGAGTCGGAGCTGTACAAGACCGACCGCGACTTCATGCCGATGTTCGCCGAGACCAGCCCCGCGTTCGCCCGCCGCTTCCCGCAGATGGCCAACGCGTTCGACAACCTGCACATGCTGCACGACATGGTCAACGACATCCTGGCGACCAACGGCATGACCGAAGCCCAGCGCGAGGCGGAGATCAAGCGCGCGATCGCGATGGTGGTGGACGACTCGCACAAAGGCGAGGATGCGGGCGACCAGCGCGAGGGGAACGCGTTCCACGACCACCGGTCTATGGAGGGTCAGCCCGGCATGGGCATGATGAAGATGGCCTCTCCGCAGCTCATGTTCATGCCCGGAATGGGGTGGATGAGCATGAACGAGTGCGGCCACTGCTCCATGCCGATGGTGCTGGATCCGAAGGCGGGATACGGCGCGACCGTCTCCGCCGAGGGCTGGACCATGGAAGTGCGCTGCATGCTGTGCGCCCGCGACATGGCGGCCCAGGTCAGCGGCCAGGCCCTGGTGCGCGGCAACACCGAGGACCCCAACCGACCGCTCCTCCTCAAGTCGGACGACGAGGGTAACTGGACGGCGAACCTCAAGGACGTCGTCTTCCTAGAGGTCGAAGGGCCGCACGCGACCTGCTCCGAGTGGTCCCGCGCGTTCACCAGCCGCGCCGCCTTCGACGCCTACGTGAAGGCGCAGCAGGCCGAGAACGAAGAGGACGAGAGCCTGAAGAACGCCAAGCCCCTGACCCTGAAGGAGTGGAGCGCGCGGCAGGGGAAGGAGCCGGACACCTACGAGAAGAAGCAGGGCCCGGTGCCAAACCCGTACAAGACGGACAAAAAGGCGGAGCCCGCCAAGCCCGAAGTGCCCAAGGGTGCCCAGGCCACGGCCAAGCCCGCCCCCAAGAGCTGCTGCTCGGGAGACAAAAAATGAGCCGCATGCGAAAAACCCAGTTGTGGGGTCGGTGTCCCACCGACCGTCGAGCAAAGCTCGACCCAAGGCACCCTAGCAGGGGACTCACCCTAGTAGCCCTCCTGGCCCTAACCCCCCCCCCCCCC
>Ga0216301_1000145_pt1 | contig 20234 bp, 19 predicted proteins | sample 4hB_Boncat_minus_FD_156203 | JGI IMG/M metagenome (GOLD analysis project Ga0216301, IMG submission 156203) | Terrestrial sediment cell enrichment communities for BONCAT metagenomics from Utah, United States - 4hB_Boncat_minus | ecosystem: Environmental > Terrestrial > Deep subsurface > Rock...
GCGCCCGCCCCGCCCCAACGCCCCGGGCTGCCTCCGTAACGATCAGGTCGGGAATCCAGGCCTGGGGCTGCGTTCGGTTGAGCCGCTCGCGGAACTCCAGCGACATGAACCCGACCACCGCGCCGTCCACCTCCGCTACCAGCGACGCCGTATCCACCCGCGCGATGTGGCGCTCGTAGACCTGCCGGCCCGTTTCCATGTCATCCTCGCTCAGCCGAGGACGGCCGAGTTCGCCGAGAAGCCGCGCCACGTCGGCAAAGTCCTCCGTCCGCGCCAGGCGGACCTGAACCACCTGCTTGCTCATCCTTTTACCGCTCCGGCGGTGAGCCCGGCGCTAATCTGCCGCTGGAACACCAGGTATACCAGCATCGTAGGGACCATCACGATGAGGAGCGCGGCGAAGAGCGCGCCCCAGTCCGCGCTGTACTGCTGGCGCTGGGTAATCTGCGCGAGGCCGAGCGGCAGCGTGTACCGCTCCCGCTGCGTGAGGAGCACGAGCGCCAGCGGGTACTCGTTCCAGATGCCGATGAAGTTGAACACGCCCGCCACGATCAGCCCCGGTTTCGCCAGCGGCAGCATCACCCGCAAGAACGTCTGCCAGCGCCCGGCGCCATCCACGGCTGCGGCTTCCGCCAGCTCGTTCGGCAAGCTGCGGAAGAACCCGGAGAGAACGAAGACCGTGAACGGCAGTGAATACGCCACGTAGACCGCGACGAGACCCACGTAGTGGTTCACAAATCCCTTGGGAGCGAGGTACGGAATGCGCGTCTGGTTCAGGAGCAAGAAGAGGGGCACCACGGCCAGGAAGATCGGGAAGACCATCCCGCTGACGAACAGGTTGAACAGCGCTCCCGCCCCCCGGAACTGGAACCGGGTCAGCGCGTAAGTCGCCATCGCGCCGAAGGTGAGGATCAGCGTTACAGAGACGAGCGTCAGGAACAGGCTGTTCCCGAAGTACGGACCGAGGCCAGGCTCGCCCGCCACGCCGGTCCAGGCGTTGCGGAAGTTCTCCCACTGCGGGCGCGCGGGCAGGCTCCAGGCGCTCTGGAAGATCTCCTGGGTGTTCTTGAAGGACGTGTACGTCAGCCACAGCAGCGGGAACAGAATGATTCCCGAATAGAGGCAAAGCGCGACGTAGGTGAGCGGGTTTTCGCGGCGCATCAGTCTACCTTCCAAACCCGCTGCAGCAAGAGGTTGATCCCCATCACCACCACGAAGTTCACGGCGCCGATAGCCGTGGCGTAGCCGAAGTTCTGCTCCACGAATCCTTTCTGGTAGAGATAGGTCAGCGCCAGCTCTGTGGCGCCCGCCGTGCCGCTGGGAGGCGCCATCACCCACACCAGGGCGAACAGGTTCATCGAGTTGATGATGAGGTAGATGACCGCCAACCGGACGATGGGGTTCAGCAGGGGCAGCGTAACGGCCCAGAACCGCTGTGACCCGGTCGCCCCGTCGATCATCGCCGCCTCGTTCACCTCAGCGGCGATGCTCTGGATGCCGGCGCGGAAGAGCAGGACGTAGAACCCGAGCACGTACCAGACGTAGGTGACGGCCACGGCCGGCAAGGCGGTCTTCGAAGCCAGCCAGGGCAGCGCCCACTGCGGCTGGCCGATGAGGCGGAAGAAGGCGTTGATGAGACCCCAGTTCGGGTTGTAGAGGAACATCCAGAGCGTGGAGACCGCCACGATGGAGACTACGTTGGGAAACAGGAACAGGCCTCTGAAGAACTCCGCGCCCCGGAAGTCCCGCGCCAGCGTGTTCGCGAAGAAGAGCCCCAGCGTGAGGACGCTGGTCGCCACCATGAGGAAGAAGACGACGTTGTGCGAGAGGGCCGCGCGGAAGGTGTCGTCCTTCGTCAGGCCGCCGAAGTTCTCCAGCCCCACGAACACCATGTTCCCCGAGAGGCCCCGCCAGCGATGGAGCGCCACCCAGAAGGACTGCGCCATCGGCCAGAGCACCAGGAGGACGTACAACAACAGTCCCGGCGCCAGCAGTGTGGCGACAAACCCTACGGCGCCCCAGTCCACCGGCCGGCGCTTCTTTTGCATGAGGGACGGGCTTTGCATTGAACTCCGAGGGACCAACACAGAGAGACACAGATCCTACAGAAATACGCAGAAAGGAGGGTGCATTGAAAAACCAGCTACGCAGCCACGCCTTCGTTATTGTCGGCGCACGGCCGCTCGCTCAAGCCACTATGCACCGAGAGAAGCTCCAGAGCTCGTGAACGACGCCTGCATCTACAGACCCGCCTGCCGGGCCCCTTCTGTCTGCTTACTTGTCTACGTCGCTCTGAGTGATCAGTGTCTAATCCGCGGCTGTGTCAGCTCAGCTCCCGGCCGCACCGGCGGCAGCGGTAGGCGCCCGGCGGGTGGGCTTCGTCGCACCAGCCGCAGTACGGCGCTCCCACGGCGTCACGCGAAACGGTGTCCTCGTCCGGCTCTTCCGGCTCCGGCGGAGGCGCGTCGAACAGGCGTTTCAGATCGTAGCGGTCCGCCTGTCGCCGGCGCCAGCCAAGCGCCAGGCAGACGACCCCGGCCGCCGGCAGCACGAGGAACAACCCCAGGCGCCCGGCGGCGGGAAGGGCGCCCGCCAGAATGCCGGAGAGCGCCAGCAACGCCATGCCGGCGGCGATCAGGCTCCACCCTCCGCCTGGCTCCCGCAGCTTGCCGAACATCGCCGCCCTGCCTCCGTCCGCCGTTTACCTCCGGAACAACCTCTGATAGAGTATCCTCGTGAGCGGCCGGCCGGCACGCCGCTTCGCCGCCGTCCGCTCCATCGCTCGCACCATGCCACACCTTTCCGACCCTTCCACCCCCGTTCCCGACCGCCGCCCGCGCCGTCTGCGCCGCACCGAAACCCTGCGGAGGATGGTCCGCGAGACACAGGTGTCGGTGGACGATTTCATCTACCCGCTCTTCGTGACGCACGAGCGAGACACCCGCCGCGAGATCCCGTCGATGCCGGGGAACTACCACTGGTCGATTGACCGGATCGCGGCGGAGTGCGAGGAAGTGGCCGCGCTGGGTATCCCGGGCGTCCTGCTGTTCGGCATCCCGGAAGAGAAGGACGCCTCCGGCAGCGGCGCCTTCCAGGCCGAGGGCGTGGTGCAGGCCGCGGTGCGGGAGATCAAGCGCGCCGTGCCGGAGCTGCTGGTCGTCACCGACGTCTGCCTCTGCGAGTACACCGACCACGGCCACTGCGGCGTGATCCACGACGGTGACGTGCTGAACGATCCTACCCTGACGCTGCTGGCGCAGACCGCCGTCTCGCACGCGGAAGCGGGCGCCGATATCATCGCTCCCAGCGACATGATGGATGGCCGCGTTTCGGCGATCCGCGCCGCGCTCGACGGCGCCGGGTTCCAGGATACGCCGATCCTTTCCTACGCTGCGAAGTACGCCTCCGGCTTCTACGGCCCCTTCCGGGAAGCGGCGGGCTCCACCCCGCAGTTCGGCGACCGGCGCAGCTACCAGATGGACCCGGCGAACCGGCGCGAAGCCTTGAAGGAAGTGCTCCAGGACCTGGACGAAGGCGCGGACATGGTGATGGTGAAGCCCGCTCTCTCTTATCTGGACATCATCCGCGAGGTGAAGGACACCACCGGCGTGCCCGTGGCCGCATACAACGTGAGCGGGGAATACTCGATGGTGAAAGCCGCCGCCGCCAACGGTTGGGTGGACGGCGACCGGATCATGATGGAGATCCTCACCAGCATCAAGCGGGCCGGCGCGGACATCATTCTGACCTATCACGCCAAGGAAGCGGCGCGGCTCCTATAAAGGGAGCGCCAGTGGAGAGACAATGAACCACGTTTGGTGGAGGACACACCTGCGGAAGCTCCCGGAGCTGGGGTTTCTCAGCCAGTTCGGCAACTTCGGCGAGGTGGACGACTGGATGCCGTTCCTCATCGAGGCCCTTGAGCTGCAGTCCGGCGGGCGCGTGCTCGAGTTGGGCTGCGGGCGCGGCTCTTACAGCATTCGGCTGGCCCAGTGGGGCTACCAGGTAACCGGCGTGGATGAGTCCGCCCCGATGCTGGAGGTGGCGCAGGAGCGAGCCGAGCGGCGCGGCGTACAGGTAGAGTTCCGCCACGCGGACCTGAAGTCGCTGCCGGAGCGGAGCGTGTTCGACGGCGCCCTGATCCTCGACTTCGGAACCTTCTCGGATGCGGATAACGCCGAGATGATGCGGACGGTGGCGGCGGCGATCCGGCCCGGCGGCCGGGTGGTCTTCGGAACCTTCAACCCTTATTACTGGTCGCGAGAGCCCCGCACGGACCATCGGGTGATCGAAAACGCGGACGTGATCCGCCAGTACACCTTCGACTTTCCTACGGGCGCGGTCGCCAGCCGGGTGCGCTGGGTGCGCAGCAATGGGGAACGGTTGGACCTACCGGAAGCTCGCTACCGGGCTTACACCTTGCCGGAGCTGCGGAACCTCGCCACCGCCACCGGTCTCGCCGATCTCCAGGTTTCGGGCCAGGACGAGGGCGGCCGGCCGGCGCCGGGACAGGGCCTGGACACTCTGCGCACCCCGCACTTCTACTGTGTGGCGCTGCGCCCCGTGCACGGAGAAGGCGGCGAGGGGATCTGATCTCCCGGCGCTGTGCGAGGGACTGTCCCGGAGCCGAGGCAAGTTGACGTGCTGATGCTGGACCTGGCGCTCGTCGCGGCGGCGCTCCTGACCGCACTGACGTGGATCGGCATCCGCCTGCCGCGCGGGCTGTTCCCCGTGCATGGGCGCTGGCTGCGCTATCTCTTCATGGGAGCGACCGCCTACCTGGCCGGCGTCCGGCTGCTGCTCGCCGAGCCCATGCTGCTGCTCTTGTTGCTGCTCCCGCTGTTCGGCGTGCTGACGGCTCTCTTCGCGTTTCAGGCGCTCTGGGAGCTGGCGGCGTCCTCCGAGCGCTTCCGGGCGCACTGGAAGCGCCGGCGCTAGGAAAGCGCCGCCAGGAGATTTAGAGAGTGCGGGGTGCTGTATAACAGAGCTATGTCTGCAGCTCGCACCCGCCGTTCCGCCACGTACACCAACCCCGTTTACCCGCGCGATCTTCCGGACCCGTTCGCGCTGCGCTTCAACGGGGTTTACTACGCGTTCGCCACCGGCCGCGCGGACGACGGCCGTTACTTCCCGATCCTCTCCTCGCGAGACCTGGTGAGCTGGGAGGCGCACGCCGGGGCGCTCGACCCGCTGGAGCTGGAAGGCGCCGAGCAATACTGGGCGCCGGAGGTAGCCTACTCCGAGGGCCGGTTCTACATGTACTACGCGGTCGGCCGCGACGCCGACCCGGACCACCACCTCCGCCTCGCCACCGCCGAGCACCCGCTCGGCCCCTGGACCGACGCCGGGGTCAACCTGACGCCGCACGAGATCTTCGCCATCGACGCCCATCCGTTCCGCGATCCGGCGGACGGGCGTTGGTACCTGTTCTACGCCCGCGACGACCTGAGCCCGCCGTACGCCGGCACGGGCGTGGTAGTAGACGAGCTTCTGGCGATGGACCGGCTCGCCGGGCAGCCGCGGGAGGTGATCCGTCCGTACGCGGATTGGCAGGTCTTTGAGCTGCAGCGGGCGATAAAGAAGAACCTCGACTGGTACACGGTCGAAGGCCCCTTCGTGCTGCCCGTGGAGGGTCGCTACCTGTGCTTCTACAGCGGCGGCCGCTGGGAGAATCCGAACTACGGCGTGGCGTATGCGCTGGCGGATCATCCTCTGGGTCCCTGGCTGGACGACGTCAACCACCCCGGCCCCCAGGTCCTCACTACGTCCCCGGGGAAGGTGATTGGCCCCGGGCACAACTCGGTCATCACGGGCCCCGACCTGCTCACGCCATACCTCCTCTACCACGGCTGGGACCCGGAAGGGACCGCTCGGTACCCGCGCATCGACCTGCTGCGCTGGAACGAGGGCCGGCCGGCGTGCAGCGGACCGACCAACACACCACAACCCGCACCCATGCCGCCCGATCTGGCGTTCTATTTCCACGAAGGTGAGCCGGGCAAAGAGTGGGACGTAACGCCGGACCGGTGGCTGCGCGGGAAGAGCGGCTTGCGAGCGCCGGCGTCCGCCGGCCGTCTCACACTGCATAAACCGCAGGGGGACTGCATCTTTGAGACGGGAGTCCGCGCCACGGATCAAGCGTATAACTACGGCGTCGCGGTTGGGGACCAGGAAATCCTGATCGGAAGGGGCGCCGTAGGAACCGAGGAGCGCGCGGCGCCGCTGCCGCCGGGGTTCCGCCCGGAAGCCTGGCATCGAATGCTGGTGGGCAAGGAAGGCGAGCGTCTGACGATTACCCTGGACGAGTTCCCCGCGCTCCAGCTTCCCACGTCGGCAGGGCCGGCGAGCCTCGGGCTAATTGGCGCTGCCGGCACGGAATTCTCTCACTTCGCACTCGCACGGCTGGGCGCTCGTTAGGAACGTCGAAGACCCCCGGAGCAGCGGAGCTCCAAAGGCGCACATTCAGAGCCGGCGGGTCGGGCTGTGGATTAAAGCCCTTTGACGCAAATCAAATCATCTCGTGACGGCTGTCACACTTACACGGACGTGCGTCCCATATCATTAGAACGCCAGGGTAGTGAGAGCCGGTCCGGTAACCCGGCCGGGGCCCCGCCTGGTAAAACCGGTTTCTGTGTATGTCTAGAAACTTTACACCTCGGCAGCGCTCTTCTTGCTTGCAGGAAACAGGCCGTGCTCGTATAACAAAGACTTGTACTAGGGATCAGGTCCGATCCCAAGGGTGGGCTGCCGTGCCAGATGCAATTGTAGAATCCGCACGGGTGGCGGATAGCCAGAGCATGGATGACGCTAAAGCAGGCGACGAGTCCGTAGAAGAGCGACTCCGCCGCCGCGAGCGCGAGCTGGCCGCTATCTACCGCATCACCACGGCGCTGCACGCCCGCACGAATCTGGACGAGATGGAGCGCCAGGCCCTGCTGGTCGCCATTGAAACCGTCGACGCCTCCGGGGGGACGATCTATGTTCACGACCCGAACAAGAAGGTCCTCATCTTCAAGTATGTAGTAGGCGCCACGCCCGAGATCACCGCCAAGCTGCAGGGGATGGAGATTCCCGACACCACCGGTGTGGCCGGAGAGGTGTTCCATACAGGCGTCAGCCGGATCACGCTGGAGGTCACCAAAGACACCAGCCACAACCGGGGCGTGGACGAGCAGACCGGCTACGTCACCAAGAACATGCTCACGGTGCCCCTGAAGAGCATGGCGGGCAGCAACCTGGGCGTGATGCAGATGTTGAACCGCCGCTACGGCCGGTTCGACGACGCCGACCGGAACGTCCTGGAGATCCTCAGCGCCCAGGCCGCCTCTGCGATGGAAACCGCGCGCCTCTACGAAGAGGCCCGCCGGGCGTCCGTCATCAACCTCATCGGCGACATCAGCCACGACGTCAAGAACCTCCTCACCCCCGTCGTCACCGGCACCCAGACGCTGGAGATGATGATGGACTCGATGTACGAGGACCTGGATAAGGCCCTGGAGGGTGTTCCGGCGGAACATCTGGAGAACATCAGTTGGGCGGTGGACGGAGTGCGCGGCTTCTACCAGGAAGCCATGAGCATGACCTACGACGGCGCAAACGACGCCCAGGAACGCGTGCGGGAGATCGCGGACGCCATCAAGGGCATCATCTCCGTGCCGCACTTCGAGACCACCGACTTCCGGGAGCGAGCCGAATCGGTGGCCAAGGTTCTGAAGCTGGTGGCGGAGCGCAAGGGCGTCACGATCGACCTGTCCGGCCTCCACGACACCGAGGACGTGGAACTGGACCGGAAAGGCATGTACAACGCCCTGTACAACCTCATCAACAACGCCATCCCCGAAACCCCGGAAGGCGGCCGGATCATGGTCCGGTCTCGCCGGATCGACTTCAACGGCGAGCGCGGCCTCGAGATCCAGGTGGCCGACACCGGGCGCGGGATGCCGGCGCACGTCCGCGAGCGGATGTTCTCCGACCACGCCGTCAGCACGAAGGTCGGCGGCACGGGTCTCGGCACCCGCATCGTGAAGAACGTCATCGACTCCCACCACGGCTCCATCCGCGTGGACAGCGCAGAGGGCCAGGGCACCACCTTCACCATCCAGATCCCCGCCTGCCAGCCCAAGGACTGATCCCCCCCCGGAATAGACCGCGGATGACACGGATCTTTCGGATGGGCGCGGATCAAGCCGATTTTCAGACAGGATTAAGAAGTGAAGTTGGACAGGATTGACAGGATTTCGCGGATGGAGAAGTCAGGATGAATAGGGAGTGTGACTTGGGCATCCAGCCTCGTCGATCCCGTCAATCTTGTTAATCCTGTCTGAAAAACGGTCCGATCCGCGCCCATCCGCTCCATCCGTGTCATCTGCGGCCCATTCCGGCAGCCCCCCGCAGTTGACAGTCCTTAGCGGGTCGGGTAGCATTCCCGCGATGAAATCCTGGGATGTAGTCAAAGAAGTCTCCGCGCAGCCGGTGCGGCAGGAGGCCAGCCGTCTGTTTGCGCTCGTCCTCGCGGGCGACCCCGCCCACGTGGCCGCGGCCCGCGCGGTTGCGCTCGGGCCGGGCGCAACCACCACCGGCGAACCGTTCCTCTGGACGGTCTCCCCGCCGTACGACGAGGGGACCGAGAAGCGGCTGCGCCACGCGGACCTCATCGTCTCCGTGCCGGGCGGCCCAGGCCTCACCGACTTCCGTCCCGCCGACACGATCCTGTCGCATCTGCCGGAAGACCTGCCGCGCCGGGTGCTGGAGCGGCGTCCCGACCTGCGCATCCCCCTGGGCCGGCGGCTGCCCGGCTTCCGCGCCCTGGCGGCGGAGCAGGTAATCCGCGAGGTCAGCCGCGTCAACGCGGAGTTCGCCGTCGTTTCCGGCGTCTCTGGCGCCGTGCCGTTCCTGGCTCCCTTATTTCCAGCCATGGCGGGCGCGGACATCCTAATGCTCACCAAGAACCAGGTGTTGATGATCTTCCGCCTGGCGGCCATCTACGATCAGGATCTGGACCTGCGCGCCCGCTGGCGGGAAGTCGGGCCGGTGGTGGGCGGGGCGTTCGGCTGGCGGACGGTGGCCCGGGAGCTGGCCGGCGTACTACCGGGCGGCATTGGCCTCCCCGTGCGCGCCGGCATCGCGTTTGCCGGCACCTACGCCGTGGGACGCGGCGTGCAGATGGTCTTCGACGAAGGCCGGCGGCCGGAGCGCCGCGAGCTGCGCCGCATCTATGAGGAAGGCCGTCACCTGGCGCAGGGAGTCGTCGCCTCCTTGAAGCGGTCGCGGCAGCCGGAAGAGGCCGCGAAGAGCCTGCCGGAGCCTCCGGAGGCCGCCCCGCCAGCGGAGCCCCGGCAGCCGGAACCCTAACAGCGCGCTTCCCCACGCCGCGTGTCCGGAACCCAGGGACCCCTCCCGCATGAACCTCGACGCCTATCCCCGGATTCCCCTCGCCCATGCGCCGACGGCGCTGGAGGCGGCGCCGCGCCTGGGCGCCGCGTTCGGAGTGCCCGGCTTGTGGGTGAAACGCGACGATTGCACCGGCCTCGCGATGGGCGGCAACAAGGCGCGGAAGCTGGAGTACCTGCTCGCCGACGCGCTGGCCGCCGGAGCGGACGTCGTCTTCACCACCGGCGGCGTTCAGTCGAATCACGCGCGGATGACGGCGGCGGCGGCCTGCAAGCTCGGCCTCCAGGCGGTGCTGTTCCTTTGCGACTCCCGGCCCGAACCCGAGCAGGGAAACCTCCTGCTGGACCGGCTGTTCGGTGCGGAAGTGCGGTTCCTGCCCGGACTCACGCTCGCCGAGATGAACGCCGCGATGGAAGCCGCCGCCGCCGAGCTGCGAGCGCGCGGCCGGAAACCGTATATAATCCCGGTGGGAGGCTCCACGCCGCTGGGCTGCCTGGGCTATGTCCGCGCGGTGGAAGAGCTGGCTGGGCAGTCCGCCGATCACGGGCTCAACATCGACGCGATGGTAGTAGCCGCCGGCTCCACGGGCACGCTCTCCGGCATCCTCTTGGGCGCTCGCGCTTACCTGCCTGGCGTGCGCGTCTACGGCGTGAGCGTGAGCCCCCGCGCGGAAGCCGGCCGCCGAAAGTGCGCGGGCATCATCGGCGAGGGTGCGGCGTTGCTGGGGCTGGACTGGCGTCCGCACCCGGACGAGATCCCGCTCTACGACGATTGGCTCGGTCCCGCCTACGGCGTTCCGACCGCGGAGGGGATGGACGCGATCCGCGCGGCGGCGGAGCTGGAAGGCTTGTTGCTGGACCCCGTCTACACCGGAAAGGCGATGGCGGGGGTCCGAGGGCTGGCGGCGCGCGGCGACCTCCGTCCCGACGAGACGGTCGTCTTCTGGCACACGGGCGGCGCCCCGGCGCTTTTCGCCTTCGATGGGCTCCTCGGGGACGAGCTCCCCACGCGTCACCCATAGCGCGCCGGTCGAGACGGGCGCGACACAACGGCCTCCCGGCTGCATAAGATTGAGAGTTGGAGGAACAGTATGGACATCGAGAAGTCAACCTGGAAAACCAAGGTCGGGATGGCGCAGCAGCTCAAGGGCGGCGTCATTATGGACGTCACGAACTCGGAGCAGGCGCTGATTGCGGCGGAAGCCGGCGCCGTGGCTGTGATGGCGCTGGAGCGCGTCCCTTCGGACATCCGCGCCCAGGGCGGGGTCGCCCGCATGACGGACCCCAAGGTGATCCAGGAGATCATCGCCACGCTGCGGGAGACGAACTACGAAATCCCCGTGATGGCCAAGGCCCGCATCGGGCATTTCGTGGAAGCGCAGATCCTGGAGGCCCTGGGCGTCGACTTCATCGACGAGAGCGAGGTCCTCACCCCCGCCGACGAAGAGTTCCACATCAACAAGCACCTCTTCCGCGCTCCCTTCGTCTGCGGCTGCCGCGATCTGGGTGAAGCCCTGCGCCGCGTGGGCGAGGGCGCGGCGATGATCCGCACGAAGGGCGAGGCGGGCACCGGCAACGTCGTGGAGGCGGTCCGGCACATGCGCTCGGTGCAGAGCGGCATCCGCAAGCTATCTTCCATGCGGGAAGAAGAGCTGATGACGGAGGCCAAGAACCTCCAGGCGCCCTACGAGCTGGTGGTGGAGGTGGCCCGCACCGGCCGGCTGCCGGTGCCGAACTTCAGCGCGGGCGGCTGCGCCACTCCGGCGGACGCGGCGCTGATGATGCAGTTGGGCGCGGAAGCCGTGTTCGTGGGCAGCGGCATCTTCAAGGCGGCGGCCAGCGTGGCGGACCCGGAAGAGCGGCGCGCCCTCACCCTGCGCCGGGCCACGGCCATCGTCGCCGCCGTGACCTACTACGACGATCCGAAGAAGCTGGCCGAAGTCTCCACCGACCTGGGCGAGCCGATGTCCGGGCTCGACATCCGCAGCATGGAGCCGCGCGAGCTACTCGCCACGCGCGGCTGGTAACACGCATTTCAGATTTCAGGTTCCAGGCGCCCCCACCTGGAACCTGAAATCTGAAATCTGAAACCCCTATGCCTGACACCACTCCCAGAATCGGCGTTCTCGGCTTGCAGGGGGACGTGCCGGAACATTTCCAGGCGCTGGAGCAGGCGGGGGCGGAGCCCGTTCTCGTGAAGACGGCGGCGGCGCTGGAATCCGTCGACGGGCTGATCGTGCCGGGCGGCGAGAGCACCACCGTCGGTATGCTCCTGGAGCGCTTCGAGCTGATGGAGCCGCTGCGCCGCCGCGTGGCTGATGGGATGCCGCTGTTCGGCACCTGCACCGGGCTCATCCTCATGGCGAAGGAGATCGAAGGCAGCCGCCAGCCGCGCATCGGCTGCATGGACATCGCCGTCCGCCGCAACGCCTACGGCCGCCAGGTGGACAGCTTCGAGACGGAGCTTGCCGCCCCCGCGCTCGGCGAGGAGCCCGTGCGGGCCGTCTTCATCCGCGCGCCGCAGGTAACGCGTGCAGACCCGGGCGTCGAGATCCTGGCGGAAACTGAGGCGGGACCCGTGCTCGTGCGCCAGGGTCATCTTCTCGGCGCCGCCTTCCATCCGGAGCTTACCCCGGACGCGCGCATCCACCGCCTGTTCGTCCGGATGGTGAAGCAACCGTGAGCCTCCGCTGCTGGGTCCTGGTCCTCGGAGCGGCGCTGGCGGCGCTTGCAGCAAGAGGGCCCGTTCAGGCTCAGCCTCCCGGTGACCGAGACCTCCTGGGGGCCGCCTGGAGCCGGATGGTGTCACCCCTGGTGGTGCTGGCGGTAAGCCCCGGTGGCCGGCGCGTGGTGACCGGGGATACGCACGGCGTGCTGCGCTGCTACGACGTGCGCGGCGTGCTGCGTTGGAAGCGGGAGCTGAAGGATGTCGACCGGCTCGCCACCTGCCGCGACGCCCGCCTCACCCTTGCCTACGCCGCCCGACAGCCGTTGAGGCCGCGCGCCCATTTTCTCGACATCCAGGGCAAGGTGCTCGCGTCCCCCACCCTGCCCGGCGCGATCCAGACGGGGATCGTGTCGATCGACGGGAAGCTGGCGGCCATCGCCACCCAGCATCAGATCCTCTTCTTCAGCCGCAACGGCGACCAGTTCCGGAGCCGCGCCTTAGAGGTCGCGGGGCAGATCCGGCAGTTGCAGTTCGGGCCGGCGGACAGCCTTTATGTGGTCACCCGGAAGCCGCACCGCATCCAACTGGTGAAGAGCACCGGCAAGGTGCTGTGGACGCGCGAGGCGCGGACCGCCGTGGATTACTCCATCTCGGCGAGCCAGGACGGCAAGCTGCTGGCGGCCGCCAGCCAGCGGCCGGCCGGCGCCACCGCCATCGACGTGCTCATGCTGAGCTCCCGGAACGAGCGGCTGTGGTCGGCCAGCAGCCCCGGCCGCGCGCCCCGAGTCCGCATATCCGGGGAAGGGTCGGCCGTCATCCTCACCTACGAGCACAAGGTCGCCTACAAGCGCGAGAGCCGCTTCGAGCAGCGGCTCGCCTACCTGGATGAGGAAGGGAAGCGCCGGTGGACGCGGGGCGGCGTATTCCAGATCCCGCTCTACGGGTCGCTGTCGAACGACGGCGCCTGGATCGTGGCTTTGGACACGCAGCCGCGCGGCGAGGGTCCCTCCTTCCGCCTGTTCGACCGCAACGGCGCCCGCTGGTGGCTGTACCAATGCCCCGCCGACGTGCTCATCGCCACCGCCTCCGCCGACGGAAGCTACATCGCCACCTACCGCGCGGACCGCACACTGGAGCTGGTGTACGTCAACACTCCCGCCGGCGGCTGAGGCGTAAAGCTTCCTCGGCTGGTAGCGACGCGCTTCAGCGCGTTTCGGACCGGGCGCTAAAGCGCCCCGCTCCGAGCCAGGAGACGCTTCTGCATTGCACGCCCCGCTGCGTCCCGGCACACCTTTAGAGGATTATGCTGACCTGATGCAGCATAATAGACAGGCTCCACCCCGATCCGGCACGCCCTCCGCCTTGGCGCCTTGGAGGAAACGACCGGGTGGCGCTCCCATAGACCCCGCACAACGGCAGTACTTTCCACCTCTGTCCGTAAGCCGCAGGTCTCCTACCGTGTCAGGGCGCTAACCACGCCGCAGTTGCGTGGGGAGGTTATCACGCGATGAGTCGCTCGTTCTACTTCTCGTCCGAGTCCGTCACCGAAGGACATCCGGACAAGCTCGCCGATCAGATCTCCGACGCCGTCCTCGACGCGCTGCTGGACCAAGACCCGAACAGCCGCGTTGCATGCGAGGCGTTCCTCACCACCGGCACCGTCGTCGTGGCCGGTGAGATCACTACCGAAGGCTACGTCGAGATCCCGGATCTCGTCCGCCGCACTGTGGAGCAGACCGGCTACACCCGGGCCAAGTACGGCTTCGACTGCTCCACCTGCGGCGTGCTCACCGCCATCCAGAAGCAGTCTCCCGACATCGCAATGGGCGTAGACACCGGCGGCGCCGGCGACCAGGGCATGATGTTCGGCTTCGCCTGCAACGAGACGCCCGAGCTGATGCCGATGCCGATCATGCAGGCCCACAAGCTTGCCCGGCAGCTCGCCGCCGTACGGAAGAACGGGCTGGTCCCCTACCTCCGGCCCGACGGTAAGACCCAGGTCACCGTGAAGTACGAAGACGACCGCCCGGTGCGGATCGATAAAGTGCTCATCTCCGCGCAGCACCAGCCGAACATCCCGCAGAAGACGATCTTCGAAGACCTGATGGAGAAGGTGATCCTCCCCATCCTCCCGCGGGAGTTGATCGACGACGCCACCCAGTACTACGTGAACCCCACCGGCAGCTTCGCCATCGGCGGACCGCAGGGCGACACGGGGCTCACCGGCCGCAAGATCATCGTCGACACCTACGGCGGCTACGCGCGCCACGGCGGCGGCGCCTTCAGCGGCAAGGACCCGACGAAGGTGGACCGCTCTGCGGCCTACATGATGCGCTACATCGCCAAGAACCTGGTCGCGGCCGGCCTGGCGGAGCGCGCCGAGCTACAGGTGGCCTACGCCATCGGCATGCGCGAGCCGCTCTCCGTGATGGTGGACTCCTTCGGCACCGGGACGGTTCCAGACACCCGGATGGAAGAGCTGGTGCGGAAGTACTTCGACCTGACGCCCGCCGGCATCATCAACCACCTCAACCTGCGCCGGCCCATCTATCGCCAGACGGCGGCCTACGGCCACTTCGGCCGCACGGATCTGGACGTCTCCTGGGAATCCAAGGACATGGCCGAAACGCTGCGAAACGCTGCGTAATCGGCCCTGAACGACCGCGGATGGCGCGGATCGAACGGTTTTTTGCTGGATGGATCGCCCGAAGAGCGGCGTTGACGGGCTTCATGCGCCGATACTCTTCTTGTCGGTTACTCATCTGCGATAATCGGATCGGTCCGCGTCATCCGTGTTTTCTGCCTTTGACAGTCTCCATCTCCCGCCGGCCCGCCCGCTGATGATCCAGGGCGGCCCTGTCGCCGCGCCGACGGCGGAAGTGGCGCAGGTGGTCCTGCTACCCTCGCCCGCCGGGCTGCCGGAGTCGCTCACCTACCTCATTCCGGAAGCCCTGCGCGGCGTGGCCGCCGTCGGCATGCCGGTCCTGATCCCCCTCGGCGGCCGCGACCAACTCGGCTACATCCTCTCCGTCGGCGCCATCCCGGACGTGCCGGAAACGCGGCGGCTGCGGCCCATCCAGGCCATTCCGCGCCCGGAGCCCGCCTTCGACGCGCCCACCGTGGCCCTGCTGCGCTGGCTCGCTCGGGAATATCGCTGCAGCCTGGCGGACGCCCTCCCCCTGGCCGTCCCCGAGCGCCACGGGGCCGAGCTGCAGTCGGTGCTCACGCTGGGAACCTGGGACGGCTCGGTCCCGCCCCGCGTGGGGCTGCTCACCCGGCAAACGCTGGAGGCGCTCTATACGGCGCTGGTCGCGGCGGGCGGGCGGCTGCCGCGCGAAGATCTGGAGCGCTCCGTCCCGGCCCCGAACCTGCGCCAGGCGCTGCGACGCGCGCGCGCGGAAGGCTGGGTGCAGGAAGAGCGCGTGCTGCTGCCGCCCCGCGTCCACGCCCTGCTGGCGAAGGGCATCCGCCTCGTAGAACCTGCTCCGGCCGCCACAGAAGGCAAGAAGGAGCGGCTCGGCGCGCAGCAGCAGGCCGTGCTCGATTACCTCCGCGCGCACGAGGGGGACACGGTCACCCAACGGGATCTCTGCGCCGAGCTTCAGGTGGACGCCTCCGTCGTGAACCGGCTGATCCGGCGCGGGCTCCTCGAACCCACTCAGGTCGCCGTGCGACGAGCGCCGCGCGGCTACACGCAGGACCGCGACCAGGCGCCGGAGCTTTCGCCCTTCCAGGGAGCGGCGGCGGCGGCCATCTGCGCGGCGATGCGACGGAAGGAAGGCGAGAGCCTGCTGCTGTTCGGGGTGACCGGCAGCGGCAAGACGGAAGTCTACCTGCACGCCATTGAGCAGGCGCGCGCTGCCGGACGCACCGCCATGCTTCTCGTGCCTGAGATCTCGCTAACGGCCCAGGTGGCGGCGACCGTCCGGCGGCGCCTGGGCGAGCGGGTGGCCATCCTGCACAGCGCCCTTTCGGAGGGCGAGCGCTTCGATGAGTGGGAGCGCGTGCGGCGCGGCGCCGCGGACGTGGTGGTGGGGCCCCGCAGCGCCCTCTTCGCGCCGCTCAAAGACCCGGCGCTCATCATCCTGGACGAAGAGCACGACGGCAGCTACAAGCAGGGCTCCACGCCCCGCTACCATGCCCGCACGGCCGCGCTCCAGCGAGCCCGCCTCTCAGGCGGCTGCGTGGTGCTCGGCAGCGCGACGCCCAGCGTGGAGAGCTACCGTCACGCGCTCACTGGCGGTTACCAGCTTCTGGAGTTGCCGGAGCGAGTCCGCCAGCGGCCGCTCCCCGCCGTCGAGGTGGTCGACCTCCGCGCGGAGACCAAGGCGCGGCCCGGCGCGGTATTCGGCCGACGGCTGGAAGACGCGATCCGCCAGCGCATCGCGGACGGCGAGCAGGTGATCCTGTTCCTGAACCGGCGCGGTTACAGCGCCTTCCTGCTCTGCCGCGACTGCGGCCATGTCCCCCATTGCCCGAACTGTGACGTGAGCCTGACCCTGCACCGGCAGAAGGTGGGGATGCTGCTCTGCCACCATTGCGACTACACGCGCCGCGCCCCGAATGTGTGCGAGCGCTGTATGGGGCCGCGCGTTCGGCAGTTCGGCATCGGCACGCAGCGCGTGGAGGACGCCGTCAAGGAGCTGTTCCCCGGCGCCCGCTCCGCCCGCCTGGACCGCGACAGCATCTCCTCTAAGGACGCGCACACGCGCATCGTCAACCAGATGCAGGCCGGCGAGATCGACATTCTCATCGGCACGCAGATGGTCACCAAGGGCTTCGACTTCCCCGGCGTCACGCTGGTAGGCGTGGTGACGGCGGATGTCGCGCTCAACATCCCGGACTTCCGCGCCGCCGAGCGGGCTTTCCAGCTCCTCACCCAGGTGGCCGGCCGCGCCGGTCGCGGCGAGCAGCCGGGCGAGGTGGTGGTCCAGACGTTCAACCCGGAGCATCCCAGCATCCAGGCCGCGTCTCGCCACGACTATCGCGGCTTCTACGCGGATGAGATCCGCAGCCGGGAGGAGCTGGGCTACCCGCCGTTCGGCTTCCTGGCGCGCGTCCTCGTCACTCACCCGGAGGAGGCGGTGGCGCAGAACCGCATCGAGGCGGCGGCGGCCATCCTCCAACCCGTCGCCGACGCGCACAAAGTTCAGCTCCTCGGCCCCACCACCTGCCCGCTGTCACGGGTGAACAACCGGTACCGCTGGCACCTCCTCCTCAAGTCCGCCTCCGACGCCGCGCTGCGAGCGGCGCTGGACGCCGCCTGGCCGCAAATCCAGCGCCAGATCGGTGGCGTGGTGCTGGATGTGGAGCCCGTCGACCTGCTCTGACCTCAAATGCCTCAACACCGAGGGACACGGAAGAGACAGAAGAACACGGATGGGGATGAACCCGATGCACGGAAGGCGCCGGAAGGCTCTCGGAGGGGATCGCCACACTGCGCTCCTACGTCGCTCCGTTCGCAATGACCGCCATACCTGGGCAGCGAACCGCACGCTGGGACCCAGAAACCCTTGCCGCCGGAGGCGGCCCCTGTGATCCCCCATGAGAGGGGGATAGCTCGCAGCGCCGTCCGGACGCCCGTGATCCTCACCACTGCAGTGGTCCCAGCGCCGCCACGCGGGAAGTCGCAATGGAAGCGGTAGCCCGGAGGGAGCGGCCAGCGAGGCACGAGCGTCAGAGCGACCGGGAGGGCCCGACCGTCGCGGGAGGGCGTCCGGGCGGCGCAAGGGCTGGGGGAGAACCCTCGTACATGGCGGTTGTCCCCGGCACGGAAAGCAACCCTTTGAAACCCGTATGTCTCGGTCTTCCCCGGGGTTACGGCGCACCCGCTCTGTGTTCCTCTGTAACATCCGCGTCTATCGGTGTTGAAGCTTATCTTTGGCTGCGGCAGCGCCGGTGCTCTGTGTCCATCTGTAACCTCTGTGTCCTTCTGTGTCTAGATCTCCAGTCTACGCTCGAGGTTTCCATCGCCGGGCAAGTTTGCTAGGATAGGGTGGCGCGGATCTGCCGGGCCTCATGCGGATGGGATGAACGCTCGGATGGCTGTCCTCGACATTGCGAAGTACCCGGACGAAGAGAAGCTGCTGCGCCAGCGCTGCAAGCCCGTCGTCAAGATCACCGACAAGACCCGCAAGCTGATCGAGGACATGATCGAGACGATGTACGCGGCGGCGGGCGTGGGACTGGCGGCGCCGCAGGTGTTCGTCAGCGAGCGCCTGTTTGTCTACGATATCGGCGACGGACCCGACGCCATCATCAATCCGGAGATCGTGCACTCCGAAGGCGAAGAAGTCGGGGCGGAAGGCTGCCTCAGCATTCCCCGTCTCCAGGGCGACGTGCCCCGCGCGCTTCAGGTCACCGTCACCGGGCTGAACCGCAACGGCCGCCGTATCCGCATCGAGGCGAAGGAATACCTGGCGCGCGTCTTCCAGCACGAAATCGACCACCTGAACGGCGTTCTCTTCCCCGACCGGGCGGTGCAGAGCACCCTCCACTGGATCACCGAGGAGCAGGAAAAAGAGCGCAAGAAGGAAGGCCGGAACCGGCGCCTGCGGGCGGAGCCTCCCCGCGAATGAGAGCCGCTCGCCCGGAAAGCGCGCCCGCGGCTGCTATAAGCGACCGGGATGCCGCCCGAAAGCTGGCGGAGGAATGGATCGCGGCGTGGAACAGCCACGACCTGGACCGGATCCTCTCTCATTACGCGGAGGACGTGGAGTTCCACTCGCCGTTCATCCGTCCCACGCTCGGTGAGGACACGGACGTCATCCGCGGCAAAGCCGCTCTCCGCACGTACTTCGCGGCGGCCCTGGCGACGTATCCGGAGCTGCAGTTCCGGTTGCTCCAGGTCTTCACGGGCGTCGACAGCCTGACGCTCGTTTACGAAAGTGTGAAGAGATTGCTCGCGGCCGAGGTGATGTTCCTCGGCGGGGACCGTCGGATAACACGGGCGGTGGCCCACTACACGGGCCGACCGTGAGCGACGGAGCGTGAACCGCCCCGGTGGAGTCTCACTGCGCCAATGCTAGATCTCGTCTTCATGGGCACGGCGGAGTTCGCGGTCCCCTGCCTGCGCGCGGTGGTCGCGGCAGGCCATCGCGTGAGCGCCGTCGTCAGTCAGCCGGACCGGCCGCGCGGGCGGGGCATGCAGCTTCACCCGACGCCGGTGAAGGCCGCCGCGTTGGAGCTGGGCCTTCCCGTGCTCCAGCCGGAGAAGGCCTCCCGCCGCGCCTTTGTGGATGAGCTTCGGTCCCTCACTCCGCAAGTCATCGTCGTGGTGGCGTATGGGCAGATCCTGCGCCCTTCGGTGCTCGAAGTGCCGCCGCTCGGCTGCATCAACGTCCACGGCTCCCTCCTGCCGGAGCTGCGCGGCGCCGCCCCGATCCAGTGGGCAGTGCTGCGCGGCCACCATGAGAGCGGTGTCACCACGATGTACATGGACCCCGGCATGGACACGGGTGACATGATCCTGAAGGCCGCGGTCCCCATCCTGCCGGACGACACCGCCGGCGGCCTGGCGGCGAAGCTGGCCCCCCTGGGCGCGGAGTTGCTAGCGGACACCCTGACCCGCGTTGAGGCCGGAACTGCTCCTCGAGAGCCGCAGGACCCTGCCCTCGCTACGTACGCGCCGCTGATCCAGCGCGAGGACGGCGCCGTCTGTTGGAGCGCGTCCGCCGTGGAAGTCCGCAACCGCATCCACGGCTGCAACCCGGCGCCGGGCGCTTTTGCGCGCCGCGCCGGATCTCCGGTAAAGCTGTGGCGGGCGGAAGCGCTGGACCAGCCTTCCGACGCCCCGCCGGGAACCGTGCTCGACGCGGCCCAACTGGTGATCGCCACGGGCGCGGGCGCCCTCCGCCTGCTGGAAGTGCAGCCGGAGAACCGGGCGCGCCTGGACGCCGTGTCGTACTGCCGGGGCTACCGGGTGACTGCCGGAGAAGTGTGGCAGGACGGCCTACCCCAGGACCCAGCGGCCACATCCTGAAAACTCGTGTGCAACCGGGCGGACCAGCGAGGAGCCGCCGCACAGGATCCCCTTCCATGGCGTAGCGCTATTAGAGCAGCACTCCGAGCCGGATAGGAAGGGAAGCAAGCAGATGCAGGCAATCCCGGCCAAAGACGGACACCATCGGACACCAGCGCCTTCTTATTCGTCACTTGGAATTCGTCATTCGCACTTC
>Ga0216301_1000146_pt1 | contig 20204 bp, 22 predicted proteins | sample 4hB_Boncat_minus_FD_156203 | JGI IMG/M metagenome (GOLD analysis project Ga0216301, IMG submission 156203) | Terrestrial sediment cell enrichment communities for BONCAT metagenomics from Utah, United States - 4hB_Boncat_minus | ecosystem: Environmental > Terrestrial > Deep subsurface > Rock...
CAGGCCGGTGACGTGGGAGATGCGGCGGTTGCTCATGCCCTTGGCCACGAGCTGCGCGACTTCGTACTCGCGGCGGCTGAGGGAGTTGTCGTCCTTGCTGCCGTAGGGCTTGCGGCCCTCGCGGACCATCGGGCGGCCGGAGAGGCGGACCTTGCCGCCGAGCTCGCCCAGCGCCTCGAACAGCTTTTCCGCGTTGGCCATGCGCGAGACGACCCGGTCTACCGGGACCTCCGCGTACTCCTCGCGCTCGGTGTCGTTAACGATGAGCACGATCACGAAGTCGCCGAAGGCGCGCGCGCCGAGCAGGAACTGCAGGTCGTTGCGGTCGAGCTCGAACGAGTCGACGACCAGCATCTGGGCCCGCTGCTCCTTCGCGGCGCCGATCAGCGCCCGCGCGTTGGTTTCGTTAGCCACCACCTGGAAGCTTCCGTGGTGGTCGAGGAGGCTGGCTAATGCCTCGCAGAACAAGCCTTCCTTACAGCAAAGTGCGACTCTCATGTGTCCTTTTCTCTGTTCCCCGAGCACCTAGTACGCCGCCGAGAGTACCAGGCTCCGCGCAAGAAGCCGCGCGGAGCCGGGTCCCGATCGTTGGCGGCCTTAGCCGACGCCCGCCGCTTCTGGAGCGAAATCCTCGTGCGGGGCTTGGACGAGCGTCGCCCACAGGTAGACCAGTTGCGAGGTGTTCTGCACGGAATCGTTGAAGATTGCCGGCAGCAATTGGAGCACCGCCGCCTGCCACTGGGCCGGGGACCAGTACCAGGAGAAGTACTTGTGAGCCGCGATCACCTGGTCCAGGTAGGTCGCCTTGAAGTGCTGGGACGCCGCGCGGTAGAGCTGGCCGGGGTCGTTCACGCCTCCGGGCACGAAGCCCACCACGGTCGGCTGGGGGACCAGCGTAGCCTGGACTCCCATCGCGTACTCCTCGAACTGGGTGTGGTATCCAAGCGGGATCGACGACAGGTAGGTGTAGTTGCCCGAGTGCATCGGCTGCGTCAGGTCCGTGAAGTAGTGCAGCGCGAGGCCGAGGTTGTACCCGCCCGCCTGAGGGTCCGGCTGCGCCTGCCGCATGGCGGCCACCGAGAGGTTGAAGAACTTCACCCCGTTGGTGAGCGCCGTCGGCTCGGGTTCGCCCTCGTAGTTCAGGCCGGTCGTGTCGTCGTAGAAGTGGGACGCGTAGGTGGCGACGCCGAGCCGGTTCGGGTCGTTGTACGGCGCGAGGAAGTCCGCGTCGCGCAGCCCCTGGCAGAGGGCCTGCCGAAAGGTGCCGGCCTGGGGCGGGCTCTGCATCGGCTGGAGGTTCGCCGCGACGAAGGGCCCGGCGGGGCTCTGCGCGGTCGAGGCGAGCTGGGCCGCCCGGTTCACCAGGTACAGGTGCGTGCTCTTCGTCTCGTCGAAGACGCTCTGGGTGTCCCAGCCGAGGGTGCCGGGTGCCAACTGCGACCCTTCGGCTTGGGTAGAGCCAGTGCCGATCTCGATCAGCGTCCCGTCCTGGGCGACGCCCCAGGCGTGAGCCGTGTCGCACACGCTCAGCGAGCGGAGTGGGACGTCCGAACCTCCGAAGGGCATCCACGTCTGGTCGCCTCCGACGTAGAGGTACGCGGAGCCGTCGGCGGTGACGACGTAGAGCGATCCATCGTCGGCCGCTGACAGATCCACGATCTTGCTCGTGCCCGGCCCGGGCGCGACCACGGCCCAGGTCTGCGTCTCTAGGCTCCTCTGCACGACGTTGTCGCTGGCGTCCAGTCCCCACTGGAGGTTCTGATCGGCCACCGCGAGGCGCGTCACGGTCAGCGACGAGGCCTGCTTTTCGAAGACCGCGGCGAACGTGTTCCAGCGCCACAGGGAACCGTCCGACTGGAGCACCCAGGCCTCCCCGTCGGTTCCGACGGACACCTGCACGCCGGAGACGTTCGTGACGGTCTGAGGCGCACCGATGTACGCCACGTACTGGACCGGGTTGTCCCCGGCGGCCGATCCGGAAATGAACCACGCGGCCCTCGTGTCGCCGAAGCTCAAGCTCGTGATCAGGCTGGGCAAGGGTGCCGGGCTCCATCCGGGGTTGGTGTACGATTGCCCGTACGCGATGCCGTTCTTGTCCACGCACATCGCGTAGTTGTCGTTCGTTTCCACGAACAGCACGTTCGTGGGAGTCGTTGCATTCTGTGTTCCGTCGATCATCGTTCCGCTCCTGAAGGCTGCCGCCCGACGTCGCGCCTCAACCAGAGCAGGTCGTGAGATCAAAGTTGGCAAGGTGCCTACAGGACAGTGAACCAGAAATACTAAAATTATTGAAGCTTTTGAACAAGTTTCCGGACATATCCGCCCATACCCACTCTAGACCAGTCATATATAGGCCTCTCGGCACTGCTTCAGTCGCATATCTACACTGATAAAGTAGCGCCAGTGTCGCCGAGCAGAGCCCCAAGTAATGCCCTGCGCATTCTGGTTCGGGTGGCCACTTCCACCATGTGTGGCCTTAACTCGCTCGCATACCTCCGGGCGCGTACTTCCCCGAATCAAGGACCCCGGCGTACTCGAATACGGCTAGCACAAGAGTAAAATCTTCCGATGGCCGAATTCGAGCTCCTCCGTGCTGAGCGGGACGCCGTGGCGTTCCTCGGCCTCCTAACACACGCCTATCTCACGTGGGACGCTCCCATCCCGGTCACTGAGCCTGGGGGCAAAGCCGGTTTCACCCACTTCGGCGGACTCAACATCCAGGCCCTTATCGTCGACAACCTTGACGGAGAGGTGCTCGCAATGACTAAGAACTCGATTCACCAGACCGAGAGTCCCGTGAACCACGCGGAGCAGGCAGCCGTCCGGGTAGCAGCGGAGAGGATCAGGACAAAGCGTCCTCGGGCCTCCGGCACCACCGTTGAGGACTACTATAGGAACGAACTCTTCTACAAGGCAGGCCCCGCAGACGAGGATTTCGTGCGGAAGGGCTCGACCCTCTACACGACGCTCGAGCCGTGCCCGATGTGCGCCGCAACCCTCCTGGTGTGCCGCATGAAGCGGGTCGTCCACCTCATCCCTGATAAGAAGTTCGGAGGCAGCTTCGTCGGCTTGAAGGATCGGTACTACGACAGCTACGAGTTGCGGTACGACCTCCTCGGGACGGGCGGTGGCTCCCCGTTGCTAGAGCGGACGGCAGGGCTCCACGCAGAGTTCTCTGCCGAGATCGAACGGTTGCGCGTCGAACGTGTTCAGGACACGCAGTTTTTAGACCGGCTCCATGGCCTCCTCGCCCGCGCGATGCAGGCCCTGCTGTCCGTGACCGAGGCCGATCTATCCACCTCCGGCAACGACTGCGCCAACGTCGCTAGGACCCTCTCCGACCTTCGACGCCACTGCCGGCTGCCTTGAGCGCGATGGAAACGCTGTAAAGGCTCAACGGCGTGGGACGGTGCGTCCGTCATAGCGATAATCCGCCTCCACTGCGTCCTGCTCACTCATCGGCTCCGCTAGGATCGGGTGGTTCAGGACCCGAACGGGCGGTGTCCACAGCGAGACCGGATCTTCGCGTCTAGAAGCCATCCCGTAAAGCAGGTGTCGCAAGTAGCGGAGACGGTTCTGGCCTCCTCCACCCACGTCCTCCGAACCTGGCTTGGGCAGATGGTCGGTTTCAGCAAGTGCAGCCCGCGGTTTACGGCACTGCTTCTAGCGGCCGGGCTGGCTATGAACGGCACTGAGGTGGGAGCTTCAAGCTTCCACCTCAGTGCCTCAGGTGCCGTGGACCGCCACAATATCGAACCTCTTTACGCCGGGAGTGGCGAAGGGCAATCGAAAGGATCTCTCCTCGCCTGGACCAAGAGGGCCGACCTCCGCGCTTGCTCGCTCGACCACCGAGCCGACATTATCAAGAAGCTCCGCGCGGACTTCCACCCTTGAGTACAGGGTCGTCGAGGCGTTTCGCACGGTTCCGATGATCGCTCGCGAACTCTTCTTTCCGCCCTCGAAGTGCTTTCTCGTGACCAGGAGCCCTTCAGTGGGCGTCCGCCAAGCCAGTAGCCTTGCCTTTGCCTCCTCTAGTTCCTCCATCAGGATGACTCCCACGAAGTTCGCCAGCGCGATCGCCTGGAGACTCTTGAGGCGCGTCCCGTAGCTGGCCGAACGGCCGTGCAGGACCTGGTGACGGTTGAGCGGATCCACCTTTGGATCGAGCGTGGACTCATCGGCGTGGATGGGGCTCTGCTTCTCCAGGTTCGCACCAAGACGCTTGATGTAGTCTCCGGCAGGTGAGCGTCGGATCGCGGCGGCCAAGTCCGCCCCACGAGCGGCGTAGAGGCCGGCCTGAAGAACGTCGTGGGCGATGCCGTCGCACTGGGCGAGAAGCACGGGAACGCTCAACACGTACTCCTTGCGCCGGTGAGCCCTAAAGGCGGCGGCTAAGATCGGTGCGCGCTCCGGGTGCAGCGCGGTGAGCGCCGACTCGATCTCATCGAGCCGGCCGGTGTAGTAGCTGGCGAGGGCCGCGTGAGCCCGGGAAGGACGAGTCTTCGCAAGGCCCGCCACCTCGTGGATCCCCCGGATCGGCATCTCCATATCGATCACCCACCCGATCGACCAGAGAACCTCGCCCGCCACTTCGTCCCGCTTCGCAAGATCGTCGAGAACTCGGGAGAGGCGACCCAGCTCGGAGATCCCCTTGAACCACGACGATATCTGCGGCACGATCGGCGGAACGTGCATCCTCGGCAGGCTCGGGAGTGCCATCCGACTCAACGATAGGTACACCGGGCGGGGAGTGGCGATCCGCACCAGGTCGTTAAAGCGCGCGACCGCATCGAAGGAAGCCCCAATGCGAGCGCCAAACTGGGCAATCGCTTCTGTCCGAGCTTCCAAACCCGTTGCCGCGTGTAGTTCTTCCAGGTCGTCCAGGTTCATCGTCATCAACGGGGAGAGCACCTCTGGCACCCATCCGGCCGGGACGGCCGAATGCGAGCGGTTGGGGGGCTCAGCGGGAAAGAGGACGCCTTCCAAGTGCCGGAGGTGCTCCGGCCATGCCGATCCTCTTGGTCGATAGGATATGTCCGACTACTTCTTTGTTTCGGCGTAGACGACGAGTCGCCACCGGATCTCCTCCTCCTGCGGGTGCTGGTGGTCGTTCTGTGGCGGCAGAGATTCCCCGACATTGTGGGTGATCTCGAGTCCGCAGACCTCGCACCGGTAGATGCCGGAGTTGTTCGGCCTGTCGCCAGGCCGGTGAAGGTGATCGTAAGCGTTCCCGGTGGTGTCGGTGAGCTTCAGGTACTTGCTGTCCTTGTACTTTGCCATCGTGGTTTGAAGAGGGGTGGGAACCACCCCTCTTGAGTCAGGGCCGGCCCGAACCGTTTTTGGTCGGGTCGACGAGGGTGTAGGTCTGGCCGGGCTTGGGCGTCGGCGGCAGGGGTTCGCCCTGGACCGAGGTTCGCTCGCGTCCGGTTTGGCCACCGCGGGGGCCGACGATGCCGTACTGTCCAGACGCGGGGGCTGGGCTGCCAGGCTTGAGGTTGGAGGTGGGTTTCTTGCTCATCTCGAAAACCCATTGCTCCAAAAATGCGCTAGTTTGCCGCGCTGGCGGAAAAATTCCGCCAGCATTGGAGCTACACGTGTTGGAAGAGCGGCGGCGAGACGAAATGCAGCGAACCCAGGCGGACATCGAGCGGGCACTGGACCCAGCGGGACGGAAGCGCCTGTTGGTCTACGCCTGTCGGTTGCTGCGCGGAGTCGCCGGCGATACGGCAGAAGAAGCGAAGGACCTCGTGATGGACGCCGTGAGCAAGGTGCTGACTGGCGATCGGCGGTGGGACAGGGAAAAAACGCCGGACCCCGTCGATTTCCTTTGCTCGGTAGTCAAGAGCCTCGCGTCGTCGCGAAGGAAGGCGGAGGCGAGAAGGCCGCCGCCCCGCCTCTCGGCAGAGGTGGCGGAATCGGTGGGCGCGCTTCAGCCACGGCAGCCGAACTGGGACGAGGCCATCGACGCCGAACGCTTCGTCGACGACCTCATCGGTGAGTGCGGAGACGACAAGGTCTGCGAGAAGGTGGTCGAGCTGATCGTTTTCGAAGGCTGCGAGCCGGCGGAGATCGCTGAGAGGCTAGGGCTTCCAGCAACGGATGTCTACGCTGCCCGAAAGAGGCTGAAGCGAAAGATGGAGGCGCTGAGAGAGCGCCAAGTGAAGTGCATGAAATGAACGAAAGGAAGGGTCAAGACCCTGGAGTGTCGGATCTCGTGCGACGGTTGGCCGAAGTCGCTGATCCCGATGTAAGCACCCTAAGCGAAGCGGAGTTGGACGCCGAACTCGCCGATTGCGGCATCGACTTCGTCGCCTTCAATGCTCAACTCGATGTAGTTATTGTTCAGGCCAAGAGAAGGTCCCTGCTTAAACAGGCTAGGGCTGGGCTAGAGGAGTGGCAGGCACGAGCCTCCGACGTTCGTCAAGGCGTAGTGCGATCGTTGGAAGACACACGCAAGGAGATAGAGTGTCGGTTGAGTGGCTTGGAGGGAGCCGGTCACCCGCGCGCTTTGGTCTACTTCCAGCAGTACGAAGGGTTGCCAGACCAAGATCTTCCCGATCTACTGCGCGAACTAGAGTTGCTCGACGAACTGGACGCCCCCGATGAGGCCTGACTCAAGCGACGGTGAGTATGCAAGAAAGTGCGCGCGAGCGCTCGTTGATCGGTTCGGCATAGCCGATCCAGCTGAGATCGACTTGGAGGCGATCGCGTGGTCTCTTGGCGTGCGCGTCCGCGAGGCTCGAATGACAGGCGCGGAGGCGAGGCTGCTGCGCAAGGGCGCGCGCGGCATCATCTCGGTTCGGGACGACGTGGCGAGCAAGGGGCGGCGACGCTTCTCCATCGCGCATGAGCTTGGCCACTGGATCCTCCACGAGGGGGCCGGTCAATGGTGGGTGTGCAGCGCGCAGGACATCTACGCCTACGCTGGCGGACTGCAGGAACTTGAGGCGAACCGCTTCGCAGCCGAGCTGGTCATGCCTGCGCCATTGTTCCGCCCGTATTGCGAGCGAGGGACGTTCGGCTTCATGCTGGTCGAACGGTTGAGCGAGCTGTTTTGCACCTCCCTTACAGCGACGGCTCTCAGTGTCGTCGAGCACAGTCCTGAGCGGTGCTGCGTAGTCCTGTCCGATGGAGAAAAGGTGAACTGGAGTTGGCGCAGCCGACGCTTGCCCGGCTTCGAGTTTCATATCCCCAAGGGCTCCCGGCTCCGACAGACGACCAAGGCATGGTCCAGCACGTTCGATCCTCAGGACGGGATGAGCACCGTCCCCGCTAGATGCTGGTTTCCTGATCTGCCCCGCGATAGGGATTTCGAGGTCTGGGAGGAGAGCCGTTACCTCGAGGGCTTTGGCGTTGTTATGACCTTGCTTTCCGTAAACGAGTACTAGGTGGTGTCCTCAACTGACCTAAGGGCGCAGAATGCCTAATCGGATGCGAAAGTCTAGGGCTAGACGTAGGTGTTCTCCCAGTAGCGGCTTTGTGGCGCGGTGGTTTGCAGGGCTTTAGGTCTTGGCGAAGATCGCCACCAGATTCGCAAGATCTACCGTCAAGCTTGATCTTGCTGCGGCTGTACATTCTGAGTCAGTGCCTATCGACTGCGCCTGAGTGCCATTCACACCGCAACTGTAGCGGCCGTCTCCCCTACACCTACAGTACGCGGGGAGGCCATGCCGACTTACTTCCGACAGTCCAGTCGGAGTTACAAACGATCGAGCAGGGAGGCTAGCTCTGTCTGTGTCCAAAGATCTAAAGCAGAAGACCATAAAGCAGCACTTCGTGCCCCAGCGTTACCTCCGAAACTTCAAAGACGCTACGGGGGTTCTGTGGGTGTACGAGAAGGCCAAGGGCACTGTGTTCGCCAGCGGAGAGCGGGCCGTCGCCTTTGAAAAGTCCTTTTACGACTTCAAAGCCGAGTCGCTAGAAGACAACGCGGCCGAGGACTGGAACGAAAACGAGCGCGGCGAAAAGCTCATGCAGCACTTCGAGGGGGAGTTGGGCCGAACCCTTGACTTGCTGCTCTCCGAGGGGCCGCACATCGGCGTGTCGAGGGATGTGAGGGCCAGTGCGTCGTTTAGCATGGCCATCCAGTTCCTGCGAACCTCGGCGTTTCGGAAGCAACTAGCCCAACAGCAGACGAACTTCTTCGAGAAGATCTTCAGGCAGTGGACCGAGGCTAATTTTCCCGGACAGGGCCACCTGGCCCCGAAGTTCATCCCCGGTGACACACCGCTTCGCCAACAGCACCTGAAAGCGATGACGGACATCGATGTCTGGCGCATGCTCGGGGATGGCTTCTCGTCTCACCACTGGACCTTCGGCGTCGCACCGGCCGACACGCCGTTCGTGACCTCGGATAACCCCGTCTCGCGCCGTCCGCACCTCAGCCACCTGGGCACCAGCTACACCGGGGTCAGATCGAGAGGGATTGAGATCGTGTACCCGCTCAGCAGCCGGTACGCGTTGATACTCAAGGAACGCGACTACCACCGGCCACCGGCCTCTTCGGACGGCCACCCGGCGTCCCTCCGTCCAGCGGAAGTACATCGGCTCAATCGAATAGTCGCTGCCAACTGTGATAGATTCGTTTTCGGTTGCTCAAGTAACTTCGCAGAGATCGATGCGTTCCTCGACTTTAACAGAGTCATACGGGAGCGATCGTGGGAACGATGGGCGACCAGGCTTGGACGGTCCCGACGGGTCCATAGGAAACGCGGGACAGCCAAGAAACAGGAGATCGAGACGTACCTTGAGCACGTGCCCGTTCGCTGGGACCCGTAGCCTAGCGAGCCTAACCGAAAAATGGGCTGAACAATGACTCTCCCGAATTCGACTGTACAACCCGCCAGGCGTCCCGAGATGGTCGGAAGCAACACAGTTTTTGATCGTGCGGCTCCACCTCGCGTAGATCCTTCTAGAGTTCTGCTCCTGCTCCAAAGATTCGGGTCTCTCAAGACATTCTCAATTCTCAGAATTCAGATGAGAAAACCTGAGACACCAATTGACTCGAAGTCGTGCTGCCATTGCCGCAGAACTTCTGTGACGTTGTAGCGGGGGGATACGCGCAAATCCTGTACCGCCCTCCTCGCTTTGGATCGAGACGGCCGCCTCCATGTGGCCGTCTCGCACTTCATTTCTGTTTGTTTCTCAAATGCGGGTGAGCTCCAGAGCAATATGAGCACCCCATCATGCGCTATCGCTGACGTTGTGAAGTCCCAGTTGTCGAGTCGGGTCGCTCGACATCATCCACGAGCCTCTGCTAGCACCGTTTCAAAGCCGGTCCGATTTCACCGTGGCTACCCAAGCGGCCGCCAGGTTTTTTTCGCAGTTGTTCAGAGTACGGAGTCGGCCATAAGTGCACTGGGATCCGTCAGCGCGCTCAATCCATTCCAGCATCGTTCTTAGGCTTAGCTAACACGTGCGGATGGAAGGGACACCGCCATGGCTCGCCCGGTAATGTCTCGTGCAGCCGGCCCGCATAGTCGCGCGCCTCTGAGCCATCACCGTGATCGGTCAGGCCTGGGTTAGCATATCCCTGCAGTTTGACTTGCCGTTCATGAATTGCTTGCTTCAGCAATGGGAACTTGCCGACGATGCGCAGACGGCGGAACTGCAGGTGATGGTTGAACACCAAAGTGGGGTAGGCGAACACCCGTCCCCACATCCGGCTCCCCGCATGAAGGCCGGCAACGAAGAACGCTTGACCAGCGAAACTGAACGCGAAGTCTGGAGCACTCGGATCGTTGCTGACCGTCTCGTTCCAGGAGAAGAACTCTCGGTCCAGGTCGTGCAGCATTTGGAGCTGCCTGAAGAGAAGGCGTTCGAACTGGACCTCGGAAGTTGGTCTAGGGTACATGAACGTCGCCACGAAGGAAGTGAAGTTTTGGGTTGGAGCACCATCCAGGACGAACTGTGTCAAGTCTCTCGCCAAGCCCGCCGCCGCTCCCGGCGAACCCATCTTCTCGTACAGGCCGATTCGGTACAGCGCGGTGTTCATCGAGGATCGAGCGGCAACACAAGGAAAGCCCTCAGAAAGGACGAGCGCTCGAAACTGATCGTGCACGTACTGAGTCGGAGCGCTTGGTAGTTTGCCGTCCATGCGGACCAGTCTCCCTTCCACCAAATGCGTCGCATTCGAGTTGGCCAGAGCGAGTTTTGAGCTGTGAGGATTACTCATGGCTGCTGTCCTCCTTGCCGCAGGCCTGGCTAAGCATGCAGGGGCAGCCGCTACGATGAGGCTGCGCCCCCTTGTGCCAGCTTCGGATCGGAGTCAGCGACCCATCAGCCTCACGATTGAACGAAGTGACCTCCGTAAGTCCACCCTTCGGGCCGGAATATGCGTGGATAGAGATGGGTTGACTGCCGCTGCCGTTGGGCCGCCCCATTCGGTGGATGCAGTAGTCAAACGAGTAGGACTGCCCGTGTCCGCGCTCAATGGTCCTCCAATTGCTTCCGGTGTAGATTTCTTCAACAAGAGTTCCCTGGAGAATGGCAATACCGCCCTTCGCCGCACCGTGGTCATGGTCAGAGGTCCAACCGCCAGACCCCCACACGTGCGCGTTGACTGTCAGGAGCGTTCCTTCAAACAGCGGTATGTGGGACTGGCCCGCAGACTGGTCACGGATGGCAAGCGACCTCAACTCGGGAGCAAAGATATTGCACAGATGCATGGCAAGGGCCTGTAGCTCGGGCTCAGAGAGCGGCCGGTCCTCTGCGCACCTTGCTTGTAGCCAAACGGCGATACCATCGCAGATACGGGACAGTGTACGTAGTGGACTGCTTAGCGAACCGGCGACGAAGGGGGCCGTGCACCGGATCGCCTCACTCAAACCCGCATAGGTAACGGCCGTGATAAGTTGCCCAGCCTCGCTACGCTCGTTTAGCTTGGCGGCAAGCCAGGAAATCACCTGTGCCTGGGTCTCGGGGGCTGACGAGAAATGGTTGCCTGCGATACGCTCGGCATAGTCATTTTCAGACATGCCTGAAGCATCGAATACCTCTTAGTCGACGCCGCTTGCCGAAAGGCGGTCGATTTCAGTCGATATTACAGGTTGCTTTCCGGTGGCACGATCATCGACCACTGGCCGTCACTGAATCTCATATAGGAACGGATGCCGGACAACAGTCCCCGGCTTGCGAGAAGGTTGGCGGCGTTACGACCTTGTTCCAAACCCATCGCTTCGTTCAGCCTGCGGGTTGGAAGAAAGTCTTCCCCGTTGAACCAACTGTTGTAGAGGACGCGCACAGCGTCGCAAGCGTGTCCGGTCACCCGGTGTGGCTGCCCGAACCACACGAATCTCATGGTCTTTCTGCCGTTAGCGGCCATCTCAGTTGGGCCGAGCCAGCAGATGAGGTGTTCACGGGCTTCCTCTTCCGATTGAGCTTGCTTAGCTCTGCGGACATCTCTTCGCGTCGGCACAAGCGTCACCGAATTCAGGTGGCAATTAAGCAGCTTGTCTACAATGTTGCCTGGCCGGGGAGCCGAGTCTTGGAAAAGCGCCTCGTAGAGGTGGTGATTCTGCCCTACACAGCTAAGTATAAGACCAGCGAACTGAGTCCCACCCATCGGGTAGTTCTGTCTCTCTCGTTGCTCTTCGGCCGCAGCAACGATCTTTTTCCAAGCATGCGACAGGGTCCCGGGTTCGGCTGTATTGAATCGAAAACCGGACAGCCGGTATCGAATCGACTCGGTCGTTCCAAGGCCGGGTACGTCCCGCAGAATCTTGCCACCTGTCGCAGACCCCATCAGATGTGAAAAAGCCCATGTCGCACCGAACTCGACCTTTTTGGATCGAGCTTCCCCAAAAGCTCGATCGAGTACATCTAGAACGTCGGCTTCGACCCAATCAGGGGCAATACCGTGGGTTTCCACAATCTTTATTGTACTATTGCCAATATGGAATTTCCACGATGGCGGGTAGGCGATTTGCTCGCAGGCCGCTGGCGAATTCACGAGATCTTAGGTGGCGGGCAGGCGTTCGTGTTTGTGGCCTTTGACGAAAAGGCGCGCCTGCCAGTAGTGCTACGTGTCGGGCAAGTACATCATCCCTCCTTTCGCCAGGAGGCGGCATTTTACAACGAGATCCCCCATCATCCTAACGTCTGTACAGTCTACGAGGCACGGATCATAGACGGATGCGATACCATTGTGATGGGATACATTGACGGCGGCGACTTGCGGAGCCGAATCGAGGCAGCACCCCTAAGCCCTGCGGAGACTCTTCGTTTGGGTATCGCTGTAGTAGATGGACTGATCCATCTTTCCGCCCACGGAATTTCCGCCCACGGCGATCTGAAGCCGGAGAACATCTTAGTGAGCCGAGATCTGGAGGTTATCCAAGTTTCAGATGTTGGCGGCCTCGCCTACACCCCGAGATACAGTGCTCCGGAGCAGGTCAAGGGGAGGGCGACATCGAAAAGCGATATGTATTCGCTTGGATTGCTCTTAGTTGAGGCGACCACTGGCCTCTATCGTGCGTTCGACAAAGTTCACCCGGTGATAGCGCAGGTGGTGGCCAGTTGCTGTCGACAGCTTCCTGAGGAGCGGCCCGAAGACTGGCAGGCGGTTCGCTGGATGCTTGAGAGTGGCTACCGAGAAATCACCGGACACGCTGCGCCAGATCCTATCTTGCCTCTTTCGGCTACCGCCAGGCAGCTTACTATGCAAGCAGTGTTCTGGCGGGTGACTGGAAACCTGGAGAGGGCTCGCGAGCTACTGGAACTAGCTACAGCCAGCCCGGGTGCCGACAGCCGGTGCTACACCTCCTTCGCAATCGTGGCGATCCAGCAAGGAGATCTGGATATGGCGCTACACTCCCTACGAATTGCCCTCAGCTTCGACCCGCATTATGTACCGGCGCTGACACTGCTTGCTATTTCTGGGCCAAACCCCGAAGAAGGCCTGCGCCTTCTCGACATGGCCGAGACGGTAGAGCCGAACTATCCGAACCGCTTCTCGAACCGGGCCTCACTCCTTCTCCGGCTGGGCCGTCGAGTAGAAGCAGTGGCTTTGTATCGCCTCGCAATCCAAGAGCCGGATGTGCCCGCTTCGATCTGGTACGAGTACGGTGCTCACTTGGCTAGTAGCGGTGATCTGTCGGAGGCAGAACCGGTGCTTCGGAAGGCGGTCCGAGCGAACCAGAAGGGTCAACTAGACGCAGAACAAGAGGCATTCGCCGGCTCGCTGCTGAGTTTATGCAACGTCTATACCGGTACTGCAAATGCTCGGAAACTCCGGTATGTCGCGCGCCGCTTACGCAAAGCTGGCCGCTACTCTGACTACGGGTCACTCTTTCTGGCGAGGGCCCACGCATGGTTGGGAGAACTCCAGAAGGCCGAAAAGTATCTTCTCGAAGTCGCCTCACTTGATACTCCGGCAGGGCAGAGCGCAAGCCGTGACTTACAGACCCTCCGCGACGTGCTTAGAAGCACATCTTGCTGACAAGATCCAGGTCTGCCGGGCCACCGGTACGAAGTGGCGGCCTCTCAAATGTATCTCAGTTAGCAGAGTCGTAATGAGACGTCCAGAGATCGCGGTGGACTCAACTGTTACGGTTCTAAGCTCAAAGATTCCGATGGAATTGTAGAAGCTATCCAATGAGTTTTGGTCTGCGTTTGCGCACCTTTTGCATGTGGCTCAGGGGGATGAGGATGCATCCTAGGTGGACGAAGGCGCTGTAGTTGGTGAGCCTTCGCTCCCACCTTGTGGAGATCCTTCTGTAGTTCTGGAGCCAGGCGAAAAGCTGCTCGGCTTTCCAGCGACTCTTATATCGCCTGAGCGGTGTTTGGTCTTGAGTTTTTGTCTTGCGGTTCGTGTTGTGCGGGGTGATGAGTTCGGTTCCGCACTGCTCCATTAGCCATTCATCGTGCCCATCGGAGTCGTAAGCACGGCCTCCGACGGGCCTGAGCGGGTATTCAACGGTGAGCTTTGCGTCCAGGGCCCTTCCAGGAGGCTGCTCTCGTGAGGCGAAGCGCTTCCGGTCCAGATGGCGACAGAAAGACCGCCGCGATCCGTGATTGCCATGACCTTGGACCCTTTGCCGCGCTTCGTCTTACCAACTCCACCGCCCCCTTTTTCGAAGACGCGAAGGTCGCGTCCGCGATCCACTCGGAGAACTCGATGCCACCCCTATTCTCCAGATCTTGAACGAGGGCCTTGAGCACGTTCAAGAGCATGGCGTCCTCGGCCCAAGTCTGGAAACGGCGGTGACATGTCGATTTAGGCGCGTATCGCTCGCGGGACTTCTATCCAAGGCCGGCTCGTGCGAAGAATCCAGAGAATGTTGTCGAGCACATCAGTTTCGAGCGCTTCGAAGCCGACTCCACTTCTTGAGGCCGCTCATCGATCACTTTCTTGAACAGCACCCGAGTGGCGGAGGTTTAGCCGCGAGACCTCAGAACTTCCCAAGCAGCTTCTCTCTGAAAGTCCGCTTCTCGGACAAAAAACCTGGATCGCTAGTGGTGTCGCAATGCTACGAGTACCCCAAAGACACCGCGGACCATGATGAAGTAGCCCGTCACTACCGGGTCCGCTCGCGCAGCACCCGTGCTGATTAGCCCGAGCGGTAAGGTGCCTAAAGTGAGGGTGATTTCGGTAGTAGTAGTTTGAAGTCGCTCCTGCTCCCTCTAGTTTTGGATGTGTGCTCGTTGTGAAAAGCCGGGTGGTAGCTGTACACGACCTACCACAGTTCATCCGCTAGGTCAGTCATAGCGGCTGGCCGAGGCGGCTCTTCTTCGCGATTAGCAGCATTCTCCACAACTGATCACCTTTCATGAAGATGATGGGGCGAGACTGCCAGTTCCGGAGGACGGCTGAAGGCATATAGCAAATCTAGCTCGACCGTTGCAAATCGGGGAATGCCCGTTCCTAGTTGCCGCTGGTCCGGCTGCGGAATCCCGGGATCTAACGCGACAGTTGGAATTTAGTTGGCTCCGGAATGACGAGATCGGTGGGGCAGATTCGAAAAACCCGGAATCCTGAGCACGGACAATGCACGGAAACCGCACCCCGAGCGCTTTCTGCCCCGACTGAACTTATAAGACGCTGCGGCCATGGAAGGAGATGGATAACGAGACCGCTGAGAGGATCGACGAGTACGAAGCCGATACGCTTACAATGCCCGTAGGAAGATTGACCAAGGCAAACCATCTCGACGACTTTCCCGACGAACTCACGCTCTTTTCGGTGCTCTTCCAATTTTGCGGAAAAATGGACTTGGCTGTGCCCAGCGCCGCATTGAAGTGCTCCTCGGCTTCAGCGAGGGAGCAAGGCTTGGGTCGCGCATCAAAAGAGAGCATCCACGTGTTCTCGCCCGGAAATTCGGTAAGGCGTGGCAAGTAGCGCACCCCCTTTAGAACTAGCGAAGGCAGTCCAGTAGCATAAGAGCGGGATGACTCCCCACCGTCCTTTAGCGGGCCCTTAAGGGAGCCGAAGCCGGTCGTAGCAGCTTCCGCGACCCGACGGAGCAGGGTCGCCGCTTCTTCGGAAGCCGTGTCCGCCGGTTTCTTGTCTGAGATGATTTTGATAAAGATGCTCGGCTTACCATCCTCGGGCTCCCGGTTGTAGCCGAGATAGATGGCGACGTCCGCACTGCCTATCGTTCGGGTCCAACGGTAGGGGGAATCTTCGCCCCCATCCCTTGGAGATTCGGCCCATCCCTTACGACAGAGGCGGGTCAGCTTCTTCGCAAGTCCTGCGTACTGCGCGTCGTTGATGTCCTGTGGCGCGGAAAGCAACTGAAAGAACCGAAGCTCCGAGTGGTCAGGGTCGGACCGGTCAACGTCGATGGAACTGAACTGGAACTCTGGCAGGTCGATGTCTGCGTCGAAATAGGTGTTCCAATCCGTCTCCTTGTACTTCTGCAGCTTGATTTTTTCGAACCCATCCGCAGCAGACGCCACGGCCGCCCGCAAGGCCGATCCGAGTGCGTCGTCAGCATCCTCCAACGTCGCCCTCCCCGGGTCCTTCCCCATCGTTCCAAGCCGAATCCCGGCAATTCCGTACGCATCCCTTAAGGAAGCACTCGCCAGATCGTCCTCGGCTTTCCAGCCCAGAGCTTTCTTGAACTTGTCGGAATCGCTGAGGCCGAACGGAATAAGGGCTGTCTGAACTCCGATCATGACTCCTCGCTCCACGGCGCAGCGGCGCTCCCACGAGCTTGGATGCTCGCCAGGCCGCTCGCCTGCGTTGCCGAGGAACTGCCCGACGCGCATGAGATCGTGCACTGCGCTAACTCTGGCCTTGATGAATTGTTCCGGGGTCTTCTCTGCAGTTTCGCCCTTTGCCACCATCGTTCCGTCAGGCCCCGGGACCCACTTGAAAGGGAACATGTCGCCCGTACAAGCAGACGCCGCAATAATGTCGGCTTGGAGTTCCTGGACCACTGCAGGAAAGCGGAGCGCGCTCGCCTTATAGACCTCCGCTTGGATCAGGTGCGCCTTCTCGTGGGTCAGGACAAACTTCAAGACGAGGTCTTCTCGTCCTGGAAACTTCTTCGTTAGGTCAATGATCTCTGTGCGGTTCAGCACGATACCTACGGATTTGCTGGTACGGCTGCCGCTTGAGTTCGTCCAGCTTAGCGAAGAACTCATCGGCCACTTTAGGAAGGATCGGTCTATTTCCGAGAGCATCAGCCGGCATTTGCTGTCGAATGGATCGCTCAAGTCGAGCGGTAGCAGTCCGCCCTGGGGATAGTGGGCGATGGCGATCAGAACAAGTGATGCGAACATGGAAATTTCACTAAGACTTATGGTTTTCCTCAGCTGAACTGGGCTCAGGAGAAAGGCCGGGCGCACCACGGCCAGCACGTGCCGGACGGCGGCGGTGGTAGAGAGTGAACGACGTCAGGGTCCAGGCCACGGAAACAATTGCCCCTGCCCAAAGCGCAAGGAGCCCAATCCGCGTGGCGTAAACGCCCAAAGGTTCGTAATATCCGAGGACCACGTCGTTCAGATCTCGGTCTGGATCGTTCTTATGCGCAGTAGCGACGAGATCGGCAACCGAAGTGATCTCGAGTTCGGGATTTTCCCGAGCGACTTCCAGCTGACGACGACCTGCGTCGTTCACCGAAAAGCCTGTCGGAATCCGACCTGTCGCCCCGTTCACCGCGATGGTACCCAAAGCCCAAAGGCACAAATAGGCAAGCGAGAAGAGGAAGAGTGCTGCAACCGCCCATCCAACGGCGTACCGCACTTTTCGTTGAGGACGATCGTGGAGAACGTGAAAGGCCAAGAGGCTAGCGCCGCCACCCACCGCCGAACTCAGGAGGGGAACTCCGGGTGGCCAGATTGGTCCTATGTGCAGGACCAAGTCTGCCGCAGGCGCTCCTACGCAACCCGCGAAGAGGTATGGACTCAAGCTGCGCCAGTCGGCAAGCGCAGCTGCAAATTCCTGAAGGCTGTTTTGCCTCGCCATGGACCTCATTTGATCGGCAGAACGTGCAGGCCCCCGCTGACTATGTCGACTCTCGGAAAGTACTTTGTCTTCGCAGGCGTGGTCACCTTGAAAACGTAAGGGCCGCGGAGCTTGGCCGGGTTGGGCACGAGTTCCCTGTAGACGAGCTGGTCAGGAAAGCGCCGCCCGCCAGGGTGCTCGGCGTCGGTGAGGACCGTTTGGCGCAACGCCATATCAAGACGGATGTATTCGACACGTGCGCCTGGAGGATCGGTGGTCACTTTGACATCGAACGCTTGTCCCCCCAGACCACGCTCCGGAATGGATTCCGCCTCCAAAGATCTCGCTTGAAGGTAAGCGGTAAGGCGCGCTTGGAGCACGGCGTGTAGCGTGTCCATCGTATCCCGAATCGACTTCACCGTCCCCTCACTCTCGACACCGAGGTTAGCCTCGGTCATGTGTTCCCGCAGGGCGTCTTCGGCATCTGCTAGCGGAACCTTCCAAAAATCCGCATCTGCGTAATTTCCTGCAAGCACTTTGCGAAGCGCTTGGAGTTCCGCGTCGCGGCGGATAAGCTCTGCAAGGATGTCGTGTTCCCGGCTTTCATCGTTATCCCGGCCCACGTGACCGAAAGTGTAACGAACCGTCGTCCCTTCCCGTTGGAATTTAGGGAACTCGACGTTCGACAGCCCTATTTCCAACAGCTTCGCGGCGGCCTTGTGAATTCGCGCTTCGACGTCTGGTGCAGGAGTCCCGGAGGACTCCAATCCCGAGGATCCAGTCGGGGCCGATAGCACGGCCGTAAACGTGACGAGGGCGGGAATAAGGTCTCGGAATCGCATTGAATTCCCTCCTTATCGCGCTGCCGCGTCCACCTGCTCACGCAGCCACATCTCGCCTTTTCCCGCAAGAAAAAACTCCTTTCCGTCGGCTGAACCAAACTTGCCCTCGCGCCCCGCCGCGAACCCGGTGGAAAAAAGCTTAGACCTTATATCTGCCGAACCGTGCTTAGATGGATCGACCCATGCATCGCTTCCCAGCCGGACGTAATAGACGGGCAAAACCGCCGCCATTTTCTCCATCTGGATAGCGGCCTTAGCCGACGTTAGGTTGTCCTCGAACATCCGCTTACAGCGAACCGCAGAGTAGTATCCCGTGAGGAGGTCGGCTTCGAGCTCGAACTTTCGTGGATCCTCAGATGGGCTTCGATTCAGCTTGCGCATTTGGAAGACGTGGACGTACTCGTGCAGCATTGCCGTCGAAATTGCCGTAAGGCCGATCGGCCCGTCCAAAGCAATTGCATCGGAAGCGACCATCCAAGGCAGGTAGACCCCGGACTCCCGGTGAGCCTGAAAGGTTGGAGCCTGATGCCACTGCAAAAGCACGTCCTCGAGTCCAAGCCACTTCGCGAACAGTCTTCCTTCCCGAATAAGTCCCGCATCCGCTATTCGACCACTTGCCTCGTTCAGTGCACTTGGGGGCAGCACTCCGGGGGTTGTGGGATCAGGAAGTGGAGCCGTGCACTGGGAAGATGCGACTACACAAATCGAACACAATCCGGCTATGGCGCAAATTCGGGGGAGGAAAGGCATGGCGACGGGCGAATTATATCAAGTGCTGGGCCTTTTAGACCGCATCAACTAAAAAGTCCGCATTATCACAAGTGTCGGGCTATCCTTGGTATGAGACGATCTAGAGCGGGTGCCCCTCGGATGGCGTCCTTGGCCGGATGAGTCCTTGCCCGCCCGATTTGTGGCAGCGTTGCTTGCGGAGACAGAGTGGGAGACAGTATCTCTCCAGGAAATGGGGGGACGTGCTGTAGGCCCCTTGGCCGAAGAGGCTCAGTGGGGACCCGTAAACTTTCAGGTCCTCGAGCACCCGGTCTCTCAAATGTCACTCAAATGGTAGAGACTCCGGGAGACTTCCTGAGACAGCAGCGGACTCAAAAGTTGCGGTATTCGGCTCCAATTTTTCCATGGCATGGAAGAGGTCAGGGGTTCGAATCCCCTATTCTCCACCAGCCTTCGCCTTTGGCTTCGGCTGGCAAGCCAGCTGGGAAGGGGATACCCTTCAGCTTTGGCGCGGGCTCCCGTCAGCTTCACGCTTTTCGCTCGGCCTTGCCCGCCGTAGCGCTTGCGCGAAGGACGGTGGCTTCTCCTTTCGGTTTCCCTATTCTGGGCGCCTTCCCCCTTCGCCTTACCTCTTCGTCTTCTCGTCTGGGGACCTTGCCCTCCTTCGCGCAAGCGCTACGGCGGGCATGCCCGCCGTAGCCGCAGGCGAACGAGGGCAAGCCCGCCGTAGCCGCAGGCGAAGGAGGGTGGTTAGAATGAGTGCCTTTATGGAAGGTGCGGCTTGAAGTACGTTTACTTGCTTCGTAGCAAGGAACACCCGGACCAGACTTACGTGGGATGCACCGACGACCTCAAAGGGCGGATTGCTACTCACAACGCAGGGGGCTCGCCGCATACGGCTAAATTTCGGCCTTGGGAGATGGTGGTTTTCCTTCGGTTCGAGGACGATGCGCGGGCTTGGGAGTTTGAGCGGTATTTGAAGTCGGGGTCGGGGAGGGCTTTTGCTAAGAAGCACTTTTGGCCGGACCCCGTTGCGGTGGAGGTTGGGACGCGGTGACGCCCTCTGCGCTTTGGCTTTCACTTCCATCGACTTCACATGGATGAGGCGAGGGGCCTGCCGGGGCGGAAGGAACGATTAGCATATCAAGACCATGAATGACCGCTTCGTTTCCGACCAATTCCCGCGCTCGGCGAAGTACCACCCGGATTGGATCCGGGCGGGGGTGAGCGGGGGGGGCGAATCC
>Ga0216301_1000147_pt1 | contig 20190 bp, 12 predicted proteins | sample 4hB_Boncat_minus_FD_156203 | JGI IMG/M metagenome (GOLD analysis project Ga0216301, IMG submission 156203) | Terrestrial sediment cell enrichment communities for BONCAT metagenomics from Utah, United States - 4hB_Boncat_minus | ecosystem: Environmental > Terrestrial > Deep subsurface > Rock...
GTCGGTGGCAATGGGATCGGCGTGGCCGGGGTCTGTCCGAACGTGAAGATCATGCCGCTCAAGTTCATGGCCGCAGACGGCAGCGGCTACACTTCCGACGCCATCCAGTGCATCGAGTTCGCCATCGCTCGCGGCGCGCATATTATGAACAACAGTTGGGGCGGCGGCGGGCGCAGTCAGCTCTTGCTGGAGGCCATCCAGCGGGCGCGAAACGCCGGCATCCTCTTCGTCGCTGCGGCAGGTAACGAGTCCGCCAACAACGACCAGGTCCAGTCCTATCCCGCCAACTACAACAGTGAGAGCGCGAACGTCCTGTCTGTTGCGGCGACCGACCACAATGATGCGCTCGGCAGCTTCTCCAACTACGGCGCCACACGGGTGGACATCGCGGCGCCGGGGGTTCAGATCCTCAGCACGGTTCCCGGAGGGTACGCCTTCTCCAGCGGCACGTCGATGGCGGCGCCGCATGTCGCTGGGGCCGCGGCGCTCTTGCGTTCTCGCTATCCGACGGAGAGTCTGGCCGAGCTGAAGAAGCGGCTCCTGGAGACCGTCGAGCGCCCGCAGTCTCTGGCCGGAAAGGTGGTGTCGGGGCGGCTGAGCCTCAACCGGGCCCTGACTGCGGCGGCGGCTCTCTACTCAATCAGCGGCTACGTCGCCCAGGGCGGCGCCCTGCTGCCCGGCACAACCGTGACCTGCGGCGGCCAGACGGTCACCAGCGCCAACGGCGTCTACCGCTTCGAGGGGCTGAAGGCGGGCACCTACACGGTCACGGCGGTGAAGACCGGCTACCGGATGACCGGGCCCTATACCGTGACCGTCGGCCCCAGTCAGGAGAACTGGAACTTCGGAGCCACAGCGCTGGCCGGGGATCCTGCCACCTACGCGATCAGCGGCTACGTCGTCCAGGGCGGCGCTCTGCTGCCGGGGGTGACGATTACCTGTGGCGACCGCACCTTCAGCAGCAGCGACGGCGCGTATCGTATCGAGGGGCTGCCGCGAGGCGTCTACACGGTAACTGCGTCCAAGGCGGGCTACCGAATGAGCGGGCCCTACACGGTAACCGTGGGCCCCAGCCAGGTCAACTGGAACTTTGCGGCTACGGCTACGGTTGACGAAACCGCGACTTATTCGATCAGCGGCTACGTAGCCCAGGGCGGCGCCCTGCTGCCCGGCACAACTGTGACCTGCGGCGGCCAGACGGTCACCAGCGCCAACGGCGTCTACCGCTTCGAGGGGCTGAAGGCGGGAACCTACACGGTTACGGCGGTGAAGACCGGCTACCGCATGACCGGGCCCTATACCGTAACCGTCGGCCCCAGTCAGGAGAACTGGAACTTCGGCGCCAGCGCCACGAGTCCCGCGCCGGCCTCCGTTGAGGCCGGCTAAGGAACCCGGCATCGACACGGAGGCGGCCGGTTCAGGACGTTTGGGGCGCCGACGACCAGGCGCTCGAGCTGGCGCCGCGACTTCGCCGCCGCCCAAGCGAGCCCCGCCCGCCGGTTCGCACGGCGACCGAACACGAAAGCAGACGCCGCACGGCCTTCTCGGCCGTGCGGCGTTTGCTTTCCAGTCTCTAGCTGTCCAGCTAGCAGCGGCTACTTCTTCTCGCCGAACCAGCGGACCGCATTCTCAACGATGCGCATCACCTCCGGCTGCTTGAAGATGGGGTAAGTCTCGTGGCCGGGGCGGAAGTAGAAGACCTTCCCCCGTCCCAGCTTCCAGTAACAGCCGGCCGGAAACTCCTCGCCGCCGTTCCACTTCTCCCCGAAAATGATGGCGTCCGGGGTCGGCACGTGGAACGGCCCGTCGTAGATCTCCGTCTGCGGGATGTCGAACGCTTCCGGAACCCCCTTGGCGATGGGGTGGTTCTTCAAGAGCGTGCGGATGTGGCTCGGCTCTCCCGCGTCGCGGACACCCGAGAAGACGCAGCTGGGGAGACGGACTTCCAATACGACGGAGCCATCCGCCTGGGCGATCTTCCGAGACGAAGGCGTGAGCGGCTCGTCCTTGCGGTAGAGGCGCTTCGCCGGCTGCACCGTGCGGACCTCGACCTTGTCCCGCTCCGAGCGGGAGAGGGTTGCGCGAGCATCGGAGATGGCGCGCTCATTCATCGCCTCGATGAAGGGCGTGGACCAGTGCGCGGAGTGCAGCGCGATCAATGAGAGCTGGCCGCTCGTGATACGCTGGACAATCGCCTTTGCTGTCTCCGTTTTCACCTCGCCGTGGCGCTGGTGGCCCCACCAGATGAGCACGTCGCAGTTGTCCAGCGTCTCCTGGGAGAGACCCTGCTCCGGGTCATCCAGGCGGACGGAGTGGACGGAAAGCTCCTTGCGGCCCTTCCCGGCCTGCCCCACGCGGCGCAGGTTCTCGGCGACCTCGTTGCCCAGGAAATTCGCGTAGGCTTTCTTCTGGATCGGCTGCTGCTCGTCCCACACCACCACACGGATCGGCTTCGCGGGAGCGGCTTCGCCGGCGCGCTCCAATAGCAGCGATCCGGCTCCCAGGACGGCGCTGGATAGCAGGGTTCTTCGGTTCAACATAGTCTTCTCCTCAATTCGCTCTTCAGGCTGGGTTCGCCGGGCGTGACGGCTTCCCCTTGTCTTACGCTGCGAGGACCGTCGCCATGAGCGGCGTTTTCAGCGTGGGCTCGGTCGCACCGTTGGGCGCGTCGCGGGCGCTTGCCGGCGAGCCGCGCGAAGAGGTCTACGGGTAAGAAACACGAAACGGGAATTAGCTACTGCACTGATGAACTGGGCGGTTAGCACGAGGGTTGGACACCCACTCACAGCCCTCCGAAAGGCGAGCGAGCACGCGATGAGCAAGTGGAAGGTCCTTTTCCTGGTCCTGGCGGCGGCCGGCGCCTCTCTTGGCCACGCTCCGCTCGCCAGCCGCAGCTCCGTCAACCGGGCCCCGGCGGCGACCCTCGCCCTTGTCGAGCCAAACGGCCTCGCCCTGGATGACGCCGGAAACCTGTTCATCTCGGATGTGGGCGCGCACCGCATTCTAAAGCGAGATCTTCGCGGCGTCCTCACCTGCGTCGCCGGGACCGGGGAGGGCGGCTTCAGCGGGGACGGCGCCCCGGCGGCGAAGGCGCGCTTGTACGCCCCTCACGACCTGGCCCTGGACGCCGCCGGAAACCTCCTCGTGGCGGACACCTACAACCACCGCATCCGCCGGATCGACCGGAAGGGCGTCATCACCACGGTGGCTGGCCACGGCGGCGGCCGGTACGCGGGCGATAACGGCCCGGCCCGCAAGGCGTCTCTTAACAATCCGCAGGGCGTCGCCGCCGGCCGGGACGGGAGCGTGCTCATCGCGGACACCTACAACCACGTGGTGCGGGGCGTCGATCCCAGGGGCATGATCACCACGTTCGCGGGGACGGAAGCCGGCCTGGCCGGCGATGGCGGCCCCGCCCGCCGGGCGCAGCTCAGCCTGCCCACGGCGGTCGCCGTAGCGCCGGACGGCGCAGTCTACATCAGCGACTCCGGCAACAACCGCATCCGCCGCGTGGGCCAGGACGGCGTCATCGAGACGGTGGCGGGCTCCGGACCCGGATCGGGGACCGCAGGCGCCGGTTTCGGCGGCGATGGGGGACCGGTAGGAAAAGCCCGGCTCTTCGCCGCCGCGGACCTGAAGTTCAGCCCGTCCGGCGACCTCTTTGTCTCCGACAGCGGCAACAACCGCATCCGGCGCGTCGCCGCTGGGGTGATTGCCACGGTGGCCGGTTCCGGCGCGCCGGGTTCCGGGGGCGACGGCGGGAGTGCGCTGGCCGCGACGCTGAACACCCCGCAGAAGATCGCCATCGGCAAAGACGGAACGCTGTACATCGCCGACCGAGCCAACAGCCGCGTACGCCGGGTGGACGCCGCCGGGCGCATGGAAACCATTGCAGGCCGCTAGGGGCAATGATCGCGCACTCAGGTAGAATGATCCAATTCCAGTCGCGCAGGAGGTGGACCCAAATGGACAGTTCGCAAGAAGCAGAGTCGTTGTCTAAGCTAGATGACAGGCCAATGCAGTCACGTACGTTGAGAGGCATCGCCCAAGTCGGCGTAGGTGTGGAGTATCTGAGCGCAGACGTGGAAGCTTCGGGGGTGTCTCGCCAGTCTATTCAAGATGAGGTGTTAGCAACGCTGAATCGGAACGGTGTGGCGGCTGTATCCGCTGACGGGCCAAACTGGAGTGATCTTACGCCGACGCTCATCGTTGTATTGACTGGAATCAAAGCCATTTCAGGTGGCCCAGGACTTTACGCATACTCACTAGAGCTACAACTCAGGCAACTGTGCAATCTGGCGAGGTGTCACTCGCAGGAGGTCTGGGCAATTACTTGGTCGACCGGTATCACGGCGACTGCACTAGGGGCGCAGTTTCCTGTAGCAACTATGGACAGACTGCGCGAACAAGTCGAGACGTTTACACGAGCCTGGAAGAGTGTGAACAGTTAGGTTTTCAGAGGATGGCCAATCAGACTGGAGCCTGTTGATCTTCGAGACACCCCGAAATCGATCCAGTTCGTGCGTGGAGTAGCTGCTACCGCAACTCGGTCGCGCTACAACCGGGCATGCGGCCAGCAGCCTAAATTGCTAGCCAAGTCCGGTGCAGATCAGGCATGAACTGTAAGGCGCCATCCAGCCAAAGTTTATAACAGGCTCTAGTGACTACGCCTCCATCAACGCTGCTCTGCGGGGCCAGGAAACAGTACCGCGACCGTAGGGGATCGATGGGCACGCTCCCTCACAGTCGTGGTGCTGCCCCTGGGTTGCTGACACCTCCCGCTTCCACGTTGACGGAATACTCCAGCTATTCGACCCTCCTACGGAACGGCGTCGTCGGGGTAGATCATCGCCTTCAGGAAGCCCGCCGGGGGCTCGGCGGCATGTTCGAACGCCTCCGCTGCGCGCGCCAGCGGGTACGCGTGCGAGGCGATGGGGGCGATGTTTACCCGGCCCTGCGTCACCAGCTCGATGGCGCGCGGATACACCCGCCCCATGCGGCGCGAGAACTTGATGATCAAGGCCTTACGGCGGGCGTTCGCGGCGCTCATGCTGAACCGGTCGCCGTCCGGGATGCCCACCAGCGTCACCCGGCCGCCGATGCGCGCCACCTGGGCGGCGTGCTCCGGACCGTCGGGCGAGTTGGTCGCCTCGATTACCACGTCCTCGCCGCGCCCATTTGTGACTTCCAACACTTCACGGTAGTCGGCATGCACGCTATCCGCGCCCAGCGCGAGGGCGGCCTCCCGGCGCGAGGCGTGGGGCTCGATCAATCGCACGCGCGCGGCGCCCGCCACCCTCGCTACCTGCGCGATCAGCAGCCCGATCGGCCCGCCACCCAGCACAGCCACGCCGCTCATCGGCTTGAGGCGGGTGATGTCCAGCGCGTGCAGCGCCACTCCCAGCGGCTCCAGCAGCGCGGTTAGCGCCGGGTCGAACCCGGCGGGGACCGGGAACAGCGTGTGGGCGGGCGCGGAGATCAGTTCGCAGAGGCCGCCGTCCACGCCCGGCGAGCCGAGGAAGCGCACGTGCGGGCAGAGGTTAGGGTAGCCCTCCAGGCAGTGCTCGCAGCGGCCGCAGTTCTGCGCGGGGTCCACCGCGACCAGCGTCCCGTCCGCGAGGCCGTACGGCTCGCCCGTGCCGCCCACCACCTCCGCCCCGAACTCGTGGCCGGGGGTCAGGGGGACGCGGATCGCCGCCGGGCCGATGCCGCCCTCCCGGTAGTAGTGCACGTCCGACCCGCACACGCCGACGGCCCGCACCCGCAGCAGCACCTCCCCGTCCCGGGGAAGCGGCTCCGGCGCTCGGTCGTGCAGGCGCACGTCCCGCACCCCATGAATCTTCACCGTCCGCATGGTTCGCCCGCCTCCCAGCGGCTGCTCCCGATCCCGCTACTGCTTGCGACTAATGTATGATTCCTCAACGCTGCGGATACCGGCGTTAAGCTTGGTCGCTTGGCTACTTCCCTCCTGCGCAGAGGCGCGCCCGTATCCATAACGAGGCCAACGTGGACGATCTGAAACAATCGGGGCCGGATCATCTCTAACCACGGATGACGGCCCACGGGGGAGGGGAGGCGCGATGAGCAAGGTTCAGTTCCAGGCGTTCCGGCGCAGGCTGCCGGGCGCGCTCCTCGTGGCCGCCATGACGGGGCTGGCCGCCGGCGCGCTGCAGGCCCAACCCGGTAAAACCTTCAAGAAGGAGCACACGCCGGAGAAGCTGCGCGTGGTGCGTCCTGACAAGCGGGTGAGCGACCTCACCCAGGGGGTTGCGTCCCGGCTGCCTGGCGCCGGCTCCCCCCGCGCGAAAGTCGCCGTCCGCAACCTCATCGACCATCACCTGTTCAGCGCGATGGCGAAAAGCGGCGTCCCGCACGCCCCTCTCTCCAACGACTACGAGTTCTGCCGCCGGGTTCACCTCGACCTCACCGGCCGGATCCCTACTCCGGAGCGACTCCAGGCGTTCGTCACCGACGCCGCGCCCGACAAGCGCGACCGCCTCATCGACGAGCTGCTGGACAGCCCGGCGTGGGTGGACCACTGGAGCTACTGGTACGGAGATCTCGTCCGTAACTGCGCCAACCGCATCGGCAACCCCACCACCAAGCACCTCGACGGGTGGATTCGACAGTCACTCCAGGCGGATAAGCCGTACGACCAGTTCGTAACGGAGCTGCTCACCGCTTCGGCGCCGAACAGCGTGTGGATGCCGGACGCAGCCCGCGCCGGCTTCCTGGCCCGCTGGCACGTGGCCGGAGACACGATGTACTCCGACCGCTACGAGGACACGGCGGATGAGATCGTCGTCCAGTCGGCGCGGATCTTCCTGGGAGTCAACTACCAGTGCATCTCCTGCCACGGCGGCAAGGGTTTCCTGGAGAAGGTGAACGTCGACCTGGTCTCCAAGAAGCGCGCGGACTTCTGGGCGATGTCCGCCTTCTTCGGGAAGACGCGGGTGCGGATCGTCCCCTTCCAGGACCGCTTCACCATCAGCGAGGACGGGACCGGCTACGACACGAATTCCGCCAGCTCGGTGCGCATGCCCCGGCGGGGCGATCCGGTCCACCCCACCTTCATCCTTACCGGTCAGAAGGCGGACGCCGCGAAGCCGCTGCGGCCCCAGTTCGCGCGGATGCTCACGCGCCATCCGCAGTTCGCCCGCGCCACGGTGAACCTGGTCTGGAAAGAGTTCTTCGGCCTTGGCATCGTCGATCCGGTCGACTCCTTCGACATGGCGCGGCAGAGCCCCACGAGCCCGCCGCCTGCGCCCTGGACCGTCCAGCCGACGAACCCGCATCTCCTCAACGCGCTGGGCGCCGACTTCGCGCGCGGCGGCTACAGCCTGAAGCGCCTGATGCGCGCCATCGCCCGGTCCAGCGCCTACCAGCTCTCCTCACGGTTCGACGGCGAGTGGAAGGACCGCTACACCCCGTTCTTCGCGCGCCACTACGTCCGCCGCCTCACCGCGGAGCAGGCGCACGACGCTATCTCCCAGGCTACCAACGTCTACGGCAACTACAAGCAGCGGGACATGGTCTACGGGACGGAGCTGCCGCCGCTCCGCTTCTGGACCGAGGCGCCCACCCCGGAAGAGATCAACGACGGCGAGGCGAAGGCGTTCCTCCGCACCTTTGGGCAGGCCAACCGCGAGCAGTTCGACCGCCAGCCCGGCGGCTCGATCCTCCAGGCGATGATGCTGATGAACAGCCCCTTCGTCAACAAGCGGGTGCGCGCCCAGGGCGGGAGCCGGGTGGAGCAGTCCGTCCAATCCGCCATGACGAACGCCGAGATCGTAGACCACCTCTACCTCGCCACCCTCTCGCGGCCCCCGACGCCGGCCGAGCGGGACGTCGCCGTGTCCTGGCTGGCGGCGGACCGGCGGGAAGGCGCGGAAGACCTGCACTGGACCCTGCTGAACAAGCTCGACTTTGTCTTCAACTATTGACCGATGAAAACTACTGATCCAACCCCGCTCCACCTCTCCCGGCGGGCCCTGCTGCGCATCGGCGGCGTCCACGTGGCGGGCGGCTTCCTTGGAGCCTTCGCGCCGCGCGACGCCCGCGCGGCCGGGAAGGCCCAGCCGAAGGGCTCCGCGCGCCAGGTGCTCTTCATCAATCTGGAAGGGGGCATGAGCCAGGTGGACACCCTCGACGCCAAAGAGGGGGCGTGGACCCCGGATTACTTCGACATCCGGAGCTGCGGCAACGGCCTGAAGTTGCCCCACGGGCTCATGCCGAACCTGGCGCAAGTCCTCGACCGCATCAGCGTGGTCCGGTCCATGGCCGCCTGGGATGCGGTGCACGGGCGGGCGCAGTATTACATCCAGACCGGCCATCCGCTCAACCAGGCGCTGGCGCGGGAAGTGCCCGCCATCGGGGCGGTGGTGTGCCACGAGCTGGCGAAGACTCGCAAAGACACGGACTCGCTGCCGGCGTACGTCTCGATGAACATGGCCGGCAATCAGGCCGGGCTCATCAACCAGGGGTTCCTCTCCGCGGAGTACGGGCCGCTAAGCCTGGCGGTCGGCGACCGCGCGCCCAACCTGGCGCCGGAGGCGGGCATGGCGGAGACCATGAAACGGCGGTGGGCGCGGCTCCAGCAGCTCGACCACTCTCTCCGCGGCGGCCGGTCCGGCGCGGACCGCAGCTTCGCGGACTACCACGAGTACTACCGCGGCGCGTGGTCGATTATGAACGATCCGCGCGTGGCCGAGATCTTCACCATTACGGAGACGGACAAGAAGCGGTACGGGAGCAGCTCCATCGGCAACTCCCTGGTGCTGGCCCGCAACCTGTTCCGCGCGGACGCCGGGACCCGGTTCATCCTCGCCAGCCACGGCGGGTGGGACCACCACGGAGACATCTACAAAGAGCAGACCCGCAACCACCCCGCGCTCATCCGGGAGCTGGACGCCGCGTTCACCAGCCTCATCCGAGACCTCGAAAGCACGCCGTCCCGGCACAGCCCCGGCAAGACCCTGCTGGACGAGACGCTGGTGGTGGCGATGAGCGAGTTCGGGCGGACGCCGGGGCCCGTCAGCCCCACCCGCCAGGGCCGCGAGCACTACATCCACGTCCACTCCGGAATGTTCGCGGGCGGCGGCGTCCGGCGCGGCGCCGTCCTCGGCAAGACGGACGAGCAGGGAGGCAAGATCGTCGACCCGGGCTGGTCCGGCAACCGTCCGATCTACATGGAAGACGTCGCCTGCACCATCTACTCCGCCCTTGGCATCGACTGGACGAAGACCATTCAGACAACGCCGTCCGGCCGCGCCTTCCACTACGTGGAGCCCGCTTCGGGAACGCAGTACGTGCGGTTCCAGCCGGTGCAGGAGCTCTTCGGCTAGGCCCCGCGTTCCCCAACGAGAGGCTTACCCACCCTCAGGCGCCGGCGCACAAGACCCTCCCCCGAAGCGTAGAGCTACTGGAGCAACGCACGAGGCGGAAGGGGCTGGGGCTTGAGCGCATGCGAGCAATGGTGGTCACATCCGGACACCCGCATCGCTGTTCACAGTTCCGTGGCGCCTGGGTTCAGCCGTAGCTGTTCCTGTGCTTAGCCCCTCTCTAAGCTTGCTTGGAGAGGGGTGGCCGCAGGCCGGGGTGAGGCCCGTACCCGGCCCCACCTCCGGCTATGCGCCGCCACTTCCGAAATCCACACTACCCCTTCGGGACCGCCCAGTGGTCCTTGCGGTACTTCCGGCCCAGCAGGGCCGCCGCTTCGCGGTCGCCGAGGATGGTTTCCTTGTCCAGGTCGAACTCCAGCGTGCGGCCCACCCGTGCGGAGATATTCGCCAGGTGGCACAGCGAGGCGGAGAGATGCCCGGTCATCGCGTCGGCGTTGAGCTGCTTCTGGTCGCCGCGGATGCAGTCCAGGAAGTTATCGTGGTGCGCGGGGAGGTCCGCGGAGCCGGCGGCCTCGGCCACCAGCTTGTTCTTCGGACCGTACAGCTTCCAGCCCACGGTGTGGCCGATAATCAGCACGCCGTCCGTGCCGTAGAAAGCGGCCCCGTTCTCGTAGCCTTCCTGCACATAGGGAGACCAGATCCGCTGCTCGTAGATGAGCTGCTTCCGCTTTCCGGTCTTCCCGGCCACGGGGTACTCGAACACGGCGTACTGCGTGTCCGGGAACTGCTGGTCGTCGTCGAAGAAGTACTTGCCGCCCAGGCAAGACACGCGGCTCGGCTGGGTGACGGCTCCGAGGCCCCACGCGGCCACGTCCAGGTCGTGGACGCCGTCGTTGCCGATGTCGCCGCAGCCGAAGTCGAAGAACCAGCGCCACCGGCCCGGCAGCAGGTTCGAGCGGTACGGCGTCATGGGGGCGGGCCCCACCCAGAGGTCGTAGTTCAGCGTCTCGGGCGGGGACGTGGGCGCCTGCTTGCCGATGTCGCCGCGCCGCTGGCTGTTCCAGGCCTTCGCCACGAGCACCTCGCCGATCTCGCCGCGCTGCAGCCGCTGGATCGCCTCGCGCACCATGGGGGTGCTGCGGCTCTGCGTCCCCACCTGCAGCAGCTTTCCGGAGCGCTTCGCCGCCTCCACCATCAGCCGCCCTTCCCGGATGTTGTGGCTGCACGGCTTCTCCACGTACACATGCTTGCCGGCGTTCAGGGCCAGGATGGCGGCCGGGGCGTGCCAGTGGTCCGGCGTGGCGATGAACACCGCCTCGATCTTCGGATCGTCGAAGACGCGGCGCATGTCTTCCACCGCCTTCGGGGCGCCGCCGCCGGCCGTCTGCACCACCTGCGCCGCCGCCGCCAAACGGGTGCGGTCCGGATCGCACACCGCGGCCACTTCGACGTCCTTCCGCCGGCTGAGGAGGTTGAGGTGGGCCGTGCCCATGCCTCCGGGGCCGATCACCCCAACCGTGATCTTGCGCCCTTCGGCAGCTTGCGCAGGGCCTGCTCCGGCCAGCACGGCCGCGCCCTGTCCCGCTTTACGAAGAAACTCCCTGCGTTTCATCGGCATGATGCTCTCCAGGACCGCTCGGGTCGGCCCATCAAATGTGGATTAGCGTTGAATCCCAGCAACCACGCTCCGGCGCAACGTCTGATGGATCATTGCGGCCGGCGGGGAGAATTCCCTCTGTCCCGGACCCCACGAGCCGAGGCGGCCCCAGGCAGGAACACCAGGCGCTGAACCCGAACGGGCGGAACTGGAACCGGCAGAGGAGCTATGCGGCATGGCGGAGCTTCGGTCAGATCACCGCTTCTTACCGGTTTCGCGGTCGAATTCGTCGGGACGGCGCTGCGGCGGCGCCGCATCGGCGGTACGCCTGGCAAAGGCTTCCAGCTCGGCGCGTAGCTCTTGCAGCACGGCGCGGTGCTCCGGTGCGGCGGCCAGATTGCACAGCTCGTGCGGATCGGCCTGGGTATCGTAAAGCTCCTCTGCCGGGCGCGGCGCGATGAATGGCGCGCTCTGCTCGGGCGTGAGTTCCCCCTCGTCCCGCAGGCGGCGCATGGCCTGAAAAGAGGGGCTGTTCACCGCGTCGGCGGGGGGCTGGTTGGGAATGTCGGTATAGGAGTTGCGGATGTACTTCCAGCGCTGGGTGCGCACGGCGCGGGCGTGGTCATCGTAATCGTGCCAGTGGCGCTCGGCGATGATGTGCTCGCGAACGCTCGCCGTCGGATCGCGCAGGAGCGGCGTGAAGTCTTTCCCTTCGGCGCCCGGAAGCGGCTTCGCCCCCGCCAGCGCGAGGAAGGTCGGCGCGATGTCCACGGTGCTCACCAGGCTCGCGGATGCCGTGCCTGCTTTCACCCGCCCCGCCCACCGGACGATGAATGGGGTGCGGATACCCGAGTCGTAAAGCGTCGTCTTGCAGCGGGGGAACGGACGCCCGTTGTCGGACATGAAAAGTACGAGCGTGTTCTCGGCGACGCCCTGCGCCTCCAGTTCCGCCAGCACCTGTCCGACGAAGCCGTCGAGGCGGGTGATCTCATCGTAATACAACGCCAGGTCACGCCGCACCTCAGGCGTGTCGGGCAGATACGGCGGCACGGTCACAGCCTCGGGGCGGTGCGGCTCCGGAATCGTGGCCGGCTGGTAAGCACGATGCGGGTCGATCGCCGCGAGCCAGAGAAAGAACGGCTTGTCCTTCGGCCGGGCGCGCAGGGTGGGCGCCCACTGTTCACAGCCGCTCGGGCCGCCGCCCTGCTTCACCACGTCGAACTTCGGCAGCGCCGGCGCGCCCAGGTGCCACTTGCCCACGGCGGCGGTCCAGTAACCCGCCGCGCGTAGATGCTCGGTGAAGCCGATCTGCGCGGCCGGCAGCGGCTGGTGAAGCTGCGGCGCGCCTGTCTGGTGCGGGTAGCGCCCGGTGAGTAGGCTTGCGCGGCTGGGCGAGCACGAGCTGGTCGTTACGAAGGCGCGGTCGAAGCGCCTTCCCTCCCGCGCCAGGCGATCCAGGGAAGGCGTGCGCACCCCCTTGTTGCCATACGCGGCGCAGTCTTCCGGCGACAGGTCGTCCGCGATGATCAGGACGAGGTTCGGCGCCGGATCCGCCGCCCGGGTCGGGACCGCCAGGCCGGCCAGCAACAAGCCGGCCAGCAGCAAACCAGCGCAGGCGAGCCAACGAAATACGGGACGGGGTGATGGCGTCAGCATGTTCATAGGACGACGGACCTGGCGGGCGGACGCGGCTTCCCTTCTCCATACCTACTTCGTAGCTTACGCATCTTCCCACCGGCGAGAGCGCTCCACGGCCTTCCGCCAGCCGGCGATCAGCGCCTCCCGCCGGGAGCCCGGCATCTGCGGCTCGAAGCGCCGGTCCACGCTCCATTGCGCGCCGATCTCCGCTTCGCTGCCCCAGTATCCCACCGCCAGACCCGCCAGATAGGCTGCGCCAAGGGCGGTGGTCTCCGTAATGCGGGGCCGCACCACTGGCGCCCCCAGCACATCTGCCTGGAATTGCATGAGCAGGTTGTTGGCGGCGGCCCCGCCGTCCACGCGCAGCTCGGAGAGCTGCACGCCGGCATCCTGTTGCATGGCGTGCAGCACGTCCACCGTCTGGTAGGCAATGCTCTCCAGCGCCGCCCGCGCGATGTGCCCCTGGCCGGAGCCGCGCGTCAGTCCCAGGATGGAGCCGCGAGCGTAGCTGTCCCAGTAGGGCGCCCCCAGCCCCACGAACGCCGGGACCAGGTAGACTCCGCCGTTATCCGGAACGCTCGCAGCCAGGCTCTCCACGTCGCCGGAGTTGCGGATGACGCCGAGGCCGTCTCGCAGCCACTGCACCACCGCCCCGGCCACGAAGATGCTTCCCTCCAGGGCGTAGTCTACGCGCTCGGGCAGTTTCCACGCCACGGTGGTGAGGAGTTGGTTGGAGGAGGGCACGGCCTGGGCGCCGGTGTTCAGCAGCATGAAACAGCCGGTGCCGTAGGTATTTTTGGCCATTCCCTGCTTCACGCACGCCTGTCCGAAGAGCGCCGCCTGCTGGTCTCCGGCAATGCCGGCCACGCGGATACGGGCCCCAAAGAGACCCGTCGCCGTCTCGCCGTAGAGCTGGCTGGAGGGGCGAACCTCCGGCAGCAGGGCGCGCGGAACCTCCAGTATTCGCAGCAGCTCGTCGTCCCATTCCCCGGTGTGGATGTTGTAGAGAAGGGTGCGGGAGGCGTTGGTGGCGTCTGTGATGTGCAGCGCGCCCCCGGTGAGGTTCCAGACCAGCCAGGAATCGATGGTTCCGAACGCCAGCTCGCCCCGCTCCGCGCGCTCTCGGGCGCCGGGGACGTGGTCCAACAGCCACTTCACCTTCGTGCCGGAGAAGTAGGCGTCCAGCACCAGCCCGGTTTTCTGCCGGAACGTGTCCGCCAGGCCGTCCGCGCGAAGCTGGTCACAGAGGCCCGCCGTGCGCCGGTCCTGCCACACGATGGCATGGTGGATCGGTTTGCCGGTCTTGCGGTCCCACACCACCGTGGTTTCGCGCTGGTTCGTAATGCCGATGGCGGCTATGTCGCTGGCGCGGAGGCCGGCGCGGGCGATGGCTTCCTGCACCACGCCCATCTGGGTGCTCCAGATCTCCTCCGCGTCGTGCTCCACCCAGCCCGGCTCCGGGAAGATCTGGCGGAACTCCTTCTGCGCCACGGCGGCCACGTTGCCGTCGCGGTCGAAGAGGATGGCGCGCGACGACGTGGTGCCCTGATCGATGGCCAGAATGTACATGGGGGCGCTCCTTCTTACGGGTCCTGGCCACCGTCTACGTAGTAGCCCCTTGCGCCAGGGGAAGCGGCTGGTTGGCGGCGAGGGACACGGTCGCGGCGGGGTTCCGGAGACAGCGCCGGTAAGGTAGGCGCCCATTACCGTCAGGCCCCAGGCCCGGCGCACGTTTGTGTAGCCGCCTCCAACCCACTCGCCGGGGGTGGCCGGGCTTTTCTCCCTCCATGTTGCGCGTTCAGGGCGGGGGACCTTCTCCCCTGTGTAGTGAGCCGCGTTACCCGGCCAGCGGCTGCTGCACACTCGTTGGGCCGCATCCGCTACCCGAAAGATCTGATGCACCGGGCGTCACTCGCGGCAGGCGCCGCGGCAGGGGTCCGCGAACCATGCAGTTGAAGACAGCGCGCAACACCGAGTAACCTTCCGGCCCCTCGCGGGTCTAACGCCGTATCGGATCCAACCACACGCAGTTTCCAGAGGAAGTCGCCCGGTCATTCCATGCTCAACCGACGGGACGCCCTGATGGGGCTGGGACAATTCGGCCTCGGCGCGCTGACCTTGCCGGGGCTGCTCCAGGCGGAGGCGCAGGCGGCCCCGAAACGGGGACCCCGCGCGAAGTCCTGCATCCTCCTCTTCCTGTGGGGCGGACCGCCCCAGCAGGATATGTGGGACATGAAGCCGGAGGCCCCCGAAGGCATCCGCAGCCCATTCCTGCCGATCAAGACCTCCGCTCCGGGCATCGAAATCTCCAACCAGCTTCCGCTGATGGCGAAAGTGATGGACCGGGTGTGCCTGGTGCGCTCCGTGACGCACGGCAGCAACGAGCATGAGGTGGGGGTCTACCACATGCTCACCGGGGAGGAAGACCCGCAGATGCGGATCCCCCGGAACAACCGCACGCGGCGGAACCATCCCGGGCCGGCCTCGGTCCTCTCCTGCCTTCGGCCCTCCGCTCCGCACCTGCCGTCCGCCGTCACCCTCCCGCGACCGGTGATGCACGACGGCGTCAAGTACTCCGGCACGCACGCCGGCTGGCTGGGCCCTCAGTTCGACCCGCTGGAGCTGCCCGACACCGGGCTGGAGAAAGTTCCGCCGCCCCCGCAGCCGAAGCATGGCGTCGAGGCTGTCCGTCCCGTGTGGGACCTGGGCCTGCCGCCCGGCGTAGATGCGCAGCGCCTGGTGCGCCGCCGCGGGTTGCTCCACCTGCTGGACACCGTCGACCGCCGCTACCAGACGGATCCCATCGCCGCGGGCGTGGACGCGTACCGCGAGCGGGCCCTCAGCCTGCTTACGTCTACCGGAACCAAGCGGGCGCTCGACCTGGAGCTGGAGACGGCGGCCACCCGCGACCGGTACGGCCGCAACCATTACGGCGAGGCGTTCCTGCTGGCCCGGCGGATGGTGGAGGCCGGGGTGCGCATCGTGACGGTGAACTGGATGTGGTTCCGCCCGGACGGCAACCCGCTGAACCCGTGGGACAACCACGGAGGCACGCCCGCCTTCGGCAACGTCTCGGGATACGAGATGCTGAAGTCGGAATACCTGCTGCCCTCCCTGGACCGCGCGTATTCCGCGCTGATCGACGATCTCTCCCAGCGAGGGCTGCTGGACGAGACGCTGGTGGTGGCGATGGGCGAGTTCGGGCGCACGCCGCAGATCAATAAGGCGGGCGGACGCGACCACTGGGGAGCGCTCCAGTCGGTAGCCCTGGCGGGCGGCGGGGTTCGGGGCGGCGTCGCCTACGGCGCCAGCGACAAGGACGCCGCCTACCCGACCGAAGACCCGGTCAGCCCCGCAGACCTGCTCGCCACCATGTACCACGCGTTCGGGATCCATCCGGAGACGCAGCTCTTCGACTCGGAGAACCGCCCGCACGCCCTAAGCCTGGGCAGGCCGGTGACCGGCCTCTTCGGGTAAGCCGGTAGGAGCGACAGGCGGTGCCGCAGTCTACGGCGCCGCGCGGACGGCAGTCCCGGTTATCTGGGAGCGCGCCACGGGCCGCCGTCGTTCTCCGCCATCTCCTTCCGCACCCCCGCCAGGTGCTCGCGCAGCGGGCGCTCCGCAATCGCGTCCCAGAGGGTCGTGCGCTGCCGCCGCAGGGCAAAGGTGGAGAGGGTCCAGGCCTGTCCCCAGCCGGCTTCCACGCACCACGGCCCCCAACCCACATCGCCGGAGCTGGCCCAGAAGTCCCAGCGTCCGTAGTCGAAGCCCCGGAACCATGCACCGTCCAGGTAGGGATGTCCCGGCGCGCGGACTTGAATCCGGCAGAGATAGCCTGCCAGGCGGTCTCCGGCCGCGCGCAGGCGGGCGTCGCCCGTGGCGGCGGCCGCCTCATGCAGGCCCAGCAGGGCAAAGCCGGTGGTGTAGAGCTGATCGCTCACGGGATCCCCGTTCTTCTGGATGAGCGGAGTCTCCCCGGTTCCATAGCTCTCATTGGAGGCGGGGACCTGGAAGTGGCCGCCTCCGCCGCGCTCGTTCACCCTCTCCGCCAGCGCGCCGGAGGGCTGCTGCTGTTTCACCAGATCTTCCGCCACGCGGGTCAACCAGCGGCGGTGCTCGGCGGTGTCTTCCACCCGCACCAGCCATGCCAGCGGAAGAAGCATCCGGGCGCGGTCCAGGTTGTCGCCCCAGCGCCAGCCGGAGGGATAGGCGTCCATCGTCTTGCGGATCCCCGTCCGCGTGCGCTCCAGGAACTCCCGGTCGCCGGTGGACCGGTACCCCCAGAGGCAGCAGGCCCAGAGGTAAGCTTCAAAATGGGGAGAGAGGTTGACCGTCTCGGCGTCATAGTAGGCGCGCCAGCCGCGGCGCTCCAGATCGGGGAAGTTGATCCGGTCGCCGCGGAAACCCTGCCGGCCGGTGGTGCGCAGGTGCGCCAGCAGGCCGCGCAAGAGCGCGGGGTCCCAGGTGTCCGCACCCAGCCAGCTTGCGGCGAGACCCGTGGCCAGCAGCGTGCGCGCCGCGTCATCTCCATAGTTCGCCACCTCCCACAGGGGGGAGACGCTGCCCCAGGCGATGAGCCCGAAAGCGGGATGGCGGGGGTCGCCGCGCACGCCGCCCTGCATGCCGGAGCGCTGGTAGAGATAGTCCAGGAGGTTCCGCGCCACCTTCCGCGAGCGCTCATCCCGATCGAGGGACCAGGCGCTCGCCAGGACCATCGCCGTCTCCGCCTGGCAGTCCGCCCGGAGCGGCAGCCGCTGGAGCTGGCTGCCGTCGTGGCGGATGCCCGAGGCGTACCCCTCCAGGATGCCGAGCGTCCCATCCCCCGGCGTGTCCGAAGCCGGGCGCGGGAGCGTCTCCTGGTTCTGCTTCAGCAGCGGGTGAACCACGCGGGCTCGCTCCGGGGTGAGGAGGAGCCCCGACCGGTGATGCCAGTCCACCCCTCGCCGGAGCGCGGTCAGCTCCGCGCCACGCGGGAGCCGGCCCGTCGGCCCGAAAGCAGGACGCACCGAGGGTTCCCACGAGATCGGCTGCTCCGCGCCGCGCAGCCATCCCAGGATCTCACTCCAGAGCTCTCGCCATTCCCGCTGGGGCGCGTATCGACCGGAGACCATCCCGCTCAACCGGGTCGTCGCCACCAGGGTTTCGCTGCCGGGCTGCCGGTAGAGAAGCGGCGCCGCCTGCGGCGGGAGGCCGTAGACGGCCTGATCGAACCCAGCCACCCGCGCTACCGCCACCCAGGTCTCCGCCTCGCGGGGCGGCTCTACCCGCAGGAACCGGCAGTCCGGCAGCGCCAGGATGCGGCCCCGGGGCAACTCCGCTCCGAAACGGTCGGTCGTTACCACCAATCGCTCCCACTCCGTGGGCTGCGCTGGGCCGGCTTGGCCCGTAGGGGTCACCTCCGGAAACTCCACGTAGAGCCGGAGCCGTTTCGCGGCGGCCCGCTCGTAGAAGCCGGCCGGGAGGCGGGTAGGGTGGGCAGGATAACCGTCCGCGAGGATCAGGAGCGCGCCGCCCGTCCGGGCAGCGGCGAGCGCCGCTTCCGGAGAGTCGTACCGGCTCACGGGGGCGCGGGAGCGCCGCAGCGCGCAATAGAGGTCGTTGGTGGCCGCGCCACTCAGCAGCAGGGGCGACGCCGGGCGCGGGGCCGCCCAGGCTGCCGGCGGATCGGCGGAATACGGGATCGCGAGCACGGCCAGGCCGGCCAGCAAACCGAGGGGCCATTGGCGGAGATGTTGGATCACACAGGGCGGTTCCGCGAGCGGGGGCGACTTCCCTTTCCGCCGCAGTCCCCTTCAGGCAGGCGCCGCGACTACTCGCACCTGTGGTTACGGCGCGGCGCCGGGCAGGCTGCCGCTGTCCCGACCCTCCGGTGGCGCAGAACTCCGGATAAACGTCCTCGCCGGGTCACTGGGCGTAGCGGATCTCGCCTTTCCGCGCGTCTTCGGGCATGGGGATCTTGTTCAGGTCCTCTTCCTGCTGCAAACGCCACCCTTTTAGCTTCTCACGCAGGTCGTTCAAAACGGCCGCGTGCCTCGGTCCGGCCAGGTTCGTCTGTTCCCACGGATCGTGCTTCAGGTCGTACAGCTCCTCCGCCGGCCGGTTCCGGTAGCGGCTCACCACGCGAGCCGCCTTTTCATCCGTCTCCGCCAGGCGGACCCAGGACGTCCAGTAACTCTTCCCATCTTCACCGGCGCCGTCGCTCACGTGCGTCTTGTAGGGGGTCTCCGGCTTCAAGTTCACGATGTACTTGTAGCGCGCCGTCCGGATGCAGCGCATCGGAGATCGGTTCATCTGCCCGTCCCCGGTATGCGCGGCGTAGACTTCTTCCCGGTGGCTCTTCGTCTTCTCGAGGAGCACCGGCAGGAAGCTCCGCCCGTCCATGTCCTGGGGGGGCTTTCCGCCGGCAGCGTCGATGAAGGTGGGGAGTAGATCCACCAGGCTCACCAGGGCGCCTGTGGCGCCGCCTCGCTTGATCTTGCCGGGCCAGGAAGCCAGCAGCGGAGCGCGGACGCCGGCGTCGTAAAGGTTCCACTTGCCGAAGGGGAACTGCGCGCCCTGATCGGCGGTGTACAGAAACAGGGTCGTATCCGTATACCCCCGCCGGTCCAGAGAGTCCCGCACTTCTCCCACCTGCCGGTCCATCCAGGTTACGTCGGTGTAGTAGCGGCAGCGGGCGGCGCGGGTCTCCGGCGTGTCCAGTAGAGTGGGCGGAAGGTCGATCTTCGCGGGGTCGTAGCCCTCATTCTCGGGCCAGTAAACGTGCGGTGAGTGGGAGCAGACGATGAGGCAGAGCGGTTGCCGCCGGTCATGCTCCGCCAGCAACCGGTCTACGGCGGCGGTGTTCAGGTCCGTCCAGAGGACGTGGTTCTGGCCGGGCGGCATCACGTTGGAGCCGGCCAGGTACTCGAAGGGGAAGGCGGAACGCGGCCCGACGTGCGTTTTCCCGGCGAGGACTACCCGGTAGCCGAGCTCGCTCAGCCGGTGAGGCAGGGTCCGCAGCTCCTCCCGAACCAGGCTGTGGTTGGCATGGGCCCCATTCCGGAAGGGAAACATTCCGGTATACAGAGCGGACCGCGAGGGAGTGCAGGTAGGAGAGGCGGCGAACGCGGCGTCGAACCGCATCCCGTCGCGGGCCAGCCGGTCCAAATGCGGAGTTCGCACGTCCCGGGCGCCGTAGGGGCCGCAGTCGCGCCAGGTATGGTCGTCAGACATGAAGAGCACGAGATGCGGCCGTGCCGCGCCAACACCCGCCGCGGCGCCACGGCAGGCATAGACGGACATGCACAGGGCCAGGATCAGCCCGCAGAGGGTCGCCAGGAGGCGGCGGTCGCGTGGCGGCACAGGCGCTCCCTTCGTAGTCGATTACTTCGGCAGCGTATCGTTCCAGAGCAGGACCGCCTTCCGCAGCCGGTCCACGATCTCCGGACGCTCCCCGGCAAGGTTCTGCGCCTCCGCCGGGTCGCTGGAAAGTTGATAAAGCTGCGGGCGCGAGCCGTCTGCCTGGATCAACAGTTTCCACTCCCCGTCGCGGATAGCCAGATCCGGCAAGGGATCCCGCGCCGGGCCGGGGCTCATTCCCGCCGCGAAACAGGGGGCGAAGGACGAGTCCACGGT
>Ga0216301_1000148_pt1 | contig 20016 bp, 26 predicted proteins | sample 4hB_Boncat_minus_FD_156203 | JGI IMG/M metagenome (GOLD analysis project Ga0216301, IMG submission 156203) | Terrestrial sediment cell enrichment communities for BONCAT metagenomics from Utah, United States - 4hB_Boncat_minus | ecosystem: Environmental > Terrestrial > Deep subsurface > Rock...
GGCGGGGGTCGAAGCCTCGGCGCTCCGCTCGATGATCTTGTCGAGCTCGCCCCGGTCGAGCCAGACCCCGCGGCAGGTCGGGCAATAATCGATCTCGATATTCTGGCGCTCGCTCATCACCAGCGGCGTCTTGTCGATCGGGCACAGCATCGGCTCGGGCATCTCTAACTCCTCTTCGTCACTTGTTTGAGCTAGGGTCGCACCGAACCTGCTTCAACCCGCAGGGACAAAGGGGGGAAAGCCATGCCTGCGCTCGGGATCGGCGGACTGTTCTTCAGGGCGCGCGATCCGGACGCGCTCAGTGCCTGGTATCGCCAGCACTTGGGCGTTGGCGCCGGCTGCGATTCGACCGGCACAGGCGATCCGGCCCAGTGGTGCTGGATGACCGAAGGCGGTCCGGTCGTCTTCGCGCCCTTCGCGGCGGACACGGACTATTTCGCAGCCGACAAGGCGTTCATGATCAACCTGCGCGTGAGCGGCATCGACTCGCTCCTGGAGAGCCTTCGCGCCGCAGGCATCGAAATCGTTACCAAGCCCGAATGGGACGATCCGCAGATCGGCCGATTTGCCCGGATCCACGATCCTGAAGGCAATGCGGTCGAGCTGTGGGAGCCGCCTGCTCCCGCCTGATCGGCGACCGTCGGCTCACACGCCGAACGACTTCAGGATCGGACACGGGCCTTTGCTCCCGCGGCCGCATTCAGTCGCGAGCCGCTGGAGCGAATCCCGCGCTCGCTCGAGATCCGCTATTTTCGCATTCAGGGCTCCGATGCGTTTCCGTGCGAGCTCGCGGGCGCGGCTGCGGTCGTCACCCGAATCGAGATCGAGAAGCTCCTTTATTTCCTCCAGCGTGAAACCCGCCGACTGGGCCTGGCGGATGAAGCGCAAGCGCCGCAGGTCGTCGGAGCCATAGCGCCTGATCCCGCTTTCGCGCGTAGGGGTCTCGAGCAGCCCCTTGCGCTGGTAGAAGCGGATCGTCTCGACGCCTACGTCTCCGCCGGCGGCAAGCTGCCCGATCGTCAGCGATTTTAGGCCTTGACTCTGTACCATGGTACGGAACCTATATCCGTTCCGACAATGTCGCAAGGAGCAGTGAAATGTCGGACATGAGCAACCATCCTCCCCATTCCGAAAGGGCGATCGTCCACCGTATGGTGATGCCTTCCCACACCTGCCCCTACGGTCTGAAGGCGGTCCATCTCCTGAGGCGGGCCGGTTACGATGTCGAGGACCGTCACCTGACCACGCGCGAGGATACCGACGCGTTCAAGGCGCAGCATGGAGTCGCCACGACGCCCCAGATCTTCATCGGCGGCCGGCGCGTGGGCGGCTATGACGACCTCCGCCGGTTCCTCGGCAAGCGCGTGGCCGACCCGAAGGCAACCACCTATCGGCCGGTGATCGCATTGTTCGCGATGACTGCCCTGATGGCGCTGGCCGCGAGCTACGCAGTCACGGGCAGCCTGCTCACCCTGCGTGCTGCGGAGTGGTTCATCGGCTTTTCGATGGTGGTGCTGGCGCTTCTGAAGCTCCAGAATGTCGAGAGCTTCGCGACCATGTTCCTGAACTACGACCTGCTCGCGAAAAAGTGGGTGCCCTACAGCTACATCTATCCTTTCGCCGAAGGAGTCGCCGGCGTTCTGATGGTGGCGGGTGCACTGACGTGGCTGTCGGTTCCGATCGCGCTGTTCATAGGCACGATCGGTGCCGTCTCGGTGTTCAAGGCGGTATATTTCGATAAGCGAGAGCTGAAGTGCGCCTGCGTCGGCGGATCGAGCAACGTGCCGCTCGGCTTCGTCTCGCTGACGGAGAATTTGATGATGATCGCTATGGCCGCGTGGATGGCGCTGGCATCTTCAGGCCTCGCGCTGGGGGGCCACGCCTGACCTGTCCGTTTCCGGACAGCGGTGTCCACCTTCGTTCAGGAAGTTCGCAAAATCGCGCCCAAGAGTTGGCGGAATTTCCTACGCGTCGGCCGGGTATGATCGGACGCTCGGGTTGGGCAGATCGTGAAACGGCAGTTTTCCGCCATTTTTCGCGGCTGGCACGCCCCCTGCAAAACCTCTGGCATGGCGGCTGGATGGTCCGGCCGTCGGTTCAGGAGACATGAAAATGACTTATGCCAACCTTTCTCAGCTCGCCACCGCCCTCGTTGCGGCGCTCGTGACCAGCACGGTCTTCATCTCGGCGGCGGTCGGCCCGGTCGGTCAGTTCATCTGACCGGCCGCGAGCCCCACACAAATCGAAGGACGAAGACGATGAACGGCCACTATGCGCTCGACAAAGGCAATGCCAAGCTGATGGGCGTCTGCGCCGGCTTTGCGCGCTGGGCCGACGCCGACCCCACGCTCACCCGATTGACGATGGTGCTGATCGCGGTCTTCCTTGGGCCCATCGCCATCCTCGCCTATCTCGCGACGGGCCTCGTGGCGAACAACGGGTGATCGGGAGGCGGAGATGAAGCAAAGCCTTTACCGCGACTGGATGGTGCGGCTTCAGATGTTCCTTGCTGCGCCGGAACGCCGCCCCGAGCCGAGCCCCGGCCGGCAGCGGCAGACGCAGGCGCCAAGCGCCGCCTGACGCCCAGATTTCCGCTTGCCGAAGCGGAACTTCCTCAAGCAAATGCCTCCTCAAAGGGTGCGCTCCCGCGCACTTTAGGAGATGTGGTCGATGGCGGCAGCGGGCAGGCCTTTCTGGAAGACGCTCTACTTCCAGGTGCTGGTCGCGATCGTACTCGGCATCCTCGCCGGCTGGATCTTCCCGGATTTCGGCCGCGCGCTGAAGCCGCTCGGGGACGGCTTCATCAAGCTCGTGAAGATGATCATCACTCCGGTGATCTTCCTCACCGTCGTCACCGGAATCGCAGGAATGGCCGATCTGAAGGCGTTCGGGCGGGTCGGCGCCAAGGCGATGGCCTATTTCCTCACCTTCTCGACGCTTGCGCTCGTCGTTGGACTGGTCGTCGGCAACGTTGTTCGTCCTGGACACGGCCTCAATATCAATCCCGCGACCCTCGATCAGGACGCAGTCTCCTCCTACGTCTCCAAGGCGAAAGAGCAGACGGTCACAGACTTTTTGCTCGACATCATCCCGGACACCGCGATCAGCGCCTTCACGTCGGGGCAGATCCTCCAGGTGCTATTCGTGGCCATCCTGTTCGGAATCTCGCTCGCCCTCATCGGCGAAAAAGGCGAGCGCCTGCTGGGCACGCTCCGCACCCTCACCGCCATAATCTTCCGGATGGTCCACATCCTCATGTACGCAGCCCCCATCGGCGCGTTCGGAGCGATGGCCTTCACGATCGGCCAGTACGGCATCGGCACGCTCGCCAACCTCGCCGGCCTCATTGCCACCTTCTACGTCACTTCGCTCCTGTTCGTCGTCGTGGTGCTCGGCCTCGTCGCCCGCGCCGCCGGCTTCTCGCTGCTCGGCCTCGTTCGCTACATCAAGGAGGAGCTGCTGCTCGTCCTCGGCACCTCCTCGTCGGAAAGCGCGATGCCGCTGCTGATGGAAAAGCTGGAGCGCGCCGGCTGCCCCAAGCCCATCGTCGGCCTCGTCGTCCCCACCGGCTATTCGTTCAACCTCGACGGCACCAACATCTACATGTCGCTCGCGGCCCTCTTCATCGCCCAGGCGACCAACACACCGTTATCGCTCGCAGACCAGCTCCTCCTGATGGCAGTGGCGATCCTGAGCTCGAAGGGCGCTGCCGGCGTCACCGGCTCCGGCTTCATCGTCCTTGCGGCCACGCTCTCGGTCGTGCCCACAGTGCCGGTCGCTGGAATGGCGCTCATCCTCGGCGTCGACCGCTTCATGAGCGAGTGCCGGGCGCTCACCAACTTTGTCGGCAATGCAGTCGCGGCGATCGTCGTCGCCCGCTGGGAGGGAGCGGTGGATCTGAAGCGCCTCGACTCCGCCTTCCGAGGCGAGGGCGGCGACCTCACGGACGAGGAGAGCGACGCACTCCAGATCGAGGGGCGGAGCGACGTTCCGGCCTGAAGCGCGACCGCGTTGGACCTTGCCCGCGCCGCCTGCGTTCGGCCTGTGAAGGAGTTCTGCGATGCGTGCACTGATGCTGACGGCGCTGATCCTCTCGGGCTGCGTCGGCGCCGCGACGGGCGGCCGGCTCGGCGGCGACTGGCGGGCCGTGGACGTCAACGGCGTCCCCGTTGCCGGCGCCCGCCCCGTCACGCTTCGCCTGAGCCCCGACGGTACGGCCGCGGGCAACTCCGGCTGCAACAGCTATTCGGGCAGCTACCGCCTGACCTCGCGGCAGGGCATCGAGTTCGCCCCGCTCGCGGTTACTGAAATGGCCTGCGCGCAACCGGTGATGGAGCAGGAGAGCCGCTTTCTCTCAATCCTCCGCGGAGTCACCGGCTACAGCTTCTACAGCGACGGCAGCGTCTCCCTGATTGCCTCCGACGGCCGCGCGGTCCGCTTGCGCAGGCCCTGATCGGGGGGTGGAGAGCCTCGAGCGCTTCGTAGCGGCGCAAGAGCCCGTCTACGCCGAGGCGCTGGCCGAGCTCCGGCGCGGCCGCAAGGAGAGCCACTGGATGTGGTTCATCTTTCCCCAGCTCAAAGGTCTCGGCCGCAGCCCGACGGCCCGCTTCTACGGCATCGACGGCAGGGACGAGGCCGTCACCTATCTCCGCCATCCGCTGCTCGGGCCTCGGCTGCTTGAATGCACGGAGGCGGCCATGGCGCACGCGGAGCGGAGCGCCGAACAGATCTTCGGAGCCGTCGACGCAATGAAGTTCGGCTCCTCGATGACTCTGTTCGAGGCCGTGGCGGAGGAGCCCCTATCGTTCGGCCCGGCGTTGCAGAGCTTCTTTGGCGGTGCTCGGGACGAGGAGACGCTACGGCTCCTCCAGAGTCCCGGGCTCGATTAAGCGCCTGTGTCGGCAGCCATTCTGGATCAAGTTCCACTTGCCGCCCCCCATCCTCCCGTTAGCCTTCGAAAACGCGCCCGGGACCGGGAGGCGACAACAGGGGAAAACAATGCGCCACTTCATGCAACCACGCTATTTGCTTGCTGCAGCCGCGGTCTTTGCGGCGAGCGCCTCGCTCGCTCCGCTTCCGGCCGAGGCGCAGCAGCAGGTCCCCGTCATCGCCAGCCAGTTCAGGGCGAACATGTGCCTGACCGTCGCCCAAAATTTTGAAATTCGGATTTGGCCGTGCCGCGGGACGCCCAATCAGCGGTTCGGCTTCAGGCAAGGCACTTATGGCCAGATCGGAGTGCTGGGAAATTGTCTCAGCACCAACGCCGGCGGATCGGAGACGCCCCTGATCATGTCGCCCTGCAACAACAACGTCGCGCAGCGCTGGGCCTTCGGTCCGCGGCAGCGGCTTGCCAACGAGCAAGGCTGGTGCGCCGATATCGAGCGGGAAGGCGGCGAAGGTTCGCGCGTCATTGCCTATCGCTGCACCGGCAGGGCGAACCAGGCATGGAGGCCGGCCTGGGTCACGCCGGTCAGGTGAGCCGGCGCGGCCGGACCCGGAACCGATCCCGGGTCCGGCTTCCCCCGCCCCATGACCGCGTGAACCTCAGCTGTCAGCCCGGTTCAGCAACCTCTCACGCGCGAAAGCGCTTTATGTCTTCAGGCGCTTGTGCGCCGAGGAGTAAAGCGATGAAAAAGATCTTCATAACAATGGCGGCCGTATCGGCGCTCGCCGTCGCCGTCCCGGCCGCGGCGCAATATGGGAACAGCGACGTCCAGGCCCGAGTGCAGCAGCTTCAGGTCGAACTGCAGGCCGGCATTCAGACCGGCGGCATTTCGAGGGCCGAAGCGGTGCGGCTTCGCGAGCAGCTTCGCGAGCTGAGGCAGCTCGAGCGTCAATATGCCCGCGACGGCATCAGCGGCCGCGAGCGCGGCTATTTGATGCAGCGGATCAACAACCTGCGCCAGGAGATCCGCTTCGCCGCCCGCAGTGGCGAGGACCGCTACGGCCAGGGTAATCGCTACGGCAACGTCTATGATCGCGATCGCGACGGCCGCGCGGACCGCTACGAGCGCAACGGGACCTACGGGAACCCCTACGATCGCGACAGGGACGGCCTTGACGACCGCTACGAGCGGGGCGGCACCTACGGCAACCCGTACGACCAGAACCGCAACGGTGTTGACGATCGCTACGAGCGGAACGGCAGCTACGGCAACCCATATGACCGGGACCGTGACGGCCGCGGCGACCGCTACGAGCAGAACGACCGCTACGGCAACGTCTACGACCGCGGTTATGACAACCGTGACGACCGCTACGGCAACGTCTACGACCGCGACGGCGACGGCCAGGACGACCGCTACCAGAACAGCAACCGCGGCGGCATCGGCGGCATCCTCGGAAGCATCCTGGGCGGCAATAGCGGCCTTCGGGTCGGCCAGCGGGTGAGCGCCAACATGGGCGGAGTGCCCTACGAGTATCGGGAGCAGTTCCGCGACGGCAACGGCGTCTATTACCGCTCGGACGGCCGCAACATCTACCAGATCGACGCTCGGTCGCAGACCGTGGTCCGCATCTTCCCGATGCGCTGATCCGATCCAGACGATGTGAGGGAAGGGCGCTTCGGCTTCGGCCGGAGCGCCTTTTTCATGCCTTCCGCAGGGCCGCGCCGGGTGATACGTTGTATCATCTTTTGTAACGGAAGGCTCAGTCCATGAACCGCCAAGCTTCGATCGCCGCTCTGTTGCTCGCTCTTGCCGGCTGCGGCGCCGCTCCAGAGGATCCCCGCAGAGTCGCCCGTCACGAAGTGCTGCTCCAGGTCGTTGCCACAGGACGCGCCGATTCGCGGCCGGATCAGGCGCGCTTCACGGCCGGCGTCGATACGCTCGCGCCCTCGGCGGCTGCGGCAAGCGCGGGAAATAACGAGAAGATGGGGCGCATGGTGGCCGCGCTCAAGCGGCTTGGGATCAAGGGAGACGACCTCCAGACCCGCCAGATCACCATGCAGCGGATCGACTATGGAACGAACAAGGGCCAGTTCCAGGCGAACAACCTGATCGAGGTTCGGGTCCGCGAGATCGGCCGCGCGGGCGACGCCATCGCCGCGGCCACCGGTGCCGGGGCCAACGTGCTGTCAGGGCCGAACATGACCGTCTCAGACCCGGAGGCCGCCAGCCGCTCCGCTTACGCTCAAGCCTACAAGGCGGCGCGGGCGCGGGCGGAAACCTATGCCGAGGCCGCCGGCCTCAAGGTCGCGCGCGTGCTCGCGATCCGTGACGGCGGCGAGAGCGGCCCGGCGCCCTATTCCACCGGCGTCTCGAACATGGAAATGGTGCGGACTGCAGCGCCGCCGCCGCCGCCGGTCCGGGAGGGGATGAACACCAGCCAGGTGCAGGTGCGGGCAGACTTCGCGCTCGCCGAAAAGTAGGTCAGTCGAGCTTCCGGATCGTCTCCTCGACGGTCGCGATCGTCACTCCGAACTTCTTCACGGTCATCCGGTTGTGCGTCGATCGTCCCCCCGGCGCGAGCGTCAGCCACTGCTCGGCGTCCAGGCCGCCCTTCATCCGGTAGGCGATCCGCAGCCGGTTTCCCTTCGCCTCGCCGTTCACCGGCCCCACCGCGTCCGTCAGCGCGCCCGAATAGCGGCCGGGGGAGACTTCCCGCATCCGCCAGCTCCTCGTGCGCTCCGGCTTGTCGCCCTCGCGGATCTTCTGGACGAGGACGAGGCTGCCGTCGCGCTCGACCCGGCCGAGGCTTTCGACCCGGATCGGAACCGCCGCCTTCGTGATGACCTTCAGAGTGCCCTCTCCTTCGGTCTTCCCCTGAAAAAAAGGAATCACCGGGAATGGAGGCCCGGCTGGGGCGGCCGAAGGGGCTGCGGAGGTGGCGAGGATCAAGGGGAGCGCGAGGATGAAAGCTTGCATGCCCGCCTTAACGCGTCTGCAGGACATAAGCTTCCGATTTCCGCGTAGGCACGGAACCGAAACGAGCCTAATGATTTATATTAACTGGATGGCTGAGTGTCACGCAGCTTCCGGGCGTTCTCCTTAGGGGGAGCGCCCGCTTTTTTAAACGAAGGGGACGGACATGAAGAAATTGATCATGGCGGCTTCGATTGCCGCGTTTGGCATGCTGTCCGCGTGCGGTGGCGGCGGCGACGATCAGAAGGCCGAAAACATCGAGGCGGCAGCCGAGAATCAGGCCGACGCGCTCGAAATGCAGGCTGACAACACCACTAACGAGGCCGCCTCCGACGCGCTCGAGAACCGGGCCGACGCCGTCGAGGAGAAGGGCGAGGACAAGGCGGAAGCGGTCGACGATACTGACGGCGCTGCCAACGCTACCAACGGAATGTAAGCGTCCCTCAGGGATGCGGAGGGCGCCGGGGCATCCGGCGCCCTTCTCGTGCGCCCGCCGTGCTGACGCGCATCACCAGCGTCCGTCGGCCGCTCGCTCGCCCCGATATTCCTCGATCCGCCGAAGCGTCGCCGGAGAGGTCTCCGCCGGGAGCGCGTCCAGCGCAAAGAAGCGCGCTTCCTCGACCTCGAAGCCGTCCGCTTCCGGATCGCCGACCGCCAGCGCATGGAACAGCCGGATCGTGTCACGCTTTCCCTCGCTGCGCGAGAAATGGCTGGAGACGAAGCGAAGCCCCGCCACCTCGCATCCCACCTCCTCGCGCACTTCACGCGCCGCCGCAGCCCCCGCAGATTCGAACGGCCGCATGCCTCCCCCGGGGAACACCCAGATGTCAGGGCGGCCGTAGCTGTTTCGGATGAGCATGATCTCGCCGGCTGCGTTGAACAGCATCACCTTCACGCCCCGCGTGCGGATCCGCAGCGTTCCCCACACGAGCTTTTTTAGCCGCGCAATCAGGTCGAGCGCCTTATTCATGGCAACCGCGGCTCAAAGCTTAAGCCCCGCGACGATGCGGCGGAGGGCGGCGCGGGGGAGAAAGCGGGTGCCGTGAGCGCTCATCTTGTTCGTGAGGCCGGGGATGACGACCGCCTGGTTGCGGTCGAGGCCCCGGAGGCCGGCCGCGACGACGCTCGCGGCGTCAGCGGAGAAGCGGCGGAAGCGGTCGCTAGTGACCCCGGCGACGTCGCCGAACTCGGTCGCCGTCGGGCCGGGGCAGAGGGCAGAGACCTTGATTCCGGTGCCCTTGAGCTCCTGGTGGAGGGCTTCCGTGAAGGAGAGGACATAGGCCTTGGTCGCGAAATAGACGGAGATCCCGGGGCCTGCCTGAAAGGCCCCGGTGGAGGCGACGTTGAGGATTGCGCCCTCCCCCCTCGCAAGCATTGCGGGGAGGACGAGGTGGCTGAGCTTGGTGAGCGCGGCGATGTTGAGGTCGATCATCTCGCGCTGGCGGTCCAGCGGGAGCTCGGCGAACTTCCCGGCGAGGCCGAAGCCGGCATTGTTGATGAGGGTGCGGACGTGGAGGCCACGGGCGCCGAGCTCTTCGATAAGGGCCTGCGACGCCCCGGGGGTGGCGAGATCGGCGCGGAGCGCATGCGCGTTGCCGATCTCGGCCGCCAGCCCGTCCAGGCGGTCCTTGCGGCGCGCCACCAGCACGACCTCGTCGCCGCGCGCAGCACACGCCCGGCCGAACTCGGCGCCGAGTCCGGCCGAGGCGCCGGTGACGAGCGTGACCGGCCGCACCTTTTGGCTCAGGCGCGGAGCGAGGCCTTGACGATTTTGCCGGGCTCCCGCGGCGGCTCGCCCTTGGGTAGCGCGTCGACATGCTCCATGCCTTCGACCACTTCGCCCCACACGGTGTACTGGCGATCGAGGAAGCGGGCGTCGTCGAAGCAGATGAAGAACTGGCTGTTGGCGCTGTTGGGAGCGTTGGTGCGCGCCATCGAGCAGGTGCCGCGCACGTGCGGCTGGGCGTTGAACTCGGCCTTGAGATCGGGCTTGTTCGAGCCGCCGGTGCCGCGGCCGGTGGGGTCGCCGCCCTGCGCCATGAAGCCGGGGATGACGCGGTGGAAGACCACTCCATCGTAGAAGCCCTCGCTCACCAGCTCCTTGATCCGCTCGACGTGGCCGGGGGCGAGGTCGGGGCGGAGGCGGATAACGACGTCGCCGCCGCTATCGAGGTTGAGTACGAGAGTGTTGAGTTCGTCCGCCATCGGGGGTCTCCTCGCAGGAATGGGTGGGAAGCCGGCTCCGCTTAGTGCGGGGAGGAGCGGCCCGCCAGCCCGAACGACAAATATCGACACCGCCGCCGGCCACGCCTAGGAAGCGCCCCGGCGACAATCCGAACGCGGGGAAGGGCGATGAGCGACAGCGAACTCGAAACGCCCGGCGGCGCCTTGCCCGAAACGCCTGAGAACCGGCTCGACGAGGACGACCGGCTGAAGCCGGAATTCGTGCGCGACGTGCTCGAACGGTTGGACGCGGGCGACGCCGAAGGCGCGCGCTCGCTCGTCGAGCCGCTCCACCCGGCAGACCTTGCCGACCTGTTCGAGCTGATCGACCGCGATGAGCGGCGCGCGCTCGCCGCCGCGATCGCCGACGTCCTCGACGGCGATGTGTTCGCGGAGATGAACGACTGGGTGCGCGACGACCTTATCGACGCCCTCGAGCCGCACGAAGTCGCGCATATCGCCGGCCAGCTCGACACCGACGACGCGGTCGCGATCATCGAGGACATGGAGGAGGACGAGCAGCGCGCCGTCCTTCGGGCGCTCGACCCTGACGACCGGGCGGCGATCGAGGAAGCGCTCACCTTCCCGGAGGAATCGGCCGGCCGGATCATGCGGCGCGATCTCATCGCCGTGCCCGAGCATTGGACGGTCGGGCAGGTGATCGACTATCTGCGCGCCGGCGAGGATCTCACCACCGATTTCTGGGAAATCTACGTCGTCGACCCGCAGCACCATCCGGTCGGCACGTGCATGCTCAGCTGGATCCTGCGCACCTCGCGTCACGTCCCGGTCGCCGACGTGATGCAGCGCGAGCAGACTCTGATCCCGGTCGACATGGACCAGGAGGAAGTGGCGCTCCGCTTCCAGAAATATGCGCTGATTTCGGCCGCCGTCGTCGACCAGTCGGGACGGCTCGTGGGCATGATCACGGTCGACGATATCGTCCACATCATCCAGGAGGAAGCGAGCGAGGACGCGCTGCTCCTTTCGGGCGTCGGCGAGGGCGACATCCACGAGCCGGTGATCGACGCCTACAAGGCGCGGGTGCGCTGGCTGATCGCAAACCTCGGCACCGCGCTGGTCGCGGCGACCATCATCTCGATGTTCGAAGGAACGATCGCGAAGATGGTGGCGCTTGCGGCCCTGATGCCGATCGTCGCCGGCGTCGGCGGCAATGCGGGTACCCAGACGCTGGCGGTTACGGTGCGGGCGCTCGCGCTCAATCAGCTCACCCACTCGAACACCGTCCGCGCCGTCACCCGCGAAATCCGGGTCGCGGTCCTGAACGGCCTCACCGTTGCCGCCCTGATCGGAATCGGGGTCGCCCTGTTTTTCCAGAACCCCCTGCTCGGCGGAGTCATCGCCGCGGCGATGTTGACCAACATCGTGATCGCCGGGCTTGCCGGCGTGATGGTCCCTCTCAGCCTCGACCGGGCCGGCGCCGATCCGGCGGTCGCCTCGTCGATCTTCGTCACCATGGTCACCGATTCTATGGGCTTCTTCGTCTTCCTCGGCCTCGCCTCAGCCTCCGGCCTGGTCGGGTAAATCGTTGATCCGCAGCCGCTTTTGCGGCACATGCTAAGCCTATGCCTCACCTCAACATCAGCAAGGTCGCAGTCGGCTGCGCGAGCCTCGACACGCTGAAGCGCCGCCAGGAATCGCGCCTCACCGGCGGCATCGTGCCGATCCAGACCCGTTTCCGCCCCAAGCGCGCCGACGAGCTGGTCGGCGGCTCGATATTCTGGATCATCAAGCACAGAATTACCGCCCGGCAGACGATCCTCGGCTTCGCGGAAACGGAGGAGCGCAGGACGATCATCCAGCTCGCGCCTGAGCTCGTCACCGTCCGCGCGCGGCCGAAGCGCGCCCACCAGGGCTGGCGCTACCTCGCGCCCGAGGACGCTCCGGCCGATTTCGATGGCACCGAAGACGGGCTCGACGCCATGCCCCCGCGGCTCCTCACCGCATTGTCGGCGCTGGCGCTCGTCTAGCTTACCCGCGGGGAAGCGGGCCTTCGAACAGCCAGTCGTGGAAGATCCGTACCGGGCGCCGCGCCAGCGACGACCGCCGGCAGGCGAACCAGTAACTGTAGGGGCTTTCCACCTTCTGGTCGAACAGTCGCACGAGCCGGTCGTCGGTCGATCCGAAAAGATGGCTTTCGAGCATGAAGGCGACGCCCAGCCCCTGCGCCGCCGCGTCGAGAATGAGCTGTCCGGAATCGAAATGGTCGATCGCCGCCGGCTGGAGGTCCGGATAGCCGACAGCGTCGCGCCAGTAATGGAATGTCTCCGGCATGTCGCGGTGGAGGAAGATGGTGGCGTTCGCGAGCTGTGCGGGGCTGGTGATCGCCTGCGGCCCCTGCTGCATTTCGCGCGAGCCGATCGCAATCACGCAATTGCTGTCGATCCGCCGCGAATAGAGGTTTGGGTCGACCTCGGTGGTGATCGCGATCGCGGCGTCGAGGCCGTCGTCCAGTCGCCCGATACGGTTGGCGCCGGTGTCGATGTCGAGGTGGAGGTCCGGATAGAGCGCGCGGAGCGACGGGAGGCTTGGCATCAGCCGCTGCGAGGCGAAGAGGGATGGGACCGCAAGGCGGAGGCGAAGCATCTCGCCGTCGCCCGTCGCCCGCTCCATCGCCAGCGCCAGGGCGTCGATCGACGGAGCGATTTCCGTCAGCAGCCGCTCGCCGTCCGGATTGAGCTGCACCGCCTGGTGCCGCCGCTCGAACAAGGGATGTCCGACGAAGCGCTCCAGTGACTGGATCCGCCGGCTGAGCGCGGGCGAGGACAGCGACAGCGCTTCGGCAGCCGCCTTGACCGAGCCCAAGCGGGCAACCTGGACGAACGCCTCAATGGCGGTAAGCGGTGGAAGTCTGCGCATGTCAGCCTATTCATTGTGCACTGCAGCGGAGGCTTCAACCCCGCGTCAGCGTGAGAAATTCACCGAAAACCGAGTGCAGCTTTTGCATTTGTACCACATTCCTTCGCAATTGCACAACGGGGCTCCGGCGAGGATAAAGAGCGTGCCTTTCAGGCATCCTCTCCTAAAAACTTTCGGGCCGGTCCTTCGGGATCGGCCTTTTTTTGTCTTTCGGGACCCCTCCGGGCGGAAGCGCCGTTCTCCCTCCGCGCGCAGCAGGAGTGGAGTGAAGATGGCGGATGAGGAAAAAGGGGTGAAGCTCCAGGTTGCCAACATGCGGCCGGGCGACAGCGGACGCGGCATTGCGCGTCTGCCCCGTTCGGTGATGAAGGCGCTCGGGCTTGCCGAGGGGGACGTGGTCGAGCTTGTCGGCAAAAGGTCGACGCCCGCGCGCGCGGTTCATCCCTATCCGGAAGACGAAGGCCTCGACATCATCCGCCTCGACGGCCTCCAGCGCGCCAATGCGGAGCTCGGGTCGGGCGACTTCGTGACGGTACGTAAGGCGGATTCCCGGCCCGCGCAGCGGGTGATCTTCGCGCCGGCGCAGAAGAATCTGCGCCTCCAGGGCTCGGCCAACGCTCTGAAGCGAAGCTTCGGAATGAAGCCCGTGACCGCGGGCGACATCGTCGCCACCACCGGCCAGCAACGGGTCCAGAGCGGTGAGATCCCGCCCGAGCTCCGGCAGATGCTGAACGCCCCGGCCTACGCCCTCCAGGAAATCCGGCTGGTCGTCGTCTCGACCTTCCCGAAGGGCGTCGTCCATATCGATGCAAACACGGAAGTGGAGCTCCGTCCCGAATATACCGAGGCGACGGAAACGCGGCGGGCGGACGTCACCTATGACGATCTCGGCGGCATCGGCCCGACCATCGACCAGCTCCGCGAGATGGTCGAGCTTCCGCTCCGCTACCCCGAGATATTCGAGCGGCTCGGAGTCGATCCGCCCAAGGGCGTGCTGCTCCACGGGCCGCCCGGCACCGGCAAGACCCGGCTGGCGCGTGCGGTGGCCAACGAGAGCGACGCCGATTTCTTCCACATCGCCGGCCCCGAGATCATGGGTTCGGCCTATGGCGAGAGCGAGAAGCGGCTGCGCGAGATCTTCGCCCAGGCGGCCGAGGCCGCTCCGTCGATCATCTTCATCGACGAGATCGACTCGATCGCTCCCAAGCGCGGGCAGGTGTCGGGCGAGGCGGAAAAACGCCTGGTGGCGCAGCTCCTGACGCTGCTCGACGGGCTTGAGCCGCGGGCGAACGTGGTCGTGATCGCGGCCACCAACCGGCCCGAAGCGCTCGATGAGGCGCTTCGGCGGCCGGGCCGCTTCGACCGGGAGATCGTCGTGGGCGTTCCGGACGAGAACGGCCGGCGCGAGATTTTGGCGATCCACACGCGCGGAATGCCCCTGGACGGCGGAGTCGACATTACGCAGCTGGCGCGCCGCACCTACGGCTTCGTCGGAGCGGACCTTGCGGCGCTGACCCGCGAGGCGGCGATCGAGGCGGTTCGGCGGATCATGCCGAAGATCAACCTCGAGGAAGGGACGATCCCGCCCGAGGTACTCGAGAACCTGTCGGTCGGCGGCTCCGATTTCGATGAGGCCCTGAAGCGAGTCCAGCCCTCGGCGATGCGCGAGGTCATGGTCCAGGCCCCCAACGTAAGCTGGGCCGACATAGGCGGCGTCGACGAGGCGCGCGAGCGGCTGCGCGAGGGCGTCGAGCTTCCGCTGAAGGACCCGCAGGCGTTTCGGCGGCTCGGCATCCGGCCGGCGAAGGGGTTCCTCCTCTACGGTCCGCCGGGCACGGGCAAGACCCTCCTCGCAAAGGCGACGGCGCGGGAGGCGGAGGCGAACTTCATCGCAACCAAGTCCTCCGACCTCCTGTCAAAATGGTATGGGGAGAGCGAGCAGCAGATCGCGCGCCTTTTCGCCCGGGCGCGGCAGGTGGCGCCGACCGTCATCTTCATCGACGAGCTCGACAGCCTCGTCCCCGCCCGCGGCGGCGGCATGGGCGAGCCGCAGGTGACCGAGCGCGTCGTCAACACCATCCTCTCCGAAATGGACGGGCTCGAAGAGCTGCAGTCGGTCGTGGTCATCGGGGCCACGAACCGGCCGAACCTCATTGACCCCGCGCTGCTTCGGCCGGGGCGGTTCGACGAGCTTATCTACGTCGCCGTGCCGGACCAGGCGGGGCGGCGGCACATCCTGGGCATCCAGGTCGGCAAGATGCCGCTCGCGCCGGACGTCGACCTCGACGGCCTCGCCGCGCGCACCAAGCGCTTCACCGGCGCGGACCTCGAGGACCTCGTCCGCCGCGCCGGCCTGTTCGCGCTGAGGGAATCTCTAGCCGCCGAGACCGTCACTGCAGCCCATTTCGAGCGGGCGCTGAAGGAGACGCGCGCATCGGTGACCCCGGAGATGGAGCGCGAATATGAGGAGATCCAGCGCAAGCTGAAGCAGGACGCCATGAGCGCGAACTCGACCGGGATGGGCTTCATCAGCCCGGGCATGCTCACGCCGCGCGGGCCGAAGGGTTGAGTCGGAGCTTCACCCAGAATACGAGCGCCAGCATGACCGCGCCCGTCAGGATGAACGGCAAGGGCATCCAGATGGCGTAAAGCGCTACGCCAAGGGGCGGGCCGAAGATGTAAGGGATGCCGTTCACCGATGTGACGATGCCCGCGACCCCGTTCTGCTCGCCGGGGCCGACCGACAGCGAGGCGCCGCTGGTGAAGCCGGGGCGATAGAGGCCGAAGCCGAGCGATGCGAGCGCGAAGCTCATCGTGATGCCGTAGACGCCGTCGGCAAGGCCGGTGAGAGCAGAGCCCACCGCAGCCACGGCGGAGCCCCACAGCACGAGCGCGCGTGGACCGAGGTGGAGCTGCGGGATCAGCCACCACTGCGCGAGCAGCGTCGCGACCGCGCCAGCCATCAGGACAATCGCAATTGAATGCTGGGCGTCCTCCGGGGGGAGGCTGAGCCGGTCGATAACGAAGAAGCCGATCACTCCGAGGAGCGCCGCGTAGCCGTGTCCGCCGACGACTCCGATCACGTTCCAAGGCAGGATTCGGGCGTCGGACCATTTCAGCGCCCCCGGGCTGGCCGGGTCTTCCTGGGGCGCCGACCGGCTCATCCCGCCGAGCGTAGGATAGTCCATAACCCGCCCGCGTGCCTCCTGCTTGGGCGTGTCGTCGGGAAGGCGGAGGGCGAGCGCGGCAAGGACGAAGGCGCCGATCAGGGCGAAGACGATCAGCGGACCCGCAAGGCCCAGCGGCTCGAAGATGAACAAGGGCGCGATCGCCGGGCCGATGATCGTGCCGAGGCCGAAGGAGGAGGCGATGGCGGCAAGCGCGTTGGTCCGCTGCTCGCCTTCGGTGCGCGCGGCGACATAGGCCTGGACCGCCGGCGGCGATGCGCAGCCCCAGGTGCCGTAGACGCCTCGGCCGAGGGCGAAGATCACGAACACGATCATCGGCGGCATCAGCCCGCTGAGGCCCGCCATCGCGACGAGCCCGCAGATCAGCATCGATGCGATGAAGCCGTAAAGGCCGAGCCGCATCAGCGCTCGGCGGCCGCGCTGATCCGCCCGCCGCGCCCAATGCGGAGCCGCGATTACCCAAAGGACGGCAGACAGGCTGAAGGCGACGGCGACCCAGAGGTCGGGAATGCCCAGCTCGCGGCCGATCGACGGCATCAGTGACTGCATCGCCGTATTGCCGGACGCCGCGACCAGCATCACTGCGAACAGCAGCGCGAAGCGCTCACGAGACAGGCCGTAGCCGCTCATGAGCGTTCGGCGCGCAGCAAGCGGCTGCTGTTGCTGATGTGGATCATACGGGAAGTCTCGTAAAACCGACGGATCGTCTCAAATCGGCAATTTCGGTAGGCGGCAATGCCTCGGCCTTGCCATTAGCGCGTTCATTTGCCAACGCATCCCGCTGACCAGTGTAAACGGAACGCTTCATGACATTTTCGGCGGACCAGGCAGAAACGAACCGCGCCTTCTCGCGCCGCGCAAGCGGCGGGCCTTTATGGATGTTCTTCCGCGGCTTCATCAAGCACCCGGTGATGGTCGGATCGGTGATCCCCTCATCGAAAATGCTGATCGACAAGATGTTGGAGCCGGTCGATTGGGCGAAATGCCGGCTGTTCGTCGAATATGGCCCCGGCGTCGGCACGTTCACGCAGCAGATATTGGAGCGGCTCGCGCCTGACGCGACGCTGCTGACCATCGATACGAACCCCGACTTTACCGACTATCTCAACCGCAAGTTCACGGACTCGCGGCTCGTCGCTGTGACGGGATCGGCGTCGGACGTCCGCGACATTATGGCAGCGAGCGGCTTTTCCGACGCCGACTATATCCTCTCGGGTCTGCCCTTCTCCACCCTCCCGCCGGGCGTCGGCGACAAGATTGCCGAAGAGACCGCTGCGGCGCTTCGCCCCGGCGGAGCCTTCCTGGTCTATCAATTCTCTCCGAAGGTGCGGCAGTTCATAGCCCCCTTCTTCAAGCGGATCGATCGCGGCTTCGAGTGGCGCAACATTCCGCCCGCGACCCTCTTCTGGGCTTGGAAGGACTAGCGGCCGTCGATCCCGAAGTTGAGCCTGCGCGACACGTTATAATCCATCGAAACGACAACGAAGTAAGCGAGGCCCCAGGTCAGCCGCTTCAGCCAGCTTCCCTCGCGCTGGTGGATCGCCGGGGTGATCTCCCGCGAGTGGGCAATTTCCGCTTCCACGTAGCGGCGCGCTTCGGCGGCGAAAGCGGCGTCCTCGACTCGAAGCACGACTTCGAGGTTTAGATAGAGGCTACGCATGTCGAAATTTGCGGAGCCGATATGGACGACGTCGTCGATGACGATGAGCTTGGTGTGGAGCTTGGTCGGTTGATATTCGTAGACCTCGACGCCCCGCCTCAGCAGCCGGGCGTAAGTGTGGCGCGCGGCGCCGATCGTCGCGCCGTTGTCGGATTTAGCCGCCGTCACCAGCCTCGCTTTGCCTCGGCCGGCGACCGCCTCGATCCGGCGGAGCATCGAGCGGCTCGGTGCGAAATAAGCGGCCACCAAATCCACCCGAGACGCCTTCATCATGTCCCGCTTCACCGACTGCGCCCAGGGGCTCAGCCGCCTGGTCGGGCCGCCGAGCAGCCAGCGAAGCGCCCCTTCGCGTTGGCTGTAATCGTCGATCAGGTGCCTTAGCTCGCGCAGGCGTGCCTTGGGGCGGATGGACCAGGCATAGAGGTCGTCGAAATAGGCCGTCAGCGCCTCCACCGCCGGTCCCTCGGCGCTGAAGCCCAGATCGCGCCACGCAGCGGGAGCCGCGTCGAAATAGTCGTCCGAGATGTTGAAGCCGCCGGCGATTGCGCGCGTGCCGTCGGCGAGCGCCAGCTTCTGGTGGTTCCTCAGCAGATATCGGCGCCCCCAGCGCGGCTCGAAATGGCAGAAGCGGCATGCGCTGTGGACCAGCGGCTGGAAGAAGCCGGGCGCCACGTCCTGGCAGCCGAAGCCGTCGACCAGCAACGTCACTTTCACCCCGCGGGCGCAGGCGGCGAGGAGGGCATCCCGCACCCGAGCGCCGCATCGGTCGTCCTTGAAAATGTAGAAGAGGAGGCGGAGCGACTCCCGGGCGCTGTCGATCAAGCCGATCAGCGCCTCGAGCCGCTCGGCACCGCCTGGCAGCAGCCGAAGCCTGTTTCCCATCACCTCGACCGGATCGGAGGGGGGCTGCGGCGGCGTTGCGTCGGCCATCGACAGGGCAGATGAAGCGCAGGCGCGCCCGGCGCAAGCCCCCGAAAATCTTGACATCGGGAGGCCCCGCATCTAGGTGCCGGACTTTCCCACCAAGCTATTGCTTCTGGAGCTGCTTCATGGCGCGCGTAACCGTCGAAGATTGCGTCGACAAGATTCCGAACCGGTTCGACCTGGTGCTGCTCGCGGCCCAGCGCGCGCGCCAGATTTCGGGCGGCGGCGATCTCACCATCGACCGCGACCGCGACAAGAACCCCGTAGTCGCTCTTCGCGAGATCGCCGAGCAGACTGTGAAGCCGGAGCAGCTTCGGGAATCGCTCGTCTCGAATCTCCAGCGCGTCCAAATCGACGATGAGGACGAAGTCGACGAAATGGGCTCGCTGAGCGCTTCGGCCGAGGCGCTTCGCCTCACCGCTGCCGCGCCGCCGCGCAACACCAATCTCGGCGGCGACTACGACTGAGCCTGGGTTCCTTCGGGAATCTCCGACCGGTCCAGCCATTCCAGTTCGCTGAGCGACAGGGGGCGGCCGTCGGCAGCCCGCACCGCCATCGGCGACACCGGCAGCCGGCTCTCTCTATCTACGAGGACCGGGTTGCTCGGCACCCCCGACACCCAGCGCTCGCCCCATTGGCGCAGCGCAATCAGCACCGGCAACAGCTCCCGGCCCTTCTGTGTCAGCCGGTACGCGACCTTCCGCCGGTCGGCGGGATCGGGCTGGCGTTCGAGGATGCCGTGCTCGACCAGCCGCCCGAGTCGATTGGAGAGGATGTTGCGAGCGATGCCGAGCGTCGCCTGGAACTCCTCGAAATGGTGAAGGCCGTTGAAGACGCCGCGCAGGATCAGGAACGACCAGCGCTCGCCCACCGCTTCCAGCGCTGCGGGGAGCGAACATTCAGCGAGGAGCGCCTTCTGATATTCCTGTTTCATCGGCAGCCCAGCCTAACCCTTTTGCACGGCCATGGCGAGGAAAGTGCAGGAAGCGCGAGAAAAGCGTCGGTTTAGCCGTTGCAACCCACCGCCGCCGCACCCAATGTCGATAGGGTGCTGAGGCAATATGAACTGCTCGAGAAGGTTAGGTCGTACGATCCGGACGCGGACGAGGCGATGATCAACCGCGCCTACGTCTTCTCGATGCAGAAGCATGGCAGCCAGAAGCGCGCCTCCGGCGACCCCTATTTCAGCCACCCGATCGAAGTTGCGGGCATCCTCACCGACCTCCGTCTCGACGACGAGACAATTGTAACCGCCATCCTCCACGACACGATCGAGGAT
>Ga0216301_1000149_pt1 | contig 20016 bp, 18 predicted proteins | sample 4hB_Boncat_minus_FD_156203 | JGI IMG/M metagenome (GOLD analysis project Ga0216301, IMG submission 156203) | Terrestrial sediment cell enrichment communities for BONCAT metagenomics from Utah, United States - 4hB_Boncat_minus | ecosystem: Environmental > Terrestrial > Deep subsurface > Rock...
GGCGAGTCCGGAACAGGTGGGGCCTGCAACCGAGATCCTGAAGCGGCAGCGCGAATCGGCTGCGCCTCCCGCGCCTTCCGCTGTTTCGGCGACGTCCCCGACAGCGCCCGTCACGGCTCCGAAGTCCGACTTCAAGCCCTCGTCAGTTCGTGAGAACGTCCGCCCGGCCGCACCCGCTCCGGCGAGACAAAGCTCCTCGTTCGGGCAGACCCTGCTCTACCTGGGCGCCCTGGTCGCAATCTTTTTCGTAGGATGGCTGATCGGCTCGAGCATCTGACCCGGCCGGCCGAGGCGCCGGTCAGCCCGGCGGCTGGGGCGTGGTTCGACGGCCAGCCCGCCATTCGGCCGCTGCCGAGCCTTCGACCCTCTCGGTCTCCACCTCGGTGCGGCGAAGCGTCTCATTGATCTGCTCTACGCGCTGCTCGACCGTCTTAGTGACGATCAGCTCTTCGCGCACGAACGCTTCCTTCGTGACTACTGCTTCCTCACGCATTTGCGTGACTTCGACCACGCGGTCCTGGAGCAACCCGCCCTTCACAACCTCGTCGTCGGTGAGCCTGCGGTTGACGGGCCTGCTCGAGACGCTGGCCTCCTCCTCGAACAGCTCGACCGTTTCCTGCACCGGCACTTCGCGCGTGAAGGAGCGGACTCGGGCGCCGCCGCGGACGATTTCGCGCTCGCCGATGCGCAGCTCTTCCGCCGCGGCTTCCGCGGCGGATTCGGGTTGAGGCGCTTCGCTGAGGAGCTGCGGCTCGATGGCGCCATCGTCGCTTGCAAGCGACTGGAGGACCGCCTCGGCGGCGGCGTCGGTGGGCGCTTGCGCCACCAGCAGATACCCGCCGCGGTTCAGCTCGGCCTCGCAGGCTGACCGCTCCTCGGGTGTGAGGCCGAGGCCGTCGAGCGTCAGGCTCGCGGCCAGGCCCGCAGTGAGGACGGCGGAATCGAGGAGAGCCACCTCGCCGGCGACGCGCGACAAAGCGGCCTCGGCCAAAGCCTCCGACTCGAAGCGGGAAAGGACGGTTCTCGCCATCAGGCTGCCCCCTCACCCGCGTCGTCGCGCTCGACCGTCGCTTGCTCGGCGCGCAGCGTCACGGGGATTTGCTCGGTGGAAGTCGCGACCTTTCGGCGGACGTGGATCTCCTCGACCAGCACCAGGCGCTTTTCGACGACGACGACCTCCTCGACCACCGGAATGACCGTGGTGTTGCCCTCAAGGCGGACGCCCGGAAGCTCGGAGACTGCAACGTTCTTCGGGACGCGCTCGATCTCGACCTCATCGTGCGCAAGCTCGACGGGCACGAGCTCCTCGCGCTCTTCGACCTTGATCGCGACCCGGAGCCGTCCTGTTTCCACCTGGCGCTTGGTGATCGACAGGCGCTCCTCCACGAGCGGGATCGCGGCCACTTCTTCCTGCTTGGTCATAGCTTTCCCGGATCCTTGGCTGGCACGGCTGCAAACCGCCGGAAGCCGGAGCCGTTCCGTCAGAAGAGGTAGCGGAGGCTGAGGCGGGCGCTTCGGGGCTGGAAGATGTGGTAGTGGACGTCGCCGACGCCGCCGGCCGGCTCGCCGCGAAGGCGGGAGGCATAGAAATAATCGACGTCGTGATCCTTGCTGCCGAGGAGGTTGAGGACGTCTAGGTAGGCGCCGACGCGGCCCCATTCGCGGCCAGCCCGAAGGTTCACCAGCAGCGATCCGTCGGACCTGACGCTTCGATCCTCGATCAGCGGATATTTGCCGAAATAGCGGAGCCGAGCGGTGCCGAGCCAGCCGGTCCCGCTGTTGGCAGTGACCCCCGCGCTGACGACGAGCGGGATGGCGCCCGGTACGGCATTGCCTGACGGATCGCGGTCCCTGAACCGCGCTTTCGTGTAGGAGACTTCGAGCTCCCCGCTGAGGCGGCTGCCGGCGAAATAATAGAGGCCAAGCTCGACGCCCTTGCGGCTGCTCGGCCTGCTCGGCTCGGTGTTGCCGGCATCGCCTACGAACAGGAGCTCGGAATCGAGGCGCAGCGCCCACAAAGCCGCCGACGCCTGCACCCGGCCGGTGAGGAACAGCCTTGCCCCGATTTCGGCGCCTTCGGAAGCGACCAGCGGGTCGACCCGATCGGCCGCAGCGCCGGTGACTGGATCAACCGTGATCGTCGTCCCGCGCGCGTCGTTCGAGTGGAAGCCCTGGCCGAGGCTGAGATAGAGCTCGAGCGGGCGGAGGGGCCGGTAGATGAGGCTTGCCTTCGTGGACAGCTTCCCGTCGCCCGCCTCGCCGGAATTTTGCGGAGTGCTCGAGGTGACGTCGAACATGAAGCGGTCGTAGCGGATGCCGACATAGGACCTCAGCGTATCGCTGAAGCTATATTCGTTGCTGGCGAAGAGTCCGACGCTGGCTTGTTCAACGGAGTCCTCGCGAACCGTTGCGACGGGCTGGCGCTCGCGTGTTCGGAACAGGCCGACGCGCCCGATGTCGTCGAAGCGGCCATCCGCTCCAGCGCGCCAGCGGCTTCGGCCGGAGCCCCAGCGCTGGGCCAGCTCAAACCCGTAGACGCGCCGCTCGTCGACCTGGCGGAACTGGTCTCCGCTCACCGGGTCGTCGAGGAAGTAGGTGAAGTTGGAATAGAGGTTGAGGCTGGAATCGATCCCATAAGCGGCGGCGCTGAGCTCGCCGCCGAGCGCTGCGCCGCTCCAGCCGCCCGAGAGGCTGTAGCGGGACGCCGAGCCGCCGAGGGTCGTGTCGACCGAGCCGAACCGGGAGACGAGCCCCTGCCGGACCGCTCGCTGCGGGATCTGGTCGGGCGATTTCCATAGATTGTCGTAGCCCATCAGCATGATGTGGGCGCGGCCGCGGCCAAGATCGGCGCTGTAGCGGACGAGGCCGCTCTTCTTCGCCACATCCTCCTCGATGTCGGTCCAGGGGCCGTCGAATGCCTGCAGCTCCGCTCCGACGAGAAGGTCGCCGCCGCCAACGGCCGCGCTGTTCACGACGACTCCGCGGAGATATCCGAACGATCCGGCGGTGAGCTCGGCAAAGCCTTGCGGAAGCCGGTCGGCCATCCGGAAGCGGGCAGAGCCGCTCGAGGAGAAATCGCCGACATCGGCGTAATAAGTGCCCTTGCGGTAGCGTATCTCGTCCACCGCCTCGGGAATGAGGAAGTTGAGGTCGGTCCAGCCCTGGCCGTGGCCGTGGGAGGGCATGTTGACCGGCATGGCATCGACGAAGGTGGCGAAATCCGTGCCGTGATCGAGGTTGAAGCCGCGCAGGAAATATTGGTTGGCCTTGCCGCTGCCAGAATGCTGGGTGGCGACGAGGCCCGGCACGAATTCGAGCAGGTCTCCCGAGCGGAGCAGCGTACGGCTTTCGATCTCCTGCCGGCCGACCACGCCTTCCGAAGCCGAGACGGCCTCGCCCGCCAGATCGAGGCGCCGCCCGATTACGACGATCTGGCCGCGGTCGTCCGGAGCCTCTTCGGCCGCAGGGGCGGCGTCCGGAGCTGGAGGGAAGTCGGCGGCACCGAGACTGAGCAAAGCGATCAACGAGTTGCTCAAGTCGTGCTCACATTCTGCTCCGGAACCGCCGCGCATGAAGACGCGCAGGCTCCCCCCTAGGCCGGCTTCGGCCGGGGCCGGAACCGGTAAGCGCCGCCCGCTCCGGAACAGCACCCCTTTGGGAAAATCAGCAACCACGGAGGCAGACTGGAGGGAGGCTGGCCTGGTTGGCGGCGGCGGCGCTCCAAGGAGCGTGAGAGGACTGTTCCAATGCCGTTACGCTGCGCTATGCGGCAGGCCATAATCGGAGGACGCCCTTGAAAATCGCAATCTGCACGCCCCACCATTCCGACGTGCATGCACATTTCGCCTTCAGCCTGGTTCAGATGGTGAAATGGACGGTCCAGGCGCAAATCACCTTCAACGGAGCACCCACCGTTCCCGATATCGAGATCTTTTTCGCAAGCTCATCGGCGCTGCCGACGCTGAGGAACACCCTCGTCAAGGACGCGCTGGATTGGGGGGCGGACTATCTCTTGTGGGCGGATTCAGACCACGAATTCCCGAAGGATGCGCTTCTGAAGCTGCTTGGGCACAACTTGCCAGTCGTGGGGGTGAACTACCCGCGGCGGGGCGCACCCTACCTTCCCACGGCGGCCGCCCTGAACGGTGCAGTTTACTGGACCACCGAGGAGATGGCGAAGAACGGTCAAGTGACGGAGGTGGGCGCTCTCGGCCTCGGCCTGTGCCTCATGGATATGAGGATCTTTGACCTGCTCCATCAGGACGCCCTCGCTGCGGGCAAAGAGAATTTCTGGCCGCTCTTCGCATTCGAACCGATCCCAGGTGAAATGGATGTCCTCGGCGAGGACATCTACTTCTTCAGGCGAGTCGCTAAGTTGGGCATCAGCATTCATGTCGACCACGAGCTATCGTGGTCAATTGGACATGCCTCCCAAAAGATGCTGACAAACGAAGACGCGCTTCCTCACTTGGGGACCCGGAAGGAACGGCAAGGAGAGGCCGATCCCAACGGGCAATAGGAGCGGCCGCCCTGCACGCACGTGGCGGCTCTTAAGATTCCATTGACCTCGCCTCGCTACAAGGCCGCGGGGGAGACGCGCGTGGGAAGAGCGGGATCGGTTTCGCGGCAAGAGCGCGGCTTTCTGGCCCGCATCGTCAGGCGCGGGCGGCGATTTGTAGTTCCGCTCCTCATTCTGGACGCGGGCGCCGTCTATCTGTTCGCAACCCATGTGCAGCTTCGCAATGCTGCGGCGGGACTCCTTAAGGACGTCGGCAGGATCGACCGTCACCACCCACAGTCGCTCGTGCTGGAGCGGAGCGCGGAGATGCTTCTCGACCGTTCGATCATGGCGCTCGCGCTCGCCGCATGCGGAGTGCTCACCTCGCTGACGCTGCTGCTGGCGCTGGCTTGGTCGGTGCGTTGCCTGAGGAAGAGCAAGAGGTTCGGCGTCCTCCTCGAAGCTTATTGGGGCTCCGAGGCCGAGCCGGTGGAGATTGTCGACATCTCGGCGAGCGGCTGCCGGATCAGGGGCGTCCCGGCCCCGGGCGCGACCGCGTCTTTGGTCGCGGGTGGAGTCGAGCTTCCGCCGGCCGCCGTCGTCTGGGCGCAAGGCGGCGCGGCGGGGCTTCGCTTCGCCCAGCCGATCGCCCCGCAAAGCCTGAAGCGGCTGGTACGGGGCGGCGGACCGAATCTCAGATAAGGGCGGTCAAATCGACGCCGGTGACCGAGACGGCGGCCGACAGGAGCTTGTTGACTGCAAGCGTGCGGAACAGCCCCTGCCAGATGACATGATCGAAGATCGTGAAGACCGCGAGCGCGACGAGGAGGGCTCTCATGGCCTCATCGTCTCATGCGGCGGCTAAACGAATCGTAAAAAGGCCCCTCCCCTCTACCCATCATTAGCGGCCTAGCTACTCAGCGCGCGCTGGCGTAGCGTAGCGACCGGCACGGGCTCAGGAAACCAGAGGAGAATGAGTGGAGCCTTCGAACGTAAAGAGCGGACATATCCGCCTCACCTCGCATCCGGGCTCGCGGCGGCCAGCGCGCTTTCCGCTAGTGTGGGGCGCGGCGAGCGCCGCCGAGCGCGGGCCGGTGATGGCGACGGTGAATGCCGGCGGCGACCGGAATGCGATCGGCGCGCATGGCGGCTCCTATTCGATCTACCGAGCGCTCGCCATCTCGTCGGGAGCGATGGACCCGCATGCGCGGCCGGACCTCCAGGACACCTCGCCTGTCTGCGAAGTCGGCCCGCATCCCCAATGGGGAGATTCCGGCAAGATCGTCTCGCTCGATCCCTGGGGACACAGGGTGGCACAGGATTTCGGCCACCTCATTGCCGAGGGGATCGACATCCGCCCGTCGATCGCGATCACCAAGGCGCGACTGACTCTGCCGGAGATTCAGGGCGCCATCGCTTGCGGCAGGCTCGAGGCGGACGGCGAGATCGTCCACGAGGCGGGCGACGTCTCGGTGACCAAGATAGCGGTGGATCCAGTGTGGTGGCTTCCCGGCGTCGCCGAGCGCTTCGGAGTAGCTGAAGGGAGCCTCCGGCGCTGCCTGTTCGAGCAGACGGGGGGCATGTACCCGGAGCTCGTGACACGACCCGATCTCAGCGTGTTCCTGCCGCCGATCGGGGGGATGACGCTCTACATCTTCGGGGACCCCTGCTCGGTTGGTGATCCGGCGAAGAGCCTCACCTGCCGGGTCCATGACGAGTGCAACGGCTCGGACGTGTTCGGATCCGACATCTGCACCTGCCGGCCCTACCTTACCCACGGCATCGAGGAAGCTACGCGGGCGGCGCAGGATGGCGGCGTCGGGCTGATCGTCTACAACCGGAAGGAAGGGCGAGCCCTCGGCGAAGTCACCAAGTTCCTCGTCTACAATGCCCGGAAGCGCCAGCCGGGCGGAGACCAGGCGGCGACCTATTTCGAGCGGACCGAATGCGTCGCCGGCGTCCAGGACGCGCGCTTCCAGCAGCTCATGCCGGACGTTCTCCACTGGCTCGGCATTCGCCGCATCGACCGCTTCGTCTCCATGTCGAACATGAAATATGACGCGCTGGTGTCGGGCGAGATCGAGATCGGCGAGCGCGTGCCGATCCCCGAGGGACTGGTGCCGCCGGACGCAAGCGTTGAGATGGAGGCGAAGAAGGCGGCCGGATATTTCACGCCGGAAGGTGCGCCGAGCGCCGAAGCGCTGAAGGCAGTGGTCGGGCGCGATCTGGGGAAATTCTGAGCAGGTGACGGATTCGATCGAAAAGCTCCGGCGCCTGCTGAGCGCGACGGCGGTGCGCGAGCGCGCGCATGAGATGCTCGACCTAGCATCGGCGGGCGAGATCGAAGGCTGGGCGGTCGATCCGTCCCGCCTCGCGGCGGCAGCCGAGCTGACGGCGGCGGTGACTCGCGAGCGCTATCCGGACCTCGACATTCCCTTCCATGCGCGCTGGCGGCATTTCGTCGCGGGCGAGCCGGCGCTCCCCGCTGGCGATCCGGCGGCGCGGGCGCGGGCGGCGTTCGACCTCGTCATCCTCTCCGTCCTCCTCGATGCCGGCGCAGGCGCCGACTGGCGCTATCGCGACGGCGCGAGCGGGACGACGATCGGGCGCTCCGAAGGGCTGGCGCTCGCAAGCCAGAGGCTGTTCGAGGTCGGCGGCTTTTCGAGCGATCCGGCCGATCCGCTGCGGGCGGACGGGGCAGCGCTTGCCGCGCTCGAGGCGGAGACGCTGGAGCGAAGCTTCCAGGTGAGCGGCGCCAATCCGATCGTCGGGCTCGAGGGGCGGACGGCTCTGCTGCGGCGGCTGGGCGCGCAAGTGCTCGCTCGGCCGGATCTGTTCGCAACCGCCGACGCGCCGCGTCCGGGCGGGCTTTACGACCTGCTCGCCGCTCGGGCCGAGAACGGCCGCCTCCCCGCCCCTGCGATCCTGGAGCTGCTCCTGGAAGCGCTGGGGCCGATCTGGGCCGACCGGCTGGTGATCGAAGGCGTCGCGCTCGGCGACTGCTGGCGGCATCCTTCCCTCCACCGGAGCGGCGCGACCGACGGGCTCGTGCCGCTGCACAAATTGTCGCAGTGGCTGAGCTATTCGCTGATCGAGCCGCTGCAATGGAGCGGCATCGGGATTATCGACATCGACGGCCTTACCGGCCTTGCAGAATATCGGAACGGCGGCCTGTTCGTCGACACGGGCGTGCTGAAGCTCACCGATCCTGACGCGGCGGCGCGCGCGCACCATGTGTCGGACCCGCTGATCGTCGCCTGGCGCTCGATGACGGTCGCCCTGCTCGACCGGCTGGCGCCGGAGGTCCGCACTTTGCTCGGAGTCAGCGACGAGGACTTTCCGCTGGCCCGAATGCTCGAGGGCGGCACCTGGGCAGCGGGACGCAGGATTGCGGCCGAGCGGCGGCCGGGCGGCGGCCCGCCCTTTAACATCATCAGCGACGGAACGGTGTTTTGAGCATGGAAGGTTTCACGATCGTCGCCCATCCGTTGGTGCAGCACAAGCTCACGATCCTTCGCGACAAGGGCAGCTCGATCAAGCTGTTCCGGACGGTGGTTCGGGAGATCGCGACCCTCATCTGCTACGAAGTCACGCGCGACCTGCCGACAGCGCTCGTGCGCGTGGAGACTCCGATCGCGGTTACCGACGCGCCGGTGATCGCGGGCAAGAAGCTGGTCTTCGCGCCGATACTGCGGGCAGGGCTGGCAATGGCCGAGGGGATGCTGGAGCTCGTGCCGTCGGCTCGCGTTGCGCATATCGGCCTCTACCGGGAGCCGGTCTCGCTCCAGGCTGTCGAATATTATTTCAAGACCCCAGAGGATGTCGCCGAGCGGCTCGTCGTCATCGTCGATCCTATGCTTGCGACCGGCCACACGGCGATCGCGGCGATCGACCGGCTGAAGGAAGCGGGCGTGACCGAGATGCGCTTCGTCTGCCTGCTCGCCGCGCGGGACGGAGCGGAAGCGCTTCGCGAGGCGCATCCGGACGTGCCGATCTGGGCCGCGGCGATGGACGAGGTGCTGGACGAGCACGGCTATATCGTGCCCGGCCTCGGCGACGCCGGCGACCGCACCTACGGGACGCGCTGAGCGGCCGAAGCCGGTGTTGCAAGCAGCGCCGCCACAGGCTAAAGGCGCGCCTTCCAATCACAAAGTTGGAAACTTGCGGGAGACGCGCTTCGGCGCGTCGTCTGGACCGCTAAACTTGAACCGGAAGGGCCTCACGTCCTCCCCGACTAGAGAGTGAGACATGGCTAAGAAAATCACGGGCTACATCAAGCTCCAGGTGCCTGCCGCCTCCGCAACCCCCTCGCCGCCCATCGGGCCGGCTTTGGGTCAGCGCGGCGTCAACATCATGGAATTCTGCAAGGCGTTCAACGCCGCAACCACTGAAATCGAAAAGGGCATGCCGATCCCGACGGTGATCACCGTCTATGCGGACCGCAGCTTCTCGTTCGAGACGAAGACGCCGCCGGCGTCGTTCCTGATCAAGAAGGCGGCAGGCCTGAAGTCGGGCTCCAAGGAGCCGGGCAAGGCCACCGTCGGCCGGATCAAGCGCTCGCAGCTCCGCGACATCGCCGAGCAGAAGATGAAGGATCTGAACGCCAACGATCTCGACGCGGCGACCAAGATCATCGAGGGCAGCGCCGTCTCGATGGGCCTCGAAGTGGTGGAGGGCTAAGGACATGGCGAAGCTCACGAAGAAGCAGAAGGCGCTTCAGGCCGCCGTCGACACTCAGCGGCTCTACGGCGTCGATGAAGCGATCACGACGCTGAAGGCGAACGCCACGGCGAAGTTCGACGAGACGATCGAGGTTGCGCTCAATCTCGGTGTCGATCCGCGCCACGCCGACCAGATGGTCCGCGGCGTCGTCACCCTCCCCGCCGGCACCGGCAAGGACGTTCGAGTCGCCGTCTTCGCCCGCGGCGGCAAGGCCGACGAAGCCCGCGCCGCCGGCGCCGACGTGGTCGGAGCCGAGGATCTGATGGAGACCATCCAGGGCGGCACGATCGACTTCGACCGAGTCATCGCGACGCCCGACATGATGGGCATCGTCGGCCGCCTCGGCAAGGTGCTGGGCCCCAAGGGCCTGATGCCGAATCCGAAGCTCGGCACCGTCACTCCCAACGTCACCGAAGCCGTCAAGGCGGCCAAGGGCGGCCAGGTCGAGTTCCGGGTCGAGAAGGCTGGCATCATCCACTCCGGCATCGGCAAGGCGAGCTTCTCGAACGAGGACCTCCGCCGCAACTTCGACGCATTCGTCGATGCGATCGTTCGCGCAAAGCCGACCGGGGCAAAAGGCAAGTACGTCCAGAAGGTGGCGCTCTCCTCGACCATGGGCCCGGGCCTCAAGGTCGACTCGGCGGAAGTCGCCGGCGCCTAAGGATCAGGACTGAAGACAGGAAAAGGCCGGGGCGAAAGCTCCGGCCTTTTTCGTTGGTGGAGATCGGTGGAGCCAAATGAGCTTGGCGCCACAACGTTCGTTTCATTCGATATGAAGCCCTTGGCTTTTCTCGTCTCGGCGGTATTGGGTGGTTGCGCACCTGGCCTTCCCCCTGCCCCGCTGTCTCCAATGCCACCCGAAGCGCCGGCCGTTGCGGGGATGCACCTGACAGTCGAGCCGCGCACGGCGAAGGCCGGGAGCAGCGTGACACTGGTCCTTCATAGTTCCACAGCTCACCAAATCGGGTTCAACCTGTGCATGGGTGCGCTCGATTAACGGCAAGGCGGTGGCTGGGTGGCGGCTCCCGAGATCGGTGAAGGCGGCATCTGCACGGCCCAGCTCAACATCATCGGCCCCGGTCGCGAAGCGCGGCACCAGAGGATACTGCCGGGCGGCCTCGCCCCTGGAGATTATCGGTTCAGCACGCGCGTCGAAGCGCCGCTGAACGGCGGGCCCCAGCGCACCCTGCTGACCGAGCCGTTCCAGGTCGCGCGCTAGCCGCGCCGTTCCGAGCAGGCTCAGTCCGTCTGGGCGAGGAGCGCGTTGACGCGGCGTTCGGCGTCCGCGAGCGCACGGCGCGTCGGTTTCTGGCCGTTGAACGCGGCCGCGATTTCCTCGCCGACGAGGCCCTCGATCGCGTTCTGGCGCTGAACGCCGCCCGGAAGCGGCCGGCCGGTGCGGGCGACGGGCACGAGGTTGGTGCGGTGCGGCAGCGCCTTGAAGGCGGGGCTTTCGACGACCGCCTTGAAAGCGGGAAGGTGCCCGGTGCGGGCCCAGTCGAAATTATGCTCGGCGACGAAGCGGAAGAAGCGGGCGATGGCTCGGCTCTGCTCGGGCGTGCGTTCGCGCCTGGGCACCACCCATGCATGGCCGCTAACATAGCTCACATCCGCGCCCCACAGCCGCGGATAGGGATAGACCGTGTAGCCCTGGTAGAGCGGGCGGCCGGGCGTGTTCGCTTCGGCCTCGAACTGGCCGATCATCCAGGTGCCGGTGGGATAGATGCCGCCCTCCCCGGACATGAAGCTCGCGATTGCCGCGGGCGTATCCTGGTTGCGCGTGCTGACGCCGGACGCGGTGATCGCCCGGAAGAAGTCGACGATCCGTGCCGCCTCCGGCGTCTGCAGGCGAATCTGGCGCGGGTTGGGGAACAGCACCGCGTTCTGGGCGAGGAGGTAGGTGTAGACGTTGCGTGCGGCATAAGCGTTGTCGCCGACCAGGCTCTGGATCAGATAGGGCTTGCCAGTCCGCTCTTTGAACTGACGCGCATGGGCGAGCATCTCTTCCGGAGACGTGGGCAGGACGGGCTTGCCGCCCTTCATCAGCCCCGCCTCGGCGAACAGCTTGGTGTTGATGTGGAAGAGGCCGCCATGCGTGTCGAACGGAAGGCCGTAGAGCCGTCCGCCGATGGTGACCGCGCTCCTGCTCGCATCGGTCAGCGCAGAAGGCGAAAGGCCGGCCTCGGCGAGATAGGGCTCGACCGGCTCGAGCAGCCCTTCGGCGGCATAGTCCGAGATGACGCCGGTGTGCATGGTGACGAGGTCGGGCGGGTCCTTGGCCGCCATCTGCGCGGAGAGCTGCGGATAGCCCGGCCAGGCGACCACGTTGCTGCTGACGTGCACGTCTGGGTTATTGGCGTTGAACTTGTTGATCATCGCAGTGATGATCCCGCACTCGCCCTCCACCTTCGAAACGTCGGTCGCGCCGCCATATTGGGCGCCGCACTCGCCGAAGAAGCGCTGCAGGTAGATCTCCGCGCGGCCGTCCCCGCCGGCATTGTCGCTGCAGCTTGCGGCGAGAAGAGCCGCGAAGGCGAAGAGCCGCCTCACTTGACCGCCGTCCCCGCCATGGCGCGGACGATGTGCTTCTGGAACAGGATGTAGACGACAAAGATCGGGATGGAGGCGAACACCGCCTGCGCCATCAGGAAGCCGAGGCCGCTCGTCTGCGCATAGTTCATCTGCGCCGCGGCAAGGCCGACGGTGAGCGTGTACATGTCGCTTCGGGTCGCGGAGATGAGCGGCCACCAATAAGCGTTCCATGTTCCGAGGAAGGTGAACACGCCCAATGTCGCCTGGGCCGGCAAAGTGAGCGGCATCAGCACCTTCCAGAAGAGCGTGAATCGCGATGCACCGTCGAGCATCGCCGCTTCGTCGAGCTCCTTGGGGATCGCGCGCATATACTGCGTCATGAAGAAGACGCCGAATGGGCCGGCGAGGCCCGGAAGGATCAGGCCGGGGTAGCTGTTGTGGAGGCGCAGGTCCGCGAACAATTGATGCTGCGGGAGGATGACAGCTTGCTCGGGGATTGCGAGGCCGAGCAGCACGAAGATGAACAGCGTGCGGCGGAACGGGAAATCGAGCCGTGCGAAACCGAAGCCGGCGAGGCTGCACAGAGCGAGGACCCCGATCGTGGTTCCGCCCGAGACGATCAGACTGTTGAGCAGCCAGCGGAACACCTGGTTCCCCTGAAGGATGGAGCGGTAATTCTCGAGCGTGTAGGGCGGTGACAAGGCGGCGCCGCTGTTGCCGATCAGCGCTTCATTCTCCTTGAGCGACAGGAGAAGCGTCCAGATCAAAGGCGCGAGCATCACGAACGCCGCGAGCAGGATCGCGAGCAGCGTCATCGGTGACCAGCGGGTGCGGCTTGCGTCAGCGGCCACCGTCGCCCTCCGATCCGCGCATCGTGGTCAGATATTGGGTGAGCGTCAGGAGCACGATAATCAGGAACAGCACCTCAGCAGCGGCGGTGGCATAGCCGAGCTCCCAGCGGGCGAATGCCGCCTCGAAGATGAACAACACCATCGTTCGCGTCGCACCGCCCGGGCCGCCTCCGGTGAGGAGTTGCGCCTGACCGAAGATCTGGAGCTGTGCCGCCGTCTGAAGCATCACGACGAGGACGACGGTGCGCCGAAGCGCAGGCAGAGTCACACGCCAGAAGGTTGTCCAGCGGCTTGCCCGGTCGAGCGCGGCGGCTTCGTAGACGTCGCCGGAAATCTGCTGCAGCCCCGCCAGGAACAGCATCATCGGCAGGCCAATCGACCACCAGATGGTGGTGATCGCAAGCGCCCAGAGCGACCAGGTCGGATGGCTGAGGAACGGGATCGGCTCGGCGCCGAGCGCCTGCGCCGTCTCGCCGAGAAGCCCCGCGTCCGGCGCAAGCACGAAGCGCCAGATGAGGGTCACGATCGTGACCGACAGAACCGAGGAGGAGAAGAAGACGCCCCTGAAGATGGCTGCGCCGCGAGTCGCCCGATTGAGCGCGAGCGCCAGCCCGAGCGCGAGCACCGTCAGGATGGGCACGATCATGAGAGCCAGCGCGAAGGTGGCGAGGATCGAGCGGATGAAGGTCTCGTCTGCGAAGAGCCGCGCGTAATTGTCCAGGCCGACGAATTGTCCGCCGCCGAACAGGTCGACCCGCTGAAGGCTGAGCGCCATGCCGTTCAGCAGCGGGTAGATCAGAATGATGAGGTAAGCGGTCAGGAACGGCAGGACGAAGAGCATTCCGCTCCAGCGCGCCCTCCGAGTGCCGACGGTCAAGCGGCCGCCTCCGCGTGGTGGCCGTTGCCTTCGGAGTCGAACAGATGCGCGCTCGCGCCGTCGATCCTGAGGCCGATCGTCTCGCCGACCTGGAGACTGCTATAGCCCTCGTCCTCGGCCGTGATCGCCTGCCCGTCCTTGAGGCGTGCGTAGACGAGAGTCCGCTCGCCAAGCCGTTCGAGGAGCTCGACCTTGGCTGCGGTGGAGGCCTCCCCGCCGCGCGCGACGTGGACGTTCTCGGGCCTGAGGCCGAGCTGCACTGGTCCGCCGGGGAGCCCCTCGCGGGAGACTCGCGTCTCCACCTGTGAGCCGTCGCCGAGGCGGACGCTGGCGAAGCGCCCGTTGTCGGCGGCGAGAAGCTCGGCGGGCGCCAGCGTCATCGCCGGCGAGCCGACGAAGCGTGCCACGAAGGTGTTGGCGGGCCGGGCGTAAATCTCCATCGGCGGGCCGACCTGCTGGATCTTGCGATCGTTCATCACCACGATCCGATCGGCAAGCGTCATCGCTTCGGCCTGGTCGTGAGTGACCATGATGAAGGCGGCATCGACGCGGTTGCGCATCTGGGCAAGCTCGATGCGCGTGCGCATCCGGAGCGCCGCGTCGAGGTTGGAGAGCGGTTCGTCCAGAAGGAAAAGCTTGGGATGCTTCACGATGGCGCGCCCAATCGCGACCCGCTGCCGCTGGCCGCCCGACATCTGCCCCGGCTTCTTGTCGAGCTGCTCCTCGATCTCCAGCACGCGCGCGGCTTCGGCCACCCGGCTCTCGATTTCTTCCTTCGGAACGCGCGCATTCTTAAGGCCGAAGGCCATGTTCTCGCGCACCGTCATGTGCGGGTAGAGCGCGTAATGCTGGAAAACCATTGCGACTCCGCGATCTCCGGGCGCCAGCGTGTCGATGCGCTGGCCGTCCAGCCGCACTTCGCCTGCATCCAGGGTCTCGAGGCCGGCGATGATCCGAAGGAGCGTCGATTTGCCGCTTCCGGACGGGCCGAGGAAGGCGAGGAACTCTCTTCCCTCCATGCTGAGCGAGACGTCGTCGAGGACGAGCGTCGCGCCATAGGCCTTGCTGATGTTGGTGAGTTCCAGACTGGCCAAGGAGACCCCTCGCGTCGCTTTCGAGCCGCGACTGTACACCAAAGAAGTGCCGCCGCAACCGGCTGAGCCGCATGTTTGGTTTGCGAGGAACGGCAATGCCGCTAGGCTCGGATCATGAGAACCATGACGATGAATGCGGGCGCCGCGATCCTGATCCTGGCGCTGACGCCGGTGCCGGCGGGGGCGCAGCCGACGGAGGCGGTCCGGCAGCAGACGCTCCAGGAGCGGGTCGAGGCGAAGCTTCGCCAGGCGGGTCCGGGAACGCGGTTCGGGCTGATGGTGGTGGACGAGGACGGGCGAGAGATCGTGGCCATCCTGCCTGGGCAACGCTTCATCCCGGCATCGAACATGAAGATGTTCACCACTGCCGCTGCGTTCGCCACGATAACCGGGCTTGATGCGCCCGACGTGGCCGGAGGCGCTTCGGTGCGGCTGGAGGCCAGGGGCCGAGGGGCGGACGTCGTCCTGAAAGGCTATGGCGATGCGCGGCTGTCGAGCGCGGCCGACTGCATCACCAACTGCCTTGCCACGCTCGCCGACGCAGTGGCGGCGAGGACGCGGAAGGTCAGCGCGGTTGTGGGAGATGCAAGCTTCCTCCCCGACATGCGCTGGAGCCCGGGGATGAGCTGGAACAACATCCAGGGCTGGTACGGCACCGCCATCTCGGCGCTGACGCTCGACGACAACGAACTTCCGATCCGAATTTTCGCCACCGCGCCCGGGGAGCCGCCGCGGCTCGAGCTGCTACCTTACTACGAGGTCGACAACCGTGCCGTCACGGCGGCGGCGGGCGCGGCAAAACTGGAGGTCGTCCGGTTCCCGGGGAGCAGGAAGCTCCGTCTCACCGGCACGATCGCAGCGGGCGCCGAGCCCGAGCGAATCCGGCTGGGGATCGACGATCCTGCCCATTATGCCGCGTGGCGCTTTAAAAGCCTCCTGGAGGCGCGGGGCGTGCGGGTCGGCGGGGACGCGGTGAGCCGCTACCGGGCACCGATGCCTGCCGACGATCCTGCCGTCAGGAACGGAGCACCGCCCGCCCGGCCACCCGAGCCGGAGGCGCTGGCGCGGCTCGCTCCTCCCCCGCTGGGCGAGGATATCCGGATCATCAACAAGGTGAGCCAGAACCTCCATGCCGAATTGCTGCTGCGCAGGGTGGGGAATGAGCAGGGCACCGGGTCGATCCCCGACGGGTTGGCGGCGGTGCGGGCTATGCTTGAGCAGGCTGGCGTGGCGCGGAGCGATTACGACTTCGCCGACGGCTCGGGCATGTCCTCTTACAACCGCGTCGCTCCGCAGGGGATGATTACGTTTCTCCGCTGGGCGGGCGTTCAGCCTTGGGGCGTGGCTTGGCGGGAGACGCTCCCGGTGGCGGGCGTCGACGGGACGCTGGCGCGGCGGTTCAAGGGGACGCCGCTCGAGCGCCGCCTGTTCGCAAAGACCGGAACGCTGAACGGCACTGCGGCGCTCTCCGGCTACATGACGGCAAAAAGCGGCCGCACCCTCACCTTCTCGGCCTATGCGAACGACATTCCCGAAGGCGCGGCCGCGACTGGGGCCATGGACTCGGCGCTCGAGCTGATCGCCGGCGAGAACTAAGCCGCCTCACGGGCGCCGGAACCCAGGTCCCGGCGCCGCGACGGATCAGCGCAGTTTCAGCCGCATGCCGACCCGGAAGGCGCGGCCGAGCAGATCGCTGTAAGTGCTGTTCGCCGCGAGGCCCGTTTCCGGCAGCAGGATCGGGTCCGAATCGAGCAGATTGGTTACGTTCACAAAGAACTCCCCATCGCCCCGGCCCAACGCGTCGAACTTGTTCGTTACATTGAGGTCAACGTAGAACGCGCCGCTGACCCGATTTCTCTCATAGGTCGGCGCATTCACTGTCGAAACGGGGCAGTTCGTCTGACACTCGATGCCGTTGGCGACATATTTGCCGGCGCTGACGCCGCGGCCGACCACGGTGATGCCGAACGTATCCGTATCGTAGGAGGCACTGGACCGGTAGATCCATCTCGGCGTGCCCGCCTGCCCGCCGTTGACGCCCGCCGTGTTGAGCACCACCGTGTTGGGGACGCCGCTGTTGAAGCGGTTCTCGATATAGCGGGTGGCAAGGCCGCGGAGTGTGAACGCGCCATCGGCGCCGTCGAACAGCCGATCGAGCGGCAGGCGATAGGACGCCTCCATGTCGACGCCGCGGACCTTTTGGCTCGCCGCGTTGAACGGCTGCGTCCGGATGATCAGATAGGGCTGCGCCGGGTTCTGTGTGCGTGCGGGATCGACGCTGATCGCGTCGCAGAAGACCTGCTCCCCGAGGAAGCACAAATTGACGATCTGCTGGGCGCTGAAAGCGCTGATACCGCTGTTCACCCTGATGTCGAAATAATCGACCGCGAGGTTGAAGCCCGGCAGGAAGGTTGGCGAGACTACTGCCCCGACATTCCACTGATTAGACTTTTCCGGCTTCAGGTTTGGGTTCCCCGTCGCGAAGCCGGAATAGCTGAAGCCCGCCTGCGGTGGCTGGCCCGGCGCGACGAAGGGCGGACTGGTGCCGGTCACGAAACCAGGGTTGCTGACAGAGTCGCTGTTGGCCGTACCCGCCTGGAACAGATCGTTGAGGTTGGGCGCCCGGATGTCCCGCGAGCGTGTGGCGCGCAGGCGAATGTCGTCGATCGGCTGCCAGGTCGCGCCCACCTTCCATGTGGTGACATAACCCGCGGTCGAATAGTCGGTCGCGCGCACCGCGCCATTCAGCTCGAGGCCGAGCCCCACCGGGACGACGGTCTCGAGATAGGCTTCCTTGACGTCGTACGATCCGAAGCTGGGCAGGTAGTTGCCCACCGAAAAGCGGTTGGTGGCTCCGGTGACGTTGCCGTTCGCATCGCGGATCGGCACCGGCTGGAACTCGTCAGGAACGAAGCCGCTGACCTTTTCCTTGCGATACTCCGCCCCGATTGCGACGCTGACATCGCCGGCCCAGGTGGCGAAAGGCGTGGCCGACAAGTTCACGCCGGCCACGCTCTGTTGGAGCAGCTGGTCGCGACGCGGATCACCCAGCACGTAAGCGATAGCCGCCGGATCGGCGACGCCGAGACCAAGGCGATTCAGCGGAACGCAGGCCGGATCGTTATTGTTCGGGTTGGCATCGACGTTGATCAGGCACTGGATCGAGCCCGCCGGAAAGCCGCTGCCGGCCGGCGCGAAGGCTGCGTCCCGCGCGGCGTTTATGCGAGCGATGTTCTGGATGTTGCGGAGCTGCTCGCGCAGGTCGGCCCGGCCATGTTGGCCATACACGTCCCAGCGCGCGGTCTTGCCGAAGGCATCGAACTCGCCCTCCGCACCAATCAGGTATCGCTGCACCTCGCGCTTGTTGTTGCTCGCCCGGAACGGCAGGTCGGCCGATGTCGTGGCAACGGTCACGCTCGTAATGCCCTGTAGGCGTGCCCTGCCCAGCGTGTTGAGCAGGAAGGCGTTGCAGGTGATCGGCACCGGCGTCTGCGTGCAACCGGTCGCATTGAGCACGATACCGGTCTGGAGGTTCGGCCCGGCGTTGAAGAACGACTCCTGCCGGTTGTACGCGGCCTCAGCGAACAGTTCGATGCCGTCGGTGATCTCGTAGCTGACGCGGCCGAACACGCCCTGACGATCGTCCCTCGGCTCCAGACCGATCCTGCGCCCCGAATCGTTGAGCAGCCGGTCGCCGCCCCGCGTACGCAGCGGCACGGCGCTGCCGGTGGGCGAAGGGAATGTCAGGTCGCCATAGACGAACTGGTTAACCACGCCGCCCTGAGAGAAATAGAGGCCGCGCAGCCGGTTCGCCAGGCCGCCGGCGGAGTTGGTGACGATGCTCCCGGGGAGGGAATTGATTGGGCCAGCGTTGCGCACGAAGATGAATTGCGGGGCACCCGAGTTGGCGTTGGCAAGGAAGGCCGGGTTCTCGAACCGCAGGAACCCGATCGCGTTCCAGTCGCGGTCCACCTCCAAGATGCCGTCACGATGGGCGACTTCGCCGCTCAGCAGGATGTGACCCCGCCCGCCCCCGAACGACATTCCGCCCGCGGCGCTGAACGAATAGTTGAAGCCGTCGCCATATGTGGTGATGCCGGAGTCGCCCTCGAGCTTCAGCCCTTCATACTTGTTGTTGAGGATGAAGTTGACGACGCCCGCGACCGCGTCAGAGCCATAGGCTGCGGAGGCGCCGCCGGTCACCACTTCGACGCGCGAGATCAGGCTCTGGGGGATGGTGTTGACGTCTACGACACCGGTGATCGCCGAGGCGACCGAGCGCCGGCCATTGACCAGCACGAGAGTTCGAGTCCCGCTCGAGTTGTTATCCAGGTTGCGCAGATTGAGCACGTTGATGCCCGCCTGGCCGCTCGAGAGGTTGAGGCGCGAGTTGGACGGCCGGGTCGAACCGGCCAGCGAAGGCAATTGATTGACGAAGTCGGCGACGTTGTTGGTCGGGGAGGAGTTCTCGATGTCTTCGCGCGTGAGGACGGTGAGCGGCGTCGGGGCCTGGTAGCCGTCGCGGACGATGCGCGTGCCGGTGACGACAACTTCCCCGCCATCGTCGGTCTCGACCGTCTCTGCGGTTTGTGGTGCGTCGTCAGCAGGGGGGGGGGTAGTCTGCGCAGCGGCCGGAGCCGCAAGGCCAAGCGCAATCGACAGCGCCGCGATGCTCGACACCGTCGAAAAGCGCGCTAACCGACGCCCGAATCCGCGTTCAACCATGATCTATCCCCCTGGAAATCTTCTGCGATGTGCTTTGCGTCGGACCCGACGCTTTGCCCCGGGGCGAATCTGCCACTCCGGCGCGAGGAGCGTCAAGCGCATTCGCTGCGCCAGCAGGGATTTGGTGTAATCTAGGTCGCTGGGCCCGCCAAAGCGTCGAGTGCGGCGCTGACGTGGGTGCGGAGCGCCGGGTCGCGGGTCATCTCGAGCATCGCGCTCAAGCTGGCGCGGGCGGCGGCGACGTTGCGGGCGCTGAGCTCGAGGCGGGCACGCTCCCACCAGCCGAAGCCGTGTGCCGGCGCGACCGTGGTGATCCGCTCATAGAGGGTCAGCGCACGCGTCGCATTGCCGGCCTGGCCGGCGCGGGTCGCCTGATTGGTGAGGAGGCGCACCAGCACGTCGCGGTTCGACATCGGCTGGAGATGCGCGGCCGTGATCGCGCCGCCGCCGGTGGCGTGGGCGAGGAGGCGCGAGAGCTGGTCGGTCACGACGATCTCGCCCCGGTTGAACGGGTCGATCAGCACCGGCGCCGGATCCGGCCCAAGCCGGACGAGGACGTGGCCGGGCGTGTTGAGCGCGTCCGCTTCCCAGCCGATCCGCCGCGCGGTGGCGACATAGAGGATCGAGAGGCTCACCGGCAGACCCTGGCGGCGCTCCATCACCTGGATGAGATCGGCATTGGCGGGATCGTCATAGCTGTCCCGGTCGCCTTCGAAG
>Ga0216301_1000150_pt1 | contig 19810 bp, 15 predicted proteins | sample 4hB_Boncat_minus_FD_156203 | JGI IMG/M metagenome (GOLD analysis project Ga0216301, IMG submission 156203) | Terrestrial sediment cell enrichment communities for BONCAT metagenomics from Utah, United States - 4hB_Boncat_minus | ecosystem: Environmental > Terrestrial > Deep subsurface > Rock...
GGGTAAAGGCTGTAGGGGAGGGTCGGGGCATTCCCAACCTTCAAGACATCCCTGACGCATCCCAGCGACTCGCTCGCAGGCTCGCTCGGTAAAGCGGTCGCGGGCGACCGCACTCGAAATGGCCGTCAGGACCTTGCGAACTGAACTTCCTCTCCTTCCAGTCTCGCCTGAACCTGACCTAGCCGCATGAGTTCGAGCAGAGCGAGGAACCAGTAGACGGCCTCGGTCCGCGTGAACGGCTCCGTGACCAACTCCTCGAGGGCCTTCCACTCGTGGGAAACCGCGAGGAGTACCATCTTCATCTGCTCCGCCAGGGACTTTCGCGGCTTGTTCAGCGGCCGCACTTCCTCCGGCTCCGCTTTCCGCAGGAGCCGCTCGAACGCCCGGGCCAGGTCGCTGGGACCGACGTTGGCTAGCGTGTACGGCAGCTCGTACGGATCCGGCCCTGCGTCTGGTGACCGGAAGAATAGACACGCCCGCTCTTCGTGCCAAATCTGAAGGGCCTGGATGGCCGCCTGGTACTCGTGAGAGGTCGGCTCCTCCGGGTCCATCACCTCTTCCATCAGGTCTGGCTCGGGATCGGGGACTGGCAGCAACAGCCAGGCCTTTCGCTCGAGAAGGTACGCCAGCGCTGAGAGCGCGGCGGCCGCCTCATCGAGGTCGGTCCGTTCCATCGCCATCAGGTAGGCGAAGTAGGCCTCGCAGATGGGAAACAGGGGCACGTCCAGCAGGTCGACGCGATGGTCGCGGACCAGTTGGAACAGGGTGCCCAGCGAGCCGTCGAACGTCGGCGTCTGGACGTGGATCGGCGGAGGCGCGATCACACCTAGCGCCGAAATGCGCTCTCTACGTTCGGGAAGCTCGTTACGGGGAGCCATAGAACAAGGTGAGGACGTTCCAGACCTCGGGAACGCGTCGCACTCCCCTCGCGGCGTCACGGTCTTGAGTTGGAGGTGCCGGGCGGATTCGAACCGCCGAATAACGGTTTTGCAGACCGTCCCCTTGGGCCACTTGGGCACGGCACCTCGCGAGTGAGCGCCTATTTTACCCCGGATTGGGAGTCCGTGGAGCCGGTTTTGCGCCAGGAGAGGGAGACGGGCCGGAAAGCAGGCTTGTAGACGAGGAGAACAGCGTTGGTCCAGGTGAAGTACATCGCAAGGAAGCCGACCGAGCCTGTTCTTGGAGTCCGTAGAGGCGTGGTTCCCTTCTTCACCGAAATCAGTGCAAGCCTAACCAACCGCGAATAGTTAGGTTGTGGCTCAGCCCGTACCGGACCTCGATTGAACCCTTGCAACCAGGTACGGTCGAAAGCACTATGTCGAGTTGGATCGTAGACGCGGTGTCCAGCATGGGCTACATGGGGATTGCCTTCCTGATGTTCTTGGAGAACGTCTTTCCACCCATCCCATCTGAGATCATCATGCCGTTGGCGGGCTACTTGACCACCCAGGGCCGCCTGGGCATTGTCCCGGTGATCGTCGCCGGGACAGTCGGTTCAGTCGCGGGACAATACTTTCTCTACTGGGTAGCCCGAAGGCTCGGGGAGCGTCGCGTGCGCGACTGGGTGGGGCGGCACGGAAGGTGGGTCGCGGTTTCGCCCGAAGAAGTGGATGGGGCGGCGCGTTGGCTGCACGGCAAGGGCGGCTGGGCGATCCTCGTCGGGCGCCTGATCCCGGGCATCCGGTCACTCATCTCCATTCCCGCCGGTCTCGCCGGCATGCCCCTGCCCGCGTTCCTGCTGTACACCGTGAGTGGCACAACCTTGTGGACGGCGGCGCTCGCGTTTGCTGGACGGGTTCTGGGAAGCCAGTTCAAGGACGTGGAGCAGTACCTCTCCCCCGTGTCCTGGGGGGTCATTGGATTGGCCGTGGTGATGTACCTCTACCGCGTGATCACCTACAAGCCATCTGACCGACGCCCGCCCGGCCGTTTGGACACCGGCACCTAGTATTAGACCGAGCACTCGAAATTGCTTGCCCTACCAGAAAGCGCTTTGGAACCATGCCGCCACCCATTTCTAGTCCCGCCCCCCTCGTCGAGCCCTATCCGAACGGCACGCCCGCTTACCTCTCAAACGGCGTAATCGGCCTAAGGATGCCGCCGAATCCGTTGATCAACGGTGCGTGTACGGTAAGCGGATTCAGCCAGCCGGCTCTAGGCGAGCACGTCGAGCAGTGGGCAAGGGCTCCTTTTCCCGTTCCGGTTCGACTGGAGATCGATGGGGAGATCCTCGAATCGGCAAACTTCGTGCTGGAAGAACAGCGGTACGACTTCTCGTGCGGTGAGCTCCACACGCACGGAAGGGTCCGCACCCGGGGTGGCCTGGTGCGGCTGGAAGTCGTCACCTTCTGCTCACGCTCCCTTCCCACGTTGGTGGCGCAAGAGATTCGACTGGCGACCGAGGGCCGGGTCGAAGCCGTGGTGCGCACGATCCCCTCTCCCGACGTGCCACGAGGGTTCGTCAACGAATTGGCGCTCAACGGTGTTTCGGGCAGTCGCTTCATCGACGCCGCTTACGAATTCCGCATTGAGGGAGGCACTTCTCTAGGGTTGGCGGCCGTAAGCGCCTCGCCGGCGAAGACCGGCGAGGGATACCACTCGGGGCCCGTCGAACGGGGCCACCCGCTCGTGGTGCACCAATTCGTCAGCCTCCTTTCCAGCCTGATGCACAGCCAACCCGCTCTCCAGGCGGCGAGAATGGCCTCTCTGGGAGCCAGCCGCGGCTTCGAGCGGCTTCGGCAGGAAAACCGCGCGTGCTGGAAGGAGATATGGCGCGGACGGGTCGTTGTCAACGCCCAGGATCCGAAGTGGCAGGCCATCGCTGACGCCTGCTATTTCTACACCCACACCTCCGCGCACCAGGCCTCCCCCAACGCGACGGGCCTTTTCGGCCTCGGCTGGTGGACCGACTACCACTACTTCAACGGCCACACCTTTTGGGACCTGGATACGTTCGTAGTTCCTCCCCTAGCCCTCACCGCCCCCGGCTCGGCCGCGGCACTCCTCGACTATCGCTTTCGGGGCATGGAGGCCGCCCGCCGGAACGCGGCGATGAACGGCTACCGGGGACTCCAGTTTCCGTGGGAAGGATCGACCAAAGGAGAAGAAGCCCTGCCGCTTGGCTGGAGCCACATCCTCCACGAACAGCACATTACGCCGGATGTGGCCATCGCCTTCGCAACGTACGCGCGAGCGACCGCGGACCCCGTGTTTCTCCGGGAGCGGGCTTGGCCAATCCTCCACGGGGTCGCGGAGTGGATCGAGAGCCGGGTAGAAAAGACCGCCCGTGGGTACGAGATTCGCGGGGTAATCGGCATCGACGAGGGGTCGGGACCGGTCGATAACAATTCTTGGACCAACGCTGCCTGCGCGGTGGCCCTGCGCGAGGCCCAGTGGTGCGCGGCGACCCTTGGCTACCCCGTTGCCAATTCGTGGAACCGGGTAGCAAGCCAGATGGCGATGCCGATCGATCCGTTTACGGGCGCGCTCGTAAAGTTCGACGGCTGGCAACCGAAAGAGGGAGAGGCCACGTGTCCCGATCCGGCGATGGTGGTCTTCCCCCTTGGCTTCGAGCTCATGCCTACAGCCGAGAAGATGACCCTAAAGTACAACCTTCAGTGGGGCCGGGCTGCGGTGGGGTGGCCGATGCACTCCGCGTTCCACGGGGTGTGGGCCGCCCGGATCGGAGAGAGGGAGTTGGCGGCCGAGCGCTTCGAAGCCGGCGTCGCGGACTACATGTTCGGTCCGTACATGCAGATCGACGAGTTCTCCCGCCAAATGACCCAGTCCAAGCCCAAGGTCGGCCCGTACCTGGCCCACGCGGGCGGGTTCCTCATGGGGCTTCTGTTGGGGCTACCAGGCATCTCCTTACGCCACCAAGGATGGACCGAGCGAACGGCCGGCCTTCCCGCCGGCTGGGAGTCGGTGGAGGTGGAAAGAATAATCCTTGGAGGCCATGGCTATCGAATGCGCGCCCGCCACGGCGCGGTAGCAGAGTTGGACTAGGGACAGTCTCGAAGGATCTTCCGGACACCTGCGAGATGTTCGTGCCGTTGCAGCACTTGCAAAGGACCTTGTAAGCCTTAACGACGGTGGATCGTGATTCAGAACGTTATCGACACGACAGAGGGGTTGCCCCCCGCCTGACCGGGGCGGCACGTCTATAGCAAACGCACCGCCCTCTTGGCTCCTACCGCAAATATGCGGTCGGTTGGTCATTGGGAACGGCGCTGGCTTCCGCCTTCTCAGCCGGAGCGGGGACCGTTAAGTTTTTTTGGCGGTGAACACCCACCTGAACGGGATCGCTGTGGAAGAAGAACTCCACTAGCCAGTCCATAAAGAGCCGAACCTTCGTGCCGAGCGTCGGCATCTTCATCAGGTAGGCGCCGCGGTACATAAGCCAGCCGATGAAGCCCTTGAAGTCGCGACCAAGGAAGTCGGCCGCCGCCTTTCGGTGGCCGATCGCGGCGAAGGCGCCCAGCGGACGGAAGTCGAACTCGTTCGTCTTGTCACCCCGCATGCTGGCCAGAATGTTGTCCGCTACCAATGGCCCTTGCCGGCTTGCGTTCTGCGCCGTGCCCGCGTACACCGCACCCTCGGCCGATAGAACGGTGGCCACGTCTCCGATCGCCCACACGTTTTCGAAACCTTCGATGCGAAGGTCCCGCGTGCAGCGGATGTAACCCCGCTCGTTGAGAGGGAATGTCGGAATCTGCTTGAGCAGTCCGGGAGGGGCCACTCCCGCCGTCCAGACGACCGTCCGGGTGCGGACGCGCTCGCCGGTGGTCAGGACGCAGGAGTCGGGCCCGACTTCTTGAATGGAAGTTTTCAGGCGAATGTCCACCCCGCGTTCGGTGAGCGACTCCTGGACCCATTCCTGCAGGCTTGGCCGCATCGCGTCGAGAATGTTTCCGCCGCGCTCCAGCATGATCATTCGGATGTCCTCTTTGTGCAGGTTCGGATAGGACTCCGCTAGCTCAGTCATGAAGGCGTGGTACTCACCCGCGAACTCGACGCCGGTGAAGTTCGCCCCAACGACCACGAAGGTGAGAAGCTCGGCCCGCTTGACTGGGTCCTCGATGCTGTTCGCCAACTCCAGGAGGCGGATTCCACGGTCGCGCTGCTCGATGGCGTCCACGAGCGACTTTAGGGTGAAGCCGTGCTCCTTCAATCCCGGAATCGGCGGGGTCTTGGTCACCGACCCGAGCGCGAACACCAGATGGTCGTAGTGCAGCGCCTCCGGCTCCTCGGCTCCGACGATCTGGAAGTACACCTGCTGCTTGTCGGTGTCGACCCCGTGGATCTCCGCCATGCGGAAGTCGCCCCCCGGCATAAACTTTCGGAGCGGGACCACGACGTGGCGGGGCTCGATGGCTCCCACCCCCGCCTCCACCAGGAGGGGATAGAACAACAGGAAGTTGTTGCGGTCGATTAGGGTCACCTCGACCTTTTCCGGATCGACCTTCTTCATCAGGCTCTTCGCGGCGTACGCGCCGCCGAAGCCGCCCCCTAAGATCACGATCCTCGTCTTCGCCCCAGCTAAGGTTTTCAACTTTTCCTCCTTCTCCCCAAGCGTAGCTTCCGAGGCTCGCCAAAGGATTAGGCATAAGGCCAAGGACCCTAGTTCCGTCTTGGACGCTGTCCGCCCGGCGTTGACGCGCTTCGCGCTGGCGTTGCGGTGTTGGGGCGTTAGAGCGTTGGGGAGGGTGAGAAGCTTTGAGGGATGAGCATTGAGGGTTGAGAGGAGGCTCGCATGCACCGAGTCCGACCGCAACGCCAGCGCGAAGCGCCTACCCCGGCATCTCGAGCGGCAGCGATAGCGACTGGTACGAACGGGTCACTTGGAAGCCGTGCTTGCCGTAGAAGTCGACCAATCCGGTCCAGTCGATGATGCAGCGCTTGACGCCCCGGTCTCGGAGCTCTTCCAAGGCCGCTCCGAGCAGGGCGTTCCCGCAACCTTGGCCTCGGACTTTCTTTGAGACGCCGATGGGACCCAGGCTTCCCCACTTCTCGCCCAGGTCGTTCCGCCAAACAGCACCGCCAATGGGCACCTTGCACCCATCGTCCTGGAGCAACGCAAACCCCTCGACCTTGCCATCCCGGAGGAAGCCGAAGATGCAGTGGGGATGGCCCTCCACGCCAACCTTGTGGATCACGTCGTAAGTCCACCGGCCGGGAAACTCGCGGCTGATAAAGTCGTCAAGGCTCGGCACGTCCGACTTCGTCAGAATCCGGTACTCGTCGCCCACCGTGCGCGGAGCCGGGTTCTGATAGTCGCTAAGATCGCGCTCCAGATCGTGGCTCTCTCCGCCGGGAGCAAAGCCCTCGACCATCAGGAAGTCGGCGAGTGCCCGAAAGTCGGTAGGACAACCGGGGAAGAAGTGGCGGGAGTCCTGTCCAAAGTCGATGCGAGTGATGCCACGGTTGCGGAGCGTTCGCTTAACGTCCGCCAGCAGGTCCAGGCCGATCATCGGCTCGCGGTAGGCGATGGCGCAAAGGTGGGCTTGATCTTTGTCCGGCCCCTTGTACAGGGAGGCAGGCGACCGCTTCACCAACACGAAGCCCTGGATCTCTTCGCCCTCCGTCTCCACGAACGACGCACCCCAGTCGAAAGTCGGCGAGCCGACGCTGTTCTGCCGGAGCAGGTCCGAGTCTATCCGATACCGCTCGGGATAGAAGCCGTTCCAGAACCGCGCGAGCGCGTCGAAGTCCGCCTTGACGAAGCTCTGTCTCATGCGGCGCGCGACGCGAGTTGCCGAAGGTGCTCGCCGTAAAGACTGAGGGCCTCGCGCGTCCGCGTGATCCGAGTGATCATGTTACCGTCGTCCATCCGAAGGAACTCGTTCAGGTCTTCGCCCGCCACCAGGAGCTCAAAGCCGTCGGTGCCACTGCCGGGATGCTTCTCCATGGCCTCCGCGTCTTCGTTGGTGAACTGGAGGAATGCGACCACGAACGGCCGCACAGACTTGTACTCCGCCGCATAGTGAGCCTTGGCCTCCGCGTACGCGCGCTCGAGACGTGGGGTCGGGCCGTACTGGGCTGCGTCGCAGAGGGTCTCGACGAGCGACTCGTACCGGTCGTAGAAACGCACAAGGTCGTCTTGCCTTTCTTGCACAGAAACCCCCGCCATCTGCTCGCGAGCATCGGCGCGGTCCTTCGCCGCGATCTTGGCCCGGTTGACCACCGAACTCAATAAGCTGGCGACGCTCGTCGCGCCGCGAGCGATCCTCTTGCCCGCTGTCTCGGTTCTCAAGTCCCGACCTCCTTGTTCTTCTGCACGTAGTTCACTCGCAAGTCCCGTATCAGTCCCTGAACACGGCGCTTGTCCTCATCATCGAGTCCTGGCTCCAGCACTCCGGCGAGATGGGCCGTAAGGTCTATGGCGACCTTAGCCTCTCCGAGGTTCTGTTCGAGCCTTCCTGTGATTATATCTGGCTGAAGTCCAAGTTTCTGCCAAGAAACTGCAGTCATTTGCTCCAGCATCATCATCACGTGCTCGTAAACGCTCGGGGCCTGCTTTTCACCTTCTGCCATGGCTCTGGTTTAGTACAGACGACCCATCGCCGTCAATCGATGCCGTTAAGACCCCGTAGGTAAAATCTCGGACTCCGGGAACCCTATGATTCACAACGTCATCATCATCGGCTCTGGTCCTGCTGGCTACACGGCGGCCTTGTACAACGCGCGCGCAGATCTAAAGCCCGTCCTGTTCGCTGGCCTCCAACCAGGCGGCCAGTTGATGATCACAACGGAGGTCGAGAACTACCCCGGCTTCCCGCAGGGCATCCTCGGTCCTGAGCTCATGGAGCTGTTCAAGAAGCAGGTTGAGCACTTCGGCACCGACGTGCGGCAAGAAGAGGTCATCCGCGTCGACTTTTCCCAGCGCCCGTTCCGGGTTTACACCGAGACGGAGGAGCACCAGGCAAAGTCGATCATCATCTGCACCGGAGCTAGCGCGAAATGGTTAGGTTTGCCGTCGGAAGTTACCTTCGGAGGTTTCGGCGTGAGCGCCTGCGCCACCTGCGATGGGTTCTTCTTCCGGAACAAACAGGTGGTCGTGGTCGGGGGCGGCGACACGGCCATGGAAGAGGCGAACTACCTCACCCGCCACGCGAGCAAAGTCTACGTCGTCCATCGCCGCCACGAGTTCCGCGCCAGCAAGATCATGCAGGACCGCGTTCTCTCCAACCCGAAGATCGAGGTGGTCTGGAACGCGGGATTAGACGAAATATTGGGCGTGACCGAACCTGGCAAGAAGGTCACGGGCGTCCGTCTTATGGACACCACGAACGGTGAGAAGCGGGAGATGCCCGTCGACGGCGTCTTTATCGCCATTGGCCACAAGCCGAACACCGATTTGTTCAAAGGAATCCTCCACATGGACGAATACGGCTACCTCAAGACGGTGCCCGGCACCACCCGCACCAACATCCCCGGCGTCTTCGCGGCGGGCGACGTTCAGGACAGCGTTTACCGCCAGGCCATCACGGCGGCCGGGTCCGGCTGCATGGCCGCCCTCGACGCCGAGCGCTTCCTGGACGGCGGTGACCACGGATGGTCCTAAGCACCATCCTGGCCGCGGCGGTCGCGCTCCAGGTGCCGATCCCTCGGGAGACGCTGGTCACCCACATGTACGACCCCGACAAGGGGCCGTCGCGGCTGATGACCACCATGGACATCGAGCCACTTCTCAAGCCGGAGATCTCGCCAAAGCACAACTGGCAATTCGACTGGTTAGTGGCGGGCTACGTCCAGAGCCCGATGAACCCGACCAAGGATCAGAAGGACCTGCGCTTCCTCGTGTACAGCCAAGACCGGCAGGAGAAAGACGACCCCGCGGCCCTCACGGCGCAGATGCTCCTTCGGTTGTGGGATTACAACTTCCGCCAGCTCAAACTGGACCACTCCCCGCTTTACCGGGGCGGAGTCGTGGACGTGTACCTCTGCTGGGGCGGGATCGCCGGGGGCGAGCAGCGCTTCGATGTGGACAACCGCGTCCGCCCGCCACGCAAGGTCAACACGATCTACCTGTACGACATCAAGAGCTTTACCGATCCCATGGAGATGGCCCGCGAGGTCGCCCACGAGTACGGCCACGCCATCCTTCCTCCCGTTGGTGGCTTCAAGTCGCCGGAAGCCTGGGCCAACGGCTACTTGGGCGAAAAGCTTTACCTGCGCTGGATTCGCGACGAGATGAAGAAGGGCCGCTATGGCTATCTCGACTCAATGAACGCGCGTCTTGAGCAGATCGACAAATGGGTCCAGACGAACGTCGATCCGCTGGTGGTGAAGGCGGCGACGGAGGGTCCGAAAGCCGATGTGCTGGTAGGGACGGGCCAAAAGGCGATGGACGCCTATCTCGGCCTCGCCCTCTACACGGCTCAGGTGATGCCGATCTCCGTGTTCCGACGTTCCCTGGTCCTCAACGGCACCATGACCGCTAAGGATTACCCGGCGGCCATCGCGACCGCCGCCGAAGAACCGGAAAAGTTCGCCCTCCAGATCCCGGAGATCCTGAAAAGCAAGGCGATATGGATTCCGCTGGGCAAGGGGAAGGTCGCTGGTGCCACCGTGATCGCAAGGAAAGGCGCATGGGCGCACATTCAGCCGGGAGAGGGCTCCGTCACCGTCACCGTCACTCCAGTGTTGTCGACGAAGTGACGTAGAAGCTTCCTCGGATCGAGCATTGAGGGTTGAGCCCCTAAGGCCGGGGGTGGCAGTGCCATGTCATCCTGAGCAACTTGCGACGAAGGATCTCTCCCAGCAAGATGGTGAGAATGGGGCCTTCCCACCACCGCCCGCGTGTAGGGCGGGCGCGGCTTCCTGGCTGCTTGAACCTCAGCCCTCAATGCCTGAATCCTCACCCTTACATCGCCAGGAGCTTCTTGACCACGCCCTCAAGCTCGACGTCCGTCTTCCCCTTCGCAAACCCGATCTGCACCTTCTGCAGAACGCCCTTCTTGTCCACAACAAGGAACGTGGGGATTGGGCCGACGCCGACCTTTTGCGCCCAAGCGTCGTTCGCCGGAGTGAACGCGTACGAGTAGCCGTTCTTCTTGACGTAGCCTTTCACGGCGGCTGGAGTGTCGGTGATGTTCACGCCCAGCACGACGAGGCCCTGCTTGCCGTACTTCTTCTGCAGCGCGTCCATAGCGGGGGAGGCCGCTTTGCAGGGGCCGCACCACGTGGCCCAGAAGTCCATCAGGACGACCTTGCCCCGGAGGCTCTTGTTCGTGTAGACCTTGCCGTTCGTGTCCTTCATGGAGAACGTGGGCATCGGCTTCCCCGTCTGCTTCTGAATCGCCGCCTGTTGGCCGAGGGCGCAGGCTGCCACCAGTAGGCTGGCCGTTATTCCGATCGTGCGTAAGGTGTTCATAGGTTTGATCGACCCGGCCCCGCCGCGTCATAGGTTTAAACGAGTGGGAAGCCCGTAAGATTCCTTCGGTAAGGGTCATAATGCCCCCGTGAAGCGGTGGTGGTTGGCGCTGGTGGCGGTGGTCCTCGCCTGCGTCCCGATCCTGCTGAACCGGGCGAGCGACCCGAGCATGCTGCGCGACACCGATACGAAGGTGCTCCTGCACGCGATCCGCGTCCGCCAGGATCCGCTCAGTTGGTTCACGGGCGACTGGCCCCTCGAGAACCACTTCTACCGGCCCGTCTCAACCCTTTTCTTCGAGTTGGACAATCGGCTCTACGGCGACAACGCGGCCGGCTATGGGCTGACGAACGCGCTTCTCTGCGTTGCTTGCGTTCTGCTGCTGTTCTGGCTCGTCCGAGAGTTGACCGACAGCCCCTTGATCAGTGGCTCCTGTGCCGTTCTCTTCGCGTTGTGGCACTTCGGAGGCGCTTGGTTCCTCTATCAAGGCCTGTGGTACTTGACCGTCCTCGCGTTGCTCGGAGGGCTTTTCCGCCACGGGTTCCGCATTCAGGCCTATGCCGCAGCCCCGCTCTTGCTCCTCTTCCTGCAGAGCGAGGTCCTGGGAGTGATGCCTCTGTACGAGCGTATGGTCGCCTGGCTACCGGGGCGAACCGCCTCCGTGATGACTCTGTTCGCCCTTCCCTGCCTCGCCGCCTACGCCCGGTACGAGCGGCTAGGCGCGCAACGGCGAGAGCGCCCGCCACTCACTCCGCTGGACCCGCCAGCCACCCGGAACACCGTTGTGGCCGGAGCGTCGCGTCGCCGAAATCAAATCGGTTGGGGTTTGCTCAGCGTGGTGATGCTCGCCTTAGCGCTCGGCAGCTATGAGCAGGCCGTCATGCTCCCAGCCGCTCTCCTGGGGGTGGCCCTGACGATGAGGTTCCAACGCTTCGAGGTCCGGTTCGGGTGGCAGGCGGTGTTCTGGTCCGTGCTCTTCGGCTACCTGGCCCTCCGGCACGCCCTGGTGCCCAGCGCTCCCTCTGGCTATCAGCTGCAGCAGTTCCGCGACGGCACTGGGGTGTACCTTTCCATCCTGGACTACGTGTTTCCGGCCCTGACCGGCGTTCCTGGCCTCCTCGCATCGCTGGAAGCGGGCCCCCTGATTCTGCTGACCAGTGGACCGTACGGCCACATCTTAAGCTTCGCCAACAACGTCACCGCCTTTGTCCAGGCACGCCGGACGTTCATCCTTCCTCTAGCCGGATGGGCGCTCTCGAGCCTGACGTACCTGCCGATGGCCTGGCTAAACCAGTTCGACCACTACCACTACTTGCCAATGGCCCTGCGGACGATCCTTGTTGTGGGCTTGGCCGGCATTGCCGGCCGCCTCCTCGTTAGCGCGTGGTCCCCCCCAGAGCGACAAGCGCCGCCACGGCCCTCTCCCGCACCTGGTTCGCTTCCTCGTCCGTAAAGGTCGCCCCTAGCTTTCGTAGTTGGAGCGCGATTCCTAGGGAGTGCTTGCCCGCTGGGATGTTGCCCCCCTCGAACACGTCGAACAGCCAGTGACGCTCCAGCACGTCGCCGCTGGCCCCCACCACGGCGGCTTCGATCTCCTGCCAGGGCACCGACTTGTCGATCTCCAGCGAGATGTCGCGGCGTACCGCCGGGTTGCGGCTGATCGGGCGCAACTCGACCGAATCGTTGGTCTCCTGGAGAAACCGCTCGACGTCGATCTCGGACAAAAACGTCTTCGGGTCCAGCCCAAGCTCGGCGGCTATGTTCGGGTGGATCTGCCCCAGAGTCCCTACTTCGGAGGGACCAACACGAACCGTTGCTTGCCGAGTCGGATGCAACCTCGCATCGACACTCTCCGGCACCGCCAAGGTCACCGAGACTCCCAGTGCGGCTCCGGCATCGGCCAGAGTGCCCTTCAGGCTGAAGAAGTCTGCCTCGTCGACCGCGACTCCCTTCCGGTCCTGCGGAAGCAACGCCCCGGTCGACACCACCGCCAGCCGCTTTCTCTCCACGGGATTTTCGGCCGGACCCCCGAAGACCTGCCCCATCTCGAACAGGTGCAGGTTACGGCTACCGTTCCGCCGTAAGGCGTCGGCTAGACCAGGGAGCAGCGACGTCCGTAGGACGCTCATTTCCGGCGAGGCAGGATGACGCGGTCCGATTGCTTGCACGTTCGGATCGTCGAGAGGACTGGTATCGCGGAGTGAATGACTAACGATCTGGACGAAGCCGAGGCGGGTCATCGCCTCGCGCAGCCGGTCAACTTGCAAGTAGAACCCTTGCGGGCCGCCCATCGTGGTCGTTCCCTGGGGCAATTGCTCGGGGATCTTCTCATAGCCGTGCACGCGGCCCAACTCCTCGACCAAGTCCTCTTCGCGTACGATGTCGGGGCGCCAGGTCGGGGGGATCACAAAGAAGGGGTCGCCGTGCCCGGCTACCTCCATGCCCAGTCGCTCCAGGTGCTGCTGCGCTTCCTCGTCGCGGATATCGACGCCGAGCAGCTTCCGCGCCCGATCCACCCGCACCGCCACCGGCTGCCGTTCTTGTCGACCGGGGTACACATCAACCACTTCGGACACTACGCACTGCGGAATCGCCTCTCGAAGCAGTTCGACAAATCGGTGGAGCGCCGCCACGACTCCTTCTGGATCGACGCTTCGCTCAAACCGGTAGGAAGCCTCGGTGTTCAGGCCCATCTGCTTCCGCGTCCGGCGGACCGAAGTGTTCAAGAAGTGGGCCGACTCGAGGAGGACCCGCGTCGTGTTCTCGTCGACCTCGGTTTCCAGGCCGCCCATAACGCCCGCCGCTGCCACCGGTCGCTCGGCGTCGCAGATCATCATCTGGTCTTCCCGGAGCTCATGCTCGACCCCGTTCAGGGTCGTCAGCCGCTCCCCGGCCCGCGCCTTACGCACCACGATCCGCCCGTCGACCAGCTTCTCATAGTCGAACGCGTGGAGCGGCTGCCCTACTTCCAACATCACGTAGTTCGTCAGATCGACGAGCAAACTGATCGACCGCATCCCTGCCTGCTGAAGCCGCTGCCGGACGAGTGCCGGAGCTTCGCCGTTGGCCGCGTTCTCAATCGTGACGCAGGCGTAGCGGTTGCAGTCTGGAGTCTCGATGGTGACGGAGGCGGCGTTGGAGCGTCGGGGCGTTGGAGCATTGGGGTGCGGGTCTTCATCTGCGAAACGACTTGCCGCCCGACGGTACAAGTCGGTCGGCTCGGCATCCCGGTCCTTGGCGAGAACCTCGCGCGACAGGCCGAAAACGGAAAGGCCGTCGCCCCGGTTGCTCATTACCTTGATGTCAAGCACCGGCTCCCCATCGACCTCCTCGATCCCCTCCAACTCAAACCCTGCCATCGTCAGCAGGTCGCCCACCTGCTCAGCGTTGAGGGCCGTCTGGACGAAGTCGAGGAGCATCGAGTAGGGGAACTTCATGGTTGCGAGCAGGGAGTTTACTGTGTTAGGGTCTTTTGGTCGTTGGGTCAAGAGGTCGTTAGGCAAGTGACAATCCGTCCCCAGGGACCTCACGACCCAACGGCCTAAAGACCTCCCGGGAACCCCTGCCCATAACGGAGACTCAAATACGGATCAAAGGGAGGCACCTGCAGGGGGTGGACAACATGGACGCACGACAACAGAAGACGCTGGCGGAGCTTGAGCCTTGGTTTCACAACATCCACTTGCCCGATGGGACCCAGACCGCTCCGAACCACGCCTTGGGCGACTTCCCCAGCTTCAAATGGCAGGAGATCGCCCCGTCGATTCCTGTGGACCTGAAGGGCTGGAACGTCCTGGACATCGGCTGTAACGCGGGTTACTACTCCCTTGAGCTCGCCAAGCGCGGAGCCACAGTCACGGGCATCGACGTCGACGACCGATACCTTGCCCAGGCTCGCTGGGTCGCGCAACAGTTCGGACTCCAAGACCAGATCACCTACCGGCAGATGCAAGTCTACGACCTAGCCCACACCGACGAGACCTACGACCTGGTGCTCTTCATGGGCGTCTTCTACCACCTGCGCTACCCGATGCTCGGCCTCGACATCGTCGCGCAGAAAGTCCGCCGCCTCCTGGTCTTCCAAAGCCTAACCATGCCCGGCTCGCTCGAAGAGCACCCCAACCCGTGGGACATGGAAATGCACAGCCGGGAGGCGATGCAGGAGGACACCTGGCCCAAGCTCGCCTTCATTGAGCACCGCTTCTACAACGATCCCACGAACTGGTTCGCCCCGAACGAAGCCGCCATGAAGGCAATGCTGCGGTCCGCCGGCATGAAGGTCATCGGCAATCCTTGCGCCGAGACCTACCTTGCGGAGCCGGATCCGGAGAATCCGTCGAGTTCAGCGACGTGGAACCGGGGCGAGTACCTCTCGGCGACGGGTCAGACTTTGCTGTCCGCGAAACCCTAGCCTCGTTCGGGTGCCCCTGACTATCGGGAAGCCGAAAGTCTTCCACAAAATTCGTTCGCGCACATCTTCGGAAACTGCCTAGGTCCGAGAGTACGGCCTCTACCGGTAACTCAAGTCTGCTTCACAGTAAAAAGGCGACTTCCTATATGATGTACGGTCATGAGGCTAGGTTTTGTTTGTGCTTTGTAGGCGGTTTGTCTCGCGTTGATTGGCTGCGGAGGCGGCGGTGGTGGCGGGGGCACGCCTGGAGGGCCTGCTTTTGTCGAAAACGCCACCTTCCAAGTTTCTTGGCCCGACCGGTCCCGGGCACCGATCGAACACAGCTTGTCCTCGGCTCAGTCCGCACGGGTCACCCTCAAAGACGCGGACCGCACCGGTCAGGACATCGTGATCCGCCTCAACCGCGATGCCACCAAGTCGGAGCCTTACACGGGCACGTACAATGTTGGCCAGCCGATCCGCAAGTCCACTACGACCCTCAGCGCCACGTTTTACTCCCTTCCTAATCAGGATGGGGTCGTCGTCGGCACCGCCACGGCGGCCGTTCAGGTCAGTACTGACAAGGTTGAGGTTGCCTCCATCACCGTCGTTGGCACGGTCAAGACCGTCTCCGTTATCCCTCCCGCTGAGCTTCGAGCAGGTACGGCGGCTGTCCAGCTGAACTTTTCGGCCCTTAACGAATCAGGGGCCGCCGTGGCGGTCACGCCGGGTTCCGCGAAGTGGGCGGTAATTAGTGGCGGCACAAGCCTGTCGGTCACCGAAGACGGCGTTGCAACCCCGCTTGCGGCGGGTACGGCCACCGTATCGGCTACCGTCGACGGCATTAGCAGCACTCCTCTCGCCATCACGGTTAAGGCCGCTCTCATCGGGTCTCCCGCCTTTCAGATCACCTGGCCCGCAAGGACCCGCGAATCCCTCAACCACGGACTTACTTCCGCTCAGTCCGCCCTGGTAACCCTGAAAGACGCGAGCCCCCAGGGTGCCGACATTCAGGTCAGGATCGACCGCGAGTCCGGCAGGACCGAGCAGTACACCGAAACCTATCCCGTGGGACAGCCGGTTAGCTCCGGTGTCCGGTCGCTGACGGCGACTTTCTACGCACTTCCCGATCAGCAAGGAGCGGTCGTTGGAACGGCCACGGCTACTGTGAATCCCACTGGCAACCTCCTCGACCTCGGCTCGATCGTGGTCGTGGGGACCATCAGGCAGGTTACGGTCGTGCCGCCGGCTACGCTAGCCGTCGGAGGGGCCCCGGTACAACTCCAGTTCTCGGCGAAAAACGAATCGGGTGATGCGGTCGCCGTAACGCCTGGTTCGGCACGATGGACGGTGGTTAACGGAGCCGCCAACCTTACCGTCACGCCCGACGGAGTGGCCACGGCAGTTGCACCGGGTACGGCAACGGTCACCGTCACCGTTGATGGGGTTACCAGCGCGGCGCAGGCTATCACGGTCATTCGGCAGACCCAGCGGTTCATCGTTGACGTGCCGGTTGGCGCAATCGATTACGATGAGGTTTCCGGCAAGATCTGGGCCACCGTACTCAGCACCGGAGGAACCTACGCCAACAGCGTCGTCTCGATTAACCCGGCGACGGGAGCGCTCGGCACCCCAATCAGTATCGGTGCCCAGCCGCACCGCATCACCGTTAGCGAGAACGGCCAGTATGCGTTCGTCACGGTCGACGCCGACGCCACGGTTCGGCGAGTCGATCTGATCAACCGAACGGTGGGGCCGACCATCAACATCAATGGCGGGAGCCCGATGGTCGACATCGTCGCCGTGCCCGGCTCGCCCAACAGCTTCGCCATCGCCAACGACCCCCAGTTCGGCGTAAACGTCAGCGTTTGGGACAACGGCGTGCGACGGTCCGGCACCGGAGCTGGGGGCAATAGCCTAGTGTTCGGCGGATCGGACGCGGTCCTCTACGGGCAGGGAGGAAACTCACTGTTCAAGAACACCCTGACCGCGACCAGCATCAACTGGGTCGCTCAGACGGACGGCCTCGCCGTCGGGAGCATCGACTATGCCAACGGCCTGATCTACACGGCGACCGGACAAGTCATCGATCCCGAAGCGAAGACGGTGGTCCATCAATTCGCTCAGACGAACTTCTTGGTCGACAAGGGCGTGGCGGTGAGCCAGGAAGACAACCGCGCTTACTTTGTGACGTGGAGCCACAACGTCAACAAGCGAATCCTCGCTTTTGACCTGACAACGCGGCAGGAGCTTCCGTTCGTGGACGCCGGTGCACTGCCCGGCGGAGCGTTGAACCTCATCGCCGCCGGACCCCGCACGGTTGCGTTCCATCTCTTCGGAGAAGGGGTGAAGCGACAGGTTGTCATCGTTCGTGGTTTGCCTTGAGGCATCGCTAGAGCGCAACTCGCCCCTTTGTCCCACTAGGACGAAGGGGCGAGTTGCACTTTTGGGGAAGGGTGACCTTGGTGTCCTTCCCAAAGGATAGGTAAACCGAGCGACTCATCGGGCCGTACGCGCTAGGACGCTGATGACTTAGTCGAATCGCCGCTAAGTCGGGCACCGAATCGGCTTGGCGGAAGACGGCCGCCGATGCAACCACAAGGGTTCAATAAAGGCTAGCCGGTGCCCGCCGCTCGGCGGTAGACCGACTCGAAGCGGTTGGCCATTTCCTGCAGCGTAAACTTCTGCTCCACGAGCAGGCGCCCTCGATAGCCCATCTCTTCCCGCTCCTGGCCATGCTCCAAGAGGTAGCTCACCGCCTCCGCAATCGCCTCCGGCCGGAAATCGACCAGAAGACCTGTCTGCTGGTGTCGAACGACCTCCGGAAGCGCCCCCACCCTCGTGGCCACCACCGCCTTCTGCCGCGCCATGGCCTCGATGGCCGCGACCCCGAATGTCTCCATGACGGACGGTAGTGTGCTCAGCGTCATCGCGTCCAACAGGCGCGGGATGTCGTGCCGGACCCCGGTGACGGTGAACCGGTCGGCAAAACCGGTCTCCTGAATCGCGGCCTCGACTTCCGGCCGGAAGTCCTCCTCAACCCTTCCCACGAAAAGAACGTGGGCGTCCGGATGCTGCTTTCGCACGTCTTTCATCGCACTGATCAGCTCGAGCTGCCCCTTGTCGCGGCAGACTTTTCCGACCAGCCCCACCAGCTTCCGGTCGTGGGGAATCCGTAGCTCGTCGAGAACGTCCTCCCGGCGCGCCGGGGCGATGTCCACGAAGTCGGTGCCGTTGTAGACCGTGTCGATAAACCGCTCGGGAACGCCACGCCCGTGCAGCATGCCTGCGACGAAGTTGGATACCGCCACTAGCCGGTTCTGCCGTCGGGCCAGGCGCTTGTAGATCTGGTCGTTGTTCGCGATGTGGACGCTGGTGACGATCGGCACCTTCGTGACCATTCCGAGGGCGTGCCCGATGTACGCGGCCCGAGTGAGGTGGGTGTGGACGACGTCGATCTTGTTCCGGCGGACCTCCCGGATCAGGTAGCCCATCGTGCGGTACCAGCCGGTCCCCTTCATGAAGCTGTTGTGGACGGGAATGTGGGCTTCGTCAAGGATTGTCGGTAGCCATCCTGGTCCCGGAGTGACCACCTGGACGTGGTGCCCCCGTCCGTGCAAAAGCTGGGACAGGGAGAATACATGCCGCTCGGCGCCAGAGGTGGCGCTACTCGAGCACATCTGCAGAACGTTCAATCGTCGCGGCTCGGCCAAATCGGTTCCTCTACGCTATCCCCGGGTCAAGGATACCGCGACGGGCCATACTAGACCCATGTCCTCCCCCGCCGAGCCCGCCCCGGAACGGCGGACGGTGGCCCAAAGGATGCAAGCCTCGAAGCTTGCGCGCGTCCTGAGCTACCGGGACTTCCGCCTGCTCTGGATCGGATCTTTCCTTAGCTTCACCGGCGGCTGGGTTCAGAACGTGGCCCAAGGGTACTTCGTGTACAAGCTGACGGGCGACGAGGCGAAGCTCGCTCTGGTCACCTTTGCCTGGAGCTTCCCCGTGCTGCTTTTCGGGTTCATTGCGGGCTCCTTGGCCGATGCCTACAACAAGCGCACGGTGCTGGTGGTCACCCAGGCACTCTTTGCCGCCGGTGCCCTGTACGTCGCGGCGGCGGTGTACTGGAACTTCATCAGCTATTGGCAGGTGCTCGTGGTCTCGCTGTTCCTGGGTCTGGTGGCGTGTATCGAGATGCCGACGCGGCAGTCCATCGTAAGCAGGGTCGTGCCCGCGGAGGATCTCGCGGCGGCGGTGCCGGTGAACGCGATGACGTTCAATGTAGCCCGCATCTTCGGCCCTGCTTTGGGGGGGTTGCTGTTGGCCAAAGTAGGAATTGCCGCGTGCTACCTGCTCAACGGCCTAAGCTTCATCGCCCTAGTCTGGGCCGCCCTTGCCATCCGGAGCGACCTCGGCCGCCCCGAGGGCGATCCGCAGCCCATCAAGGACCTGATCACGGAGGGTGCCCTCTACACCCTCCGCGAACCTCGCCTGCGCACCCTGTTGATTCTGGAGACCATCACCGCGGTGTTCGGGATCTACTACATCGCCTTGATCCCTGCTTACGTGGAGCAAGTGCTCGGGATGGTGCAGCCCACGGCAGCGAAGCAGACCATCGGCAATGCGTTCACCGCGACCGGTGTGGGTGCCTTGGTCGGGCTTCTGCTAATTACCCAGCTCAGTGACAGCCCCCACAAGGGCCGCATCATCCAAGGATCGATGCTGGCGATCGGCATCGGTCTTATGTTGCTCAGCGTGGTGCACGTGCCGATGGTTGCTTACGTTCTCCTCGCCATCGTCGGTGGATCGACGATCATGCAGTTCAACACCACGAACGCGCTGTTCCAGACCCTAGCCCCCGAGCGGCTTCGCGGCCGAGTCCTCTCCATGCACATCTGGGCCCTCAACGGCTTCTCCCCGTTCGGCGTCCTGTTCTTCGGCTGGCTGGCGAGCACCACCCGAACCAATCTCACTGCCCCGATTCCCTACCTGAGCACGGGAATGAGCCTCGCCCTGCAAGTCGGCAGCCTTACCATGCTCCTCGGAAC
>Ga0216301_1000151_pt1 | contig 19655 bp, 18 predicted proteins | sample 4hB_Boncat_minus_FD_156203 | JGI IMG/M metagenome (GOLD analysis project Ga0216301, IMG submission 156203) | Terrestrial sediment cell enrichment communities for BONCAT metagenomics from Utah, United States - 4hB_Boncat_minus | ecosystem: Environmental > Terrestrial > Deep subsurface > Rock...
GCCGCCCTTGGTCGACCGATACCCTGGCGGCCCACCCTCCCAGATGCCCAGCAAGCCGTCCAGCTTCGGTTAGCACTCTGTTGTTGAGCGAAGCAGATACCCCTTTAACCAAGTTTAGGAATAGGAAGCTCGGTAGCGGTGAGACGCGCCTCACCCTCCTCCAGAACACGCCCGCAAAGCCCCCTAAACGCCCCGTAGACGGGCTTCTACTTCTTTGGCGGCCCTGCGCCGGAAGGGGCACTTTTCCTCGAAGTCTAGTGACTCCCGCCTTTCGCCGCGGTCCCGACAAAAGCCTCCATCGCCATGTCGACGATATCGGCCCGTGGCAGGTCGGAAATGCGGTCGACGGGCACCCACTCCGCGAGGTCGGTGGAGCCGTCAAGCTCTGAGCGTAAGGTGCCACCCGTCACCACGGCGGGAAAGATGAAGCGCACCGAGTGGTTCCAGTCGCGCTCCTTCTCCCAAAAGCGGGAGCCCACCACCGCCCGCTCGCCAAGCTCGACCGTCAGCCCGGTCTCCTCCATCACCTCCCGGTGAAGAGTCTCCTGCGGCGATTCCCCGTACTCGCCGCCTCCCCCCGGAAGCGTCCAGAGCCCTGGGTCCAATGAGTTCGGGCCGAGTCGGCAAAGCAGGATCCGCTCCCCATCCACAATGGCCGCGTAGGCCCTGAGGGTCGTCAGTTGGGGGCGTTCCATAATTGCGACATTCTATCGCCCGGGAAAGCCCGACGTGGGTGGACCCGCCATCCGTTGGAGGGTTGGCGGGAATGTGTGGGAATCGAACCCACCCGACGCCGCTAGGACGTCACACCGGTTTTGAAGACCGAGGGGCACACCAGCACCCATTCACTCCCGGAGACAGGATACCGGGGAACGGGTGTTCGGTGTTCGGTCATTGGGTGTTCGGGAAAGGGTTGAGCACTAAGTGGTGAGGGTTAAGGTTCGCCTGAGGTCCGAACACCGAACACCGAACACCGAACACCGAACACCGAACACCGAACACCGAACACCGAACACCCTGTTCCCCCTCTCGCTCCGCGCCCTACGCCTCGTACCCTCGCACCCAGCCCTGCATTGCAATTCCCTGGAACGATGCGCGGACGAGGGTGAGGCCGTACTGGTAGTCCTCGAAGCCCTCGCTTAGCTTTCGCAGCACCGCCGCCTCGTGTCCGTACGGGTCGTGGTCGAAGGTGCTGGCCACGTGGTAGCTCATCCGTCCCTGACCGATCGGATCGAGCAAGGCGTCCATTGACAGGGGAGCCTTGATCTTTTTCAGGTACTCGGGGAAGACGCCGGACCAGAAGAGCAGGAAGTCGCCGATGTGCCGGTGCACTTCGCGCTCGCGGTCGAAGGAATCGGCGCGGAGCCGGATGTCGCCTTCCGCCACCATCTCCGCCACCTCGTACACCGGATGCCCGGCGGCGTCGCGAATTCCGTAGATCGAGTCCCAGTGCAGGAACCGCACCAGCATCTCGCCTAGGTACAGCTCCACGTCCTCCGACTCGTCAAGCCCGAGCTTGCCGCTCAACGAATCGTGCAGGACGTCCATAAAGAACATCCTCAGCGGGTGGTCACTGCTTACGTCGCCTTTCATCGTTCCTCTGCCTCCGTCTCAGATTCCCCAGTTATCCGAATCCAGCCGCCCAACGGGCCGCTTTCTCCTTTTCATCAAAATCCGTTAACAAACGGGACGCCCAGGGTTGACTTTTGGTTCACCCATTAAAAACACGACATCTCGCCCGAAAATCTCAAAGAACTTTTGTGACGATCCAGACGCCAAAGCGCGTCATTAGCGATATGAACTGCCCGAAGTGCGGCAAGCCAGTGGTCCCCGGTGCCGCGTTTTGCATGCACTGCGGCCAGCCGATGCCCGCCCGGGCGGCCGCACCAGCGCAGCCGACCCCGCCGGCGGCCAATCCGGCCCCCAATCTGACGGACGCCTTCGCGGACCAGAAGCGGAAGCAGACGATGATCCTCGCCATCTCGGGAGCCGTCGTCGCAATCCTCGCGGTCTTGGTCGGCCTGGGCGCGTCCGGCGTCCTCGCCTTCGGAGCGAAGAAGCCCGAAAGCAAAATCCTCGCGGCGAAAGGGCAAGCCCCCGATCCGGGCCTCCTGAAGGCCACGGGCAATGCTCCCAAGCCATCGTTGGAGAAAACTGCCGAGGCTCCCAAGGAGATGCCGGCCGACGTTGAGGCGTGGCTCAAGCACCTGGAGAAGTGCGAAGAGATGAAGATCGCGATCGGTGGCGATCAGGCGGCCGAAGTGTCCACTTGGATCCAGAAGAACAGCGTCCTCGGCGCGGGAATGGGACTGATGAACCCCTACGAGCAATCGCAGGAAGGGGAAGGGGACCAGGATCCGGGGCAGTACACCAAAGGCAAGATCCTCGACCTACGGCCCCGCTGGGAAGAGCTAATCACCTTCTTCCGCTCCTACCCGCCGCCGCAGGAGTGCCAGCCCATTGCCAGCGACTTCGACCGGGCGATCAACGAAATTCCCGCGATGATGGGCGACCTTGGCGGCATCCTCAACAGCGCCGGCACCGACCCCACCGCCGCCATGCAGCAGGTCAAGAAGATGCAGAACGGCAGCTACTCGGACATCGACCGCTACTTCGCCCGATGCGACGAGAAGGTGAGCCAGATCTGTGCCAAGTACAACAAGCGCAAGTGGTTCAACATCAAGCAGGACGTCGGCGGGGGCGGCATGCTGGGCAAGCTCGGCGGCCTCTAGGGGACGATTGGGATGATAGGGATGATAGGGATGATTTGAATGATCGGGATGATCCGGATCAATGAGATCATTCCTATCATCCAGATCAATCCGATCAGTAAAATCAAGGTGTGCCCACGAGTCCCTTCGATGCCTATGTGGCCGCGGAACTCGACCGGCTTTGCGCCCTTTTCCCGCTCGGCTACCGCCCGACCATCCTGTGGAAGCCGTACCGCGTCACGGCGGGCGTCGCCTACTACCGACATGGGGCCATTGGCCTTAGCACCCGGGTCCTGACGGACGAGGCGGCGGTTCGGGACACGCTGCTGCACGAGTACGCCCACCTGCTCGCCTTCTACCGCGCGGGCCAACGTGGGGCGGGGCACGGGGCTCCGTGGAAGCAGGCGATGCGCGACCTCGGCCAAGAGCCGAAGGTTCGCCACAACTACGCCGTCGAGCGGAACACGCCCCGGCAGCAGGTCACTTACCAGTGCGTCCGGTGCGGCCAGCCCATCGTGCGCAACCGGCGGTTGCCGAAGAAGCGGCGCTACCTCCACGCGACCTGCGGCGGCGACCTTCGACTGATCCGCGTGGAAAGGGTAACTGCCGTGCGATGCGATCCGTAGAGTAGACATCACAGTGCCGGCATTCGTCAGACATTGTGAGGATCGACCAGCACCCATGTGGATCGCGACCGCCGAGCAGAGCAAGACGATCGACCGCCGCGCGAGCGAAGAGTTCGGCCTGCCCGCCAAGGTCCTCATGGAACGGGCCGGGCTGGCCGTGTTCGACGTGGTCAAAGAGATGCTCCCCAACGGGGGGCGCGTAACCATCTACTGCGGTAAGGGCAACAACGGCGGAGACGGATTCGTGGTCGCCCGCGTCGCCCGGGACCACGGTTACCAGGTCGACTGCCTCGTGGCCGCCGAAGAGGGCGACTTGACGCCCGACGCCGCCGAGCAACTCCGCATCGCGGTCGCCCAAGGCGTCAGCCCGATCTTCTACTCCGACCCCCGCTGGGCCCGCAAGGCCGAGTGCCTCGGTTGCCGCGACCTCATCGTCGACGCCCTCTTGGGCACCGGAGCCCGCTGCGAGGTCCGGGGGCCGATCAAGGACGCGATCCAGGCGATCAACAAGAGCGGCGTCCCCGCCATCGCCGTCGACGTCCCCAGCGGCATCCACTGCGACACCGGCGAGGAACTGGGGGAGAGCGTGTGGGCCCTACGCACGGTCACCTTCGGGCTGCCCAAGCCGTACCTGTTCGAGGGGATCGGCTTGGAGCACTCGGGCTACTGGACCGTCCACCATATCGGCATCCCCAACGTGCTGCTGAACGAGCCGACCACCGCGCGGCTGCTAGAAGGGGAATGGGTCTCGAACCTGCTCCCCGAGCGCCTGCGGGCCAGCCACAAAGGGGACAACGGCTCGATCCTCATCGTCGCCGGCAGCAACCGCATGCGCGGCGCGGCGACCTTGGCCGCCAAGGCCGCCCTCCGGAGTGGAGCGGGGCTCGTCACGGTGGCGGGCATCGCTTCGGTTTGCGAGGCGGTCGCGGCGAACGTGCCGGAGGCGATGCTGCTCCCGTTGCCGGAGAACGACGGCGTGATCAGCGCGGACGCCGCCCGCGTGCTGCTGCAGCATAAGACGAAGTACCATGCCACCCTCTTCGGCCCGGGCATGACCCACGACCAGCCGGTGCTGGAGTTCCTGGAGAAGGTCTGGCAAGAGTGGACGCAGCCTTGCGTGGTGGACGCCGACGCCCTCAATGCGGTGAGCAAGGGGGTGCGCCTTCCCCGGGCGGAGTGCGTGCTGACTCCCCACCCCGGCGAGATGAGCCGCCTGTTGCAACTCAGCATCGCGGAGATCCAGTCCGACCGCTTCCGTACCGTTTCCCATGCGGTCCAGAAGTTCAAGCAGTGCGTGCTGCTGAAGGGCCCCTACACGATCGTCGGCGAGCCGGGTCAGCCCATGCTGGTCAACTGCACCGGCAACCCCGGCTTGGCCTCCGGCGGCATGGGGGACGTGCTGGGCGGGGTCATCACCACGCTGCTCGCCCAGGACCTCCCGGGCTACTACGCGGCGGGCTGCGGCATGTTCTGGCACGGCACGGCGGCCGACCTCTGCGCGGGCGAAATCGGGTGCATCGGGTACAAGGCGTCGGAGGTTGCCGACGCGCTTCCGAAGGCCCGGGCAAGGATCGTTTCCGCCTGTAACGTGGACTAGCCACCGATTTCGCTCCTGCCTCACCCAAGCACGAACGAAAAAGAGGTGATAAGGTGCCTCTATAGACAAGATGAGGTTTGATGCTTTACCTCCGCTCCGCCCTGGAATCGCCGCCCTGGCCGCGCGCGGCTGGGCGCTCCTGTTCGTGGCCTCCCTGTGCGGGGTGGCCCAGGCGCAGGAAGCGATCCTGACCTTCCCCGATGAAGGGGATCGGCTGATCTGGGTCGCCTCCGCACCGCCGACGGCGGAACCGGCGGACGGAGTCAAAACGGCGCAATCGACGGCCGGAGTTTCCTTAAATGGGAAGTCGGATGCCGACTCCGTTTACGTCTGGGACCAACGCACCGGCAACCTGGCCGCGAAGAAGGTGAAGGACGTGAAGACCGCTGGCTGGACCCTCAAGCCGGAAGCATTCACCCACATCGCCCGCGTCGACGTCAACGTCACCAGCGGCACCGCGCCGGTCGCCGCGGCGACCGTCGACCTCAACGACGGCGCGCGGACCCAGACCCAACTGCTGGACCCCGCGAGCAAGGGCGCGGCCACCTTCTACATGGTCAAGCCGGGGGCGCTGAAGCTGACGGTGAAGTACCGGAGCGGCACCGCCATGGCCAAGCCCGTCACCCAGGTGTTCGAGACGCCCCTGAAGCGTTCGGAAGCCGTGCCCGCCCTGACGGTGTCGGTGCCGGGACCGGTCGAAACGGTCGGCGCCACGACGGCGGCCCCAGCCATCGCGGCTCCGGCCGAGGGCGAGGCACCCAAGGCTGCCGACCCGAAAGCGGGCGCGGCAAGGGAATCGTCGGGTTCTCCCATTGGGGCTGCGATCACCTACTTGGTCGGTTTGGGCATCGTGGGAGCCATCGCATGGTTCGCCCTGAAGTACGCCAAGGAAAACCCTTCCCAGGTCTCGAGCAAATTGGAACAGCTCGGGGTTCAGATCCCTAAGCCGGAAGACGAGCCGTTGGCGAACCCGGACCCGATTCCTGCGCCAAAGGCGCCTGAGCCGCCGCAGAAAATCATGCTGGACAATGCCGCGCCCGATCCAATCGCGACCATGGCCCCGTCAACCGTGGTGACAGGGCAGCCGAGGCTGGTGGCCGAGTCGGGCGACGCGATCCCGGTTTCCGATTCGGAGCTGGTCGTCGGGAGGGACGCCGGACTAGGCCTGAGCCTGATCGGGGAGAGTACGGTGTCGCGGCGGCACGCGCAGCTCGTCAAGACGGGGAACGATGTGGTTTTAACGGACTTGGGCAGCACGAACGGGACTTACGTGAACGGGGCGAAGCTCTCGGGACAAACCGTCCTGCGTCCGGGCGACCAGGTTCAGTTCGGTTCGGTCCGGTTCCGCTTCGAGGGATAAAGATTTGGGCAGCCTTACCTTTAAGTTTCTGGTCGGCGGCCTCGCGGGCGTCCTGGCGTGGATGATCATCGAGCCCACCAACCCCGGGCTCCGCGACCCCAACGCCTGGTCCTCGTTCGAACTCCGGCTGATCCTTGCGCTAGGGGCCCTGGTAGGGCTTGGCGTCGGAGCCCTCGACGGCTATACCCGGGGCAGCCGCACCCACTTCATTCGGGGTGCACTGCTCGGCGTGTTCTTCGGGGCCGTCGGCGCCACCTTCGGGTACTCCGTAGGCGGCACCATCTCGACCATGATCTTCGGCGGCGTTCGCCAAGGCATGGGACCGCTGACCGTGCTGACCCGGGTCGTTGCCCTGACGCCGCTCGGCATCTGCCTGGGGGCGGCCATCGGCGCCAGCTCGTTGAACGTGAAGCGCACGGTTCAGGGAGCTATCGGCGGCGGTATCGGGGCCGCGCTCGGTGCGGGGGTATTCGACATCCTCGGCAGAATCTTCGCCCTGTTCACCTTGAGCGTGAACGGCATCGCGAACGGAGCCACCGGCGAGGTCGGCAGCATCCCCAGGGCCGTCTTCTGCACCCTGATGGGCGCGGGCATCGGCCTGTTCATCGGGCTCGTGGAGCGGTTCGCCCGCCAAGCGTGGCTGCGGCTCCACCTGGGGCGGAACGAAGGGAAGGAGTGGTCCATCGACTCGGCCCAGACCTTTATCGGGCGGAGCGAGAACGTGAACGTGCCCCTGTTCGGCGACCCGAACGTGTTCCCGCTCCACGCCACGATCCAGCGTCACGGGAGGGACTACGTGTTGGTCGACGGCGGGTCACCGCTGGGGACGTACCTCAATGGGCAGCGGATCCAGTCCGCCGCGCTGTTCCCAGGCGCCCAGATCCAGATCGGCAACTTCCGCTTGGAGTTCCTGATGAAGGAGTCTCGCTCCCAAGCGGCGGCCCGGCCCGTGTACCCGAACAATCCCCAATATCCTGGATACCCGCACGGAGGGGCACCAGGACCACACGGCCCCATGCCTGGCGCTCCCATGCCGGGAGGTCCGATGCCCCAAGGTCCGATGCCTCAGAGCCCGATGGGAGCGGCTCCCGCTCCCGGTTATCCCATGGCGCCGACCCAGGTCATGCATCCCCAACCCATGCCGTCCCAACCAATGGCCCCGACTCAGGCCATGCCGGGGGCCATGTCGATGCCGACGATGGCCTATCCTCAAGCGGCTCCCGCAGCAGGTGGGCTCGCCCTGACCGCCCTCGATGGGCCTCTGGCCGGACAACGTTTCCCCATCGGAGGCCCGGTGGACCTCGGCCGCGAAAGCGCCGCCGTCCCGATGGCTTACGACAGCCAAGCGTCCCGCCGCCACGCCAACGTCGCCCCCGGAATGGGCGCCCTCACCGTAACCGACCTCGGCAGCACGAACGGAACCTACGTCAACGGCCAACGCGTCCAGTCCGCCCAAGCCCGCCCGGGCGACCTCCTCAAAGTCGGCGGCACCACCTTCCGAGTAGACGCTTAACCCTCGAACCTCAACGCTCAACCCCATGGACCAAACTCAGCGATTCGATCCGAACAAGACCCAACTCACCGGTGCTCCCGCCGCTAACGATCCCCAGCGCACCCAGGCCATGGGCGCGTTCGATCCCATGCGGACGCAGGCGATGGGGGCCTTCGACCCGCTGAAGACTTCGCAGATGGCGGCTCCTTTCCAGGGGCTGCGGGCGGAGATCATTCCGGGCCGGGAAGCCACCATGGCTAACGGCCCCGCAAGGGAGCAGTTCCTGGTGGAGTTCACCGCCGGCGGCAGCGTCCCCGGGGGCATCGGCCTCGCTTCCTCCGGGGCGCGGGCTCCGCTGAACCTGTGCCTGGTCATCGACCGTTCCGGCTCGATGGAGGGCTCGCCCCTCGAGTACGTGAAGCAGGCGTGCGGTTTTGTGGTCGACATGCTGGGGCCGAACGACATCTTGAGCATCGTCACCTTCGAAGAGACGGTGGACGTGCTGATGCCCCCGCAACGGGTGACGAGCAAGCAGCCGATCAAGGACGGCATCCAGCGCCTGATGCCGGGCAATACGACCAACCTCTACGACGGCCTCGCCCTCGGTGCTCAGCAGGTGCTGAGCATCCAGGAAGGCGGCCGCGCGACCCGGCTCGTGGTGCTGACGGACGGCGACCCGACGGCGGGCATCAAGGACTTCAGCGCCCTCGTCGCCCATGCGGGCGAGATTAAGAACCGAGGCATTACCTCCACGTTCCTCGGGTTCGGACCGGACTACAACGAGGAGCTGCTGGCTTCGATGGCCAAGCGTGCGGGAGGCAACTACTACTACATCCCCCGCCCCGAGATGATCCCGGAGGTGTTCCGCACCGAGCTCGACAAGCTCATGACGACGGTCGCTCGGAACCTTCAGCTCACGGTGAAGCCCGCCCGCTGGGTCACTCTGCGCTCGCCCCAATCGTCAAGCGGCCAAGAGGTGGTGATCCCCCTTGCCGACCTCGAACGCGGCTCTACTCTCACTCAGGTCTTCGACTTCGACTTCCAGAACCACCCCCTCGGCTGGTACCGCGTCGCCCACGGTCGGCTCAGCTATGAGGATCTCGGCGAGAGCGGCGGCGTCAAGTCGATCGATCTCGACTTCGTGATCGAGTTCACCGCGGATGCCGCCCGCTACTCCGCGCCCCAGCACCCGCGCGTCGCGGGTGCGGCCCAGGTTGCCCTTGCGAGCCGGGTCGTCGAGAAGACGGTGATGGGGATGAAGACGGGAATGATCACCCAGATGGGCGCGGTCCAAGAGTTGCAGAAGACGCAGATGCTACTCGTCCAAGAAGGACGCACTGCCGAGGCGCAAGAAGTCACGATGGCCCTTCAGGCCATCCAAAGCGGCGACGCCGCCGGAGCCGAGAAGACCCTCATGGGCACGATGCTGAACCTCGACCAGGGAAAGAAGCAGAGCTAGTCCCAGTCGACGATTCCCAAAAAGCACGTGGGAGTGGCGCCTATGCGCCACTCCCACGTGCTTTTTCGTGTGACCGGAAAACGGGATTCGCTTCGGAGCACCAATTAGTCCTGGCGCGGCTTCTACAACGGACTAATCCCACGAGGCGTCCTAGAAAAGGAGGACCGACGCGTAAATAAACGGGCTGGTTCAGGGCTCGACGGAAAATTTCGAAAAAAAGTCTTTGGCCCTACGGCGGGTTATGAGATATAACTGTAAATCGAAGATCAGGGTCACAGTAGATGCCTATCACTATTCGCGATGTTGCCGAGGCTGCGGGGGTTTCCCCAATGTCTGTTTCGAGCGTCCTCCACGGGCGCGGCTCGAACGTGCGCGTCAGCAAGGACACCGCCGAGCACATTCGCCGGATCGCGAACGACCTCAAATACCGGCCGAACGCGTTGGCGAGAAGCTTCCGCCAGGGCAAGACCCACAACATTGGCCTGATCTTCGAGGTATTCCCGCGGCTGTCACGGGGCTCCTTCTACGCAAGCCATCTTCTGGATGGTGTGACAGGGGCGGCGTTCGAAGCCGGGTACAGCTTAACGATCTGCCCTCGGCTGATGGGGACGGACGCCTCCGACTCGCTGGGCGATGGCCGGTTCGACGGTCTCATCTGGTGCAAGTTCGTCTCCAATCCAGAAAACCTTCAGGCGTTAGAGACCGCCACCGTTCCTATCGTCATTTTGCACGCGCCTCCTCCTGCCGTAAACGCTACGGCGGCCTACGTGTCCTGCGATAACGAGCAGGGCCTTCGCCTCGCGGTAGACCATCTGATCGGGCTGGGGCACCGCAAGATCGCCTTTGCCTACACGACGGACAATGAGCGCAACGACGAGACGCAATCGCGAATGCGTGGCTTCCAAGCTGCGATGATCGCGAACGGCCTGGCGTGCGATCCGAGTCGAGACCTTTTGGCTTGGAACGACAGTTGCGATGACTTGGCTGAGTGGGCTCAGAACGATGATCGGCACACGGCAATCGTGTGCTGGAGCGAATCGCAAGCCGTGAACCTTTTGGCTAGGGCCAAGGACACCGGCCTTTCAGTGCCGGATGACCTATCTGTCGTCGGTTTCGACTCGACGGCGATCTGCGACACGACAACTCCGCCGCTCACCGCTATTCGCCAGCCCATCGAGGAGATGGCTTCGCAGGCGACAAAACTTCTTATTTCCTCCATCGAAGCGCAAACAAGCACTTCCCAGCACTTCATCTATCCCTGTGCCCTCGACATTCGGGGTTCCACAGCCTGTCCATCTCAAAGTAGAGGTTATTAAATGAAACGCAAGAGAGCCTTCACTCTCATCGAGCTTCTCGTCGTGATCGCCATCATCGCGATCCTCGCCGCCATCCTGTTCCCCGTTTTTGCCCAGGCTAAGGAAGCCGCGAAGAAGACGCAGGACCTTTCCAACCAGAAGCAGATCGCGCTCGGCCAAGTCATGTACATGGGCGACGCCGACGACATGTTCCCCCGCGGAGAGCAGTGCACGTTGGATCGCGAGCCGTGGGCGAGGCTCACGTGGCGCGAGCTTTCGGGTCCGTACATCAAGAACGGCATCCAGAACGTGAACTGGGTTATGCGGGACAAGTCCAAGACGGGTCCCGTCGCCATCGGCGGCCTCTTCCGGAGCCCGGCCGAGCCGTCCAATAGCCGCATGGGCTACACCGCGCACAAGTCCTTGTTCGCGGCGATCGACTGGAACGATGCTTATGCCGAAGTTGACGGCAACTGCAACCCCCGAACTGGCGCAGCGTACGCTCCGGTCCCCTCGTCGAGTTCCAGCAACCTGGACAAGCCTGCGGACACCGCGGTCACCTGGCCCCAGGGTCTGACCTCCCAGTGGGGCGATCCGCAGGGCGTCAACCTCGGTGAGTCGCACTGGTGGTGGCACGGCGGCGCAATCTGGCCGCCGGAGTTCACCGGACCCAAGTCCGGCGCGAAGTGGGACAACGACCGGAACTGTAACTGGGACGGCGAGAACGGAAACCCGAACTGCGCCATGCCGCGATATCGCTACACGGGTGGCATGAACGCGGGATACGCAGATGGTCACGCTAAGTACGTGAAGAAGGGTGCGTTCAACTGGTGCAAGAGCCTGTACGTTGGCCACAACGACCGTCCGGCCCAGTCCGGAGAGCGGGACGATACGTGGGTCATGGGCGCAGGGCAGATCTGCGAGAAGTACATGCGATGATGACCCGTCTCCTGATCGTGGCCGCCCTTGCGGCGGCCCTAGTTGGTTGCTCCGGATCGGACAAGGGGGAGGCACCCCCACCGACCAAAGCGGTGACCAAGGAAGATCTGGAGAAAATGCCTCCGCAGGCGCAGGCGCAAATAAAGAGCATGGAGGGCTACGGAAACTCCATGGGCGAGCAAATGCGCGCGCAAGCAGAAGCCCAGAAAAAGGCCGGAACCGGCCGCTGAAAATCCACGGCCGGGGGGTGTTTTCCTCCCGGCCCCCTTTATTCCGGAATGAAGAACCAATTTCTTGTCGCTCTTTCCGTTGTCTTCGTCGTCGGTTGCTCCCAGGAACCGAGCCCGACAGAGCCGGAGGCTACCGCCGTAAAGTTCGAGGGAACCGCGGATCCCCGTCTTGAAGGTTCCTGGAAGGATCAAAGAGGGGCGTCAACCATGATCTTGTTGCCGGGCGGGTCGTCACGAGTGCTGACGGACATCATGACGCCAGGCGGGCGCATCAAAGGAGATACGAAGGGCAGGTGGTTGGTTTCGGGTCAGCGTCTGCTCGTGGAAAGTCCCGGGACTAACGGAGAAAAGCCTTTCGTGGCCGAGTACGAGTTTAAGCTGAACGGCGATAAGCTGAGCCTGAATCGACCCGGTCGTCGACTCGTGCTCACGTACACGCGGCAAAAGAAGTAGGCATCGCGCGGTCTTGCCGCACCTCCAGCGAGACCATCCGGCTCCGATGACCTCGATCCGCTCTTAAGCGGCTCCATAGACCGCAGTGCCTTCGGCGGATTACCCGCGAGACGTTCAACCCTGAACCCGAAGGGCTAGGCTAGGCCACGAACACCGCGGCTTTCGTCGGCGACAGGTTCAGTCTGATAGAATTTTTCAAAGATGTGGGACGTTGCAATCATCGGTGGAGGCCCCGCAGGGAGCACCTGCGGCAGCATTCTCAAGAGGTACGCGCCGGGCAAGCGGGTGCTGATCCTCGAGCGTGAGAAGTTCCCTCGCGAGCACGTTGGCGAGAGCCAACTCCCGCCCATCAACCAGATTCTCGTCGAGATGGGAGTCTGGGACAAGATCGAAGCCGCAAACTTTCCGATCAAGGTCGGTGCGACCTACCGGTGGGGAAACACGAACGACCTCTGGGACTTCGAGCTGTTTCCGGCGTCCGAGTTTCGGGACGAACCTCGTCCGGCGAAGTTCGAAGGCCAGCGCACCAAAACCGCGTTCCAGGTGGATCGGGCCGTTTACGATCAGATCCTCCTCGACCACGCGAAAGAGCTCGGCTGCGAGGTTCGAGAGGAGACTCGGGTCGTCGAGGTGCTGCATAGCGGCGATCGCGTGGATGGGTTGCGTCTGGACGGCGGCGAAATCGTTGAGGCCCGCCACTACGTCGACGCTTCGGGTGGGTCCGGAATCATCCGTCGCACCATGGGCGTCGAGCTTGACGAGCCGGGCGGCCTCAAGAACATCGCGATCTGGGATTACTGGCAGAACGCCGAGTGGGCGATTAGCATCGGCGTTGGCGGCACGCGCGTTCAGGTCATGTCGCTTGGCTACGGCTGGTTGTGGTTTATCCCGATCGGGCCCACGCGCAGCAGCTTAGGATTGGTGGTTCCCGCCGAGTACTACAAGAAGAGCGGGATGAAGCCGAAAGAGATCTACGAGAAGGCGATCCGCGAAGATCCGCTCGTTCGGAGCCTGATCGAGAACGCCACTCCTGAAGGCCAGATGCGGACCACGAAGGACTGGAACTTCGTCGCCAAGCGGATGAGCGGCGAGAACTGGATGCTGGCGGGCGAGTCGGCCGGTTTTGCCGATCCCATCCTGGCGGCGGGAATGACCCTTGCCCACGCGGGAGCCCGCGAGGCGGCCTACACGATCCTCGCTCTCGACCGGGGAAGCCACCCGGCGGAATGGCTGAAGGAGCAGTACCGCGAGAACCAGGCGTCCCGGATCTACCAGCACATTCGCTTCGCCAACTTCTGGTACCACGCAAACGGGTGCTTTACGGATCTGAAGGCTTACACGAGCGAGATCGCCCGCGATGCGGGGCTAGAGCTTGACCCGAACGAGGCGTTCCAGTGGCTCGGCACCGGCGGCTTCGTTTTCGAGAAGGTCTTCAACGGGCTCGCAGGCTTCCCCCTTGGTGCCGTAAAGGACATCGTCGAGTTGTTCCTGCAGAAGGAAGCGAGCCTGAAGTCGGCGGAGTTCAACTACTTCACGATGAACCTCGAGGGAGCGCAACGAGAAAAGTACGCCCTTTACGGGAACGGCCGCGTGGAGGCCCAGGAGCGGCTCGTTCGCGACGGTAAGACGCTCCCCTTCTCGGGCATGTACTACGTGCTGGCGCAGATCATCTCCCAGAACGGGGGCATCGACTATATCGTCGGCGCCATGGTCCACGCCATCCTTGAAAGGGGGGTCGCCAAGGATCCCGACGCGGCCATGGAATTCGGCATGCCCTACCTTGAATCGATGGTCCGGGATGGGTGGGTGACCGGAGAGTACATCGAAGGGGGACCGACCTTGGAGTACGACCTCCCCCGATTCGCGTCCTCGATCCACGTCAACCGCGACATGCCAGTGCCTTCGGCGTAGCCAGAGGGCAGCCAGACCGTGACGGATTCGAAATCCGTCACGGTCAGACGATCAAATGTGGGCGGAGTCGCGGTTCAGGTGGACCGTTTCCGTGGGGCCCGCATTGAGGGGCATAAGCGGGAGGCTGGGGTCGTACGACGCCTTGACCCAGCCATCCCAAACCATGGCTTCCATGGCCTGAGTCACCCAGTTCAGGATCTCGGTGCGGAAATACTCGTCGTTCGGGTGCTGCCGTGCGATGTGGCCGATCATCCCCGCGATGGCCGGTAAGCGGGTCTCCTGTTGGAGGATGTCCACGAGGAACTCGAACACCGTGTTCAGGGGAAGGACCTTTCCATCGCGGATATAGCAGTCCTCACGCGTGATGTTGCCTCGGTAGTAGTTGGCCCGCTCGTAGAACGTGGCGTTGGTCAGGTCGAGGCGGAACACGTTGTTCTCTTCCAAGGGTGACCCGGGCTTCAGGTCCGACAAGAACTGCCCGAGGTTCTTGACCGCCGTGAGCGAATAGCCACCGGTGCCAATGCTCAGGTCCTGGTCGATAAAGCCGCCCGTCGCGAGCCACTGCCAGGCGCGTTCGGGATCCAAGTCGAGGCCCGCGTCCGCCGCGATCTGGGAAGTGAAGTCCTTAAGGTCCGTGAACTGGCCGTTCGCGGTGTACCAGTAGTCGGCGAACCGGATGTGGTTCTGCAGCCGGTCGCGTTGACGCTTATCGTACTGCTCCTTCAACCACTTGGGGTTGCTTCGGGGACGGTCCATGCCGACGATGGTGTACGCGACTTCGCGCCCCGCCGCTTGGGCGAGACTCATGCCCGCCGCGAGAATGGGATCCGCGAAACCCGCGCTCTCGCCGCAAAGGAACCAGTTCTCGCCCACGATCCGCCCGGCGATAAAGCTCCAGTCCTTAGTGGTGCTGAGGTTGCCCTCGGCGGTCGCGTTCTCCATGAGCGAAGCGATCCGTGCGTCCTCTTTCAGCGCCTTCTGGTACAGGTCGTCGGGCCTGGCCCCCGACTTCTTGTAGTACTCCGCCGGCACGATGAGGCCGACGCTCGTGCGGTCGGGGCCAAGGGGGATAAACCAGATCCAGCCGTAGCCGAGCGAGATGACCTGGACCCGGGTGCCGCCCACCCCGATCTCGACGGCCCAGTCGGTGTTCCGCCAGTAGTCCCAGATCGCGATGTTCTGCAAGGAGGTGGGCTGCTCGACCTGGACCCCCATCGTCCTTCGGACGATTCCGGAGTGGCCGGAGGCGTCGACGTACCAGCGAGCCCGGATTTGCGTCCCGTCCTCGAGTTCGAGGTGATCGACCGCATCCCCTTGCCGGTGCACTCGGGCCACCTTCGTCGCCTGCCGGACTTCGCAGCCCAGCTCGGCGGAGTGGTCGAGGAGGATCTGGTCGTAAAGCGCGCGGTCCACTTGGAACGCGGTGCGCTTACGCTGCCCTTCGTACTTCGCCGGCCGGGGCTCGTCTACGAACTCCGACGCGGGAACGAACTCGAAGTCCCACAGCTCGGGAGATTTTCCCCACTTGTAGGTCGCGCCGATCTTGATGGGGAATCCCGCCGCTTCGACTTTGTCCCAGACCCCCATTTCGTCGAGGATCCCGGAGATGGACGGGAGTTGGCTTTCGCCCACGTGGTCCCGGGGGAAGGTCTCACGCTCCAGGATCAGGACCCGTAGGTTGGGCGCGTACTTCTTTAAGAGGGTGCCGGCGGTGCTTCCTGCCGGACCGCCGCCGATGATTGCAACGTCGTAGTCGCTGTTAGGTGCCAATGATTGCTCCGGAAATTATTGGCCATGGCCCATCGTCGGGCCATGGCCGTCCGTATTTTACAACGAGGCTACTTCAGCCGGTCGGCTTCGGCCGTGCGCTCCCACGGGAAGGCCGGATTGCCGAAGTGGCCGTTCTTGGCCGTGGGGAGGTACGTCGTGTCGCGCAGGGCCAGGTGATCGATGATTCCCTTGGGGGAGAGGTCGAAGGTGTCGCGGACGCGGCGGACGATCTCGTCGGGGTCGACGGTCTCGGTGCCGAAGGTGTCGATGTTTACCGCGACCGGCTGGGCGACGCCGATGGCGTACGCGAATTGGACGACCACCTTGTCGGCCAGACCGGCCTGCACGACGCACTTGGCCACGTGCCGCGCCATGTAAGCCGCCGAGCGGTCCACCTTGGTCGGGTCCTTGCCGCTGAACGCGCCGCCGCCGTGGGGGCAAAGGCCGCCGTAGGTGTCCACGATGATCTTCCGGCCGGTAACGCCGGTGTCGCCTTGGGGGCCGCCGATGATGAACTGGCCCGTCGGGTTGATGTGGTACTGGATCTCGCCGTCCACGTACTCGCTGTACTCTTCGAGCACGGGCGCGATGATGCGGGTGCGGACGATCTCGTGGACCGCCTCCTGAGTGAGCGACGGCGCGTGCTGGGCGGAGACGACGATGGTGTCGATCTTGCGCGGGCCCTTCTCGTCGTACACGACCGAAACCTGGCTCTTTACGTCCGGACGCAGGCCGAGGTCGGTGTGCTTGCGGCGGACGTTGCTGGCGCGCCGGGTGAGAGCGTGGGCGATGGCGATGGGCAGCGGCATCAGCTCCGGGGTCTCCCGGGTCGCCATGCCGAACATCATGCCCTGGTCGCCCGCGCCGCCGGTGTCGACGCCCATCGCGATGTCGCGCGACTGCTCCTGGATCGCCACGAGAACGCCGCAGGTGTTGCCGTCGAATCCGAGGTCGGTGTCGGTGTAGCCCGCCTCGTTCACGGTCTCGCGGACGACCTTCGCGATGTCGACGTAGGCCTCGGTCGAGACCTCGCCCGCCACCACCGCGACGCCCCGCGTAAGCAGGGTTTCGATCGCAACGCGCGAGTGCTTGTCCTTGGCCAGGAACGCGTCGAGCAACGCGTCCGATATCTGGTCGGACAGCTTGTCCGGGTGCCCCTCGCTGACGCTCTCAGAAGTGTAGATTCTCATTCTTAGCGGGCAAAGGGTACCCCCTGAGGCTCCGCCCCTGCCGATTTCGGATCTTGTACAGTGGTGCCGTGCACGAACGGGAGCGGGAAATCGTGGAGGCGGGTTACGACGCGATCGCCCGCGGATACCTGAAGAGCAAAGACCCTCAGGACCCGTTCATCCTCAGTCGCCTGACCGACCTCAGCGATCGGCTTCCCACCGGAAGCCAGGTACTGGATCTGGGCTGTGGCGCGGGCATCCCGGCGACCCAGTTTCTCGCGCAACGCTTCAAGGTCACCGGCGTCGACGTGTCGCAGACCCAGATCGACCTCGTGCGGGAGCGGGTGCCGGCAGGGCACTTCGTTAAGGCGGACATGCGGACGGTGGAAAGGCCACCAGCAACGTTCGCGGCGGTCGTCTCCCTGTACGCGATCATCCACATTCCTCGGGAAGAACATCTCGCGGTCTTGCATCGGATCCACCGTTGGCTCATTCCCGGCGGGCTGTTCCTCGCGACTTGGGCCACGGGGGATTGGGAAGGAGAAGATCCGAACTGGGAGGGTTGGGGTGCTCCCATGTGGTGGAGCCACTTCGGCTCGGAAACGAATCTACGACTTCTCGCGGAGGCTGGCTTCTCGGTGCTCGACGCGAGGATCGACGACTCCCACGGCGAGTCATGGCTGTGGGTCTTGGCCCAGCGCGATTGATATAAGTGGAGAATCCTCGTCAAGTACCGGAGCCCCTCGTCGGCAGACACTGACAACGCCGATGAACGAGGAAACAGAAGATCTGATGGGGCTGGTGAAAGGGACGCTGGACGAGCAGACCGATGCTCACCGGCTCGCCGACGAAGCGCGCTACAGCGTCGCCCACACCTACCGTCTCTTCCAGCGAGCAAAGCAGGGAACGCCGATGGCGATCCGTCGCCGCTTGCTGCTAGAGCGGGCCGCCTACGAGCTCACCCGGACCCGAAAGCCCGTGACAGAAGTCGCCTTCGATGCCGCGTTCGAGTCGCTGGAAGGATTCTCCCGCGCGTTCCGGAGCGCGTTCGGAATCGCTCCTTCCCGCTACCGAATGCTCAACCCGACGGACTACCGGATCGACACCACGAGCCGCATCCACTTCTCCCCATCGCCTTCCTCCTTCGATGATCGGCAAGGAAACAAAAGCATGAAACTCATCGATCACCTGCTCGACGACCACGCCCGATCCATCCACTCCGCCCTCGACACCTGCGAAAAGCTCCCCGCGGAGTTGCAGCAAACGGTATTGGGTGGGACCAACCCCTTTCCCTGGATGGCGAACGACGAGACGCTCCTCGAGCTCCTCCGGCGGAACGCCACCTTCGCCGAGCCATGGCTGTACGCGATCAATAACGTCGAACTTGGCCCCGACGACCAGACGATTCCCGACCTGCGACGGCGGTTGGACGAGAACGTTCGCCTGTTCCGGGAGCTCGTGCACGGAGTAGAAGAGGAGGGGAGCTGGGACCTGACCTTTGTGGACGCGGCTTGCGAACCTCCCCAGGTCTTCAGCTACGGCAGCATCATCCTCCACGTGATCGTGTTCAACTCGCACGCACGGGTCGCCCTGTACCAGCACCTCGGACGGTTGCAGGTCGAGAACGGCTTTGGATCTCCCGAGCAGTTCGCATAGCTCTAGCAGCCGCCGGTGGGACGGAATCTTCGGTTCCGACCCACCGACCGTGATCGACTCCGTCTCCGGGATGGCGACCCGCACCGAGCAGTAGCGCTTTCGTGTGATACGAGGTATTTTCCCGCCCGTTTATCAGAAGTCGCCCGGATTTAGCAACTTGCAGGCGCAAAGATGACTAATACTAGAGTGCGGGATATATGAAGCGCGGGTTTTTGACAATGGTTTTGCTAGCGGCTTTTGGCGGCTCAGCCTTTTACGGCTGGTCTGCCTTTAGTCGCTGGGAGCCGCCCGAGTCGCCCGAGCAGAAGCGCCTGGCCGCCCTCGGCATCACCGGGAAGCCCGTCAAAGAAATGTACATCCCTTCGATGAAGAAAGGGAAGCTGACCGCGCCGATGTCCGAAGCCCTCGGGCGCGCCCGGGTGGAATTCGCAAACCGCGAGTTGGCGGATTCCAAACAAGACCTCATCCAACTCGAACCGAAGAAGAGCAACCCCGCGGTGACGCTCTATGAGGACGGCTCTCTTTCCGTTTCGGAAGACTACATCGTCAAAGGGGAGAAGGGACCGGAGACGATCCGCGGTACGGTCGTGATGAGCCGGGTCCGGGAAGAGCTAAAGGTCGACAGCATTTATGCCTGCACGGTCGCCGGAGAGCCGGTCGACACCGTCCAGCAGAAGGGCAAGTAGTAGCAAGCGGGCCCACCCCTCCTCCCACCATGTCATCCTGAGCGCAGCGAAGGACCTCTCCCCGCAGGTAGGTGTGGAAGACGCCAACCCCTTTGTCATCCTTGTATGGTTAGACCGGCTCCCCTTCCGAGCCCTTTTCGGGTAAGGCTCAGGGGTGTGCCGGGTGCAAGGGCCATGCCATCCTAGCCGCCTTTGGACGGCCTCGCTCAGACGGCCCCTCTCCCCTCATCGAGCGCCCATTTGGGATCTAGCCGCTTCCGACGGCCGATTGCCTGCAAGGCGGCGCCTTCGGGGAGGACGC
>Ga0216301_1000152_pt1 | contig 19530 bp, 15 predicted proteins | sample 4hB_Boncat_minus_FD_156203 | JGI IMG/M metagenome (GOLD analysis project Ga0216301, IMG submission 156203) | Terrestrial sediment cell enrichment communities for BONCAT metagenomics from Utah, United States - 4hB_Boncat_minus | ecosystem: Environmental > Terrestrial > Deep subsurface > Rock...
GTCGAGCTCGCCATCGACGGTGAGAAGCGCCGTCGGCGCATCGTCGAGCACGGCTTCGAAGAACCTATTATCGTCACTGAGCCGATGACGCTCCTCCCGCAACCGCCGCATGCCTTCTTCGAGCGCCTGGCCGAACTCGCCGAAGCCGCTGCCTTCGTGCCGGCTGGTGAAATTCTGCGAGAGGTCCCCGAAGCGGACGGCGTCGACGAAGCGCGCAAGCTCGACGTTCGTTCGCTGGATGTAGCGCCAGAGTCCTGCCACGGCGCCTATGCAGATGAGCGCCGCGAGCACGCGGGCGGCGCCAAGGCCTTCGGCGCTGAGCGACCAAACGAAGGCGAAGGCGGTGACGAGCAGCAGCGCCACGCGCCAAAGCAGGCCACCGATAAAGCGGCGCCTAAAGCCCATGCTTTTCCATGCGGCGATAGAGCGAGGCGCGGGTGAGTCCGAGCTCGGCCGCGGCGAGCGAGATGTTGTAGGCGTGCTTCTTCAGTGCCGCCTCGACCATATTCTTCTCGGCGCGGTCCAGATTGAGATCGGCGGGCGCGGCCACGGGCGGCGGCGTCGATACTTTGGGCGCGCTGCCGCTGCGGGAGAGCGAGAAATCCTCAAGCGTGAAGGCTTCCTCCCCGCCCAGGATCACGGCGCGCTCGGCGGCATGGCGGAGCGCGCGCACATTGCCCGGCCAGTCGTAGGCGACCAAAGCAGCGGCAACTTCCGCCGGAACCGCGCGAGTCTGCTTCCCGTATTTTTTCGAGTAGAGCGCCACATAATGATCGATCAGGAGGAGGATGTCCTCGCGGCGCTCGCGGAGCGGCGGAAGCTCGATCTCGACGGTGTTGAGGCGGAACAGGAGGTCCTGCCGGAACAGGCTTTCGTCCGATAAGCTCTCGGGCGGAAGGTTGGTGGCGGCGATGACGCGAACGTCGATCGGCACCGGCTTGTTGGCCCCGACCGGAACCACCTGGCGCTGCTCGAGCGCGGTCAAAAGCTTGGGCTGGAGGTGGAGGGGCAGGTTGCCGACCTCGTCGAGGAACAAGGTGCCGCCGTCGGCCGCCTGCAGCCGGCCGATGCGATCGCCGCGGGCATCGGTGAAGGCGCCCTTCACATGACCGAACAGCTCGGACTCGAACAGATTCTCCGCAACCGCCCCAAGGTCTACGGAGACGATCACGTGGTCCGCGCGACGCGAGCGGCGGTGCAGTTCGCGCGCGACCAGTTCCTTGCCGGTGCCGTTCTCGCCGAGGATCAGGACGTTCGCCTCGGTGGGTGCGGCGCGTTCGATCAGCGAATAGACGCGGGCGATTGCGGGCGAGCGGCCCAGGAGCGGAGTCTCGCCCCCCGCCACCGGCGATGCGATGGTCGCGGCGCGCTTCCGTTCGGTGACCGCCACTTCGCGCGAATTCCTGAGTGCCGCTGCGGTGCGGACGGTGGCGAGCAGCCGCTCGTTAGACCAAGGTTTCGAGACGAAGTCGGTCGCGCCGCGCTTCATCGCCTCGACCGCGATGTGGATTCCGGCATGGGCGGTGATCATCACCACCACCGCTTCGGGATCGCGCTTCAATATCTCGGCGAGCCAGTGAAAGCCTTCGGCGGCGTTGGTCGCGCCGCGGCCGAAATTGGCATCGAGGAGGACGACGTCCGGCAGACTGGCTTCCATCTCGGCGAGCGCTTCGTCGGGCGCCTGAAAGGTCGCGACCTCCTCGAACAGGTCGCGCAGCAGCAGCCTTGCCGATAACAGGATGTCCGGGTCGTCATCGACGACCAGGCACCGATCGAACGCCTTTCCCTTCCCCACGCGCTCACTCCTAAAGCCTGTCCGCAGGTCCACAAACAATTTCCGTGCCACAATCGTGGCGGCTTCGTCCTGGAGCGTACAGTCCCGTTCATTTCCGGACAGCCGCCCGCTGCTGAAAAGGCAGCAGCCATGCTCCAAATTCCCCGGAATTCCGCCGATCCTACGGCTTGGCATGCCTCCTGCTGAAGGGTCCGGCGACAGGGAAAGATTTTCAATGGAGTATTTGCGGTGACCAACTTTCGTTCCATCGGTGGCGGCATGGTTTGGATCGCGGTTGCGGCCGTGCTGATGCTCGTAACGTTTGAGCCGGTTTCCACCGTGCAGCAGCCTGCGGCTTTCGAGAAGATCGCAGCCAAAGCCGCGGCGGCGAACCACGCCTGAAGGGCGGGCCCGCATTGTCCGAAGGCGAACAGCCTGTGTCCGGAAACGAACAGTCAGCCATGGCGGCGGTGCGGGGACGTGCCGCGCCGGCCTCTCGCATAACGGCACGGTCCTTGCAGCGCCTCCTTGCGGAGGGAGTGGCATGAGCGTGATCAGGATGCAGGCACCGGACAATGAGACGCGGGCCCAGAGCGGCGGCGCGATGGACCGCGTCGTTGAAAGGAAGGGGTTCTCGAGAGAGGTCAAGATCGCAGTCGGCGCGGCGCTCGTGCTGCTCGCCGGGATCGTCTTCTATTTGATGGCTCCGACCGCGGACAGCCAGACCATCGCCGCCGAACGCGTCACCATCTCGACCGTGGAGAAGGGGCGCTTCGACGACTTCCTTCCGCTGCGCGCACGCGTCGAGCCGCTGGTCACCGTCTTCCTCGACGCGGTCGAGGGTGGGAGGGTCGAACAGGTCGTCGTCGAGGACGGAGCGATGGTCCAGAAGGGCCAGCTCCTGGCCGTCCTTTCCAATTCCGACCTCCAGCTCAGCCTCCTCGCCCGCCAGAGCGACGTCTCGCGCGAAGTGAACTCGATGCGCAGCCAGGAGCTCGCGCTCGCCCAGGCGCGGATCCAGGACGAGCGCGCCGTGATCGACGCCCAACTCGTCGCCCAAAAGGCGCGGCGGCAGTATGAAACGCAAAAACCGCTTCACGAGAAAGGCTTCGTCCCTGCGAAGCTCTTCAACGATAGCCGCGACGAATATCTGTCGGCGCAGCGCCGGGCGGAGGTGATCCGGCGGGCGCAGCAGGTGAACGAGCGGCTTCAGTCAAGCCAGCTCGCCCAGCTTCGCGCCTCCAACGCCTCCCTGAGCGGCAGCCTGGACATCGCCCGCGCGACCTTGGACGCGCTCAACCTTCGAGCGCCGGTCGCCGGTCAGCTCACCGCTTTCTCGATCCAGGTCGGCCAGTCGCTGAATCGCGGCGAGCGGCTCGGCCAGATCGACAGCGCAGGGCGCGGCAAGCTGGTTGCGCAGGTCGACGAATTCTATCTCGGCCGAGTCGAGCCGGGGCAGATCGCGACCGCCGAATGGGGCGGAAAAACCTATCGGCTGAAAGTCGCCAAAATCTACCCGCAGGTGAGGAACGGCACTTTCGAGGTGGATTTCCACTTCATCGGCGCGGAGCCGCAGGATCTGCAGCGCGGCCAGACGCTCCAGACCAAGCTGACGCTGGGCGATCCGGCGCCCGCTCTGCTGATCCCGAACGGCGCCTTCTATAACGAGACCGGCGGCGCCTGGGTGTTCGTGGTCACTCCCGACGAACGTGAGGCGGTCAAGCGCCAGGTCCGGCTCGGACGCCGCAACGCCGATTATATCGAAGTGCTCGAAGGGCTGGAGCCCGGAGAGAAGGTCCTCACCTCACCCTATACCGGTTTCGCCGACAAGGATCGGCTCGACCTCGAGAAGAAATGAAGGAGCAAAGCCGATGCTGAGCATGCGTGACTTATCGCGGGTTTACCGCACCGAGACGGTCGAGACGAGTGCGCTCGATGGCATCAACCTCGACATTGCCGAGGGCGAGTTCGTGGCGGTGATGGGACCGTCCGGCTGCGGAAAATCAACGCTGCTGAACGTGATCGGCATGCTCGACAGCCCCTCGAGCGGCTCCTACGTTTTCAACGGCCAGGAAGTGGCGGGTCTTCCGGAGGGCAAGCTCGCCGAGGTCAGGAAGCATAATATCGGCTTCATCTTCCAGAGCTTCAATCTGGTCGACGAGCTCTCCGTCCGCGAGAATGTCGAGCTCGCGCTCCTCTATCACAACGTCCCGGCCGCCGAGCGGCGCCGGCGGGTCGATGAGGTGATGGACCGGGTGGGCATCGGTCACCGCGCCAAGCACCGCCCGAGCCAGCTTTCCGGCGGCCAGCAGCAGCGCGTTGCCGTGGCGCGCGCACTGGTCGGCAACCCGAAGCTCATCCTGGCCGACGAGCCGACCGGCAACCTCGACACCCAGCATGGCGAGGAGGTCATGAAGATGATCCAGCAACTGAACCGCGAAGGCTCGACGATCGTGATGGTGACGCACTCGCCGGCCCACGCCGATTATGCCGGACGAGTCGTCAGCATGCTCGACGGACGAGTCCTCCAGGAGCGCCGGCGGGCGGCATGAGCGAGTGCATGCGCCAGGCGGGCGTGACCGAATTTGGAGAATGGCGATGTGGCGCAATTACCTGACGGTCGGCATGCGGGCTCTTGCGAAGAACAAGGCGTATGCGTTCATCAACATTTTCGGGCTGACGATCGGCCTTGCCGCCTGCCTGCTCATCCTGATCTTCGTACGCCACCACCTCAGCTACGACGCGTGGCTTCCGAACGCCGAACGGACATTCCAGCTGCAGAGCGAGCGTGTCGCTACCACCGAGCCGGCGACCTTCACCCAGAAGACCTTCTTTCCGGCCGCTGCGGCGCTGGCGAAGGATTTTCCTCAGATCGAGAAGGTGACTGCCGCCTGGGACACGCGCCCCATCGTGCTCAAGGACGGCCGGCCGACTGACGCCGACATGCTGATGGCGGATGAGAACTTCTTCGATCTCCTCCAGGTGCCGTTCCTATACGGCGACCCCGCCACCGTGCTCAGCGGCCTCGACTCGCTCGTGCTCGGCGAGGAGGAGGCGCGGCGCCATTTCGGCAGCGGAAACCCATTGGGGCGTACGCTGACGGTGGTCCGCCGCGGCGTCCCTGCCGACCTGCGGGTGACCGGCGTGATCGCAAAGCTCCCCGAGAACACGCACCTCGCGCTGCCGATGGTCAGCCGCCTCTCGCCCGCAACCTTTGCCGACGAGCCCGAGGCGCTCGAACGATGGAACAGCGTCCCCGCTTATGTCTATGCCCGGCTTCGGCCCGGCTCCGACGTGGGGGCGATCAACTCAGCGCTTCCGGCCTGGGAAAAGAAGACGATTCCCGTCGACAGCGTCGGCTCGGGTGAGATGAGCCGGGCTGATCGCTGGGCGCTGCACCTGGCGAACGTCCGCAACATCCACCTCGGCCGCTTCCAGGAAAGCGCGATGACTGCCGGCAGCGACCGCACCACGATCGTCACCTTCGCCGTCATCGCCTTGCTTATCCTCGGGATCGCCTGCGTCAACTTCACGAACCTCGCCACCGCGCGAGCATCGCAGCGAGCCCGGGAGGTGGCGCTGAGGAAGGTGCTGGGCGCGATGCGGCGGCAGCTTATCGCGCAGTTTCTCGGTGAATCGATCGTGATGGCGGGCTTGGCGCTGTTGCTGGCGCTGTCGGTGGTCGAGCTGACCTTGCCGGCTTTCTCCGGCTTTCTCGGCACCGAGCTGTCGCTGAGCTACATCGGAGGGGAGGGCGCGCTGTTGCCGATGGTCGCACTGGCGCTGGCCGTCGGGATTCTCGGAGGAGTCTATCCGGCCTTTTACCTGTCGGGCTTCTCTCCCGCCGCAGTTCTAAAGGCGAATCAGGCTAGCACCGTACAGGGATCGACTCGGCTCCGCACCCTCCTGGTGGTGGGCCAGTTCGCGGTGTCGATCGCCCTCATCATCTGCACTGCCGTCGTCTACATGCAAACCCAATATGTCCGCACGGCGGACGCGGGCTATCAGCGGGACGGCCTGCTGGTGATGAAGAACCTGGGGCGGAAGGCTGCAGCCCCGGTCGCCGAAACCATCCAGCGCGAGGTAGAACGGCTCGACGGAGTGGTCGCGACCGGCCGTGCCGACATCACGCCGGCGAGCGACGTGCGCAGGACCGACTTTGCCAAGGTGCCGGGCCGCACGGACCTCATTCCCCTGGGGTCGTACGTGGTCGATGCGGGTTTCTTCCGAGCTATGGGGATCCGGACGCTTGCCGGCCGCGCCTTTGCGGCGAACCGGGCACTCGACGATTCCACCGCCGCGTTCGGCGACGACGCTCCGACGGGCACCGCCGCCAACGTTGTTGTCAGCGCCGCGGGAGCGAAGCTGCTCGGCTTCGATGTCCCCCTCGCCGCCATCGGCGCGCAAATGCAGGTTGACGACGTGCCGGTGACGATCGTCGGGGTGGTCGCCGACGTCCAGTACCGCTCCATGCGCGAGGAGATGGAACCGATCCTCTACCGGATGAGCGGCGAGGACCATAGCAGCCTGGTGGTCCGCTTCGCCTCTGCCGCCCCGAGCGAGTTGATGGCGCGGATCGGCGGGGTCTGGCGCCGGCACGTCCCGGACGTTCCGTTCGAGGCGGTGTTCGTCGAAGATGCGGTTGCGGAGCTGTACCAAGCCGACGAAGCGCGCGGCTATGTCTTCGCGGCCTCCGCGGCGCTCGCCATCATCGTCGGCTGCCTCGGCCTCTATGCGCTGGCTGCATTCGCCGCCGAACGGCGCACCAAGGAGATCGGTCTCCGCAAGGTGCTGGGCGCGCGCAGCCGAGACATCGTGAGGCTCCTCATCTGGCAATTTTCCAAGCCGGTGATCATCGCTAACCTCATCGCCTGGCCCGTGTCGTGGTGGGTGATGCGCGACTGGCTGAACGGCTTCGACGCGCGCATCGACCTTGGGCCCGCACCGTTCGTGCTTGCCGGCGGGCTGGCGCTGGCCATCGCCGTCGGCACCATCGCCGGCCATGCCTTGAAGGTCGCCCGGGCAAACCCGATCCACGCCCTCCGTTACGAATAGGAGCTCGATATGTGGCGCAATTACCTGACCGTCGGCATCCGGGCTTTGGCCAAGAACAAGACCTACGCCTTCATCAACATATTCGGCCTCGCCGTCGGCATGGCGGCATGCCTGATGATCCTGCTCTTCGTGCGCTACGAGATGAGTTACGACAGATGGATCCCCGAAGGAGAGCGCATCTATCAGATCCAGAGCTGGTACAAAACGAGCGAGACCGCCCAGGAGGCTCAACTCCACATGACTCCCTACCCGACGGGCAAGGCCATGGTGAAGGACTTCCCGCAGGTCGAGAAGGAAGTCTACGTCAATAACAATGAGCCGGTCTTCATGAAGGACGGAGAGGCGACTTCCACCGAAAACTACCTCTGGGTGGACAGCAATTTTCTGGAAGTCGTACCTCTGCCGATGGCCCAAGGCGACCTAAGCGCCCTCAGCCAGCCGAATACCGCCGTGATCACCCGCAGCGAGGCACGCAAGCGTTACGGCACGGAGAGCGTCCTCGGGCGAACCATGACTTTGATCACCCGCGGCAAATCGCGCGATTTCCGGATCACCGGCGTGCTCGAGGATCTGCCGAAGAATTCGCACCTGGAGATCGACGCTCTCGCCCGCATCGACTTCGTCGCCTACAATGCCGACACGCCTCAGGTGCTCGAATGCTGGGGCTGCCAGAACGGCTACGTCTATGTGAAGCTTCGGCCCGGCGCCGACCCTTCCACGATCCAGGCGGGCTTCCCCGCTTGGGAGAAGCGCAACATCCCCGACCAAAGCGCCGGCGACGCGCGTTTCAACGCGGGCGACGATCAGGATTGGCATATCGTCAACGTGCGCGACGTCCACCTCGGCAAGGCGCAGTCGGGGGCGATGCGAGTTGGCAACGACCGTGGGACGATCATCACTTTCGCGATCATCGCGCTCCTGATCCTGGGCATGGCCGTCGTCAACTTCACCAACCTCGCCACCGCCCGCGCCAGCCAGCGAGCGCGGGAGGTGGCGCTGCGCAAGGTGCTCGGGGCGACGCGCAAGCAGCTGATCTTCCAGTTCGTCGGGGAATCGATCCTGATCGCGGCCGTGGCGATGCTGGTCGCGCTGGCGCTGGTCGAGCTGCTCGTGCCGCCCTTCTCGGCCTTCCTCGACGCCGATCTGGAGCTGAATTACTTCGGCACCGACGCGATCGTCCTCCCGGTGCTTGCGCTGGTGCTGGTGGTCGGGGTTTTGGGCGGGCTCTATCCCGCCTTCTTCCTGTCGAGGTTCCAGCCCGCCTCGGTGCTCAAGGCGAACAAGTCGTCGGCTGAGACGCCGGGCAGCGGCCGCCTGCGCAGCGTCCTCGTGGTCGGTCAGTTCGCCGTTTCGATCGGGCTCATCATCTGCACTGCAGTGATCTACGGCCAGACCGTCTACGCACGCACCGTCGATCCCGGCTATAACCGAAGCCACATCCTTCAGGTGGACGAGCTCAGCCGCTACGCACTGATCGGGAAAGGCGAGATGATCGCGGAGCGAGCGGGACGGATTCCCGGTGTGAAGGCGGTCGGCCGAACGACGATCGGCGTCGCCACCGACAATAACAGCAACACCGGGGTGATGGTGCCAGGGAGGACCGATCCAGTCGGCATCGGCAACTACCAGGTCGACGAAGGCTTCTTCGACACGATGGGGCTCCGTCTCTCCGCGGGCCGCTGGTTCGACGAGAAGCGGCCGCTCGACGACATGACGCTTCCCTACCCGCCGGAGCCGAATGCGCAGCGGGCGCTCGCTCAGCGCGGCGGCAATGTCGTGGTGAACGAGCTTGCGGCCAAGCGCCTGGGCTTCAATGACCCGGCCAGGATCCTCGGCAAGACCTTCCGCGCGGCCATTGTGGACAATGAAATCGGCCTGGTTCCGGTCACCGTCATCGGAGTTGTCAAGGACACCCGCTTCCGGTCGGTCAAGCTGCCGCTGGACGCGATCATGTTCTCCAACGTCAACAGCGGCCACACCCACATGGTCATCCGATTCGATGGCGATCCGGCTGGGGTCCGGGCCGGCGTCGAGCGGATGTGGAAAGGCTTCGCCCCGGACGTGCCGTTCAATGCGAAGTTCAGCGACGACATCATGGTCGAACTCTATGAAGCCGAAGACGCGCGGGCGAAGACCTTCGCCGGCTTCGCGATCCTGGCCGTCATCGTCGCCTGCCTCGGCCTGTTCGGACTCGCAGCGTTCACGGCAGAGCGGCGGACGAAGGAGATCGGCATCAGAAAGGTGCTCGGCGCTCGCTCGCGTGACATCGTCCGACTGCTTGCCTGGCAATTTTCCAAGCCGGTCATAGTCGCCAATCTTATCGCCTGGCCGGTGGCTTGGTGGGTGATGCGGGACTGGCTAAACGGCTTCGACGTCCAGATGGCGCTTGGGCCGACGCCGTTCGTGCTGGCGGGCGCGCTCGCGCTTGCGATCGCGCTCGGCACCATTTCCGGCCACGCCTTCCGAGTCGCCCGCTCGAACCCAATCCACGCCCTCAGATACGAATAGCAAGGGGAGGTCGAGATGTGGCGGAATTATTTGACGGTCGCGGTTCGAGCGCTGGCGAAGAATAGGACCTACGCCTTCATCAACATCTTCGGCCTCACTATCGGGCTTGCCGCCTGCTTGGCCGTCCTGCTCTACATCCGTTACGAGGTCAGCTACGACGCCTCGCTCGCGGATGCTGAGCGTACGTTCCAGCTCCAGCAGTGGATCAACGCCAGCGACGATCCGAATCTTGCGCCCGGCGGAACTCAGATGACCTCCTATATCTCGGGTCAGCGCCTCCGTCAGTTCCCGCAGATCGAGCAGGTGGTCTATGTCGGTCGCCAGCAGCCCGTCATTCTGCAGGAGGGGCGGGGCACGATCAGCAAGGATTTTGTCTATGTCGACGGGCCGCTGTTCGACGTGCTGCGCCTTCCGTTCGTGCGCGGCGATCGGCGGACCGCGTTGACCTCCCCCGGCTCGATGGTGCTCACCGAGACCGAAGCACTGCGCCGCTTCGGCACCCGTGACGTAGTCGGGCGGACCTTGACGATTGTGACGTCAAAGGGATCTACGGACTTTCGCATCAGCGGCGTCGTTCAGGATCCGCCGCGCAACAGCCACCTCGCCTTGTCCGTAGTCGCCCGCGTGGACTTCGAAGCGCTTTTCGGGGGCGCGGTGCCGTTCCTCACGGAGTGGATGCCGAAGAACGGGTGGGCCTATGCACGCCTGCGAGCCCACGCCAAAGTAACCGAGATCGCGCGGCAGATGCCAGCCTGGGAGCGGCGCAACATCCCTGACCAAATGATCGGCGGAGAGCGCCAGAACCCCGGTACCGACGTGGACTGGCGTCTGGTCAACGTACGCGACATCCATCTGGGTGAAGCTCAGGATGGCATGCGCCCGACGAATGACCGGGGAACCATCTTTGCGCTGGCCGTCGTCGGTGCGCTGATCCTGGCGCTCGGAGTCGTCAACTTCGTCAATCTCGCGACCGCGCGTGCCGGCCAGCGCGCGCGCGAAGTGGCGATGCGCAAGGTGCTGGGCGCCTCGCGGCGGCAGCTCATGGCACAGTTTCTCAGCGAATCGATGCTGGTGACCGCATTGGCCATGGTGATCGCCCTGGCACTGGTGGAATTGGTTCTCCCCTACATCAACGCCTTCCTCGATGCCGAGCTTAGCCTCAGCTATGTCGGCGAGGGCGGCGTGCTCCTCCCCATCCTTGCGCTCATCCTCCTCGTCGGCGGGGCCGGTGGCCTCTACCCGGCCTTCTTCCTCTCCCGTTTTCGCCCGGCGGCGGTGCTCAAGGCGAATAAATCCTCTGCCGAAACCCCTGGCTCCGGTCGGCTTCGGAGTGTCCTCGTGGTCGGCCAATTCGCGGTCTCGATCGGGCTCATCATCTGCACTACGATTATCTACGCGCAGACCGCGTTCGCCCGTACGGTCGACCCCGGCTACCAGCGCGACAGCATCCTGCAAATCGGCAATGCCTACCGTGCCGCCTTGCGGCCCGTGATGGACACGCTGTTGCGCGAAATCGGCCTCGTCGAGGGGGTTACCTCGGTCGGCCGCTCAACGATCGGCGTCGCCACCTGGGGCATGGAAAACATGACGGTGACTGCGCCGGGCGCTACCCAGCCCGTCGAATTCGAGCTCTACCGTGTCGATCCCGCTTTTTTCCGCACCATGCGAATCGCGACCGTCGCGGGGCGCACTTTCGCCAAGGACCAGGCGAGGGATGACAGCACGCTCCCCCTTGCTGCGGACGATGCCGACGCGGCAGCCCGAGCCCACCGCGGCTACAATGTCGTACTCAACGAACTTGCCGCGCGTCAATTGGGCTACAACCGGCCAAACGACCTGGTGGGCCGCACGCTTTTGGCCGACGACGGCGATGTCGAGACGGTTGGGCGCACTCCGGTGACGGTGATCGGAATCGTCGGCAACAGCCGCTTCCGATCGATCCGCGATCCGGTCGCCCCTATGATGTTCCTGTATGAACGCTATCAGCCAGGCTGGCTGCTAGTTCGCTATTCCGGCAACCCGGCGGAGGTGCGCCAACGCATTGAGCGTGTGTGGAAGCGGATTGCGCCCGACGTGCCGTTCGAAGCGGAGTTCAGCGAGGACATTGTCCAGGAGCTCTACGCGTCCGAAGAGACGCGCGGAATCGTCTTTGCCGTCTTTGCGTTCCTGGCGATCCTCGTCGCGTGCCTCGGCCTGTTCGGGCTGGCGGCCTTCATCGCGGAACGCCGCACCAAGGAGATCGGCATTCGCAAGGTTTTCGGGGCGACTGTTCGCGACATCGTCAAGCTCCTGGCGTGGCAATTCTCAAAGCCGGTCGTGCTGGCCAACTTGATCGCCTGGCCAGTCGCTTGGTGGGTGATGCGCGACTGGCTGAACGGTTTCGATGCCCGCATCCAGCTCGGCCTTGAGCCGTTCGTGCTCGCGGGTCTCATCGCGCTGATCATCGCGCTCGGCACGGTCGCGGCTCACGCCTTCAAGGTGGCCCGCGCCAATCCGATCCACGCCCTCCGTTACGAGTAGGACAAGGCACATGTGGCGCAATTATCTTACGGTGAGCTTCCGGGCGCTTTCGAAGAACCGGATGTATGCGTTCATCAACATTCTCGGCCTGGCGCTCGGCCTCGCCGCCTGCCTGATGATCCTGCTCTACGTCCGATACGAGACCTCGTACGACAAATGGCTGCCGGACGCGGACCGCGTCTATCAGGTCCAAACCGTCCATGACGATCCGGAGACGGGCGAGCGCACGATCCAGCAGGCGAGCCACGGCGTCGTCGCCGAGCCGCTCAAGAAGGACTATCCGCAGATAGAGTCGATCACCCGCGCCGACAGCATCGAGCCGGTGTTCCTGAAGGGTGGCGAGGCCACTTTCGCGCCGATGGTGATCGCGGACGAGCCCTTCTTCCAGATCCTCCAGCTGCCCTTCGTGCGCGGCGACCGCAGGACCGCTCTCAAGGGCATGGACAGCCTCGTTCTCAGCCGGGATGAGGCCACCAAGCGGTTCGGCGGGATCGACATCATCGGCCAGACCGTCACTGCCGTCCGCCGCGGGGAGAAATACGACCTGCGCGTCACCGGCATATTCGAAGACCTTCCCAGCAACAGCCATATGAACTTCAGCATGGTCGGGCGCATGAGCGACCGCGACGCCGAGGAGTGCGGCTGGGGCTGCATCAACGGCAATGTCTACGCGAAGCTGAAGCCGGGCGCCGACCCGGAGGAAATCCACCGGCAGATGCCGGCCTGGGAGAAGCGCAACATCCCCCGCTCGAACGTCGGCTCGGTCAGCGTCGGAGAGGGCGACAATTTCGACTGGCGTCTGGTCAACGTCCAGGACGTGCACCTCAGCGGCGCCGAAGGGGACATCGAGCGGCCCGGCAACGACCGCCGGACAATCGTCACCTTCGCGGTCGTTGCGATGCTCATCCTCGGGATGGCCTCGGTCAACTTCATCAACCTCGCCACCGCCCGCGCCAGCCAGCGCGCGCGAGAGGTAGCGCTCCGCAAGGTGCTTGGCGCGAGGCGCCGCCAGCTGATCTTCCAGTTCCTAGGCGAATCGATGCTGCTCACGAGCCTGGCGATGCTGCTCGCGCTCGCGCTCGTCGAGCTTGCGCTGCCCTGGTTCTCCGCATTCCTGCGTGCCGATCTTGAGCTTGGTTATGTCAGCGAAGGAGGCGTGCTGCTTCCGATCCTGGGGCTTCTTCTCGTGGTGGGCATTGCCGGCGGCCTCTACCCGGCCTTCTATCTGTCCCGCTACCAGCCGGCGGCGGTGCTGAGAGCCAATCGCTCCTCGGCCGAGCCGCTCGGCACGGGGCGGCTCCGAAGCGTCCTGGTCGTGGCCCAGTTCGCCGTATCGATCGGCCTGATCGTCTGCACGGCCGTCGTCTATTCGCAGACGCGCTTCGCGCAGCAGAGCGACCCCGGATACAAGCGCGAAGGGCTGATCCAGGTCGGGAACATGACGCGCGCTGCGGTCCTCCCACTCACGGAAACGATGATGCGGGAGATCGATGCCATTGATGGCGTCGAGGCGGTGGCGGGCACAAACATCACGGTCGCCAGCGGGCGCACGCTCAACACGCGGGTGCAGGTGCCGGGGCGGACCAATCCGCTGACCATCGGCTGGTATTCCGTGAGCCCCAGCTTCTTCGACACGATGGGCATCGATCTGCTCTCCGGCCGAAAGCTCAGCCGCGCTTACGCCAACGATTACGCCTGGACGCCCTACGAGCCGGAAGAGGCGATCGAGCCGGCCCAGCGGGCGCTCGTCCAGCGCGGCATCAACGCAGTAGTGAACGAGCTTGCGGCCAGGCAGATGGGCTTTGCAAGCGCCGCAACGGCGGTGGGGAAGCAGCTTGCCGCAGAGCAGTTCGGCGAGGGCTTCGGCCTGCTGCCGATCACGACCGTCGGAGTCGCCGAGGATTCGCGCTTCCGCTCCGTCCGCGAGCCTGTCGAGCCGATGATCTTCTACGATCGCGGCATCTATTCGGATCTCGTGATCCGCTACGATTCACCCGATCCCGAGGGTGTGAGGAAGAAGATCGAGAGCGTCTGGAAGCGGCTGGCGCCGGAGGTGCCGTTCGAAGGCGAGTTCGCCGACGAGCAGCTGAGCGAGCTCTACCAAACCGAGGCGGCGCGCGGACGGACCTTCGCCGGCTTCTCGATGATGGCGGTTGTCATCGCCTGCCTCGGCCTGTTCGGCCTCGCCGCCTTCACCGCCGAGCGGCGGACGAAGGAAATCGGGATCCGAAAGGTGTTCGGCGCGACCGCTCGGGACATCGTGAAGCTGCTAGCATGGCAATTCTCGAAGCCGGTGATCCTCGCCAATCTCATCGCGTGGCCGGTTGCCTGGTGGGTGATGCGCGACTGGCTGAACGGCTTCGACGCTCGGATCGACCTCGGGCCGGAGCCCTTCGTGGTAGCGGGCGTGCTGGCGCTCGCCATCGCGATCGGCACGATTGCAGGCCACGCGATCAAGGTCGCGCGCACAAACCCGGTCCACGCCCTTCGTTACGAATGATGGAGTGACGCGATGAACAACCTCGTTTGGGCGGGCGCCGCGACCGCGATGACGGCGATGCTCTGCCTTGCCGGCCTCAACGCTTGGCGGCAGTGGCTGGACCTCAGGCGCTACGAGATCGCCGCCACCCGCTCGGCGCCCGAGGTCGCCGATCCGAAGCCCGGGGTGAGGATCGAAATGGCGGACCTTCGGGAGCGGCTGCGCAAGCTGGAAGCAATCGCCACCGGAGTGGACCTTTAGGAACGACATTCGAGTTCGGTTCGTTATGTCTCCGGAACAACGGAGGCGGTGGCTTTGCAGATATTGCTCTTCTGGCTGACGATCGCGCGGCCGGAGATCAGCCTGTGAAGGAAAGGGAGATCGCCCTCGGCACCAAGCTTCTGATCGGCGGCATTGCCGGCATCGTCGGCACGATGGCTATGACCAGTGCAATGTGGCGCTCGCACGAGAAGCTTCCGAAAAAGGAACGCTATCCCCTGACGCCGCGTGAGATCGTCGATTCGACAGTTGACGCTGCGGAAATCGAACTTTCGAACGAGGCAGCGAAGGACGTGACGCTCGCCGCTCACTTCGCCTACGGCGCCGCGTGCGGGGCTCTGCTCGGAGCGTTGAACCCGCGCATGGGGGCTAGGAGCGGGGCGGCGGCCGGAGTCGGCGTCTGGCTTGCAAGCTATATGGGCTGGATCCCGGCGGCCGGCATATTGAAGCCGGCGAATGAGCATCCGGCACGGCGCAATGCGCTCATGATCGGAGTCCACCTTGTCTGGGGCGGAGCGACGGCAAAGGCGATGCGCGAGCTGGTGCGGGCCCGCGAGACAATTATCGCTGGCGGTCCCGACCGGGACGCGCCGGGGCGCCGAAGAGCCTAGTCCACGTGCTTGACCGCGGGTGGATCGCTCGCGGGAAAGCTCTCGTCCGACGCTTCGTCGACCTTGCTCCATTCGGCCGGCGGATCGCGCATCGCCGACGGCCCCGCAGGCCGGACGTTGCCGCTATTGCCGACAGGCCCTTCGGCCCCGCCGCGGCTCAAGGCGGGTGCGTGCGGCGTCTCCAAATCGTCGGCTCCGCCTAAGCGGCGCGTGGCGAAATAGCCGACAACTGCAGCGACCGCGGCGCCGATGCCGGTGAATAAAGCTGTTTTCCTGTTCCATTCGGCCATGGTCACATCGCCTCCATCGTCGTCGGCATCGCGGGCGGCAGGCCGTCCGTCTCGGCGAGCTGTATCAGCTCGGTCTTCCGCGCCGCCATCTGCTCGCCGAGCGCGTCCAGATCCACGTCCGTCTTGCGCGCCTGGGAGAACAGGTTGTCCGATTCCCGCTCTTCCTCCTTCACATGGTGCTCGATCTGCTCCTGCAGCACCTTCACCTTAGCCTCGAAGAAGTCGGACGCCTCGTCGCCGGCCTCAATATCGTTGATCAGCATCTTCGCGCCATCATGCTCGACCAGCGCCTCGTCGAGATCGTCGTCGTCGATCTTGCCGCGAAGGGCCGGATAGAAAATCTCCTCTTCGAGCATCGCGTGGATCTTGAGCTCGGTGCAGATGGTGCGGGCGATCGGCTCCTTCTTTCCCTCATCCGCTTTCTCGAACTGCTCGAAGAGCTCCTCGACGCGGCGATGGTCCTCGGTGAGGAGCTGGATTGCGTTCTGCTTGCCCTGTTCGGCCATTTTTCGCCTCCTGTTGTGGTTCGGGAACATTCGGACCAATGGACCGGTTCCCGCAGGCAAAATGCCGAGGACCAAAGCTTGAACGATACCGAAACCCTCTCGAACGTACTCCCCGACGAGACCGAGGAAGCGGCTCGGCGGATGCTCGCCAAAGCCGCCGAAAGGGGCCTGAAGCTCGCTACCGCGGAAAGCTGCACCGGGGGTATGCTGGCCTCGCTTCTGACCGACGTTCAGGGCGTCGCCCATACGTTCGACCGCGGGTTCGTCACTTATTCCTTCGAGGCGAAGAACGAGCTGCTCGGCATTCCGATGGAGGTCATCCGGCGGAATGACGCGGTCACTCCTGAGGTCGCAATCGCCATGGCCGAGGGGGCGCTGGAGCGATCGCGGGCTAACGTCGCGCTGGCGATCACCGGATTTGCGGACGCGGGCGTCGAGCCCGGCCTCGTCCACTTCGCCTGCGCTCGGGCGGGACGCAAGACCATGCACCGCGAGGAGCATTTCGGGCCTGGCGGGCGCGGCGCGACGCGGGTGAAATGCATGGCTGTTGCAGTCGAGATGATGTCGGAGATGCTGTGATGGCGAAGCAGCCCCCGTTCGAGGCGATCCACCGGCACGGCTTCGTGCGCGTTGCGGCCGCGACTCCGCTGGCAAGCGCGGGCGATGTCGCGTTCAACGTCAAGGAGACGGTCGGGCTGGCGCGGGAAGCGCATGATCGCGGCGTCGACCTTATCGTCTTCCCGGAGCTCAACGTCTCTTCCTACGCGGTCGACGACCTCCACCTTCAGGAAGCCTTCCTCAATGCGGTGTAAGAGGGGATCGCGGAAATCTGCCGGGCAACGGCAGGGCTGAGCCCGGTGCTTGCGGTCGGAGCGCCGCTCCGGCGCAACGGGCGGCTCTACAATTGCGGCCTCGTCATAGCGCGGGGGCGCATCCTTGGTGTCGTGCCAAAGTCGTTCCTGCCTAATTACCGCGAATATTATGAGAAGCGGTGGTTCGCGGTCGGATACGGCCTCAACGGCATGGACGTCGCCGTGGCGGGCCAGACGGTGCCGTTCGGGACCGACCTCATTTTCGCGGCCGAGGATCTCGACGACTTCATCTTCCACGTCGAGATTTGCGAGGATTATTGGGCGCCGCAGCCGCCCTCGACCGTGGGTGCGCTGTCGGGCGCGCTCATCCTCTGCAACCTCTCCGCTTCCAATATCACGATCGGCAAGGCCGATGAGCGCAAGCTCCTGTGCGCCTCGCAATCCTCGCGCTGCTGCGCGGCCTACATCTACGCCGCCTCCGGGCCGGGCGAGAGCACGACCGACCTTGCCTGGGATGGGCAGGGCTCGATCTACGAGTTCGGCGAGATGCTTGCGGAATCCAGCCGCTTCGCGCGCGAGCCGGAGATGGCGGTCGCCGACATCGACGTGCAGCGGCTGCGGCTCGAACGGATGCGGATGGGGACGTTCAACGACAATGCGATCGCCGCCGGTCACCCCGAGAAGAAGGCGCGGCGGATCCATTTCGAGCACAAGCCCAGTTTTAAGGACATCGGCTTCGAGCGGAAGCTGAGGCGCTTTCCGTATGTCCCCAACCGTGTCGAGCAGCTCGATCAGGATTGCTACGAGGCCTTCAACATCCAGGTGCAAGGCCTTGCCAAGCGCTTCACCGCAACCAGCGGCAAGCATCTCGTCATAGGGGTTTCGGGTGGCCTAGATTCAACGCACGCTCTGATCGTCGCCGCCAAGGTCTGCGACTATCTGGAGATCCCTCGCACCACCATCCTTGGCTACACGCTGCCAGGCTTCGCGACGGGTGACACGACCAAGACCAACGCCTGGGCGCTGATGAAGGCGCTCGGCGTCGTCGGCGAGGAGATCGACATCAAGCCCGCCGCGCGCCAGATGCTCGCCGACATGCGGCACCCGTTCGCGAAGGGGGAGCCCGTCTACGACGTCACGTTCGAGAATGTGCAGGCGGGGCTTCGCACCGACTATCTGTTCAGGCTCGCCAACCACAGTGGCGGCTTCGTCGTCGGGACCGGAGATCTCTCCGAGCTTGCGCTCGGCTGGTGCACGTACGGCGTCGGCGACCAGATGGCGCATTACGGCGTCAATGCGGGCGTCCCCAAGACGCTGATCCAGTATTTGGTGCGCTGGGTGATCAAGACGAACCAGTTCGATCCGGAAACCAACCAGGTTCTCCAGGCCATCCTCGACACGAAGATTTCGCCCGAGCTCGTCCCGGCGGACGAGGAAGGGATGCAGAGCACCGAGGACCGGATCGGGCCGTACGAGTTGCACGACTTCTTCCTGTTCCACATCCTTCGCTCAGGGCAGCCGCCCTCGAAGGTGGCATTCCTGGCGTGGCAGGCATGGAAGGATGTGAACCAGGGCCTGTGGCCGGTCGACTTCCCGCAGCATCTGCGGCGCGATTACGACCTCCCGACTGTCCGCAAGTGGCTCGACGAGTTCCTTTACCGCTTCTTCCAGACGAGCCAGTTCAAGCGATCTGCCCTTCCCAATGCGCCCAAAGTTTCAGCGGGCGGAAGCCTCAGCCCGCGCGGCGACTGGCGCGCGCCCTCGGACGGGGTGGCCTCGCCATGGCGGGACGAGCTGCGGCGGGCGTTCGAAGGGTAGGCAACTCGATTTCCTCTCATTTTGCCGCATCGCAGCAAAATAAAAGATAATTTTCACAATTAGTTAAAGGGAGCGCTTAACCTATGTGAGGCGGGTTGAAGAAGAAGCTAAGGAACTCGTTACGGTGATTAACCGTTGTTCAGAAAGTTTCTTCTAATTCAGAGGCTTCCAATTGATCACACTCGCTTCCGCCTCTTCACTGGGGCCCGACACGTATGGGGCACCGCCCGGCAACAACCAGGCGCTGATCTGCTTCTCCCACCTCCGGTGGAATTTCGTCTTCCAGAGACCTCAGCATTTGATGAGCCGCTTCGCAAAGGAGCGGCGCGTTATTTATTGGGAGGAGCCCGAGGCGGCGCTTTCCGGTTGCGAGCCGGCGCTCGGTATTCGGGTCTGCGCCGAGACCGACGTCACCGTGGTCACGCCTTCTATCCCGGAGGGAATGGACGAAGAGGCTTCCGAAGCTGCGCTTAAAGTGCTGCTCGACGAATTCCTGGCTGCCGAGGAGCAGCCGCTCATCCGCTGGTATTACACGCCGATGATGCTGCCTTTCTCGAGGCATATCGATGCCGCCGCGACCGTCTATGACTGCATGGACGAGCTTGCCAACTTCCGTTTCGCGCCGCCGCAGCTGCTCGAGCTCGAGCGCGAGCTGATCGCCTTCGCCGACGTCGTTTTCACCGGCGGCTACAGCCTATACGAGGCGAAGAAGGACCGCCACCCCAACGTCCACCCCTTCCCGTCGAGCGTCGACCGCGCGCACTTCGCGCAGGCCCGTGCGATGGACGCGGCTCCGGACGACCAGTGCTCGCTTCCGAAGCCGCGATTCGGCTTTTACGGAGTGATCGACGAGCGGATGGACCTGGAGCTCATCGCCT
>Ga0216301_1000153_pt1 | contig 19514 bp, 15 predicted proteins | sample 4hB_Boncat_minus_FD_156203 | JGI IMG/M metagenome (GOLD analysis project Ga0216301, IMG submission 156203) | Terrestrial sediment cell enrichment communities for BONCAT metagenomics from Utah, United States - 4hB_Boncat_minus | ecosystem: Environmental > Terrestrial > Deep subsurface > Rock...
GGCGCTTCACGACCGCAGACGCACGCATTCGTTTGGCTCGTCTTTATCCATCATTGCAGGCTTGACAGACCACTAGAGGCCACGGCCAGCTAGGTGCGTCTACTTTTGACGGGGCTCCCGGAGCGCGCGCGGCGCAATGAACTCCACGTAGCGGACCTTCTGCACCGCGTAGAATAGCGTGACGCGGCGGGCGTCTGGGGACGTCTCCAGGCGGAACATGTCTGTGTTGCCCTTGTCGTTGCCGGCGCCGGATGTGAATTGCACCGGCACGTCGCGCCCGCGCTCGTCGATGGCGCGGATCGGCATCCGGTGCACGTCCCGGGGCAAGGACGGCGGCGCGTGGATGATGATCTGTGGGTGCTTCTGCAGTTCGGCAAAGTCCAGGCTCGCCGGCGGCGGGGTGTTGGCTCCCAGGACCTCCACCAGCTCCATCGCCACTCCCTGGACGGTGCTCTTCCGGCCCAGGGGGAGGACCTTCCCCGGCGCGGGGATGGGGATGTCCTTGACGATCCACAACTCCTCGGGGGTGAACCGGGCGGTCGGCGTGCGGGTGAGCTGGACGCGCACTTTCCACACAGGGTCGTCGGGCCAGGGAAGCGACGTAAAGAAGAGACGAAGGTTTCCCGCTTCACCCAGGTAAGTGGTGCTGGAGTTGTGCCAGGTGTTCCCCGAGGCTTCGGACAGTTCCGCGATGCTGGGCGACCATGCCCCGCTGGGCTTCCCTCCCACGCGGACGGTGAGATGCGCCATGCAGAGCATCTGCCCAGGCTCCTGGTGCTGCTCGATCTCCTCCTGCTTCACGCCGGCGGTCAGCTTCTGCAGGGTTGCCTCCACCTCTCCGGCGCGCTGGGTTTGGGGCAGCGGCTGCGCGGGCCACGTGGGATGCGGGCCGGGCGATGGGTTGGGGACCTGCACCTGGCCCAGGGGCTTCCACTGGTCCCCGGCCCGCTGGAAGAAGCGTAGTCCGAGAACCTGTCCGCGCCGGGGATAGGCCGTCAGCTCGTATCGCTCCAGGTCGTTCCCCAGCCCCTGCGGGGTGACGGTGGGACCCATGCATCCGTGCTCGTCGAACGGAGCAGCGTGGATCTGGATCGGCGCGGCGCCCGATCCGGGGCGGGTGACCCAGAAGGTGACTTTCCCCGGGGCGCCGCTGAACACTCTGGAGCCGGAAAGCTCCTTCTGGTTGGGCGGCAGCAGCGTGTAGAGCACCCGTTGCCACGGGCTGCCGTGGACATGCTCCACAGTCCCGCTCGTTACGGCTTCCAGCACCAGCCGCGAGCCGTCCGCCAGCGTCACCGTTTGTACGGCGGGCCGCTGGAAGCCCATCCACAGCACGACCGCCAGCGCCAAGAACAGGGCGAGCGAGGCGATAAAAACCAGGAGACAAGAGTTGCGGCGCATCGGCTTCCTAATTCTGCTTCTCGCCGCGCTGGCCGGAGTATCCGAGGCGCACGAATGATGGGACGGGACTTATCGATTAGCCGCCGGGCGCGCTGGGCCGGCGTGCGACGGCAGTATACAGGAGCGCGGGGGTCCGAACGCCAACAGAAAGCTGGGATGCGCTCTCGGAGACTCCGCCGGCGGGACGGCGGCCCACTCGGGTCATAACGCTAATCTACGTCGGAGCGTCATCCCACGCTCATGGAGGCGGAGCCATGCGGAAACTGCTAGTGATGACGTCTTTAATCGCGATCGGGATACTCCCCGGCGGCGGATCGGCGAAAGAGACCGTCACTATCGAGCAGGTAGACTACCACGGCTGGACGGGCGCCTACCGCATGACTAATGGAGCGGTCGAGCTGGTCTACGTGCCGCAGATCGGCCGCATCATGCGGTACGGCTATGCCGGCGGTCGGAACGTGCTTTGGGAGAACCCGAAGCTCGCCGGCCAGACGGCGGACCCGGCGAGCGCGGCGAAGGAGTGGCCGAACTTTGGCGGCGACAAGCTGTGGCAGGCGCCGCAGGCGCGGTGGGGTTGGCCGCCGGACCCCGCGCTGGACGGCGGCGCGGCGCGGGTGGAGCTGCTGTCCGGCGGGCGTCTTCGGGTGACGGGCCGGCCCAGCGCGCGGGCCGGCGTTCGCTTCGACCGGGAGATCTCCCTCGACCGTTCCGGCTCCGGCGTGACGCTGAAGAACATGCTGGTGAACACGAGCGAGCAGCCGGTGGAGTGGTCCGTCTGGGAAGTGGCGCAAATCGACGACCCGGCGCGCGCCTGCCTGCCCTTCCACGCGGGGGGCCGCTTTCCGGCCGGTTACCTGCCGTTTGCGGACAACCCGCCCGCGCCGGACCGGCTCCAGGTGGGCGAGGCCGAGGTCTGCCTGCGCCGCCACCCGAACCGGGGCAGTAAGATCGGCGGCGACTCGCCGGCGGGTTGGGTGGCGGGCGTCGTCGGCGACCTCCGCTTCCAGGTGTCGGCGCGCCACGAGGGCGGCCGTGAGTATCCCGACGGCGGGTGCTCGCTGGAGATCTGGTCGAACCCGGACCCCCTCCGCTACATGGAGCTGGAAGTCCTGAGCCCCATCCGAAAAGTGCAGCCGCGCAAGAGCACAGCCTTCACCACCCGCTGGAACCTCAGCCGCTTGAAGTAACGGGACTTTTGGACGGGATTAACGGGATGAACAGGATTGGAGAGAGACGATAGGGAGGCGGAAGCATGGATCGCCGTCGTGGCACAGGCTTCCTTCTTCCCATCCCCTCAATCCCGTCCATCCTGTCCAAAAGAGTCGTCCTCCCGTCCGCTTTCAGCCACGAGACGGCGGGCCTGGTCGCCGGAGACTTCCCGCTGGTCTAGGAGCGCCTGGGCTACGGCTTCCACGGCGGGCCAATGCCGGCGGATGAGCGCCGAGGCGCCCTGCTGCGCCCAGTCCAGGTAGGCGGCGGTGTGGGCGCCTTCACGGCGGGCCGCATGGCGGGCCGCGGCGGCGCGGTCGAACCCCGCGGCGCGCGAGTCGCAGCGGCCGGTGGCAATCTGTTCCGCCTGGCAGGCGGCGAGCAGCGCGATCACCATCGCGTCGTGAGGCGTCTCCACGGTCCGCTCGGTGGCATGCTCGCCGGGGAGCGGGATCGGGAACACGGAAGGATCGGGGAACGAAGGAGAGCGCACGCGGCCCCGGGCCCTCGCGTCGCCCGCGATGGAGACGGAGGCCAGGGCGCCGCCGAGGGCCAACAGAGCCACGGCATGCCCTGCTTCGTGGTAGGCGACCTGTCGATCCTCGGGCATCGCTCCCTCTCGGGCTCGCGGGTGAGCCGTGGACGCTCCTCGGAGAGCGTCACAGTTCCGTACCGATGCCCGCTTCGCCTTCCCCTGTTGTACCCTGCGCGGAGAGAACCCGACCATGAAGAGTTCGATGATTCCCTGCATCCCGTTGTTCATGTGCCTCTTGCTGATGGCGACCTCCGCCGTCGGCGCCCCAGCGGATGGAGGGGCTTTGGAGGCGACGGACCATCCCGACCGCATTGAGCTACGCACCTCCGCCCTGGAGGCGACGATCCGCAAGAAGGGCTACGTGACCGGTGTGGCGGGCGGCTCGTTCGTCGACCGGAAGACGGGCTTCCGGGACGCCGGCTTCGGGCTCGACATCGTCGACTGGATCATGGAGCCGGGCAGCGACGAGGCGTACCGCGCGCAGTTGCCGGGCGACCTGGCCTACGAGTTCAACAACCTCCACCACGGGAAGCGGGCCAAGCGCAGCATCGAGGGCCCGCAGATCTGCACCCAGGCGAAGGAGCTGTCGCCGCAGCTCATCCGGGGCAAAGACTTCCTCGGGGTGCAGACTCGCTACCGCTACACGCTAGCGGCGCCGGGCAAGAAGCCGGGCTCGGAGTGGGAGCAGACCCTGGTGTTCCCGGAAGGCAAGCGCTACTTCCTCTCCAGCGACCGGATCGCCGCCGTGAACGCCAGCAAGGCGATGTTCCTCCGGCTGGACATGCCCGGCCACATCAAGCACAACCGGGGCGACACCTTCAGCGAGGTCTACCTGAGCTACGCGGGCCGCATCCCCTCCAGCGAGTTCTTCGCAGACTTCGCGCCGGATGCGAAGTTCAATTACCGCCGTGACCGCGATCCGGTCCCGCAGCGCTTTATCCGCGCCTACCATCTCCGCGATCCAAAGACGGGCAAAGACGGCCCGTGGCTGGCGGGGATGACTCTCGACCCTTCCGTGGTGTACGAGGCCTGGTGCCACCAGCGCGGCTATGTCTGCATGATCGAGGAGTTCGGCGGCCGTCCGGTGCGGCCCGGCGAGTCGTTCAGCGCCGCGTTCCTGGTCGGCTACTTCGACTCCATCGACGAGATGCACCGCGTCTACGACCAGTATGCGGGCCACTCGGGCCTCCAGGCGGATGAGCGGGGCTGGAAGCTGACGAAGGGTCCGGCGCCGCTCGCTCGCAAGACGGCGGAGGAGCCGGCGAAGGAGCCGGCGAAGGAGCCGGCGAAGGAGCGTCTCGCCCAGCGGTTGGAGTGGTTTCAGGACCAGAAGTTCGGGTTCATGGTCCATTGGGGCCCCTACAGCCAGTGGGGCGCCATCGAGTCGTGGCCGCTGGTGGAGGTGGACAAGTGGGCGCGGCCGGATGACCTGAAGGCGTGGACGGAGCGGAACCGCGATATGGAGCGCTTCAAGCGGGACTACTGGGCGCTCAACCGGACGTTCAACCCGACGCGTTTCGATCCGCAGAAGTGGGCCGCCGCCGCGAAGTACGCGGGGATGAAGTACTTCGTGTTTACCACCAAGCACCACGACGGGTTCAGCATGTGGGACACGCGGCAGACCGACTACCGGATCACCCATCCGGATACGCCGTTCAGCGCGAACGCCCGCGCCGACGTGGTCCGCACGGTGTTCGACACCTTCCGCAAGGCGGGCTTCGGCATCGGCGCCTACTTCTCCAAGGCCGATTGGCGTCACCCGGACTACTGGAGCCCGGACGCCCCCGCTCCTACTCGCAACCCGAATTACGACACGCTCCAGCAGCCGCACAAGTGGAGCCGCTTCGTGCGGTTCGCCCACAACCAGATCGAAGAGCTGCTGAGCGGCTACGGTCCCATCGACATCCTGTGGCTGGACGCGGGACAGGTGCGGCCGCCCCAACAAGATCTTCGCATGGATGACCTGGTCCGGATGGCGCGGGGACATCAGAAGGATCTCATCGTGGTGGACCGGACGGTGGGCGGGGAGCACGAGAACTACCGGACGCCGGAGCAAGAAGTCCCCGAGAAGCCGCTTCCCTACGTGTGGGAGACGTGCATGACGATGGGGAAGCAGTGGTCGTACAAGCCGGATGACGAGTACAAGTCCACGAACGAGCTGATCCACCTGCTGGTGGACGTGGTGGCCAAGGGCGGCAACTTCCTGCTGAACGTGGGCCCGCAGCCGGACGGGGAGCTGCCGCCCCCGGCCGTCACGCGGCTCCAGGAAATCGGCGACTGGATGAAGATCAATTCCGAAGCGATCTACAAGACGCGGCCGATGGCTCCCTACAAGGAAGGCCGGGTCGCCTTCACCCGGCGGGGGGAGACGATCTACGCGACCTATCTGCTGGACGAAGGGCAGACCACCCTGCCCGCCCGGATTACCCTGGCGGCAGTGCGCGCCGAGGGTGGCGCGCGGGTGCGTCTGTTGGGCAGCCGAAGGCGGCTGGCGGCGCAGGCCGGCGAGCAGGGCCTGGTCATCGAGGTTCCGCCGTCGCTGGCGCAGGCGGCTCCCGGACGGCATGCGGTCGTGTTCCGGATCGATCCGGAACGCGGCTAGCGAGGACGGCGCGTGGCCCGGCCGTACGATGCGACGGTGAAGGAGCTGGTTGAGAGCTACCCACTCGACTGGCTGGCGCAGTTGGGACTGGCGGTGGAGGGAGTGGACGTCATCGACGCCGATCTCTCCACCGTCTCGGCGCAGGCGGACAAGATCCTGCGGGTGCGGGACGCGGCGCCGTGGCTGGTCCACCTGGAGCTTCAGGCGAGCCGGGACCGCGAGCTTCCGCGCCGCGTCCTCAAGTATAATGTCCTTGTCCACGAGCGGCACGCGCTGCCAGTCCATAGCGTGGTCTTCCTGCTGCGCCCGGAAGCGGACGGCCCGGAGTTGACGGGCCGGGTGCGCTATGAGGCGCCGCACGGGCGGGGATGGGTGGACTGCGGCTTCGAGGTCATCCGACTCTGGCAGCGGCCCGTGGACGTGTTCCTCGAAGGCGGGCTGGGGACGCTGCCGCTGGCCCCGATCAGCGCGGCGTCTCCGGCAGCGCTGCCGGAGGTGATCCGGCGGATGGACGCGCGGCTCCGCCAGGAGAGCGGCGCCGGAGACGCCGCCAAGCTTTGGGCTGCGACGTATATCTTGCTGGGTCTGCGTTACCCGGCGGAATTCGGAGCCAAGCTGCTCCAGGGAGTAAGCGCTATGCGAGAATCATCCACCTATCAGGCCATCCTCCAGGAAGGCCGCGAGGAAGGCCGCCTGAGAGTAGCCAGGGAGTGGCTGTTGAAACTCGGCAGCAACCGCTTTGGCGAGCCGGATGCGCGCGGCCGTGAGACTATTGAGGAGGCTGCGTCGATTGAGCAGTTGGATCAGTGGCGCGAGCGCTTGCTGATCGTGGAAAGCTGGGAAGAGCTGCTCCAGGCGGACTGAGCAGCTCGGGGATCATCCGAGCGTATCTGCTCGGCGGAATTCGGAGCCCGGATGCTCCAGGGAGTAGGAGCCGTGCGAGAATCAACTACCTATCAGGCCATTCTCCAGGAGGGTCGCCAGGAAGGCCGCGAGGAAGGCTGGCGGGATGGTTGGCGAGCAGGCTGGCGGGAAGGTCGGCGTGAGGACCGCGTCGAGGTAATCCTACGGCTGGGTAGCCAGCGGTTTGGGGGACCAGACGCGCGAACACGGGAGAGTATCGAGCAGGTCGCCTCGCTGGAACAGTTAACCCGGTGGACGGACCGCCTGCTTACCGTGGAGAGCTGGGAAGAGTTGATCGGGCGGGCGTGAGCGAGCGTCCTGTGGGACGATGGCGTGCGCTGGCCGTGCTCGCGGTCGCCTGCTTCCTGGGGATGACATGCTGGTTCTCGGCGTCCGCCGTCCTCCCGCAGCTCCGGTCCGCGTGGCGGCTTTCGTCCGAAACCGGCGCGCTGCTCACGATCTCGGTGCAGCTTGGCTTCGTGGGCGGCTCGCTGCTCTCCGCGCTGCTCAACCTGGCGGATCTCGTCCCTCCCCGGCGGCTGATGCTCTGGGGCGCCGGGGTAACGGCCGTCGTCAACGGGCTGTTGGTGTTCAGCACCGGACCGGAGACGGCGCTCCCGCTGCGGTTCGCCACCGGCGCTGGCCTGGCGCTGGTCTACCCGCCGAGCCTCAAGGCGGTCGCCACCTGGTTCCGCGAGGAGCGCGGGACGGCAATGGGCGTCATGATTGGCGCGCTGACGCTGGGATCGGCGCTGCCGCACCTCCTCAACGGCCTGGGCGGCGTGCAGTGGCGTCCGGTTATCCTCTGCACCTCCGTCCTCACGGTCGCCGGCGGCCTGATCGCGGAATACGCAGGCGCGGACGGCCCGTTTCCGTTTCCCCGCGCCGCTTTCGATCCGCGCCAGGCCGTGCGAGTCTTCTATAACCCCGGCGTGCGGCTTGCGGCGCTCGGCTACTTCGGGCACATGTGGGAGCTGTACGCCATGTGGGCCTGGACCGCGACCTTCTACACGGACATCTTCCAGCGGCATGGCAGCGCCGACGCCTCACGGCAGGCGGCGCTCGCCACGTTCGCGGTAATCGGCGTCGGCGCGCTGGGCTGCCTGGCCGCCGGCCGGCTGGCGGACCGATGGGGGCGGACGCGCACCACTGTCCTCGCGCTGCTCCTTTCCGGAGCCTGCGCGCTGCTCATCGGCATTCCGGGGCTGCCCGTCCTCGTCGTGCTGCTGCTCGGGCTGGCGTGGGGATTCTGGGTGGTTGCGGATTCGGCGCAGTTCTCCGCAATCGTTACGGAGGTCGCCGACCAGAGCCATGTGGGGACGGCGGTGACGATGCAACTCGCCCTGGGCTTCACGCTTACCGTGCTCACCATCTGGCTAGTGCCTGTCCTCCGGGACGGGCTGGGCTGGCAATGGGCCTTTAGCTCCCTGGCGCTTGGCCCGGCGTTGGGCCTGGCGGCGATGCTCCGGCTCATGCGTCTGCCGGTCGCGGCGCGCATTGCCGGCGGGCGGGGATAGGCGGGAGGGCCGTCGGACGCCTCTTCCGAACCGGTATCCGGACCATGACTCGTATGTCGTGCGGTCCAACTTTGAAGGAGAACCTGATGCTTCGAACATTCCTACGCGGCGCCCGACCGCTGGCCGCGCTGACTCTGGCGGTCGTCGCCCTGGTCGCCGGCCGTTTCGCCTGGTCCCAGGACGTTCCGGCGATCACGGCAACCACGACGGACGGCCCGCTCCTCATCCAGCCGCTCAAGCATGGCTCGGTCTTGCTCGTCTTCAAGGGCAAGAATTACTACATCGACCCGGCCCAGCTTCCGGCGGGGATGAACTATGCCAAGGCGGATGCGATCTTCGTGACCCACGAGCACGGAGACCACTGCGACCCGAAGGCGCTGGAGCTGCTCCAGGAGGAGGGGACGGTCGTCATCGGCAACGCGCGATCGGTGGAGAAGCTGGGCCGGGGCGAGGTGATGAAGAACGGCGACACGCGCCAGGTGCTGGACATCCGCGTGGAGGCCGTGCCCGCCTACAACATCGAGCGCACGCAGTTCCATCCCAAGGGCCGGGACAACGGCTACGTGCTGACCCTGGGCGGAAAGCGGATCTACTTCGCGGGCGACACGGAGGCGACTCCAGAGATGAAGGCGCTCAAGAACATCGACGTCGCCTTCCTCCCGATCAACCTGCCCTACACGATGACGCCGAAGGATGCGGCGGAAGCGGCGCGGGCGTTTCGTCCGAAGCTGCTCGTGCCGTACCACCAGGGGCAGTCGAACCCGCAGGAAGTGGCGGACGCGCTGCAGGGCTCGGGCGTGGAGGTGCGGGTTCTGAAGCTGCCGTAAGGGGGCGTCAGAATAGCTCGCGGAGAGGCTCGCCGTTCTGGACGACGGCGAGCGGCCGGCCGCTGTGGTCCAGGTAGGTGGTGTCGAGCGGCACGCCCATGTGGCGGTAGAGGGTGGCGGCGATATCGCCGGGCGTCACCGGTCGCTCGGCGATATCGCCGCCGTCCGGCTCGGTGGCGCCGATGACCTGTCCGTGGCGCAGCCCGCCGCCCGCCAGCGCCATCGACATCACGTTCGACCAGTGGTTCCGGCCGTCGCAGTCCGTCATCAGCGGCGAACGCCCGAACTCGCCCATCGCCACCACGAGCGTGTCGTCTAGTAGGCCGCGTTCCTCCAGGTCGCTTACCAGGGTGGTGAGCAGATGGTCGAAAAGGGGCAGCAGCGGCTTCAGGCCGGAGGTGATGCCTCCGTAGGGCGGGATGTCGTCTCCGTGGGAGTCCCAGGTTCCGGAGGCGGGATGGTGGCTCAGGTCGAGCGTGACGAAGCTCACTCCCGCCTCCACCAGCCGCCGGGCGAGCAGGGCCTGCTGGCTCCAGAGGTGGCGCCCGTAGCGCTCCCGGACCGCCTCGGGCTCGCGCGCCAGGTCGAACGCCTCTCGCGCCCGGCCACCCAGGATGAGGGCGACGGCCTGCTGTTCGTAAGCGTCGAGAGCGGCCATGTCCTCGCTGCGGTCCAGCTTGCGGCAAAGCTGGTCCACGCTCTGCCGCAGGGTTTGCCGCCGCTGGATGCGCTCGGTGGTCAGCCCGCCGGGAAGCTGGAACAGGTCGCCGCTGGTGGTCCGGCCCGTATCGACGCCCACCTCTGTGTAAAGCGGCAGCTTCGCGGCCTGGTTGCCGATGAAGGGATCGTACTGCTTTCCCAGGTAGCCGCCGAAGGCCAGGTGGGTGTCCGACCGCTTGAACGCCACGTAGGGCGGTATGGCGGGATGGTTGGGGCCGCGCACCTTCGCGCAGACGGAGGCGATGGCGGGGTACTTCCGCGCTTCCGGGTTTGTCCGCGATTCGGCGAGGACGTTGCCGGTCTGGAAGACGGTGTTTGGCTCGTGGTTGCTGCCGCGCGCGTTGACGGAGCGGATGAGGGTGAACCGGTCGAGCATCGCCGCCTGTTTGGGCAGGTGCTCGCAGATGCGGACGCCGGGCAGCTTCGTCGGGATCGTGGCGAACGGTCCCCGGTTCTGCGCGGGGCGATCCGGCTTCGGGTCCCAGGTGTCGAGGTGGCTGGGCCCGCCCGTCATCCAGAGCAGGATGACGCTCTTATTGCCCAACGGACGGCCTGCGCGCGCCGCCTCCGCCCGCGAGTGGAGCAGCGCCGGCAGCGTGAGACCGCTCATGCCCGCCAGTCCCGCCTTGAGCATGTTGCGGCGGGAGTGGACGACCAGCCCTTCTTCTTCCAGCGCGTGCAAGCCGCCGAAGGCGTGGGGATGCGGATGTGCGGATCGAGCGGGCATCGGGCAGGTTCCTTCCCTGGCCGGTTCTGACGCCGCGTTTCGGTAGAAGTTTCGCGCAGGTGGGCGACACTTCCACGCCTTTCGGGTGTCTCAAGCCGTTAGCGGCGGCGCAACCGCCGTCCAGCTTTATGATGAGGAACCCATAGGACCCGCCATGCCGCCCCGCATCCTGCGACTTCTCTCGACCGCCTCCCTCCTGGCCCTCGGGCCGGCGGCCTTGGCCGCTATCGGTGAGAACCGGCCGTCCGCGGAGCAGGTCCGCTTCTTCGAGACGAGCGTCCGCCCGGTGCTGGCGACGCGCTGCCAGCAGTGCCACGGCGCCGATGGGCGGCCTCCGTCTGGACACGGCTGCCGGGCTGCGGAAGGGCGGTGTCCGGGGTCCGGTGCTCGTCGCCGGCCACCCGGAGCGGAGCCGGCTGCTCAGCGCCATTCGCCATGCGGAGCCGGGCCTGAAGATGCCCCCCACGGAGAAGATCCCCGAGCGCGAGATCGCCGACCTCACGCGCTGGGTGCAGATGGGAGCCCCGTGGGGAATTGCGAATTCCAAATTTCAAATGCCAAATTCCGGTAATTCGAAATTCGAAATTCGAAATTCGAAACTCCACTGGTCTTTCCAGCCGGTGCGCGTTCCCGCCGTGCCGGCGGTCCGTACGAAGGGGTGGGTGCGGACGCCCGTGGACGCCTTCATTCTGGCGGGACTGGAGACGAAGGGACTGCAGCCCGCGCCGCCCGCAGACCGGCGAACGCTGATCCGCCGCGCCACCTTCGATCTCACCGGCCTGCCGCCGACGCCGGCGGAGGTGGACGCCTTTGTGGCCGACCGCGCGCCGGACGCCTGGGCGAAGGTGATCGACCGCCTTCTGGCCTCGCCTGCATATGGGGAGCGCTGGGGCCGCCATTGGCTGGACGTCGCCCGCTACGCGGATACGAACGGCATGGACGAGAACGTCCACTACGGCAACGCCTGGCGTTACCGCGACTACGTGGTGGCCGCTTTCAACGCCGACAAGCCGTACGACCAGTTCCTCACCGAGCAGCTGGCCGGAGACCTGCTGCCGCCGACCGAAGACGCGCCGACGCGCCACCAGCGGCTGATCGCCACCGGGTTTCTCTCCATCGGCCCTAAAGTCATCTCCGAAGTGGACGACCGGAAGATGGAGATGGACACCATCGACGAGCAGATCGACACGGTGGGCCGCACGATGATGGGGTTGACGCTGGGCTGCGCTCGCTGTCACGACCACAAGTTCGATCCGCTGAAGACGGAGGACTACTACGGGCTGGCTGGGATCTTCAAAAGCACCCAGACGATGGTCGTGATGAAGAAGCCGCGCATGTGGCACGAGTACTCGCTGGCCGGCGACGCAGACCGGGCGCGCGTGGCCGCCCATGCGAAGCAGGTTGCGGCGGCGAAAGAGGCGATTGCGGGCCGGGTGGCGGCCGAGACGGAGCGGCTGCGACAGGCTTCTCCGGGCATGGCGCTGCCCACGAACGTCGAGACCGCGTTCGCGGAAGAGGTGCGCGCCGAGCTGAAGCGGCTGCGTGAAGCGTTGGCGCAGTTGGAAAAGAACGTCCCGGAGCTTCCCTCCGCGATGGGCGTGACCGAGGGAACCGTCGGGGATGTGCCCGTGCACGTGCGGGGCAGCTACCTGACCCTGGGCAACGTGGCGCCGCGTCGCTTCCCGGTGGTGCTGGCGGGTGAGAACCAGCCGCCGTTCTCCAACAAGGAGAGCGGCCGGCTTCAGTTGGCCCGCTGGCTCACATCCCCGGAGCATCCGCTTACCAGCCGGGTAATGGTGAACCGCGTCTGGCGGTGGCATTTCGGCCGCGGCATCGTCGGCTCCACCGACAACTTCGGCCTCCTGGGCGACGCCCCCACCAACCAGCCTCTGCTGGACTGGATGGCGGCGCGATTCGCAGGGATGTCGGGTGTAGGGGGTGGGGTGTCGGGGATAGCCGGATCGACACCCGACACCCGACGCCCGACACCCTGGTCTATCAAGGACCTGCACCGGCTGCTGATGCTGTCCAGCACCTACCAGATGAGCGCCGCTCCCGATGCGCAGGCCCTCAAGGTGGACCCGGAAAACCGCCTGCGCTGGCGGTGGGACCTGCGCCGGCTAGAAGCGGAGGAGATCCGCGACTCCCTGCTGGCAGTGAGCGGGCTACTGGACCCAAAGATGGGTGGAAGCATCCTGCCGCTCAAGAACCGGGAGTACGTGTTCGATCACACCTCGAAAGACCAGACCCGCTACGATAGCCGCCGTCGCTCGCTCTACATTCCGGTAGTCCGGAACAACGTCTATGACGTCTTCCAGCTCTTCGACTTCGGCGACGGCGCGGTGCCGGAGGGCAACCGGCCCACGACGACCGTCGCTCCGCAGGCGCTTTTCATGCTGAACAGCGACCTCGTGCAGCAGGCGGCGGAGGGTCTGGCGAATAGCTTGCTGGAGCGCTCGGAGCTGGATACGGCAGGCCGCGTGCGGCTCCTCTACAGCAAAGCCTACGGCCGTCCCGCGAAGGACACAGAGGTCAAGCGCGCCCAGGCGCTCCTCACTCGTTTGGAGCAGGCGCAGGGCGCCGAGCCGGATGCCGCGAAGCGCCGGAGCCAGGCGTGGACCTTGCTCTGCCACACCGCGTTGGCAGCCAACGAATTCATGTATCTGAGGTAGGGTTTCAAGTTTCAGGTTTCAAGTTCCGGGCTCGGGAGGCTGGGTGTGGCGACCATCAGCCGGTTTGAGGATCTGGAGGCGTGGAAGAGTGCTCGCGTTCTCACTCGACGGATCTACGAAGTAACGGGGCAAGGGAGCTTTTCACGAGACTTCGGACTACGCGACCAGATCCGGCGTGCGGCTACGTCGATCATGGCGAATATCGCCGAAGGCTTCGAACGGGATGGCAATATGGAGTTCCGCCAGTTCTTGTCCGTAGCAAAAGGATCGGCGGGTGAGGTCCGGTCCCATTTATACACCGCTCTGGACGTGGGACTACTCTCCCAGGGAGAGTTTGATGAACTCACACTCCTGGCGGAACAGATCAGCAGACAACTGGCCGCCTTCTTGCGCTATTTACAGGGTTCGACGGTTCGAGGGACCAAATTCAGATGACCAGATTACTATCGGACGAGCGACAACCTGAAACTCGAAACCTGAAACCTGAAACCCGTGCGGCGGTGTCTCGCCGCTGTCTGCTGCGTGATAGCGCCGCCGGCTTCGGCTATCTCGCGCTGGCGGGACTGCTCGCGGAAGAGGCGCAAGCAGCCGGCGCAGCCCCAACTCTGAAGTCTCAAATCCGAAGCGGCCCGCTGGCTCCGAAGACTCCGCACTTCCCCGCCCGCGCGAAGCGGATCATCTTCGTGTTCATGAAGGGCGGGCCGTCGCACGTCGATACCTTCGATCCGAAGCCGCTCCTGGACCGGGATCACGGTAAGCCGCTGCCCTTCGAGAAGCCGCGCGTCCAGTTCGCACCCACGGGGGCGCTGCTGAAGTCGCCGTGGAAGTTCAAGAAGTACGGCCAGAGCGGCATCGAAGTGAGCGAGCTGTTCCCGCATGTCGCGGAGTGCGTGGACGACCTCTGCATCCTCAACTCCGTCCACGGCACGAACGCCGCCCACGGCGGGGCGCTACTGAAGCTGCACACCGGCAGCGACAACTTCGTCCGCCCCAGCATGGGCGCCTGGGTGACCTACGGGCTGGGAACGGAGAACCAGAACCTTCCCGGTTTCATCACCATCTGTCCCACGCTGGCCCACGGGGGCGTCAACAACTGGGGCTCCGCGTTCCTACCCGCCGCCTACCAGGGCACGCCGTTGGGTAACGCGGCCGTACCGGCGGATCAGGCGCGCGTCCGTTACATCCAGAACCCGCGCGTGCCCAAGACAGTTCAGCGAATGCAGCTCGACGCGCTGGCGCAGATGAACCGGGAGCACCTAGCCGAGACAGGGCCGAACCTGGCGCTGGAGGGGCGGCTCAACTCCTTCGAGCTGGCCTTCCGGATGCAGACCGAGATGCCCGAGATCGAAAGCCTGGCTGGCGAGACGCCCGAGACGCTGAAGCTGTACGGGATGGACGAGCCGGTGACCGCCAACTTCGGCCGGCAGTGTCTGCTGGCGCGGCGCTTCGCGGAACGCGGCGTGCGGTTCATCCAGGTGACCCACAGCAACTCCGAGGTCCAGTGGGACCAGCACGGCGACCTGAAGAAGGGCCACGAGCAGAACGCGAAGGAAGTGGATAAGCCCATCGCGGGTCTGCTGAAGGACTTGAAGGTGCGCGGTTTGCTGAAGGACACGCTCGTCCTGTGGGGCGGCGAGTTCGGCCGCACGCCCACGGCGCAAGGCAGCGACGGCCGCGACCACAACCCCGAGGGCTTTACCATGTGGATGGCCGGCGGCGGCGTGAAGGGCGGCATGAAGTACGGCGCCACGGACGACTACGGGTATTACGCCGCCGAGAACAAGATCCACATCCACGACCTGCACGCCACCCTGCTCCACCTGATGGGGTTGGACCACGAGCGGCTGACCTATCGGTACGCGGGCCGGAACTTCCGCCTCACGGACGTGCACGGGAACGTCGTCAAGGACATCATGAAGTAGCCCGCAACTGGGGCGACAGGCCTTTCGGGCGGCGAGGTTTCGATGGCGATCCTTACCTGTTCCGGCTGCGGAGCTCGTAACCGGGTGGACGAGCGGGCGGAGACGTTGACTCCGGTGTGCGGCCGGTGCGGCGCTCTGCTGGAAGCAGGGGCGGGCGTCCCGGTGGTAGTGACAGACGCTACTTTCCCGACCGTGGTGTTGGGCGCCGGCGCCGTGCCCGTGCTGGTGGATTGCTGGGCCCCCTGGTGCGGCCCCTGTCAGGCGCTGGCGCCCACGCTCGACCGGCTGGCGGCGGAGGCGGGCGGCCGCTACCTCGTGGCGAAGCTCGATATCGACCAGAACCCGCGCACCGCCCAGCAGTTCGGCATCCAGTCGATCCCCACGCTGCTCATCTTCAAGAACGGCGCGCTGGTGGACCGTCTCGTGGGGGCGCAGCCGAAGCAGAGCATCCAGGCTCGGCTGGCGATGCACGTAGGGTAGGCGTGGGTGTAGGTCGCCGACTCTTCCGGGAAGCGCCGGCGTCGCGACCCTGGTCTGCCTCCTATTTCAGCAACCGCCGCAGCGCCTTCTCGTAGGCGTCGGCGTAGCGGACCATGCCCAGGTCGCTCGGATGCGAGCCGTCGGTCGCCGCCTCGCCGTCGTCGCCCAGCAGCCGCGCCCCTTCCAGGTAGGCCAGGCCGCGCACGCCGTCGTCCACCAGGTTTTCGTAGGCTTTCCGGAACGCCGCGCGGCTTCCGGCGTGACGGTCTCGCTGGGCCGTGAAGAACCCGGCGTTGGTATTAGTTCGGTCCTCCACCAGCACGATCGGCGTCTTCGGATGCGCGGCCCGAAGCTGCCGCACCAGCGGCTCCGTCCGCTGCGCCACCAGGTCGGCGGTCATGTTCGGCAGGCAGTCGATGGCGTAAACGCAGGGGTCCAGCTCCGCGAGGAGGGCGCCGACTTCCGGTTCCATCTGGCCGTTGCCGGAGAAGCCAAGGTTGATCGTGGGGCGGCGGAAGCGGCGGCCGAGGATCGCGGGGATCGCCATACCGGGTCGGGAAGCGCAGGCGCCGTGCATGATCGAGGTGCCGTAGAACAGCAGCGGCTTTTCCCGTCGGGGCGCCACGGGCCGGAACGTCGCCTTCGGATCGACGCCGATCTCCAGCGAGGTCACGCCGTTATACAGCGGCAGGTAGACGGTGTAGAGCCGGAGGCCCGAGCCCGGCTCCGGGTCGACGTCGGCCGCCAGTCGCATCTCCATCTCCTGGGCGGTGGGGCGCGCGACGGAGAGCCAGCGGTCCCGTCCCTCACGGTCCTGGGCGTAGAGGTCCAGCCCGCTCACGCCGGTGGCGGGCATATGCGGCAGGGCGAGAGTGGGAGAGAGCAGCGCGTAACGGGCGTGGATCGCCCGCGAGTCCGTCTCGAAGCGCGCCACCATCCCCGCCGAGTGGCGGCTGAGTCCCCACACCGGCGGGCGGACCGTCTTCTCGGCTTTCGCAGGCAGGCGGTCGAAGTAGCGGGCTGTATCCGTCCAGCCCTTGCCCTCAAGGCCCCACTGTCGAACATCGTGCCAGGCGACGGTGCCTCCCGCTTGGGGCGCCTGCGCATCCACCGCTCTGGCGGAAGCGGCCACGGCGGCCAGTCCTGCTGTGGTTATGGATAGAAACTGCCGCCGGTCGATTCTCGTGTTGCTGTGCATGGGATGACCTCCGCTCTCGCTATGCCATTGGCCGCAGCGGAACCGGAGCCCTGTCTGGAGAGAAGAATCTGGAGTCGCCCCGAAAGCCTGCGGGACGTCCTCCGGGTCGATGATGGTTACCGACTACGGCCAGGAAGCGTCGCCTGCGGCGAGCGTCCCGAAGGCTTTCGGGACGCTCGCCAGATTCTGCTTATGGGAGCAAGTTCAAGCACGCTATTTCGAACCTGTTTCCATAAGCAGAATTTGGAGTCGTCGCTTCCTTGCGACGTCCTCCTGGCCGATGACGGTTACCGTCTATGGCCAGGAGGCTGCCCTAACGGGCGCGTCCCGAAGGCTTTCGGGACGACTCCAGATTCTGCTTCCAGAAGAGTAGCGGAGATTGTATCGACAATGATCGACCTGACCCTGGAAGGCGAGTGCTTCAACGGCCGGCGCCCCGAGCGCGCGGCTGACGGGCGCTGGCGCCTGGAAGCGCGCGGCGACAACGCGCACTACTGCTACTACTTCCACTTCGCGCTGCATGCGAGTGCGAGCGGAGAGGCCGTGGTGGACGTGGCGCCGGACGCGGACCTGCTGCCTGACTGCAGGCCTAGCTTCTCGAGACACCGGCCGGAGGCCGTGTGGCTGTCGCGCGGCGCGGGTTGGGAGCGCCATCCGGTCGCTTCTGACGCGCCGCCGGACTGCATTCGCGTGCGCCTTCCAATGGAATCGGGCGAGACGGTTGCGGTCAGCCGGATGCGGCCGTTTCCGTATTCCGCCGCCGCCGCCCGGCTGGCCGAGCTGGCGGCGCGGCCCGGCGTAAACCCGGTGAGCCTGGGCCGGAGCGCGGAGGGCCGGGAGCTGGCGGGCGTCACCATTGGGGAGGGGCCCTTCCCGGTGCTCGTGCTGGCGGGGCAGCACCCGGCCGAGTTTGGCGGCGTCCAGGCGGCGCTGGGGATTGCGGACTGGCTCGGCTCGCGTGTCCGTGCGGCGGCAGAGGTGCGCCGCCGCTGTACGGTCACGGTTGTCCCGGTGCTGAACCCGGATGGCAACGTGGGAGGCCGCACCGGCTGCAACGCCCGGGGCCAGGATCTCTACCGCTCCTTCGACGGCGCGGCCGGAGGCGTCGAGCCGGAGGCGCCGGAAGCGGCGCTCCTCTGGCGGTGGGTCGCCGCCCAGCGACCGGGCCTCTCGCTCAACTTCCACTGCTACACGCAGCCAGCTCCGGCGGGCGACTTTCCGTGGGAAGGGCTCTACACGGTTCCCGATGAAGCTTTGGAGGACCCCGCCGCGCGCGAGCGGCAGCGGGCGCTGGACGACGCGATGGCCTGGGAGACCGACGGTCTCTCCCAGCACGGCCGCTTCTCTCTGCATATTCCAGGCGCCTTCGAATACCAGTTGGCCCGGCTCGGCGTCCCCAGCGTCTTCTACGAGGTGCAAGATGGGGTGGGCCCGCATCGCCAGCGCCGCACGGGCGTCCAGGTGCTCCGCGCCGCGCTGGGCGCTGTTGCTGGAAGTTGAATCACGCCGCCGGCTCGGGGTCGGCGGATGCGCCAATCGGGCCGAGCGCCTGATTGTTGGTTGGCGGCGCTTCCCAGGTGGGCATGCTGGAGGCGGCGCGGTCCCGAACCCTCATGCGCCTCGCGCTCGGGCCGGCGCCTCGGGCGCGTTGGTTACCGGCCGCAGGGCGCTTACACTAAAGGACGGAGGTTGACATGGAGAATCCACTCACGCGGCGCGAGTTCCTCACGGCGGCGGGATCGCTGGTCCTGATGGGCGAGGCGGCCGAAACCTCCGCGGGGGAGGACGGCATTCCCCGGCGGATGCTGGGAAAAACCGGCGTCCAGGTCCCCATCCTCGGCTTCGGAACCGCCCCCGCGGGGATTCGCCGCAGCCTGTCCATCGGCGCGGGTCTGTACAACGAGGCGATCGACCTGGGTGTCAACTACTTCGACACCGCGCCGACGCACACCGGCTATGGCCGCGCCCAGGCGCAGTTGGGCCAGGTAGTCCGCAAGCGCCGGAAGGAGATCTTTCTGGTCACCAAGTGCCACGAGGCGGGTGGGGAAGCGGCGCTCCGCCTGCTGGACCGGAATCTGAAGGAGCTGAAGACGGATTATGCCGATCTCGTCTACGTCCACTCCCTTGGCGATCTCGACCTGGACGTGGCGATGGGGAAGAACGGCATCCTCCCGGCGCTGTTGAAGGCGAAGAAGGAAGGCCGGATCCGCTTCGTGGGGCTCAGCGGCCACCATCGGCCGCACAAGTTCCTGAAGGTGCTGGCGGAGTTCGATATCGACGTGATGATGTGCGCCGTCAACTTCGCAGACCGCTACACCTATGGCTTTGAAGAGAAGATCTGGCCGACGGCGGCACGCAAAAAGGTGGGCCTGGTGGCGATGAAGGTGTTCGGCGGGATGAATTACAAAGACCCGGGGATGACCAACAGCATCATGCCTGCGGAGCATCTCCAGTCCGCTTTCCGGTACGCGCTCTCCCTGCCGAACGTCTCTCTGGCGGTGATCGGGATGGCCACGCGGGAAGAGCTGCATCGTAACGTGGAGTGGGCGAAGCGCTTCCAGCCGCTGACGGCGAAGGACAAGCAGGCGCTGGCCTCCGTGGGCCGCCGCCTGGCCGCGAGTTGGGGGCCGCACTTCGGCCCCGTGGCCTGAGCCGGGAGCCAGGGTAGTTCCCGGCGCAATGTTTCCCGGCGAGCGGAAACGGTGATTTAAGAACGACAGCCCGGCGGCCTCCTGCACCAAGGCAGGGGGCCGCTGTCCGTTTCTGTGGCTTCCCACTCTCCGCAGGGACCGTCTGCCTCC
>Ga0216301_1000154_pt1 | contig 19334 bp, 18 predicted proteins | sample 4hB_Boncat_minus_FD_156203 | JGI IMG/M metagenome (GOLD analysis project Ga0216301, IMG submission 156203) | Terrestrial sediment cell enrichment communities for BONCAT metagenomics from Utah, United States - 4hB_Boncat_minus | ecosystem: Environmental > Terrestrial > Deep subsurface > Rock...
GAGGCGAGCGTCGCGGCATAGAAAGCGAGGCCGAGATGGACGATGCCGCTCACCGCGCCGCCGAGCCGGGCCGCGATCCCGCCGGCGTCCGAGCCGTGGCCTTCGGTGTCGATCAGGGCTTCGGACAGCCGCCACAGGCCGTAGGCGAGGAAGCCCGCCGCCATCAGCCAGATCAGCACCGCCCAAGGTCCGTCGCCCGAAAGCATCTCGATCGCCCCCGCCCCGTCCTCGGTCCGGCCCGATCGGAGCGCCAGATAGCCGATCACGAAATACATGACCCCGCGCGCCGCAAAGCCGATGCGGGTGAAGGTCTCGAGAGTCGGGACGCTGAGCAAGGCAAGCTCCTTTCGGGGTCGAAAGGATCAATGGCCGGGGGAGGTGGGAGGTTCCGGGTGGAGGCGCGACGTCTAGCTGGGCGCTTGCCAGCAGTACCTAGCCAACTAGTAGGCGGCGGGCCTCAGCGCGGATTTGGCTCGGTTCATCGATGGTCCATGGGTGGGCTTGACAAAGCCATTGCGTTCCGACTCGGCCGCACTACAAAAGCGGAACATGGGAGCAACGGGGCAGCTGTCGGGGCAGATCGCCGCCGTCGATCTATTTTGCGGGGTCGGAGGCCTCACATACGGTCTTAAAGCCGCCGGAATCTCCGTCCGTGCCGGCGTGGATGTGGATCGCCGATGTGCGTTCCCCTACGAACAGAATTGCGGCGCAAGGTTTGTCCACCGCGACGTTCGCGAGCTGACCGGTCGTGACTTGGATGCTCTTTATGAGGATGCTCCCGTTCGCGTCCTGGCAGGGTGCGCTCCGTGTCAGCCGTTCTCCACCTACTCCCAGAGCAGGAAGTCCGTCGATGGACGATGGGAGCTTCTTAACGAGTACGTGAGGCTCGCTGAGGAAGTGAAGCCACAGGTCCTGACGCTCGAGAACGTCGCAGGATTGGCTGGAAAAGAAATATGGAGCTCGGTTCAGCGAAGGCTGAAGGAAGCAGGGTACAACCTTTCGTGGCGAGAAGTTGCGTGTGATCAACTGGGGCTTCCTCAACGACGCAAACGCTTGGTCCTGCTGGGGTCACGGCTCGGTGCGATCCGCTTCGACACGAAGGCTTTCCATTCGGAGCCCATGACAGTCCGGCAGGCCATCGCCCATTTGCCGCCGCTCGGTGCCGGCGCCGCTCACCCTGGTGACCCGCTGCACGCGGCTAGTTCACTCAGTCCAATCAACCTCAGGCGCATAAAAGCCTCGGCCCCAGGGCGAACGTGGCGCGATTGGCCTGCGGCCTTGCGTGCCGCCTGCCACCTCCGGAAGTCTGGGGAGACATATCCTGCGGTGTACGGTCGAATGGAGTGGGACAAGCCCGCTCCCACGATTACCACTCAGTTTTACGGATTTGGAAACGGCAGGTTCGGTCATCCGGAGCAGGATAGGGCGATCACGATCCGTGAGGCTGCTATCCTGCAGTCATTCCCGGAGAGTTATCAATTCATACGGCCTGGCGAGATTCCAACGTTCCGTCACCTGGGGATCATGATCGGGAATGCGGTTCCTCCTCGGCTGGGGGAAGCTATCGGTCGATCAATTCTTGACCACGTTCAGGCGGCTTCGTTCTGAAGGTATTCCCGTGCGTCCAGGTAACGGTCGATGTTGAGCAGGATCTGCTCCATATATGCCATCGAGTGCTGTGCAATTGCCCGGATGTCACCGATCAGATAATCGCGTCCCACCTCGGTGAAGGACCGGACTCCATGCGCTAGGTTGTTCCGATTATTCTTCACCGCCAGCAGATCGGCCCCATCACGAGTCCGTGCGAAGTCCGTCGTGCAGGCGAACCCGTAATCTTCCGCTTGTGCCCTCAGTGCTCGAGCATCCACATTGCCGCTAAACACCTTTGTAGCGTCGAAACTGCGCGAGACGATATCAATGGCGATTTCCCTCACCTGCGCGTAGCTATCGGCCCCTACATTGGAACGGAAGTCGCGCAGAACTCTAATCCTGAGATTCTCCCGGAGGTCGTCGAAGCTTATGTTGCTCCCAGCTATTTCGTCGTAGATCGCTTCAATGCCTGACCGCGCAGAAGCTTCGATGGCGTTGTACAGTACCAAGAGCGCGCTTGCCCGTAGCATTCGCATGCGGCTCTCTTGCCGGCGTGAGTTGGGGTCGATGTCCCTCTCCAGCCGGACGAGTATGGCCATGTAGCGACGGACTTCTGCTCGCCTCGCATAAAACTGCGACAGGAATTGCCTCATGCCCGACCCAACAGCTTGTCGCGGACGTACTCGATCCGCGCGACGAGGCGCGGTCGGGAGTTGGCGCCATCAGATGCCACTAGGTTGTTGAACTCGGAACCGTATGCCCACGAGGTGATCTCCCTCGGGTTGGGGCTGAGGCCGGGGTTTTCGCGTAGTGCAAGCGCCGTTCCCACCGCGATCGCTTCGAAGCGCACCCTGGGCGTTCGATTGTTGTTGGGTCCCTTCCGGAAACCGTAGGAGAAATTCTGTTCCACAAATTCCATAACTCTGTCCCACTCGGCTCGCATTCGTGCTCCGTCCGTAGCAGGATCAAAACCTTCCTGTGAATCGATGTACTCGTTAACAAAATCAATGACACTTCTCTCGAAGTTGTTGTAGTTGTCGGCGTAGGCAAAAAACCTAACCACGAGTTCGTCGTAGTCTCGGCGTTTGATGGACGCAGGCGAAAGCGGAGCAAGGCGACGGAACCGCTGATCCCTGGCGAGTTCCTCGACAAAATGCAAAAAGGGACCTTCACGAACTCCGCGACGGGTCTCCATGGGGCGCAGTCGCTCTCCGCCAGAGTTGATGCGATCAAACATGTCCCGCCGGGTCTCTTCGTCTGCGTGCTCTGTCAATTCGATAAGCCTGATCGTGACTCGGCGGAAACGCCTCTGGCGTGATGGCAGCAGGTCCGAGAAGGCGGTACCATTCAGCAGCGGGAGCTTCTCAAGCTGACCCAATCGGAGGTTGTCGGTTAGGTAAGCAGCTAATGTGCGTATGCGTTGCGTTCCATCAACGATTTCGAGGCGCCCTGAGAGCTCTTCTTCGTCCGACCTCACGTCGGCAACAAAGAGATACGGGATCGGGAGCCCGATCATGACCGACTCTATGAACCGAGATTGTCGCAGGAGATCCCAGACGAAATGCCGCTGGTAATCGGGGATGAAGATTTCGTTCTCCCCCGTCTCTTCGCCATCTAAGTACTTGGAGACAAGCACTTCAATGGGGTACTCGCGTATTGCATAATCGACGTCCCGCGCCTGCTCCCGGATTTGTTGCTCTGCGCGCTCTTGGTCAGCTTGCCGGACCGGGTCGAGGCTCAGCTGACTTCCTGACATATCACCTCTCCGGCTAGCTCGAACTGGTATGCAACATCCAAAGATGGATATGAGCGGCTATGACTAGCGATAGCAATCAAGAAATTCCGCCTGACCCGAGCAGGTCTTCGCTCATGGCGCGGGTGAGGCAGAAGGGGACCGCTCCGGAGCTTGCTGTGCGGAGCATGGTCCACGCGATGGGCTACCGCTTCCGACTGCACGATAGGGACCTGCCCGGAAGCCCAGACCTCGTGTTTCGAAGGATGAAGAAGGTGCTCTTCGTGCATGGCTGCTTTTGGCACCGCCATCAAGGTTGCGCGCGCGCCTCAATGCCGAAGACACGTACAAGGTTCTGGGCTGAAAAATTTGCGGCGAACATTAGGCGGGACGAAGCCGCTGAGTTGCGCTTGCGTGAGCTGGGCTGGCAGGTGGAGATCGTTTGGGAGTGCGAAGTCGCAGATCGAAAGCGGCTGCTGACGAAGCTGGCCCATTTCCTGTCAGGTCCTACCCTTCCCCCACCCCCTCCTCCTTGCTAGAGGCGCGGCCAATCGTCCCGACACCCGGCATTTTGCCGGGTATGGACCGCCCGCCAGCACGAGAAGGACCCGCAGATGACGTCGGTCGGCAATAACAGCCTCAACACGCGTTCCACCCTCACCGCCGGCGGCAAGAGCTACGCTTATTATTCGCTCGCCAAGGCGTCGGCGGCGCTCGGGGACGTGTCGCGGCTGCCATTTTCGATGAAGGTGCTGCTCGAGAATTTGCTGCGCTTCGAGGACGGGGTGACGGTGACCCGCGCCGACATCCAGGCGATCGTCGACTGGCAGGAGGACAAGGGGCGGACTTCGAAGGAGATCCAGTATCGCCCGGCGCGGGTGCTGATGCAGGATTTCACCGGCGTTCCGGCGGTGGTGGACCTCGCGGCGATGCGCGACGCGATGAAGTCGCTCGGCGGGCGGCCGGAGAAGATCAACCCGCTCGTGCCCGTCCACCTCGTCATCGACCATAGTGTGATGGTCGACGAATTCGGCAATCCGCTCGCCTTCGAGCGAAACGTCGAGCTCGAATATGAGCGCAACATGGAGCGCTACCAGTTCCTGAAATGGGGCGCGACGGCGTTCGACAATTTCAAGGTCGTGCCGCCGGGGACGGGCATCTGCCACCAGGTGAACCTCGAGCATATCGCGCGGGCGGTCTGGTCGTCGGCGGATGGGTCGGGCGAGGAAGTGGCCTATCCGGACACGCTCGTCGGCACCGACAGCCACACGACGATGGTGAACGGCCTGGGCGTTTTGGGCTGGGGCGTCGGCGGGATCGAGGCGGAAGCGGCGATGCTCGGCCAGCCGGTCTCGATGCTGATCCCGGAAGTGGTCGGGTTCCACCTCACGGGGGCGCTGAAGGAAGGGATCACGGCGACCGACCTGGTGCTGACCGTCACTCAGATGCTTCGGAAGAAGGGCGTGGTCGGGCGGTTCGTCGAGTTCTACGGGCCGGGCGTGTCGGCGCTTCCGCTGGCGGACCGGGCGACGATCGCCAACATGGCGCCGGAATATGGGGCGACCTGCGGCTTCTTCCCCGTCGACGGCAAGACGCTCGATTATCTGCGGCTGACCGGCCGCTCCGAGGAGCAGATCGCGCTCGTCGAGGCCTATGCCAGGGAACAGGGCATGTGGCTGGACGCGGACGCTCCGGACCCGGTGTTCACCGACACTCTGGAGCTCGACATGTCGAGCGTCGAGCCATCGCTCGCGGGGCCGAAGCGGCCGCAGGACAAGGTGCTCCTGTCAAAGGTCGACGAGGAGTTCCGGGCCAATTTCACGGCCGAATACGGTCACCCGGCGGAAGAGCTTCCCGAGCGCTTCCCGATCGAGGACGTGGTGGGGCCGGGCGACACGGCGGACTTCACCGCGCAGGATCTCGGCCATGGCGATGTCGTGATCGCGGCGATCACGAGCTGCACCAACACGTCCAACCCCTCGGTGCTGGTCGCGGCGGGGCTGGTGGCCCGGAAGGCGCGGGAGAAGGGGCTCGATAGCAAGCCCTGGGTGAAGACCTCGCTCGCGCCCGGGAGCCAGGTAGTGACCGATTATCTCGACGCTGCGGGGCTGACGGAGGATCTGAACGCGATCGGCTTCAACCTGGTCGGGTACGGCTGCACGACCTGCATCGGCAATTCCGGGCCGCTGCCCGAGCCGATCTCCAAGTCCATCCACAAGAACGACCTCGTCGCCGCGTCCGTCCTCTCGGGGAACCGCAATTTCGAAGGCCGGGTGAGCCCGGACGTCCGCGCCAACTATCTCGCCTCGCCGCCGCTGGTGGTGGCCTATGCGCTAAAAGGCACGGTGATCGAGGACATGATCGACTCACCCATCGGCAAGGGCAAGGACGGCGCCGACGTGTACCTTCGCGACATCTGGCCGTCGAACGAAGAGATTCGCGACATGATCGACAAGTTCGTGGGCGCGGACATGTTCAAGGCGCGCTATGCCGACGTCTACAAGGGCGACGAGCGCTGGCGTGCCATCGACGTCACCGGCGGCGAAACCTATGCCTGGTCGGCCGGCTCCACCTACATCCAGAACCCGCCTTACTTCGAAGGCATGTCGATGACCGCCGCGGGCATCGAAGACATCCACGACGCTCGGGTGCTGGCGGTGTTCGGCGATTCAATCACCACCGACCACATCTCGCCGGCGGGCGCGATCAAGGCGGACAGCCCGGCCGGCAAGTACCTCACCGAGCACCAGGTCGCCCGGCCGGACTTCAACAGCTACGGCGCGCGCCGCGGCAACCACGAAGTGATGATGCGCGGCACTTTCGCCAACATCCGGATCAAGAACCAGATGACTCCCGGGATCGAGGGCGGAGTGACCCGCCACGTGCCCACCGGCGAGGTGATGCCGATCTACGACGCGGCGATGCGCTACAAGGAGGCGGGCACTCCGCTCGTCGTCGTCGCAGGCAAGGAATATGGCACCGGCTCGTCGCGCGACTGGGCGGCCAAGGGCACCAACCTCTTGGGCGTCCGCGCCGTCATCGCCGAGACCTATGAGCGCATCCACCGCTCGAACCTGGTCGGAATGGGTGTCCTCCCGCTCCAGTTCGTCGGCGGCGAGACCCGGCAGAGCCTTGGCATCACCGGCGACGAGGCCTTCACCCTCACCGGCGTCGCCGACCTCCAGCCGCGCCAGGAAGTGGACGTGAAGGTGTTGCGGGCCGACGGCTCGGGCTTCAGCTTCCGCGCGCGGGTGCGGATCGACACTCTGAACGAGCTCGAATATTTCCGCGCCGGCGGAATCCTCCATTATGTTCTGAGAAGGCTCGCCGCCTGAGCCTCGAATATATTCTAGTCGAGATCGCCGGTTGGGCAGGGGCGTCGCTGATCCTGGGCGCCTACCTCCTCTTGTCGATGGGGAAGGTGGACGGCCGGACGCCGCTCTACCAGGGGATGAACGTGGTCGGCGCCGCCGGCTTCATCGTCAACGGCTGGTACCACGGCGCCATTCCGTCGGCGACGCTGAACGTCGTCTGGCTGCTGATCGGGGCCGTCTCGCTGTGGCGAATCCGGAAAGGCCCGGCGCCGCAAAAATGAGGCGCCGGTCGTTCCCGCTTTACGGCAGGCGGCGCGCGCGATAGCGATTCGAGCGGGGGGCGGTTCCGAAAAGGAATGGCCTTGCAGAGGGACGTTGTGAACGGCCTTGTCATGACTGCGGCCTATACGGCCGCGGCGGTGCTCGGCCTCCAGTGGGCGCAGTATAGCGGCGCGGGCTCGCCCGTCTGGCCGGCCTTCGGCATCTCACTTGCCGGCTTGCTGCTCGGCGGGCCCCGGCTGTGGCCAGCGATCTTCGTCGGACGCTTTCTGGCCGGGGTGATCATCGGGTCGCAGCAGCCGCTCTGGGCGGAGCTGGCGATCGCCGGAGTCAACGCCTTTGCCGACGGCTTCGGAGCCTGGCTGCTCATCCGCTACGGAAGGATCGACCCGCGGCTGCCGGCGCTCAGGGACGTGCTCTGGCTGGCGTTCGGCGTAGCGGCCTCGGCGGCGATATCCGCTTTGCTCGGGTCGACCGTGCTCGCCGCTTCATCCGGCCTCAGCGCGGGAGGCGCGGCAGGCCTCTGGCTCGGCTGGTGGCTCGGCAACGTGGTTGCCGGTCTGATCGTCACGCCCCTCATACTCACCTGGGCGCGCCGCGAAGCCTATCGAAGGAGCCTGGGCCGCTGGCTTCATCTCGCCGCCTGTCTCGGCTTCGTCACCGCCGTCGCCTTCGGTGTCTTCATCCACACCGAAAGCGAGTGGCTGAGGACATGGCACATCTATCCCGGGCTTATCTGGGCGGCGCTGGCCTTCAACGTGCGCGGCGGGGCTGCGGCCCTCCTCATCACGGCCGCGCTGGCGCTGATCGGTGCCACGCTCGGCCTCGGATTCATCTCGGTCGTCGACGAAAGCATGGCGGAGCGGGTCCTCTCGACCCAGCAATTCGCCGCCGCCAGCGCGCTGACGACTTTGATCCTGGCCGCAGTGGCGCATGAGCGCCAGCGGGTCCGGGAGGCGGCGCAGCTCGCCGCCATCGTCTCCTCGACCCCGGACGCGATCGTCACCTACTCGCCGGACGGCCTTATCCGGAGCTGGAACGAGGGCGCCGAAGTGCTGTTCGGGTACGAGGCCGACGAGGTGATGGGACGGCACGGGGGCTTCCTGCTGCCGCCGGAGCAGCCCGAAGGCCCCGGCGGGGTCTTCGCAATGGCGATGGAGCAGCGCCAGGTCGAGCTCGACACCGTCCGAATGACGAAGAGCGGCGAGCGGATCGAAGTCGGAATCACTGCCAGCCGAATGCACTCGCCCGAAGGCGCGGTCCTTGGTGTCGCCGCAGTGGTGCGCGACGTGCGTGCGCTGAAGCAGCGCGAGCGCGCGATCCGCGAGCGCGAGGCGCACCTTTCCGCCTTCTTCCGCCAGTCCGCCGCAGGCATGTCGGAGGCAGACACGAGCGGCCGCTTCATCCGCGTGAACGACCGCTTCTGCGCCATCACCGGCCGCTCGCGGGAAGAGCTGCTCGGCATGCGGATGCACGATATCACGCATCCGGATGATCTCGTCGCCAATACGCCGCTCTTCCAGCGAACCATCGATCAGGGCGAGTCCTTCGAGATCGAGAAGCGCTACGTCAGGCCCGACGGGTCGATCGTCTGGGTCCACAACAGCGTCACCGCGCTCCGTGACGAGGCCGGGCGGGCGCTGAGCACGACCTGCATCACCATCGACATCACTGACAGGAAGCGCGCCGAGGAGCATCAGCGCCTCCTCATCAACGAGCTCAATCACCGGGTGAAGAACACGCTCGCAATCGTCCAGGGCATCGCTCAGCAGACCTTCAAGGGCGAAGCGGCCTCGACCGGGGCGCGCGGAGCCTTCGAGGGCCGCCTCGCCGCGCTTTCCCAAGCGCACAACGTGCTGACCGAGCAGAATTGGGAATCCGCCTGTCTGCGCGAGATCGTTGAGGGAACGGCGGCGCCCTATCGGCGGGAACGCTTCGAGATCGACGGACCGGACCTCCGGCTGCCGCCCAAGACCTCCGTCTCGCTCGCGCTCGCGCTGCACGAGCTCTCCACCAACGCCGTCAAATATGGCGCGCTGTCCACGCCCACGGGTCGAATCCACATTTCGTGGCGGGACGGCGATGGCCGGCTGAAGCTGGTGTGGCGCGAAGCCGGCGGGCCGCCGGTGAGCCCACCGGAGCGGCGCGGATTCGGCACCCGCATGATCGAACGCGGCCTCGCCTCGGAGCTTGGCGGCGACGTCCGGATCGACTTCGCCCCCGACGGCCTCGTCTGCGCCGTCGACGCGCCGCTGCCGAGGATGGCCGACTAGGAGGGCTGCGGCTCGGCCAGGGCCTCTCTTAGCCAGTCGGGGATAATGGCGCCGCCGAGATCCTCGATCCGGCGGTGATCGACCGCCAGGCCGAGCTCGGGATAGTGGATGCGCGTCCGCTCGCCGGGCGTGTCGGTTGGGACGACGACGAGCCGCCGGTTGACCTTGGAGCGGTAGTTCATCCGAGCGGTGTTTTCCTGGCCGACATAGCAACCCTTGGCGAAGCTGACGCCGTTCAGCTCGGCCGCGTTGCACTCGAGCCAGAGCGTCTTGTCCGAGCCCAACTCGCCGCGACCTTCGGCGACGCCCAGCGAAAGGCGGTGCGCCAGCCAAGCCGCCGCCGGCTCGGATTCCGGAGCCAGCCAGCGGAACCCCAGCTCCGGCAGGCGCGGGTCGGGCACCGGACTCCCCGACCGTTCGGCCTGAGCCTTTCGAAGGCCGCCCTTGTCTTCGCCCACGCCCGAAGGGGAAGTAGTGGGCTTCGACAGGCTCAGCCCGAGCGGGTGTGGGTGGGGGGACCAGTGGACGCAGAGCACGGGCTCACGCTCGATCGTGACCGCCCGCCGAAGGCGGTAGAGGGTGAGGCGCCTTGCGAGGTCGCCGGCCGCCTCGCGCTCGCAATCGATCAGCACGTCATCGCCGTCAGCCCAGAGGATGAAGTCGAACAAAGCCTTGCCCTGCGCCGTCAGAAGCCCCGCCCAGAGCGGACGGCCGGGCGCGAGCGCTGCCGTATCGTTGGTGACTAGGCCCTGGAGGAAGCCGCGCACGTCCTCTCCCGAGAGGCGGATCAGAGCGCGATCGATGAGGGTGGTCCCGGCCATCATCGTGAGTTAGGGGCTGGAGCGCCGAAAGAGAAGCCGTGGGAACAAGTCCGAACGTGACCGACCGCCTCGTCATTCGCCGCCCCGACGACTGGCACGTGCATCTGCGCGATGGAGCAATGCTGGAGGGTGTCGCCCGCTACACGGCGCGGCAGTTCGCGCGCGCGATCGTGATGCCCAACCTTGACCCGCCCGTGACCGGCATCGCAGCGGCGGACGCCTATCGCGGGCGCATCATGGCCGCGCTTCCCGCCGGCTCGGACTTCACTCCGCTGATGACGCTCTACCTGACGGACAGGGTCGATCCCGCCGAGATCATGCGGAACGTCGAGGAGCGCGTGCTGACGGCGGCGAAGCTCTATCCTGCCAACGCGACCACCAACTCCGCCCACGGAGTGACGGACCTCACGAACATCTATCCGGCGCTCGAGGCGATGCAGCGAACCGGGATGCCCTTGCTGGTGCACGGCGAGGTGACCGATCCGGAAGTAGACGTTTTCGACCGCGAGAAGGTGTTCATAGACCGCGTCTTCTCGGTGCTGGTGAGGGACTTCCCCGAGCTCAGGATCGTGTTCGAGCATATCACCACCGCCGAAGCGGCCGACTTCGTCGCCGGGAGCGGGACGAACGTCGCCGCGACGATCACACCTCAGCACCTCATCATCAACCGCAACGCAATCTTCGCGGGAGGCCTCCGGCCGCATGCTTACTGCCTGCCGGTCGCCAAGCGCGAGCATCACCGGCAGGCGATCCGGCGGGCGGCGACTTCGGGCTCGCCTAAATTCTTCCTCGGCACCGACAGTGCGCCGCACGGCGTGGAGCGGAAGGAATCAGGCTGCGGATGCGCGGGCATTTTCAACGCGCCTTTCGCGCTCGAAAGCTATGTCCAGGTGTTCGAGGAGGAAGATGCGCTGGGCCGCTTCGAAGCCTTCGCTTCCGAGAACGGCGCGCGTTTCTACCGGCTTCCGCTGAACGAGGGGACGGTGACTCTGGAACGGGCGGAGGCGACGGTTCCGCAGCGGCTTGCCGCGGCGGGGACGGACGTCGTGCCCTTCCATGCTGGCGAGACCCTCCGCTGGCGCTTCGCCGATGCCGCTTAGGCTTCTTGCCGCTGCTTTTCTGCTCGCCGGCTGCGGGCAAGAACCGGCTCTCCCGCGGGGAGCGCCGAAGCGCACTGTCGTGGCGGCACCTGCCCCGGCTCCTCCAATCGAGCCGAAGCCGGAGCCGCTTACGGAGGCGCCTTATTCAGCGGCAACCGAGCAGGGCGCGGCGGAAGTGCTTCAGACCTATTATGCCCTTATCGAAGCCGGCAAGTTCGGCGAGGCATATCGCTTGCGGGAGTCTTCCCGCAACGCCGCTTCGGAAGCGGCCTTCGCGGGCAGCTACGGCCGCTATGCCGAGCATCACGCCACGGTCGGAGCGCCATCTAGGATCGCGGAGGCGGGCGGCTGGCTCTATGTCGAAGTGCCCGTCCAGATGTACGGCCGCATGAAGACGGGCGCTCCGATGGCGAGCGCCGGGACGATAACGCTTCGGCGGCCGGCAACGGAACCGAACGCGCCGTGGCGTATCTACACCAGCAGGTAAAAGGAGATCGCGATGCCGAGACTTATGACCGCTGGCCTCGCACTGACGATCGCGCTCACGGGCTGCGACGGCGGCGGCGGGGAGACCAAGACCAAATCTGTGATGGCGACAAGCCCGTATATCGAGCAGCTGAAAGGCCTCAGCGACGACAATCGCGGCCTTGCCCTGCGCCGGGCGGTCCAGGACAGCAACCAGGCCTGCAAGCGGGTCGTCGCTTCCGCCTATCAGCAGAATTACAAGAACATGTCGGTCTGGGTGCTTCGCTGCACCGACGGCGAATATGCGCTGTTCATCGCCCCCAGCGGCGACGTGCAGGTGCGGACCTGCACCGACGTCAAGACCCTGAAGCTGCTCGAATGCCGCTTCGAGGAGGCCGCGCCCGCAAAGGCGAAGAGCTGAGGCCTAACGCGCTCGCGACGCCTCATATTCGGCGATGAACCGCTCCGGCGGAACCGAGGCGAGCGCCTCGGCGAGCGCGTCCTCGGCAAGGTCTCCCGCCTTTTTGAAGCGGATGCAGCTCTTGCCCATGTTGAGCTTCTTGCCGGCCGCTTCATAGGCTTCGGCGAGGCGCCGCGTGCGCTCCTCCGAGGCGTAGATGCAATCGAGGTAGAGCGAGTTGTGGTTCTTCTGCGCGGCGAGGCCGGCATAGACGAGCGGCTGGCCGTTATAGGTGTCGGGGTAACGGTCGAGCGGCAATTCCCAGCCGATCATGCCCCAGCTCATCCGCTCGACATAGCCAGAGGGGAGGTTGGAATTGACGAGATCGCGGACGCGCGAGATCAGCTCGCGGCGGTCGGGCGGAAGCTCGGCCAGATAGGCTTCGGGAGTGGCGGCTTTGCTGCTCACCATCCGCTGCGGTCCTACTCAGCCTTCGCCTTGCTTTGGCCTTCGCGGCCCGCGACCGGCGAAGCATCGCCCATCACCCGGCCTTCGGGCTGCTTGGCCGCCTGGCCTTCGGTGAGGACCGGCTCGTCCTCGCCCTTCTCGGCAGCGGCGGGAGCGTCGGACTTCTCGGCAGCCGCGGCGGCCGGATTGGCGGCGGCGGCGGGAGCCGCGGGAAGCGGCAGGTTGCTCCCCTGCGCGTTCATGTAGGCGAGGATGTTGGCGCGGTCCTCGGGCTTGGAAAGGCCTGCGAAGGTCATTTTGGTGCCGTTGGCGAAGGCCTTGGGCGACTTCAGCCATTGGCTCATATTCTCCCAGTCCCAGGTCCCGCCCTTGGATTTGAGCGCGTCCGAATAGGCGAAGCCCGGGCGGGCCGCGACCGGCTGGCCCATGATCCCGTGGAGGTTGGGACCGAGGCCGTTGGCGCCGCCGGGATTGATCGTGTGGCAGGCGGCGCACTTCTTGAACACGCCCTCGCCGGCGGCGGCGTCCGCGGTGGCGAGGAAGGCGGCGATCGGCTGCTCGGCGGCCCCGCCCTCGCCCTCTTCGGCTTCCACGCCCTCGATCGGATAGCCCATCTTCTCCGGGCGCTCGGCATGGAACATCTCGCCGGTGACGATCGAGGCGCCGAGCGCGACGATTCCCGCGCCGAGCAGCCAGCCCGCAATCGTGTTCATGCGATTGTCCATGACGCCTCAAATCCTTCCGAAGAAGCGCGAGCCGCAGGCTCGGGCCGCGCGCCTGGTGAATGAATTGCGGCCCCTTTAGTTGCGGCGGGCGCTCCCGGCAAGCCGCTCAGGCGCCGCCAAGCCAGCGGGAAAGGAGGGTGTGTGCGATGGCGAAATCGGGCGGAGCGAGGAACGGCGCGGCGGGGTCCTTTGCAAGCGCGGCGGCGACTCCCGAGCGGTCCACCCACATCGCGTCCTCGAGCTCGGTCCGGTCGATGGTGAGCCGGTCGTCTGCGGCTTCGGTGAGGCAGGCGATCATCAGCTGGCCGGGAAAGGGCCAGGGCTGGCTTGCGACGTAGCGGACCTGGGCAACCTCGATCCCAGCTTCCTCGCGGAACTCGCGGGCGACCGCTTCCTCGATCGATTCGCCCGGCTCGACGAAGCCGGCGAGCGCCGAATAGCGGCCGGGCGGATATTGCGGCTGGCGGCCGAGGAGGACCCGGCCGCGATGCTCGGCGAGCATGATCACGACCGGGTCGACGCGCGGGAAATGCTCGGCGGCGCAAGATACGCATTTCCGCCCCCAGCCGGCGCGGAAGGGGGCCGCAGCGCTCCCGCAATTGGCACAGAAACCGTGCCGCGCGTGCCACTCGTTGAGGCTTCGAGCGGTGCCCCAGAGGGCCGTGTCGTCGGGCGCCATAAGGGCAAGCATCCCGAACACGCTCCAGCGTGGCTTTGCCGGCCCGTCGAGACGCACCAGCGGGGCGAACAGCGGGCGGCCCTCCTGAAGGCCGAGGAAGATCAGCTGGTCGATAGCAGGAAGCGCGGGCAGCGGCTCCCAGACCAGCCGCCCCTCCCCGTCAAGCTCCGGATCGAGCCCCGCAAGCCTCAACAGGCGCGCCTCCGCCCCCGCAGCAAGCTCGGCCACCCGCTCCGGCTGGAGCCGGAGATGATCGGACCTATCGATGGTGCATCCGGTAAAGCCGATCACTCAGCCGCTCCCCGCACCGCGGCTTTGGCGAAGACGGTAGGGAGGCCCGCTTCCTCGAGGCGCTCGATCGGCCACCAGATGCCTTCGGGGCGCTTCTCCGCCTGGGCGCGGAGGATTCGGAGCTTCAGGGCGAAATGGGTGAAGACGTGCTCGACCGACCCCCCATCCTGCCATTGGGCGGCTACGGGCGGCGGCGCCGCCTCCCCCGACCAGCCGCAGGTGGGCAGCGCGAGCATTCCGCCGAGGAGGCCGCTCGCCGGTCGGCGGACGAGGAGGACTTCGCCTTCGTGCTCGAGCCAATAGGCCACCCCCTCGCGGCGCGGCCGAGCCGTCTTCGCAGCCTTCACCGGATAACGTTCCGGCTCTCGGCCTGCGCGGGCGGCGCATTGGTCGGCCAGCGGGCAGAGGAGGCATTTAGGAACGCGCGGCGTGCAGACGGTGGCGCCGAGATCCATCATCGCCTGCGCGAAATCGCCGCATCGCCGGTCCGGCGTGATCGTATCCGTTAGCGCATAGAGGGTGGCCCGCGCCGCCGGGAGCGGCTCCTCGACCGCGAACAGGCGAGAGACGACGCGCTCGACATTGCCGTCCACCACTACCGCGCGGCGGCCGAAGGCGATCGCCGCGATCGCCGCCGCCGTGTAGCGGCCGATGCCCGGGAGCTTCATGAGCTCTGCCTCCGTGTCCGGGAACTCCCCACCATGATGCGCGACCACGGTGCGTGCGCAGGCGAGGAGATTGCGCGCGCGCGCGTAGTAGCCAAGCCCAGCCCACGCGGCCATCACATCGGCGTCATCGGTCACCGCGAGCCGCTCGACCCCTGGCCACAACGAGGTGAACTTCTCGAAATAGGGGCGCACCGCCGCCACCGTGGTCTGCTGCAGCATGACCTCGGAGAGCCACACTCGGTAGGCGTCGGGCCACTCCCCCTCGGCAACCCGCCAGGGCAGCGACCTCTTATCCACAGAATACCAGCTTAAAAGGGCATTGGACGCATCGACTGACATGCCCCGCCTATGCCATGCTGCGCCCCATGGCGAAATCGGGCGGCACGAAGAAAAAGGCGGAGGAGCCGAAACGCTCCAACCGGCCGCGCGCCGTCTCGGACATGCTTCCGGAAGTCGGCGGCGCTGCTTTCCGCCGCTTCGGCTTCGTCCAGTCCTCGATCGTCAGCCGCTGGCGCGAGATCGTCGGCGATCGCTATGCCGGAGTTTCCTCGCCGGAATCGATCCGCTTCCCGCCCGGCAAGCGCTCCGACGGCGTGCTGACGCTCGTCGTCGAAGGCGCCCATGCGCCGATGATGCAGCATGTCGGGCCGGTGATCATCGAGCGGGTCAATCGCTTCTTCGGCTATGCGGCGGTTGCCCGGATTGCCTTCAAGCAAGGCATGGTTCAGCTTCAAAAGGCGAAGCCGCGGGTCGCGCCGCCTTCGCTTAGGCCGGTGCCGCCGGAACTGGGCGAGAGCCTTCGCGGGATCGCGGACCCTGAGCTTCGCACCGTGCTCGAAGCGCTTGCGCGCAGCGTCGCGGCAAGCGAAGGGCAGCCGGTCCAAATGATGACGATCCCGATCGTCGGCAAAATAAGAGGTTAGAAGATGAGAGCATCGATCGGCACCTTCGCGCTCGGCCTGGCGCTCCTCCTCACCGGATGCGGCGAAGGCGGCAATGGCGGCAAGGAAGGGACGAAGAACAACGCCCCTGTCGCGAGCATCCCGGCGCCCAACGGGGGCGATTGGACGCAGACGGTCACCGAGACGCCGCAGGGCAGCTTTGTCATGGGCAACCCCGCCGCTCCGGTGAAGGTCGTCGAATATGCTTCCTTCACCTGCCCTGCCTGCGCCAACTTCGCTGCGAAAGGGACGCCGAAACTGGTCGACAAGTATGTGAAGAGCGGGCAGGTCAGCCTCGAATTCCGCAACTTCGTTCGGGATCCGGCCGACCTCGCCGCTGCGCTTCTCGCCCGCTGCGGCGGCGCGACGCCCTTCTTCACCCTCACCGACCAGCTCTTCGCGGCCCAGAGCGAGTGGCTCGGCCGCCTTCAGACCGCCCTTACCCCTGCCGACCAGCAGGCGATGCAATCGATGGCCCCGGGCCAGGTGGCGACCACCGTGGGCGACAAGGCCGGGCTTATCCAGTTCGTGCGGATGCGCGGCATTCCGGAAGAGAAAGCGCGCACTTGCCTCGCCGATCAGCAGGCGACTGAGAGGATGGTCGCGATGACCAACGCCGGCGTCCAGGAGCATCAGGTCCAGGGCACGCCGTCCTTCCTGATCAACGGCAAGCTCTCGGACGCAGGCGCCGACTGGGAGAAGCTTGAAGGCGAAATCCGGCAGGCGATCGGCGGATGAGGCGATCGCTCCTCATTTCCGCGCTGACCGCAGCGGCGCTCGCCACAGGCGGTGCGGGCGCGGCGCTTGCGCAGAAGCCGGCGCCCCTACGCAAGGCCCCGGCTACGCAAGACTGGACGAAGGTCGTCGTGGGCACCGCCGAGGGCGGCTTCCGGATGGGCAATCCGAACGCTCCGGTGAAGCTGGTCGAATATGGCTCGCTCACCTGCCCGCATTGCGCCGACTTCACCAAGGCATCGCGTGGACCCCTGATGGGCCACGTCCGCTCCGGCAAATTGAGCTTCGAATTCCGCAACATGGTGCTGAACGGCATCGACCTGACGGCGAGCCTCCTCACCCGCTGCGCAGGCCCCGCTAATTTCTTCCCGCTGACGGAAAGCATCTACGCCACGCAGGCGCAGTGGACCGCCAAGTTTTCCAGCTTGACGGACGCGCAGAAGGCCGCGTTCCAGGCGCTTCCGGACGATCAGAAGCTCGGCCGCATCGCCGATATTGCCGGCCTGACCCAGCTGGCCGCCAAGGGGGGCATGAGCCCGCAGCAGGCGAAGAGCTGCCTTGCCGATCCGGCGGGCCTCGCCCGCCTCAGCCAGATGTACGAGGCCGCGGTGGCCGCCGGGATCACCGGAACGCCGAGCTTCCTCGTCAACGGCGCCAAGGTGGAGGCGCGCAATTGGGCGACGCTCCAGCCCTTGCTGAAGCTTCCGGCGGGCTAGGGCCTATGCGCCTGGGGGGGGCTTCCTTGCAGATAAAGCGGATCAAGCTTTCGGGCTTCAAGAGCTTCGTCGAGCCGGCTGAGCTCAGGATCGAGCCGGGCCTGACCGGAGTGGTCGGGCCGAACGGCTGTGGGAAATCCAACGTCCTCGAAGCGATCCGCTGGGTGATGGGCGAATCCTCGCCGAAGTCGATGCGCGGCTCCGGCATGGAAGACGTGATCTTCGCCGGCACCGCCGCCCGTCCCGCCCGCGACTTCGCCGAAGTTTCCCTACTCGTCGAACGGACGGCCGAGGAAGTGCCGGGCGATCTTGGCGTGGGCAAGGATGGCGAGATCGAGGTGACCCGGCGGATCGAACGGGGCGCCGGTTCGGCCTACCGGGTGAACGGCCGCGACGTCCGCGCCAAGGACGTCTCCCTCCTCTTCGCGGACGCGGCCACCGGCGCCCATTCGCCGGCCCTCGTCAGCCAGGGCCGGATCAGCGCCGTCATCGCAGCGAAGCCCACCGAGCGCCGAATGATGCTGGAGGAAGCCGCCGGCATTTCGGGCCTCCACGTCCGCCGCAAGGATGCCGAGCAGAAGCTTCGCGCCGCGGAAGCCAACCTCACCCGGCTCGACGAGCTGCTCGGCGACATGGAGAACCGGGCGGCAGCCCTGAAGCGCCAGGCGCGGGCGGCGGAGCGCTACCGCAAGCTCTCCGAGCAGATCCGGGTCGCCGAAGCCCGGCTCGTCTTCGCCAAGTGGCGCGAGGCCTCTGCCGCCGCCGACGCCGCGAGGAAGGAAGCTGAAGCGGCGGTCGCAGCGGTCGCTCAGGCCGGCGAGGCGCAGCGTGCGGCAGCCGCCTACCAGACCGAGGCGGCTCAGCTCCTCGCCGCACGCCGCGCGGCGGCGCAGGAGGCGCGCGACCAGTCGGCATCGCTCGGCCACCGTCTGGCGACTCTGAAGGCCGAGCGCGACACGATCAGCCGCCGGATCCGCGAGCTTGGCGAGCGCCGGACAGCCCTCGCCACCGATCGCAGCCGGGAAGGCGCGCTCGGCGCGGATGCCAAAGCTGCGCTCGCTCGGCTGGAGGAAGAAGTGGCGGCGATCGCGGTCCGCCTCGCCGCCGCCGAATCGAGCCGCTGCACGATCGACGTCCGCACCGTCGAAGCCGAGGACGCCGCGAGCGAGGCCGAAGCGGCGCTCGGCAGGGCGCGCGCTTCCCAAGCCGCCGAGCAGGCCGAAGCACGGGTCGCGCAGGCGGCGCTCGATGCAGCGCGCGTGAAGCTCGCCCGCGCCGAGGCGGAGGCGCGCCGCCTCCAAGACCAGATGGGCGAGCTCGGCGACGAGACGCCGCTGGTCGAGGCGCGCCGAGCCGCGGTCGCGAAACGCGAGGAGGCCGAAAGGCGGCTTTCGGCCGCCGGTGAGAATATCGCGGAAGCCGAGGCCCAGCGCGAGATCGCCGCCGGCCGCCGCGACACCTCCGAGAGCGTCGCGGCATCGGCCCGCGCCGCGCTTGCCGCGCTCCAGTCTGAAGCCAAGGCGCTGATTAAGGCGGTCGAAAGCGGCAGCGGCGACCGGGTCATCAATCATGTGCGGGTCGAGCCCGGCTTCGAGCGCGCGCTCGCAGCGGCGCTTGGCGACGATCTCGACGCCGGCCTCGGCGGCCAATCGAGCCGCCGCTGGGCGGGCGCCGCCGCCGCCAAGGCCGATCCGGAGCTTCCGGAAGCGTGCGAGCCGCTCTCCGACTATATCAGCGCTCCGCCCGCCCTCGCCCGGCGGCTCGCCCAGATCGGAGTCGTCGGGGAGGACGACGGAAGCATCGCGCTCGCGGTCGGGCAGCGGCTCGTCACGCGCGAAGGAAGCCTCCGGCGCTGGGACGGCTATGTCGCGAGCGGCGTGGGCGCAGCGGCAGCCGAGCGCCTAATCCGGATGAACCGGCTCGCCGAGATCGAGAAAGCCATTCCGGAGACTGCCGCCGCCGTCGACGCGGCGCAGGCGGAGATCGAAGGCGCGCATGCGGCGATCCAGGCTGCGCGCCAGGCGGTCGAGGAAGCGCGGCGGGAGCAAAGCACGGCCGCAGCCGCGATTCGAGAGGCGGGGCGCGAGGAGGATTCGGCGAACGTCGCATTGGAGCGCCTCAACGTCCGCCGCACCGG
>Ga0216301_1000155_pt1 | contig 19309 bp, 17 predicted proteins | sample 4hB_Boncat_minus_FD_156203 | JGI IMG/M metagenome (GOLD analysis project Ga0216301, IMG submission 156203) | Terrestrial sediment cell enrichment communities for BONCAT metagenomics from Utah, United States - 4hB_Boncat_minus | ecosystem: Environmental > Terrestrial > Deep subsurface > Rock...
GGATAACGAGAAGTGGACGCTGTTGCCCGGTTGGGGCCAGGTGCGGGACTCACCCCGGTCCCCCGTCCGGAGGGATCCCTTCGGCCACCCCTCTCCCCGCTGTGCGCAAAGGGCGAAGGCGAGTGCTTCTGGACCGAGGAGCGCTGAAACCGCTGGTGTCCGCTGGTGTCCGGTTGTGGCCGCTGATGTCCGCATTTACTTAACTCCCCTCTGCTCGAAGCACGAACGACGCCCCGCCTCGGACACTGTCGTGACCATCCGATCTGTCCGGCGATGGCCGGTGTTGCCCGCATGTGCTCAATTCCCTTGCCGTTGGGAGGACAGGCGTACTGCGCCCCAGGGGTTTGGGTTCACTTTTACGCACGAACCCCGCTTCCACTGATATAGCATCGGAGCACTGAGTGTCGTTTGACGGGTGAGGGCATGTCCCGTTCACAGCCGCGCAAGCAGCCGGAACTGCCCTGGCGCCCGGTCTGTAGGGCCGGATCTCTGTCCCGGCTTTGCTTCCGCCACGCAGACGCGCTTGGCCAAGCCTGCACAAGGCCCGAGCGCGAAGCGCGGACGGAGACTCCGCTCTACAAGGGGCTACGAAAGCGGTAGGTTGACTTGCGGTTTAACCCACGGTTTGTCGCTTCCGAGGAACCTTACAGTCGTTGCACAATTGCGGAACGGGACCGGCAGCTTGGGCCGGTCCAGTGAGAGGCGGGGACGGAATGCGTAAGCCGTTGACCATCGCGGTAGCCCAGCCGCCATGCGTGTCGTATGACGTGGCGGCGAACGCCATCGCGCACGCGGCGACGGTTCGCTCCGCCGGCGCCCCGGTGGTGGTGTTTCCGGAACTCTCGCTGACGGGGTATGAGCTGGACGCCCCTGCGATCACCACCGACGATTCACGGCTCACGCCGCTGATTGCGGCGTGCGCGGAGACCGGGTCGCTGGCGCTGGCGGGCGCGCCGGTGACGGGAGAAGCGCGGCGGGCGCACATCGGGATGCTGGCGGTAGACGGGAGCGGGGCGACCGTGGTCTACCACAAGCTGTGGTTGGGCGCCGTTGAGGCCCAGCGATTCAGTCCGGGAGGCGCGCCAGCCGTATTCGACGTCGACGGCTGGCGGCTCGGCCTGGCCATCTGTAAGGACACCGGCGTCCCGCAGCACGCGTTGGACACCGCCGCCCTGGGCATGGACGTCTACGTCGCCGCCGTGCTGGAGTCCGTGGACGACGCAGCCGTGCAGGACGAGCGGGCGCGTCGCGTCGCCGCCAATCACGGGGTCTGGGTGGCGTTAGCCAGCTTCGCGGGGTCCACCGGGGGCGGCTACGCCCAGGCAGCGGGCGGCTCGGCCATCTGGAACTCCGATGGCGTCGCGGTTACCCGGGCAGGACCGGAGACCGGGGCTATCGCACGCGCCACGCTCCTCTAACCCGCTCCGGCCGGCGCCCAGCATCCCGGCCGGGGTCGTGGCCCTGGCGGCGCATCGGTTATCGCGGCCATTGATGCGGGTATGCTCAGCGCGTGGCGATCTACATCGGAACCTCGGGCTGGAGCTACGACCACTGGAAGGGAGTCCTGTACCCGCACGACGTCTCTGACCGCGCGCGGCTGGACTACTACCTCCAGCGCTACCGGACGGTGGAGGTGAACAGCAGCTACTACCACTGGCCGCGCGACACGACGTTTCAGAACTGGAAGCAGCGTGTGCCGGAGGGCTTCCGGATGACGCTGAAGGCCGCCCGGGGGCTGACCCACAGCGCGAAGCTGAACAACCCGGAGAAGTGGCTGGAGATCATCGCGCGGGGCGTGGAGGCGCTGGGCGACCGCATGGGCGTGCTGCTGGTACAGCTTCCCCCCGCCTTCGCCCTCAACTACGAGCGCCTGGACCAGTTCCTGGAGAAGACGCCGGATTCGATCCAGACGGCGGTGGAGTTCCGGCATCCGAGCTGGAATGACGAAGCCGTTTACCAACTGCTGGAGCGGCACGGCGCCGCCTACTGCGTGATGAGCGGCGCGCACCTTCCCTGCGTTCTTCGCGCCACCGCGCCGTTCGTCTATATCCGCTTCCACGGCCCGGACCCGGAGCACCTGTACGGCGGCTCTTACTCCGACGAGGACATGCGCTGGTGGGCGGACCGCATCCGCGAGTGGGACCGCCAGGGGCGCGACGTGTGGGCTTACTTCAACAACGATTGGGAAGGGAACGCCGTGCGGAATGCGGACACCCTGCGAGGGCTACTGGGCGCGCCATGAGCGGCGGGCCACCCTCCGCTCTCCAGGTACCCACGCCTCGACCTTCGCTTTCAGAGACACCGGGCCCCAGGCGGCCGAAGGCGGCGCTCTCGCACCGCCGCACGCGCGCTGAAGCGCGCTACTACAAGCCCCGCGTCCGTCTCCCCTTTGGCTGTCCGGAACCCCCTGCGCCGGGTGTTTCTTGTCTCTTCCGGCCGTTCCACAGCCCCTCGCTCGCGAGGCGCCCTGCGACAACGGGTTGGCGCGCTGCGCTCGGGTGTGGTTACTGCAAGTCGAAGAAGCGGTCGGGGGGCGACTGATTCAGGTAGAAGTAGGCGGCCTTCCGCCACTTGGCGTGGCCATCCGTCCACAGGAGGTTGCCGCCCTCGCCGTGCAGGAAGTTGGGCCGCCCCCAGCAGTCCGCGTCCGCGCCGGAGGGCGGCAGCAGGAACTTCCCGTCGTCGCCGCACCAGCTTGCGGCCTTGCTCGCCCGCGCGTCGGCCAACATGATGGTTTCGGACGGGTACTCCACTGAGGCCAGCGAGGCGGCCGTGTGGGTGTTGGCGTTGCTGAAGTCGAGGGCGATGTTCGTGAAGTACCGAACGTTGTAGCCGTAGTGGGTGGTGATGCGGCCGTTCTGGTCCGTCTTCTTCACCTGGCTGCTGGGGCAGTGCCAGATCTGCTTGTTCTTCAGGTAGGGGTCCGTGAGGTCGTGCCACACGACGAAGTCGAAGCCGTTCGCGGCATAGGCGGCGAGGGGGAATTGCTCGTCGTGGTCCTGCGTGTATAGAAGAACGGCCGTGCCCAGGTTCCTCAGGTTGGATGAGCAGGCGGTTTGCCGCGCCGCCTCGCGGGCGCGGGCGAAGACGGGGAACAGGATGCCGGCCAGGATCGCGATGATGGCGATGACAACGAGCAGCTCGATGAGGGTGAATGCTCGACGGATGGTGTACAGCATAGTGAGGACACAGCGCGACCGAAGGGAAGCAAGAACTAGACACAGGTATTGCAGCGCGACGTTGCCGCAACGCAACTAAACGCGGGCCCGCACGGGAGTTGGATCTCTTGCTCTTGGGGCGGAACGACCGCCGTGTACGAGGGTTCTCCCCCAGCCCTTGCGCCGTCCGGACGCCCTCCCGCGACCCTTGGCCCTCCCGGTCGCTAGACGCTCGTGCCTCGCTAGCCGCTCCCTCCGGGCTTCCGTTGCGGAACAGCTTCCCGCGTCGCGGCGTTGGAACCGTTGCGGAACGTGAATCACGGGCGTCCGGACGGCGCTGCGAGCTATCCCCCTCTCATGGGGGATCACAGGGGCCGCCTCCGGCGGCATTGGTTTCTGGCTCCTAGTTTGGGGTTCGCTTGTCAGGGTAGAGAGTGCGACTGAGCCCCAGATCTTGGCCGGACGACAAGGTTTCGATGGTTAGTCGTCACAAAGAGGACGGAAAGGCCGGGCAAGAGGGCTGCGGATCTGGTTCGCTCGGAACAAAGCAGCGGCGGAGTTTTGGCGTCCCGGCAAGATTCTGATGATTAGTATTAGAGATGGGCGGGTGACGAGAGATGATATCCCTTCTCGCACAGGCTACGCCAGCTATCAGGCTCGTCCGCAAGGATAAGACCGCATGGGCATCTTCGAAACCCACTGCCACCTGAACCACGCCCAATTCGCGCGAGACTACGACGCGGCGCTGCAGCGGGCGCGCGCCGCCGGCGTGACGGAGCTGCTGCTGATCGGCTGCGACCCGGCGTCCAACCGTCGCGTGGTGGAGCTGGCCAGGCCCGAGGAAGGAATCTACGCAGCGGTGGGCGTCCACCCACATGATGCGGGCAAATGGTCGGCGGAGGTGGAAGCGGAGCTGCGGACGCTGGTCCGCGCGCCGGGGGTGGTGGCGCTGGGGGAGATGGGGCTGGACTTCTACCGAAACCTCTGTCCGCCGGACGTGCAGTACACCGCCTTCCGGGGACAACTCGAGTTGGCGGCGGAGCTGGAGCTGCCGATCGTGGTTCACACCCGCGAGTCGGTGACGCCTTCGCTCGACTTGATTGAGCCGTATGCCCGGGCGGGACTGCGCGGGATCATGCACTGCTGGAGCGGGACACTGGCGGAGGCGCGGCGGGCGCTGGACTGCGGCCTGCTGCTGGGCGTGGGCGGCGTGGTGACGTACAAGAAGCCAGGCGAGCTGCCCGACGCCGTGGCGGAGAGCCCGCTGGACAGCCTGGTGCTGGAGACGGACAGCCCGTTCCTGGCGCCGACGCCCTACCGCAGCAAGCGGAACGAGCCCGCCTACCTGCCGCTCATTGCGGCGCGTGTGGCAGAAATCCGGGGCGTGGAGGTGGGCGAGGTGGTGGAGCAGACGCGGCGCAACGCGCTGCGGGTGCTGGGTCTTGCCGAGGGGTAGAGGGCCTCACCCGGCCTTCGGCCACCCTCTCCACAAGTGGAGAGGGCTAAATGCGATGGTTTGAGAGCGCTCGTCTACGGTTGCGCGTCTCGATCTCTAAGCCTCGATCTCTCCGACCAGGCGGACGTCCCGAAAGCTTTCGGGAGGAGTCCAGATTCTGCTTTTGCGATCCCCATCAAAGCCGCGGCTGAGCGGGCGCTCCATCCCTGTTTCCGTGTCTAGCCCTCTCCACGTGTGGAGAGGGTGGCGGAAGGCTTGTCCCCCGAACGGGGTGGCCGGGTGAGGCTCCCCCGTGCTTCCTCGTAGAGCGCTTCGTAGGCCCGGGCCGTGGCCTGGATGGAGAAGCGCTGCGCCTCTCGCAGTGCTGCCTCGCTCATCCGGGCGCGAAGGTCACGATCTCCCAGCACGCGGAGGAGCGCCGCTGCGAAGGCCTCCGCATCGTTGGGGACGAGGAAGCCGTCCACGCCGTCCTTGACCACGACGCCCGGGCCGTACGCATCCACGGAGACTGCCGGGAGACCGGCGGCTTTCGCCTCGGTGAGCACCATTCCCTGCGTGTCGGTGAGCGAGGCGAAGGCGAAGACGTCGGCGGCGGCGTAGACGAGCGGCATCCGCTCCGGAGGCACGAAGCCGGCGAACGCGATCCGCTCCCCCACTCCGCTGCGCGCGGCCAGCCGCTGGGCCTCCGCCTCGTTGGGGCCGCTGCCGGAGATGAGGAGCCAGGCGTTCGGCAGCGACCGCGCCGCCCGCGCAAAGCCTTCGAACAGGATCGGCAGGTTCTTCTCCGGCGCCAGCCTTCCGGCGTAGAGCACCAGCGGCGCCGAGGCCGGAATCCCCAGGGCGCCGCGCGGGAACGCCGGGTCGGGAGCGGCGGGCGGGCGCAGCTCCAGCCCAGTCGGGATCACCCGGATCGGACGGCGGACACCGTAGTCGAGAAGCACCTGGCGGATAGGCTCCGTGGGGACGGCTACCCCATCGCAGGCATCGCAGTAGCGGCGGGAGAGCGCCTGCAGATAGCCGCGCACCCAGGGCGTAGGCAGGATCCGGGCGTAGTGGGCGTACTCCACGTAGAGCGTGTGGTACGTAGTCACCACGGGAATCCCCAGCCGGCGCGCCCAACGCCGTCCCGTTTGCCCCAGCGCGAAAGGCGAATGGGTGTGGACGACATCGAAGCGCCCCGCACGAAACTCCCGCCAGAGGCGCGCCGAGCGCGGGAAGGCCAGCGGATAGTCCGGTTGTCCAGGCCAGAAGTAGGAGGGGAAGCGATGCACCCTGCCGTCATCGATGAAGCCGGGATAGCGCGGGGCAAAGATGTCGACCTCATGCCGCCGGCCGAACTCCCGGGCCAGCAAGGTCACGGCGACCGCCGCGCCGTTGATGACGGGCCGGTAGCTTTCGGCGAACTGGGCGATACGCATGGTAACGGGACGGTCGGAGGCTTGTGAGCCAAGGTGAGAAGAAGATCCTGCGAGTGGGGCAGGCTTACAGGGTTAGCAAGGGCACGGACGGGGCAAATATAACGCGGAGCTCACGCCGCGTCACCGCCGCTGAAAATACGTTCGTCTGCTTGCCCGGCGAGCGCGTTGACACTCGCTTGACAGGCGTGTAAACTGCCAGCGGTGGTCCCTCGTCTCTGGCGTGGGGCTTCCGTCGCATCTGGGGTCCCAAACCACCTTTCGTCGCCACCCGCGCGCGCCCGACTCTGGGGCTATCCGGCAACCCGCCGGCCCGACGGCGCGGAGGATCGCCGCCCGGCTTTCCCCTGCCTCATACGGACGTCTCGACAACTCGGAGCACGGCGCGGGTGGTCCTGCAACCGGACTTGGAGGTCACCCGAATATGGATTCGCAAGCGGTAGGAAGCCCCCACAGCAGCCGTACCACTCTCGGCTGGCGCTTCCTATCCAGCAGTTCCGGCAGCGCAGCGCGGCGCATGCTGTCTACGCTTCCGCTTCTACTCCTGCTCTCCGCCTGCTGCGCCGCGCCGGCGCACGCGGCGGAAGGCGACATCAAGCTCCCACCCTTTACGCAGGAAACCTGGATGGTGCTCGCCGTCGCGGCGATCTCCTCCGTGGTGGGCGTAGCGTACGCCCTGGTGACGCGGTCGCAGATCCGGGCGCAGAGCCCCGGCTCGGAAGCGATGGTGAGCGTCGCGACCGCCATCGAAGACGGCGCAATGGCCTACCTGGCCCAGCAAGTGCGGCTGATGGCGGTGTTCGTGGCCATCATCTTCGTCGTGCTGATCCTTGCCTATATGTCCTTCGTCCCGATGGCGCTGGCTATCGGAACGGCGGTAGCGTTCCTCCTGGGCGTGGGCGCTTCCTACCTGGCCGGCTACATCGGCATGAAGATGGCGGTGGAGGGGAACGTCCGCACGGCCAACGCCGCCCTCTCCAGCTTCAAGGTGGCGCTCGAAACCGCCTTCCGCTCCGGCAGCGTGGCTGGCATGGCGACGGTCGGCCTGGGGCTCCTGGGCGCCACGGTGATCTTCGCAATCTTCCGCGAGGATTCGATGCGGGTGTTGGTGGGCTTCGGGTTCGGGGGGAGCCTCGCGGCGCTGTTTATGCGCGTCGGCGGCGGCATCTTCACCAAGGCGGCCGACGTGGGCGCGGACCTCGTGGGGAAGGTGGAGCAGAACATTCCGGAGGACGATCCTCGCAACGCGGCGACGATCGCGGACAACGTCGGCGATAACGTCGGCGACTGCGCCGGGATGGCGGCGGACGTGTTCGAGAGCTACGAGGTGACGCTGGTGGCGGCGATCATCCTCGGCGTGGCGGTCAACGCCTCGCACGCGGCCAACAACGCCGTGGCCGGCGCCGTGCAGCTCCCGATCCTGCCTCCAGAGTTCATCCTCAAGCTGGCAATGTTCCCGCTGCTGGTGCGCTCGGTGGGCGTGTTCGCGTCCATCATCGGCATCTGGAGCGTGAAGGGCCGCGACGACGAGCACATGAACCCGATGGAGCCGATCAGCCGCGGCTTCCTCATCGCCGCGCTGCTGGCGACCGTCGGCTTTACGCTGGTCGCCGCGCTGTACCTGCCCACGCCCAGCGTGACGGGGATGGCGGGCGAGTGGTGGCGCTACGCCGCGGCGACGTTCATGGGGATCATCCTGGCGCTGGTTATCGAAAAGGTGACGGAGTTCTACACCGCCACTGAACAAGCGCCGGTGCAGGAGATAGCGGCGGCCTCGCGCACGGGACCGGCGACGATGATCCTGAGCGGCTTCTCCGAAGGACTGGAGAGCGCGTGGTGGGGCGTTATCGCCATTGCGGCGACGCTAATGGGCGCGATGGCGCTGTTCCCCGGCGACCTCGCGCTGGCGCTCTACGGGGTGAGCCTGGCCGGCCTGGGGCTGCTGACGACCACGGGCTTCATCCTGGCGGAAGACACGTTCGGGCCGATCTCCGACAACGCCAACGGCATCTTCGAGATGTCGGGCGCGCTGCACGGCGGGGGCGCGAACGCCGTCGCCGCCAGTCGGATCGTGTCGAAGCTGGACGCCGTGGGCAACACGACCAAGGCGCTGACCAAGGGGTTCGCCATCGCCACCGCCGTTATCGCGGCCGTGGCGCTGTTCAGCTCCTTCATCGAAGACGCCGGCCTCCACGAGCAGGGCATCCGCATCGATTACGTCGAGGTATTCGTCGGGATGCTGATTGGGGGCGCGGTGCCGTTCCTGTTCTGCTCCTTCGCCATCCGCGCCGTCTCTCGGGCGGCCGTCACCCTCGTCGAAGAGGTGCGGCGGCAGTTCCGCGAGATCCCCGGCATCATGGAGGGCACGGCGCGGCCGGAGTACAGCAAGTGCGTAGCCATCTGTACGGCGGCGGCGCAGCGGGAGCTGCTCGGTCCCGGCATCCTCGCCATTGCGACACCGATCCTGGTGGCGTTCGGGCTCGGCTTCGGCGACCCCAAGCGCGGGGCGATGGCGCTGGGCGGCTACTTCGCGGGCGCGATCCTTACGGGGCAGTTGATGGCGGTGCTGCTGTCGAACTCCGGCGGGGCCTGGGATAACGCGAAGAAGCTGATCGAAGAGGGCCTCTACGGCGGCAAGGGCAGCGAGAGCCATAAAGCGGGGGTAATCTGCGACACGGTGGGCGACCCATTCAAAGACACCGCCGGGCCGGCGTTGAACCCGCTCATCAAGGTCATGAACCTGGTCGGCATCCTGATCGCGCCGATGGCGATCAACCCGGACTTTCCGCTCGGCGCGCGGCTCGCGATCGTGGTGATCTCGGCCGGCGCGCTCGGCTGGGCGATCATGTTCAGCCGACGGAAAGAGGGGGCGGGGCTCGGCGCTCCGCCATCCGAAACCGGCGTGAAGCATCCGGCGGCGGGAGCGCGGATGTAGTAAGACGCAGGGCAGAGGGGACGCCCCGACGGGCGTCCCCTTCTCGCAATAGGGCGCCAAGGGGGAGGCAAGCGCCGGTACGCGGTTTGACTCCCCTTTTTCGCGAGGAGTATAATAGGCGAGCCTGCCCGGACGGCGGCTGCGCGGCAGAGGCGCCCGCCCGGCGGCAGATACGAAATCCTCATTTATGGCCCATCCACCTCCCCAGCGGATCGTCGTCGGCATGCTCGGCTGCGGAGTCGTCGGCTCCGGCACGCTCCGCACCCTCCAGGAGAACGCCGCCGCTATCCAGCGCCAGCTCGGCGCGTCCATCCACGTCAAGAAGGTCTGTGTCCGGAGCCTGGACAAGCCGCGTGACGTGGACGTGCCGCGCTCCCTGTTCACGACGGACGCGTCCGAAGTCGTGGACGATCCCGAGATCCAGATCGTGGCGGAGCTGATCGGCGGCATCGAGCCGGCGGGGGGCTACATCCTCCGCGCCCTGCGCAACGGCAAGCACGTCGTTACCGCGAACAAAGAGCTGATCGCCAAGGCAGGCCACCAGCTTCTGGTGGAGGCGGCCGAGCGGAATCTCGACTTCCACTTCGAAGGCAGCGTGGCGGGCGGCATCCCGATCATCCGGGCGATGAAGGTGTCGCTGGCGGGGAACCGCATCGAGGCCCTGATGGGCATCGTCAACGGCACCACGAACTACATCCTGACGCAGATGGCGGTCCACGGCTCCGACTTCGCGACGGCGCTGGCGGAGGCGCAGGCGAAGGGCTACGCCGAAGCCGACCCGACCGACGACGTAGACGGCCACGACGCCGCGTACAAGCTCACGATCCTGGCGTCCATCGCTTTCCAGAGCCGGGTGCTGCTGGATCAGGTGTACCACGAGGGCATCCGGGGCATCTCCGATAAGGACATCGCCTACGCGAAGGCGCTGGGATACGTCATCAAGCTCGTGGCGATAGCCAAGGAAAGCGGCGACCGGACGGAGGTGCGAGTCCACCCCGCGATGCTGCCGGAGAGCCACCCGCTGGCCTCCGTAAACGACGTGTTCAACGCGATCCACGTGCAGGGGAACGCGGTCGGCGAGGTGATGTTCTACGGCCGGGGCGCGGGCGCGATGCCCACGGGCAGCTCCGTGGTCGCCGACCTGATGGAGACGGCGCGGGGCATGCTCTTCGGAGGATCGGGGCGCATCGCCTGCACCTGCTTCACGGAGAAGCCGATCCTGCCCATCGAGGACGTGGAGACAAACTACTACGTCCGCATCGAAACGGACGACCGGCCCCGGGTGCTCGCGGCGATCGCCAACGTGTTCGGCGAGCACGGCGTCTCGCTGGAATCGGTGCTGCAGAAGCAGGGCAACGGCGAAGAAGCAGAGATCGTGTGGATCACCCACCGCACGCGGGAGGGCGACCTCCGGGCCGCGCTCCGCGCCATCGAGGCGCTGCCGACCGTCCGCCGGATCGGCAACTGGATTCGGGTGGAGGAATAGCCTCGTGACTGCCGCTCCTCCCGCAACCCACTGGCCCGGGCTGGTGGAAGCCTACCGTCGCCACCTGCCCGTCGCGCCGGACACGCGTGTCATCACCCTGCTGGAAGGGAACACGCCGCTGATGGAGGCTCCGCGCCTGGCGCGGGAGCTCACCGGCGGCGACACCATGCGCCTGTTCCTGAAGTACGAGGGACTGAACCCCACGGGCTCCTTTAAGGACCGGGGTATGACGGTGGCGATGACCCAGGCCGTCGCGCGGGGCGCCGAGGCGGTGATCTGCGCCTCCACGGGCAACACCTCCGCTTCCGCCGCCGCCTACGCGGCGCGCGCCGGAGTCCGCTGCGCGGTGCTGCTGCCGTACGGCATGATCGCTATGGGGAAGCTGAGCCAGGCGCTCATCCACGGGGCGCGCGTGGTGGCGATCCAGGGCAACTTCGACGACGCGCTGCGGCTGGTGCGCGAGATCTCCGAGACCCGGCCCGTGGCGCTCGTCAACTCGGTGAACCCGGACCGGCTCGAAGGGCAGAAGACCGCCGCCTTCGAAATCTGTGACCGGCTGGGCGACGCACCCTTCTTCCACTGCATCCCCGTGGGCAACGCCGGCAACATCAGCGCTTACTGGAAGGGCTACCGGGAGTATCACGCCGCAGGGATCAGCAGCCGGCTGCCGCGCATGCTGGGCTTCCAGGCGGCGGGTGCGGCGCCCATCGTAAGTGGCGAGGTGGTGTCCCACCCAGAAACCATCGCCACCGCCATTCGCATCGGCAACCCGGCTAGCTGGCAGAAGGCGCTGGCCGCGCGGGACGAGAGCGGCGGCCTGATCGAAGCCGTCACCGACGCGGAGATCCTCGAAGCGTACCGGATGCTGGCGGCAAGCGAAGGCGTGTTCTGCGAGCCCGCCTCGGCCGCCTCCGTGGCCGGACTGTGGAAGCTGTGGACGTCGGGATACTTCGCCGAGCAGCCGGAGCGGGAGCTCACGGTCGTCTGCACACTCACCGGTCATGGCCTGAAGGACCCAACCACCGCTCTCCAGGCCATCGACGAGCCGATCCCCGTGCCGGCCCAGTTGGAGGCCGTTCTCGAAGCTATCGGGCTGTAGGCCGTCGCCTGCCATTCACCGCGAACCATCTACGTCCCCCATCTCCAGGAGTTGAAGCCGCCGATGAGCGCCGATAAGAACCGCGACGCCGTAGTCCTCTCGACCGATCTGCCGGGCCTGAAGCCATTCATCACGGGCAAAGTCCGGGATGTTTACGACCTCGAGCATCAGCTCCTGATCATCACCACCGACCGGATCTCCGCCTTCGACAGCGTCCTCCCGACGGGCATCCCCAACAAGGGCCGGGTGCTGAATCAGCTCTCCGCTTTCTGGTTCGAGTTCGTCCAGAACATCTGCCCCAGCCACTTCATCGCCACGGACCTGGACCAGGTGCAGGCGGCGGTTGAGCTGGTAAGCCGGGACGTGCCGGAGCACCTGCTGGACGGGCGCGCGATGCTGGTGAACAAGACGCAGGCGCTGCCCATCGAGTGCGTGGTGCGCGGCTACCTGGAGGGGAGCGCCTGGAAGGAATACCAGAAAAGCGGCTCCGTGTGCGGCATCGCGCTGCCGGAGGGGCTGGTGCAGGGCGATCAACTGCCGGAGCCGATCTTCACGCCTAGCACGAAAGCGCACGAGGGGCACGACATCAACATCACACACGAGGAGATGGCGCAGATCGTCGAGCCCGGTTACATGAAGCAGCTCATCCGCTTGAGCATCGACGTGTACCAGGCGGCGGCGGCATACGCCCGGGAGCGGGGCATCCTCATTGCGGACACGAAGTTCGAGTTCGGCGTGTTCCAGGGCATGGTGGTGATGATCGACGAGTGCCTCACGCCGGACTCCTCCCGCTTCTGGGACATGGCGACTTACCAGCCCGGCCGCGCGCAGATGAGCTACGACAAGCAGTTCGTGCGCGACTACCTGGACCGCATGGGCTGGAACCACGAGCCGCCCGCGCCGCCCCTGCCCGACGACGTGGTCCGCAAGACATCGGAGAAGTACCTGGAGCTGTACAGCCGGATTACCGAACGCGAGCTGGACTGACGCGCCGAGCAGATGGGCGAGGCTTCAGGCGCAGTCGTGACGGACCAATACCGATGAAATACGTCTGCGTGATACTGGACGGCGCCGTCGACCACCCGCTGAAAGCGTTGGAAGGCAAGACGCCCTTGATGGCGGCGGCCGGCGAGCACCTCAAGGCGATGGCCCGAAAGGCGCGGATCGGCGCCGTCCAGACGCTGCCGCCGGATTGGACCGGCGATCCGGAGGCGGCGCTCACCTCCCTCTTCGGGTACGAGCCGCGCGAGCACTTCACCGGGCGCGGCCCGCTGGAAGCCGCCTCGCTCCAGGTGGACATGGACCGCGCGGACGTCGGGTTCCGCCTGAACCTGGTTCACACCGACGGCAACCTGCTGCTGGACCCAACGGCCGGGCAACTCTCCCGGTCGGAGGGGCGGGCGCTGGCGCGGCATCTCCAGGAGACGCTGCGCATTCGCACGATCCAGTTCTATCCCGCGTCCGGCTACCGTCACGTCCTCGTGTGGCGCGACGGCCCGGACGGCATCCAATGCACGCCGCCGCATGTCGTTCATGGCGAGCCGCTGCGGGCGCACTTCCCCACGGGCGACCGCGCCGAACGGCTCACGGGCGTCATCTGGGATACGGCGGAAGTGCTGGCGGACCACGCGGTGAACCGCCGCCGCCGGGACGAGGGCAAGCCGCCGGCGAACCTGGCATGGCCCTGGGCTCCCGGACGCCTGCCGCGCCTGGACAGCTTCGGTTTCCGGCACGGGGTAAGCGGCGCGTGCGTGGCGGGAACGGAGATGGTGAAGGGACTGGCGCGCCTCACCGGCCTCCGGGTGATGGACGTGCCCGGCGCTACCGGATCGCTCGACACCGACTACGCGATGAAAGCGCGCGCCACCCTTACCGCGCTGGAAGAGTTCGACTTCTGCCTCGTCCACATCGAAGCGCCCAACGAGGCGTCGCTGGCGGGAGACTGGGAGGCGAAGACCGACGCGCTCCGCCGGGTGGACGAGCGTTTCTTCGGCACGCTGCTCGACCGCATCGGGCTGCTGGACAACTTCCGGATTATGGTGGTTCCGGACCACGCAACCTATGTGGAAGAGCGAAAGGCGGCGCCGGGCTGGGTCCCGTTTATGGTGACCGGGAACCTGGAGAAGCCGCAGGTGCGGGGCATCCTGCCGTTCGACGAGCGCGCTATCGACGACGCCGAGTGGCGGATCGACGAGGGCTGGCGGCTGCTGGACCAACTGTTCGAGGGGGAGCCTGGCTAGCGTTCCGATGGCGCACGACCAGGCCTTCAAAGAGCTGCTGCGAGCGTTCTTCCGCGAGTTCCTGGAACTGTTCTTCCCGGAGGTTGCGGCCCGTCTCGACTTCGACCGCGTCACCTTCCTCGACCGGGAAGTCTTCACGGACATCCCGGAAGGCAGCGTCCGAGAGCCCGACGTGCTGGCCCAGGTTTATACGCTGGAGGGCGTGCCGGAGCTGATCCTGTGCCACATTGAGGTGCAGGCGAAGCGTGACCGGGATTTCAGCTTCCGCATGTTCGAGTACTTTGGACTGCTGCGGCTGCGCCACCGGCTGCCCGTCTTTCCCGTCGTCATCTACCTCACGCCGGGCGCCGGAGGCCTGATCCGGGAGACGTATACCGAAACGCTCTTCGGGGAAGAGATCCTTAGCTTCCGGTATCGCTGCGTCGGGCTTCCCGACCTGCGGGCGGACGACTACCGGCGTTCGGAGAACCCGCTCGGGCCGGCGCTGAGCGCGCTGATGAAGCCGGCGGCCACAGGTCGCGCACAGCACAAGGCCGATAGCCTCCAGCAGGCGGTCCGCAGCCCGGTGGATGACGCGCGGCGAATGCTGCTGGTATACATCGTTGACAGCTATCTAAAGCTGAGCGATACAGAAACAGAAGAGTTCGAGCGGATCATCCACCGAGAGGAGTTGACCGACGTGACCGAGCTTTTAACCAGTTGGGAACAGCGGGGCATCGAGCGGGGGGACCTGCGTGGGAAGCGGGAAATGGTGCTTGACCTGGCTCGTCACCGCTTCGGGGAGGCGCCTGATGCCCTGATGCACGCGATCCTCGAAAGCAACAGCACCGAACACCTGAGCCGGTTGCTCCGCCTGGTGGCGGATGCGTCCTGCCCTGAGGATCTGGAGTTGGGCTGACGATGGCTTTCACTCGCGTGGGCACGCAACCGGACAGCGGCTGCGACAATAAAGAAACAGCGGAGTTCCACCAGATCATCTACCGCAAGGAGCTGGCCGCCGGTACCGCGGGCTTAACGAGTTGGGAAGCCCTTGGGTTCGCCATCGGGTTTGAGCAAGGGTTCAAGCAAGGAATACTGCGCGGGTGGCGACACAGCGTGCTTCGGGTGGCAAGAAACCGCTTTGGAGTGATTCCGGCATCCTTTGAGCAGACTGTGCTCAACGCAAACAGCGTCGTGGCACTCGACCGATTGCTGATCCTCGTCGCGGATGCGTCCAGTCTCGATGACCTTGCGTTGTCCGGGCCTTAGCGAGTGTCCCATCAACGCGGGGCAGCGCAGGTTGGGCTTGACCTCTCCCTGATCTATCCGGGAAACCGCGTTCTCGTCGCGCTCTCCGGCGGCGCCGACTCGCTGGCGCTGCTGCACCTCCTCTGCGCCCAACGCGCCGCCCTGGGGTTGTGGCTGGCGGCGGTTCACGTTCACCACGGCATGCGGGGCGACGAGGCGGAAGCGGACGTGCGCTTCGTCACGGATGTGTGTGCCGCGTGGGACGTTCCGCTGGAAGTGGCGGCAGTCGATGTTCCTGGTCTCGCTGTCCAGCAAAGGATCGCGGTAGAGGAGGCGGGCCGCCTCGCTCGCTATGATGCCTTCGCCGAGGCGGCCCGCAAGCTTCGATGCGAGAAGGTAGCGCTGGCCCACCACGCCGACGATCAGGCCGAAACCGTGCTGCTGAACCTGTTCCGGGGCGCAGGCATCGACGGGCTGGCGGGAATACCGCCCCGACGGCCTCTCTCGGCGGAAGCCGAGGCGCCGGAGGTGATCCGTCCGCTACTGCGCGTGTGGCGCGCCCAGATCGACGCGTATTGCGCGGCGAACGGGTTGGAGCCCAGGCACGACCGGACGAACGACGACCTCGGCTTCCGAAGGAACCGGGTCCGCCGACAGCTCCTTCCCCACCTCGCCGACTACGATCCGAACATCCGGGCGCACCTGGTGCGGCTGGCGAGTCAGGCCCGCGAGGAAGCGGACCTGCTCCAAGCCGAAGCCGAAGACCTGCTCGCCGCCGCCCTCCGGCCCGGCGCCGGGCTCCGCCTCGACAGCGCCGTATTGACCGCGGCGCGTCCCGCGCTGGCGCGGCGGGCGCTGCGCCTGGCTTTACGGAAGCTCGGCGGCTACGCGGTGGAGGTCGACGCAGCCCTCATCGCGCGGCTGTGGGAGTTGTGCCGCGGCGAACGGCGAACGGCGCTCGACCTGCCCGGCTGCGCGGCCCGCGCCCGCCTCGAACACGGCGTCTTGATTCTGGAGCCGTCACCCGCAGCGGCGCCCAGGGCTCTTACGGAAGCCGTGGAAGTGGTGATTCCAGGGATCACCCCCGCGCCAGCGCTCGGAGTGCGGATGCACGCGCGCGAAACAGAGCCACCGATCCAGCTCCGCTTGCCGCCCCATCAGGCCGTCCTGGATCTGGCGGCGCTCACCCCTCCCCTGGTTCTCCGCACCGCACGCGAGGGCGAGCGCTTTCAGCCGCTCGGCGGGCCGGGCCGTCGCCTGCTCAGTGACTTCTTCATCGACCGCAAGATTCCACGCGAGCGGCGGAGCGCCTGGCCGATCCTGGCGGACGCCGCCGGAGTCGTCTGGATCGTCGGCCTCGCCGTCGCCCACCGGGCGCGGGTACAGGCGGAGACGACCCGCTGCCTCGCTCTGCAGGCGTACTTCGACCCGCCCGATATGCTATAATGGGGCTCTTCTCTTTGCTCTCGGAAGTTGAACACCCATGAACCAAGAAGACGCAGTCCAACAATTCCTGGGTGAGCGGCCCGGCGCGGAGCAACTCCGCGACTGGCGCGTGACCCTCGAGCAGCGGCTGCGGGCGCTGCAACAGGAGCGTGTGAAAGCGCCGGAGAGCGCCGGAGCGCTGGACCCCAAGATCTCGCGGCTGCGGGATCAGATTTCGGCGCTGCAGCAGGAAGAGGCGGTGACGCAGTTCGTGGAGGACTCGGTGCGGGTGACGCTGGCGATGGGCGCCTCCGCGGACGGAGTAGTAGAAGGCGAGGAGTAACGCCGTGGCAATTCGAGAGATGTACCGACTTCAGACCCGTGTGCTGGCCATCGACCTGCGGCTGGCGGAGCTGGAGGCCGAGATGCAGCGGACGCAGATCCGCGCGCACCACCTGGAGGCGGAGCTGGAAGACGCCCGGATGGCCTATATGATGGGTGAGGAAGCGCCGGACCGCGCCCAACTAGGCTCGGAGCTGGAGCAATCACAAAACGTGCTCGAAAGTCAGCGGGAGATGATCGCGCTGGTGAAAGACAACCGCTCCAAGGCGCGCGCCGCGCTCATGATCGCACGGGTGAAAGAAAAGCGTGACGCCCGGTCGCGGGCTGAATCCGCAGGACCCGGGGCGCCGGAATAGCCGGTATGGAAGCGGTGCGGAAACCCAGGGTCAGCCTCTACACGCTGGGCTGCAAGGTCAACCAGTACGAGACCCGCGAGACAGCCGCCGAGCTGCTGCGGATGGGTTACCAGGTCGTGCCCTTCGGGCAGCCGGCAGACGTGTGTGTGGTGAACACCTGCTCGGTGACCGACCAGGCCGACTCCAGCTCCCGCAACGCCCTGCGCCGCGCCCGGCGCTCGGGTGACGACCCGCTCGTGGTGGCGACCGGCTGCTACGTAGAAACCGCTCCGTCCGAGGTAGCCGCCCTACCGGGCGTGGAGACAATCGTCCCCAACGCCGAGAAGGCGCGGCTGGCGGACATCGTGGACGAGACACTACGGCGGAGCGGGCGGCTCCTATTCCCGCTGCCCGATTCAGGCGGAGCCGCCTCGACCGACGACGGGCTGGTCCAACTATCGGCGGGCGGCAGCCTGGATCGAACCCGCGCGGTGATCAAGATCCAGGACGGCTGCAATCACTTCTGCTCCTTCTGCATCATCCCATTTACACGCGGACGGCTGCGCAGCCGTCCGGCCGGGGAAGTGCTGGCGGAAGCGCGTCAGCTGGCGTCGCAGGGTTACCGCGAGCTGGTGTTGACGGGCATCTGCCTCGGGGACTACGGCGACGAGAAGGGCTGGCCGGCCAGCGAGCGCGATCCCCTCGCGCTGTTGTTGGAGGCGCTGGCGGATATCCCCGGCGTCGAGCGCCTGCGGATGAGCTCCATCGACCCGGCGGACACCACGCAGGACCTCCTGGACACGATGGCGCGACTGCCGCAGGTCTGCCGCCACCTCCACCTGTCAATGCAGGCCGGCGACGAGGAGGTTCTCGCGCGGATGCGGCGGCGCTACACGGCGGCCGCGTTCGAGGACCTGGTCCGGCGGGTTTACGTCGCGATGCCGGACGCGGGGCTCACCTGCGACGTCATCGTCGGCTTTCCCGGCGAGACGGACGAGCAGTTCGAGGAGACGCGTCGAATGTGCGCGGCGGCGGCCTTCTGCAAGATCCACGCGTTTCCTTACAGCCCCCGCAGCGGGACCGGGGCCGCGCGCTGGGCGGACGACGTGCCGCACGCGGAGAAAGAGCGGCGCGTGCGGCGACTGCGGGAGCTTTCCGACCGGCTCGGGCTGGAGTTCGCCCAGCGCTGGGTAGGCGAAACCGTGACGGTCCTGGTAGAGCAGCGAGACCGCACGACAGGTCAGTGGACCGGGCTTACCGGCAACTACTGCCGCGTGGCGTTCGACGGGCCGGACAACCTGCGTGGCCGGCTGGTCCCCGTGCTCATCCACAGCGCCGGCAGCGACGGCGCGGCGGGGGTTCTGCTGGAGGACGCGGTTGGAACGGGCGCATCGAACTCGCGCGAGGTTGTCCGAACCGGAGGAGGGTGAGGCGGCTCATGGACTGCATTTTCTGCAAGATTGCCCGGGGAGAGATCCCCGCGAAGAAGGTATGGGAAGACGAGAACGTGGTGGCATTCCACGACCTGGAGCCGCACGCGCCCGTCCACCTCCTGGTGATCCCGCGCCGCCATGTGGTGAACGTAGGAGGCGCGGAAGCAACGGACGTAGAACTGCTCGGGCAGGTAGTGCTCGGCTGCCGGCAGGCGGCGGAAGCGGCCGGGGTTGCGGAGAGCGGCTTCCGCGTGGTGTTCAACACGAACCAGGACGCGGGACAGACGGTCCCCCACCTCCACGCCCACGTGCTGGGGGGACGAGCCCTTACCTGGCCGCCGGGGTAGTATTGACAGCCTCCGAGAGAGGCCGTATAGTGATAGCTGCGACCCCGCCGGTCGCCCATATCTTTTTTGCGGAAGGGGTGAATACCGTTGGCCCAGGTGCAAGTCCGCCAGAATGAGTCGCTCGATCAAGCGCTGCGTCGTTTCAAGAAGCAGATCCAGCAGTCGGGGATTCTGAAGGAAGCTCGCGAACACGAGCATTATGAGAAGCCGAGCGATAAGAAGCGCAAAGCAGCCGTCGCCCGCCGCCGCAAGGCGCAGGCAGACCTCGTTCGAACGCGCTAACTGGCGCCGTCCGTCCTCGCCCCGAGGACGAATGAGAATTCAGGTCTCCGGAGTGCAGAGCGCCCTTGCTAACCCGCTTTCCGGAGGCCTCGTTCTTCTCTGCCCCACCCCCTTGACTCTCCTCTCCAC
>Ga0216301_1000156_pt1 | contig 19271 bp, 12 predicted proteins | sample 4hB_Boncat_minus_FD_156203 | JGI IMG/M metagenome (GOLD analysis project Ga0216301, IMG submission 156203) | Terrestrial sediment cell enrichment communities for BONCAT metagenomics from Utah, United States - 4hB_Boncat_minus | ecosystem: Environmental > Terrestrial > Deep subsurface > Rock...
GGGGAAGCAGCACGCTTCCCCTCGCCCTTTTCCCGAATACGGGTAGCCGATTACGTCTTCAGACGTCCGGCTACTCCGGGCAAAGCACGGTCCAGGTCGTCCAGCAAAACGCGGGCGCATCCGCCGGCAGGGCCGCCAGGCGCTCCACTTCCCGGCGGCAGGCCATCGCCAGCGTCAGGCTTTCACTTTCCTTGGCTAACCGCACCAGCTCCTGGGCGGCCGCGGCGCGGTCGACGGCGGGAGGGGCGGCGCCGTCCGCCAGGGCCTCGCGCAGGGCGGCGACGGTGCGCTCCAGGCGGGCGTCCCGGAGACGGCGGCTGCGGGACGCGGCCCGCTCCACCAGCGCCAGGGCTTTCGCCAGGGCCTTCTCATCTTCCGCAGGATGCGCCCGCCGCGCCTCCGCCACCGCTAACGCCGCCATCGCTTCCACGTCCCACCGGCGATCGGGCAGGTCCTTGGCCAACCGCCGGGCGCGGCGGAAGTCGCGGGCGGCGGGCCCGGCTTCTCCCTGGCACAGCAGCGACCAGCCGCGCGCCAGCAGCGTCCGCACGGTTTCGTCCGGCCATTGTGTCTGCCGGACCGCGTCGGCGAGCATCTCGGCGGCGGTTGTGGGGCAGCCGAGCTGCATCAAGAACGTGGCCATCAGGCGGGACGCCTGCCCCACCAACGCGCTTGCTTCGCTGCTCCGGGCGGCCTCCAGCGCCTCGTCCGCCAGTTCCACCGCCCGAATCTGATGTCCGGCGCTCCAGGTGCAGAGCGCCAGGCGGCGGCGGGCCTCGGCGGTCGCCACGGGATCGCGCCGCGCCTCCGCGTTGCGGACCCATTCCCGCGCGGCGGCGAGCGTCCGCTCCTCGTCTCCCAGCAGCGAATAGACCTGGGCCACGAGGTTCAGGCTCTCGTCTAAATCCAGCGCCGCCTGTCGTTGCCGGGCGAGGCGCAGGGCGGCGCGCGCGTGGGGGAGGGCGGCCGCATGATTCTCGACCCGAATCTCGAGCAACGCCAGGGTCTGCAGGGCCAGGATCGTATCGGCGTCCCGGCCGGCCTCTTTGAACACGCGAGCCGCCTTGCGCAGGCCGCGCCGGCCGCGGGGCAGCTTCCCCGCCGCCAGGGCCGCCGCCGTTTCCGACACGACGGCGGCGGCTTCCGTCAGCTCCGGATCTGTCTCCGATTCTTCAGCTTTTTGTTCGTTCACGCTTGTTTCCTGGGCGAGGTATAAACCACTCGCTAAACTCTAACACGTTTGGTGATTGGCGCTACTTTCCTGCTTGTCTTTAATTCGTCGCGGCTCCGATCCGTAGAGGTACGGACCTACCCGGCTACTACCGCGCAACTAAGGGCTATCTTAGCGGAAACGTGAGCGGGGCGCCAGTCTGGGGGAAGTCTGCAGGTTCCGTGAGGATGGACTTGTCGTCTATCAGTCTGCGCAATCGTGGCGGGATACCTCTTCGCTAGATGGCCTAATTTCTAGGCCGCAGGAAGATGGAGCCCAGGAAGAACGGAGCAGACTGGAGCCTCCGCCAGGATTACGTCCAATAGCGTGGAGGGGCTGCGCTGTCGGAAGCAGCGCAGCCCGCCGCGGCATGGGTAAGCGATAGGGTGCATCGGGCGGGCCTACTCCATGCCGCTGGTATCCCAGGGGTGGGAGCCGCAGCGAGAGCAGCGGCTGGAGTTCTGGTCTGACGACAACAGGGGCGGAGGCTGTTCAGCCTCCGCCCCTGCAAGCCCGCCTATTTGCCCGGCGCTACCGTCGGCGCAGGCCGCCGAAAACACTGCCGGCCGAGCTTCCGCTCCGCTCCGAGCTGCTGCTGCGCTCGGAGCCGCTCCGGCTGCTAGACCCACTGGAGCCGCCGCTGCTGCGGCTGCTAGAGCCGCCGCTGTAGCTGGGCGACCCGCTGGAAGAGCGGGAACTGCTCGACCCGCCATAGCTGCCGGAGCCGCCATAGCTGCCGGAGGACTGGCCGTAGCCGCCGCCGTAGCTGCGGTCCACGCCGCCCCGCTCCGACGGACGATAGATGCTGCCCGAAGCCCCAGAGCGACCCGCGTCCGGCGCCGGACGGCTGATTGAGGGTCGGTCGAAAACCCCGCTGCTGGAGCCCACGTCGGGGCGGGCGCCGCTGGAGCGGCTGCCGTAGTCGAGGCCGCTGCGAGAACCCCGGTCGCCCACGCCCTCGGAGCTGCGCGGCGCGGTTCGGAAGATCGAACGGTCTACACTGGGCTGCGGCGGAACGGCCGGGCGGCTGCCTTCGATCCCCGCCCGGCTGTCCGGAGCAGGGGCTGCGGAGGGCGTCCGCACGCTCGGAAGGTCCCGCGCTGCGCTGCGGCTGGGGCTCAACGCGCCGGCGTCCCGCCGGAAGCGGTCCTCCCGGCTCGAGCGGTCAGCCGTTGGAGCCGGAGCCGCGGGCGTTCCCGGATCGGCGGGACGGGGGAAGCCCGTCCCAGCCGATACTCGAGAAGGCGAATCCGTGCCTGCGTCCGAGCGGTCTCCCCGCCGGAAGATCGAGATCCGATCCCGAACGGGGCGATCCGAGCGATCCCGGTCCGAGCGATCTCGGTCGGAACGATCCCGATCCGAGCGGTCCGACTGGGGCCGGTCGCTCTGGGGCCGCTCGGTCTGCGGTCGGTCGCTCCGGGGCCGCTCGGTCTGCGGCCGGCTGGCATCCCGGTCGCGCAACGGCGAAAGCCGCGGGGACGCGTCGCGTCCGCCGTCCTTCTTGTCCGGCTCCGCCTGGGGCCGGCCGGCGCCATCGCGGCCGGCGCCATCGCGGCGGAAACGGTCGAACACGCTGGCCGGGCGATCATCCCCCCGGTCGTTCTGCCGATCCTGCGCGGTGCGGTCCCGGTCGCCGTTCGCCCCACCCTTCTGGGGCGTGCGGTCGGTATCCGGCGTCCGGTCGCGTCCCGGCAGGCCAACGGACCGGCCGCCGTCACGACCGCCGTCGTTGCGACCATCATTGTTGCGGTCAGCTCCGGACGTCGTATTCCGGCCGGGTCGCTGGAGCAGTTGGAGGGCGTCGCGGCCTTTCACGATCCGCCCCTCATCCAGCGCCAGGCTGGGTGTCCGCTGGAACCGCTCGACTTCACCACCGCGCTGCGCCCGATCCCGGTCGCGGGCGCCGGAGACCTGGAAGCGGTTTTCGATGAGCTTCAGCCGGCGCGACGGCAGCCGATCTTCCAGCCGCAGAACCCGGTCGCGGGCGAGCCCGCCATTGCCGAGCAGCGTCAGGCCCCGCACCCGCTCGCGGGGCACGCCGAACTCCTGATGCACGTCTCCCACCAGCCGGAACCGGTCCCGGCTCAGGGCAAGCTGGTTGCCGCTGTAGAAGTGCGGACCGCCCAGGCCCGCGAAGCGGCGGTGATGCCGGCCATAGAAGAACCGGTCCCGCGGGCAGAACGTCCAGCTGCGGTAGTCGATGAAGAAGTTGCCGATGCCGATACCCGCACTGAAGCCGCTGTTGCCGTAGAAACAGGGCCGGTTCCACGGATCGAGCGGCGCCCAGCCATAGTAGTCGCCGTAGCTCGACCAGTGGACGTAGCTGGGGCCCCAGGCGTAGGACGGCCGCCATAGCCAGCCGTAGACCGGCCGATAGAGCCAGCGTCCGTAGTGCGAGGTGGTGTAGCCCCAGGGCTGGTAATCGACCCAGCTATACCCGCAGCGGGGCACGTAGCTCCAGTAGCCGGTGGAGTAGGGCCGCCAGCTCGTATCGATGCGGGGCCGCCAGTAGGAGACGTTCTCCACCTCCACCCAGCTTCCGTAGTCGTGCAACTCGCGGACGCCGAGCAGGTCATCCGCGCGCTCCAGGTTCCGGGGTAGAGGCCGCTCCACGAAATAGTCCACCCGGTCGCGCTGGTAGATGTCGAAGCCGTCCCGGTCGTCGCGGTTGAACGCTACGGGGCGGTCCAGGGGGCGGCCGTTCTCCAGGAAAGTCCGGTCGCCGCTGGCGAGGCGCAAAGGCTCGCCGCGCTCGGGAAGGGCGCGGGCGCGGCCGCTGTACACGCTAAGCCGGGCGCTCTCTTCCCTGTCCAGGTCGACGCGGACCACGCTGTCCGGCTCCACTTCCACGTCGCCCACGGGCGTCCGCAGGAGGATGGGCTCGCCCACCGACTCGGAAACGTCGAAATAGACGGAGCCGGACCACAGCCGGAACTCGGCGCGAGGCGGCACGCGCTCCACTTCCAGCTTGGTGCCTTCCGCCAGGCGCACCCAGGCGCCCCGGCTCAGCTCCACTTCGGCGTGGCCGCTTTCATCCGTCCAGAGGACGTCTCCCTCGCGGATCACCGCGTTGCGCTCCACGGCGCTCACGTCGTCTTCATCCTCCCCGCGCACGAGGAGGTTCCCCCGCACGTCGCTCACGCGACCGGTGCGGTACTCTTCCGCGCGCGCGGGTGCTCCCAGGAGGAGACCCAGCAGCGCGCCCAGCAGGCAGCTTACCTTGAGGCGATGCATGGCTACCCGATCCTTCCAATCCCCAGCGCGGGCTGCGAGTGGGGTCGAAATGCCGCTCCGGCTTCGTTAAGCGGCCGGTTCCGGCGGTGAGGCGCTCCGGACGAATGGCTGGTCCCGTTCGCGAGGGCGGGCGTTCCGGGAGGCGGAATACCAGGTACTACGTTAGTGTACCCCCGCGTCGCCTCCCTTGGAAAGAGAGCGCGGACCACTCATCCAATCGGAGGACCCACGATTGGTTCCGCAGGTTCCGCTTCTTTTTCAGGCGCCTGCTCGCTGCCGATATACGGATCTTTCCATCTGCGCACGCCTCATCAGCGATGCTTTTCCGCATCGGGTAGGGATGACGGAGCGGGAAGATGGGTACAAGTGACGGGTAGGGCGAGCGAAAGGCTGCCAGCGGGGAAAGCCCGAGAGGAGATCGAGATGGCGTCCGTATTCGGAGGGGTGTTGGGCCTGCACATCCTCTTCGGCGCGGCCGGGTTGGTCCTCTTCTGGGTCCCTGTTTTCGCGCGAAAAGGCGGCGACCTGCACATTCGCGCGGGATGGGCCTACGTCGGCGCCATGCTGGGCATGGTCGCCACGGCGCTCGTCCTGGGCGTGCTGGCGTACGTCGCTCCGCTCACGGTCCATCCGCTGCGCCCCGGGGCGGCTATCGACCGCCTGGACGCGCACGTGGCGACGGTGCGGGGCTTCTCGGCCTTCTTCGGCTACCTGGCGCTGCTGACGTTGACCACCGGCTGGTACGGCCTCCAGGCCCTGCGCGTGAGCCGGGACCCGGAAGCGCTGCTCACGCCGGTACAGCTCGTTCTCAACGCCCTCCTGGTGACGTCGGGGCTGGGAATGCTCGGCCTGGGGCTGTGGCGGCGCGAGCCGCTCTTCATCGCGCTAAGCCCGCTGGGCGTGCTGGCCGGCGGCGGTAACCTGGCGTACATCCTGCATCCGGAACACCGGCTGCGGGTAAGCTGGCTCTACGAGCACCTGAGCGCCATGCTGGGCACGGGTATCGCGGCGCACACGGCCTTCCTCGTGTTCGGCGCCCACCGGTTCTTTCCAGGGTTGTTCGCCGGACCGCTCGGTCCGTTCCTATGGATGGTCCCCACCCTGATCGGCATTCCGGCCAGCATCCTCTGGACCCGGTTCTACCAGCGCACGTTCAACGATTACCACGGGCAGACGCCGGAGGCGAGGGAGCGCGCCACGCCCACCGAGAGCGTTGCTTCCCCGGAAGCCGGCGAGGACAGCCGCACGGACCGGCCGCGCGGGGCACAGCGCCTGGCGCAGCCGTAGAGCGGTTTATTCCGCGCCCGCCATAGTGGCGGCTTCGGCGAGGTGCGGAGCCATCGCCAGGGAGACTTCGACGAGGTTGCCGTGGAAGGTGGCGCCGCCCGCGTAGTCGGCCAGCTCATCGCTGGTGGTCCAGTTGGCGCCGCGGCCGTCCGGGCTGTGGCCGTTCCACCATAGCGTCGGCGTGAAGACCGTGCCGGGGCGGACCGTCTCCCCCACGCTCGCCCGGGCGACGAAGCTCCCCCGGTCGTTGGCGATCTCCACCCAGTCCGCATCCCGGATACGGCGAACGGCCGCGTCTTCTGGGTGGATTTCCAGCGTGGGGCCTCCGTGCCGCTTCCGCAGGCTCGGCACGTTCGCGAAGCTGCTGTTCAGGAAGTAATGGCTGGCGGCGCTCACCATCTGGAGCGGGTAGCGCCGGGCGCGCTCCGGGTTTCCCTCGCGGCTTTCGGCGTCCGGCGTCCAAGCGGGAAGCGGGTCCTGGCCGGCGTCCGCCAGTTGCTGGCTCAACAGCTCCACCTTCCCGCTCGGCGTCCGGAAGCGCCCGTCGGCGAAGGGAACGACCGGCCGGGGCACGTTGAGACGGCAGGTCCCCTCGCGGAGCAGCCGCTCCCACGTCACCCCCTCCGCCATTGGGCCGCCCTGCTCCAGGATTGCCTGGATGATCTCCTCCGCGCTCTGCCGGAACGCCGGCTCGGTATAGCCCATCCGCTCCGCCAGAAGCTGGAACACTTCCCAATTGCTCTTCGCCTCGTCCAACGGCGCCATCGCGGGGCGGTTCAGCGATACGTAGAGATGGCCGTACGCCTTATGCAGGTCCCAGTGCTCGAATTGGCTGGTCGCCGGAAGAACGAGGTCCGCATAGCGAGCCGTGTCTGTGAGGAACAGCTCGTGGACCACGGTGAAGAGATCGGGGCGGGAGAGGCCGGCCAGCACCCGGCGGGAGTTCGGCGCGACGGCGGCGGGGTTGCTGTTGAATACGTAGAGGGAGCGGACAGGCGGCTCGGCCTCCAGCAGCGCGGCGCCCAGCCGGTTCATGTTCAACACGCGCGGCTCGGGGCTGGGGCTGTTCTGCGCCAGCTCAGGTGGGCAGGTCGCGGCGGCAGGCCAACTCCAATAGCCGCCCGTGCTGTAAAGGAGCCCGCCGCCCGGCTTGCCATAGTCGCCCGTGAGCGCCGGCAGGCAGGCGAGCGCGCGGATCGTCTCCCCGCCGTTACTGTGGCGCTGCAGCCCCATGGAGCAGCGGATGAGCGAAGGCCGCGTGGTTCCGTACTCGTGGGCGAGGGCCGTGATCTGTTCCGCTGGAATTCCCGTCGCCTCGGCCGCCCGGCCCGGCGTCCACTCCCGCACCCGCTCCCGAAGCGCCTCTAGCCCAACCGTGTGCTCGCGGGCCCACGCCTCGTCCACCAGGCCCTCGGCGAAGAGGACGTGCATCATAGCCATCGCAAGCGCGCCGTCAGAGCCGGGACGCGGCGCCAGGTGGAGGTCCGCCCGCTGCGCCGTGAGCGTGCGGTGGGGGTCCACCAGCACCACTCGCGCGCCGCGCCGCCGGGCTTCATCTAGCCACGGGATGAAGTGCGGATGGGTGCTGGCGGGGTTCGTGCCCCAGAGGAGAACGAGCCGGCTGTGGACCACGCTCTCGGGGTCGGCTCCGTAGCTGCCGCCGACCGTCACGCGGAGCGCTTCGGTTCCCGCCACGGAGCAGATGGTGCGGTCGAGGCCCGAGGCGCCCATGCGGGTCCAGAACCGCGTGTTCGCTACCTGGCATTGCACCGCGCCGAGGGTGCCGGAGTAACTGTAGGGGAGGATCGCCTCCGGGCCGTGCTCGGCGATCAGCGCCTGCCACCGACCCGTGATCTCGGCCAGCGCCTCGGCCCAGGAGATGCGCTCGAACCGGCCCTCGCCCTTGGCGCCTACCCGGCGTAAGGGATGGCGGAGGCGGTCCGGATGGAGGACGAACTCCAGGTAGCGGTTGACCTTGGCGCAGAGCCAACCCTGGGTGTACGGATGGTCCGCGTCTCCCTGGATCTTCACCGGCGTTCGGGCCGCGTCGAGGGTGACTACCCAACCGCAGGTATCGGGACAGTTATGCGGGCATACGCCTTTGATCTGTGAGACCGCCACGGAATCCCCTCTCGTTCAGGCCAGGATCAGGCGTCGGCCAACAGCTCGTCCCAGCTCTCCACTGCCAGCAGCCGCAACGCCAGCCTTTCGATCCGCTCCAGATCCTGGATGGCCGCAAGGCTTGCTTGCACGCGGGCGTCTGCGGGTCCGAACCGCTGAGTCCCCTGCAGCAGTAGCAGGCGGATAGCCTCCGCGACTTTCCCCTCAGCTCTGCCCTCGACTCTGCCCTCAGCCATGCCCTTGGCTTTACCCTCAGCTACGCCCTTGGCCCAGCCTCGTTGGAGAATGAGTTGGTAAGTGGATGATTCTTCCATGTCGAGTACTCCTTGCAGTAATTGTGCCGTGAACTCTGGCGGATAGCGCAGTCCCATCAGGCTAAAGGCGGCGGTCCAGAGCACGCCCGCTTCCGCCGGCGTCGCCTCGGTGCGGAGGCGCTGCTCCATCCGCCGGATAACGTCCGGCAGCGCCTCTGGGCGAACGTCAGACAGCGGGGCCAGCGGCAGCGTCCCCAGGCCAGCGGTGAGGATCGCTTCCACCGGTTGCCGCCAGGCGCGTACTACCCGATACTGGAATTGCAGGTAACACTGGCCGTCCGGATAGTGATGCCGCAGGTGGCCGGTCATCGCGGGACCGTCGGCCTCGGGGCGTAGCAGCACCGCCACGCTCTGGACCGGCAGGCTATGCCGACCGCGCAAGAGGACGCTGTATTGGAGCATCCGGTCCGGCAGCGCGGCGTCGTAACTCGCCTGGAGCTCGACCTGCGCCAGCCACGGCGGCGCGTCTTCCACCCAAATGACCTTGTCGGCGGCGCGGGTGATCGTCGCCAGGTCGGCGTCGATGATCCGGACGTGCGCAGGCCGTCCCAGGCCGGCGTACTCCAGCCAGCCGGCCGGGTCAGTCTCCAGAAGCGCCTTGGTGGTGGCGTCGAACGGCTTGCTGTCTCCGCGCACTGCTCGTTATCCAACCTTACCCACGCCTACCAGGCATTCGCCGCGGGCGCTCTATTTAGTTGACGGCATCTTCCTTCGCGCAGCGGGGCGGCTTCTGGTGAAGTGTAGCAGAATCACCACGCGGCGTCTCCGCGCCGACGCCCGGCGGGCTCCACTCGCAGCAGGAGCGCGCCAGCGGTAGAGGGAACGTAAGGCCCGGAATAGGCCGCGGAAGACACGGATCTTGCGGATGTTCGCGGATAAGGAGCCGATTCTGGACGGGATTGACAGGATTGCAAGGATGGGAACGGGAGGGGGCAGCGATTACGGCCGTTGCTTGTCCGATCCTTCTGTCCCTGTAATCCTGTTCATCCCGTCCAGAATCGGCTCCATCCGTACGTATCCGTTCAATCCGCGTCCACCGGGGTCCATTTCCCTGCTCACCAATCTAGAGGGTTCGCCATGCGTTTCGGAATGAGCGGCTGCTTCCTGCCGGCCGATATGAACGACCTGACGCCGGAGATCTGCCGCCGGGTACGCGAGCTCGGTTTCAGCGGCATTTTCACGCGGTTTCGCGCCAACAACCCGCTCACCACGCCGCTGGACCAGGCCCGCCGCGTCCGCGATTTGCTGGCCAGCGAGGGTGTCCGCCTGTTCCAGGTTACGGGATATTGGCAGAACCTCATCACACCGGACGACGAGCAGCGGCGGGAGGCGGTCCGGACCCTCCAGGCGGCGCTCCGGCTGGCCGGGGCGCTGGGCGCGCGCGGCATCGACACCGGGCCGGGATCGCTGAGCCCGGACGGGCCGTGGTGTCCTCATCCGGGTAACTGGGTCTTCGACGCGCGCCAGCAGTTAGTGAAGAGCCTTCGGGAGTGCGCCCCCGTAGCAGAAGAGGAGGGGGTCTTCCTCAGTGTGGAGGGCCATCAACTGGTGACGCTGGAATCGGCGGAGGTAACTCGGGACGTTCTGGAAGAGGTCGCTTCCCCGTGGGTGCGCTCCGACTTCGACTCGGCGAACTGGATCACGCTGCCCACCATCTACAACACGGGTCCCGCGCTCAATCACATGTTCGACATTCTGGGCGACTGGATCGTGAGCGCGCACGCGAAGGACATCTGGATCGAGAACCGCCTCACGCTGCACCTCCAGGACGGCTGCCCCGGCAAAGGGCTGATGGACTTCGACACGCTCTTCCGGCGGATGGAAGGGCTGAATCCGGACTACCCGGTCATTGTGGAAGGCGCCGAGACGGAAGACCTGCCCCGGGTGAGCGAGTTGTTCCACCGCATCGCCGCATTGGCAGGCATCCGGGTCCTCGCTGCCGACGAAGAAGCCACGACCGTCCCGAAATAGACCACGGATGACGCTGATTTGGACGGATGGACACGGATCAGAAAAGATCTTGGACAGGATGAACGGGATTGCTTGGATGGCGGGGATGGGAGGAATGACATGATCGGGGCCTTCAGTCATCCTCTTGCTTTCATCCGGTCGATCTCGTTGATCCTGTCCGAACTGGCTTCTTATTCTGTCCGATCCGCAAGCATTCCGCCGTAGGGATCTGGGTCAACGAGCGATTCTGCTGACAGGCCGTAGCCTTAGCCGGGGAGCTCACTCGGGGAGCAGGTTGGCGGGCAGATCGGCGAGCGGTGGGTTTTGGCGGTCCTTCTCGGAGAGGAGAGGTGCGGCGAGCGGCCACTCCACGCCGATGCGCGGATCGTTCCATGCGATCCCATGTTCGTCACCGGGTTGATAGAAGTCATCGCACTTGTAGAGAAACTCCGCGGCTTCGGACAGAACCAGAAACCCGTGGGCGAACCCGGCGGGAATATAGACTTGCCGCTTGTTCTCCGCTGAAAGGTGGACGGCGACCCAGCGCCCGAAGTGGGGCGAGCTGCGGCGGATGTCCACGGCGATGTCCAGCACCTCGCCATAGACGACGCGGCACAGCTTCGCCTGGGGGTGGCGGAGCTGATAGTGGAGGCCGCGCAAGACGCCCCGGGTGGAGCGAGAGTGGCCATCCTGGACGAACGTCCCCTCGATCCCGAGTTCGGAGTACTTGCGCTGGTGGTAGCTTTCGAGGAAGAAGCCGCGGGCGTCGGCGAAGACGGCCGGCTCGATGATGCAGACGCCGGGGAGCTGGGTGTCGATCCGTTGCACGGGTGGAAACCTCGGAAGGCGGTTTACGGGCGCGGTCGCCACGGGAAAGTGAACCGGCGCGCGGGCGCAGGGTTCTCCGTGTCGACGTAGGGGAGTTGCTCGTTGCAGAGCACGCGGGCGGGGTGATCCTCCACGAGGGCGGCGGCGGCCAGCTCTCCGATAAGCTGGGCGCAGCGTCGCACCGCCGGCCGAAGGAGCGGCGGGCGGGTGCTAAGCGAGTGCGCATCCGTGGCCAGCAACGACGCCCACCGCCGGCGCACGATCTCCTCGGCGGCGCGCTTGGCAGGCGCGCCGAACCCGCCGAGCAGGCTTCCGGCGTTCACCTGAAGGTGGCAGCCGCGCCGCACGAGGTCCGCGAGCCCGGTAAGCGACTTCTGCCAGGTATTGAGCCGCTCGGGATGGGCGAGGATGACGCGGTAGCCGTGGCTCTGGAGCTGGAACAGGGCTTCGTGCACGTAGGCGCCGTGCTCGAATTGGGCCGTTTCGAGCAGGATGTAGGAGCTGCCCGCCTGCGTGAGCGCCTCGCCGCTCCGGAGGGCCTCCACGAGGCGCGGCACGAGCACGACCTCGTTCCCCGCATGGATCTTGAGCCGGATGTTCTCCGCGTCCAGGCGTTCCTGAAGCTCGCCGACTCGCTGGAGAATCGTCGCTGCTTCACCGGGCTCGCCGGTCCAGTGGGGCGTGGTGATCGCCTGGCGAATGCCGTCCGCCGCCGCGGCGCGCGCCATCGCCAGAGCCGTGTCCCAGTCCGCGGCGCCGTCGTCGATAAAGGGGATCAGGTGGCAGTGGGTGTCGATCACGGGAGGTGCGAGACGGCGGCGGGGAAAGCGGGCGCGAGGATGAGGGCGCCCCTGAAACAAGGAAACAGAGGGGGCGTTGCGCCCCCTCTGTTATACCATCCACCGGACTGTCCGAGCGACTAGCGCCCCCGGACGCTCGCGCCTGACGCCGAGCGGACGCTCGCGCCTGACGTCGGGCGGAAGCCCGTGCCGGACAACCGCACGGTGCCGTTAGGCGTCCGCGGATCGTTCGACTCGATCACGAGCGAATTAGCGAAGTTCGCCCCCGAGCTCGGCCGGAACTGGATAGTTACGGTCCGGCTCTCGCCGTTGCGGATGCTGAAGCTCCGCGGCGTGAGGATCGAGAACGAGTTGTTGCTCGTGGATTGGAGCCGGATTCGGCCCACCAGCAGCGAGCCGCTGTCGCCCTCGTTGCGGATTACGATGCTCCGCGTAACCTCTCTACCCACCGCCACGCGTCCGAAGCTGACCCGCGTCGGGTCCACTTCGATGTCGGGGAACGCCTCGCGGCCGACGCCGGTCCCGGCGAGATTCACTCGTCCGGTAGCAGTTTCCGGGTCATTCGACTGGATCAGGAGGTTTTCGGAGAAGTCCCCCTCCGTCTGCGGCGCGAACCGGATGGTGGCAGTGATGCTCTCATTCCGACCCAGGCTGAACGTTGACCGCGCCCCCGGGAAGGAGAACGGGATCTGCGCCCGCAGTTCCACGGAGCCCACGAGCAGCGAGCCCCGATCGCCCACGTTGGTGATCGTCACCGTGCGGGTGCGCGAGCTACCGATGTTGACCGAGCCGAAGTTAACCGTCTCGGCTGACACTCGGATGTCCGGGATCCGGTCGGGCCCGGTGCTCTCCGCGACAATCGCCACTTCCCCAAGCGGGTCGTTCGGGTCGTTCGACTCGACTTCCAGCTCGAAGTTGTGGGAGTCTTCCTGAATCGGCGCGAACCGGACGCTGATTACGGTAGACTCACCGGCCTTCAGGTCGAACGTGCCGGGGGTGACGAAGAACGGATTGTCGCTCGGGTTGCGAACCGTGCCCACCAGGCGCGAGCCCGGATCGCCCACGTTCCGGATGGTGAGCTGGCGCGTGGCCTGGCTGCCTACCCGGACGGTGCCGAAGTCCAGCGTGAGCGGGCCCTTCTCGATCTGCGGGATCGCCGTCTCGCCTTCGCTGTTCCCGACCACCTCGATCTCACCGACAGGCGTTTCACAATCGTTCGAGTTGACGGTGATGTCCTTGAAGTAGACATCCGCCTCGACGGGCGTGAAACGCACGGTGAACGAGGTGCTCTGCCCCGCCTGGAGCTCGAAGTTGTTCGGCCCAAGGAGGAAGAACGGGTTCGTCTTGTTGATTGCGACGGTGCCGCGCAGCACGGAGCCTCTCTCGCCCACGTTGGAGATCGTGAACGTCTTGTCGACGGTCCGCCCCACGGCAACTGTGCCGAAGTCCAGGCGCTCCGGGTTCTTCTCGATCTGCGGCTGCGGCCCCTCGTAGTTACACTCCAGCGGATCGACCTGGTGGCCGGTGACTGCAGCGTAAGAGGTGGCCATCAGGCCGATGGCGAGCACCGCAGACAGCGCCTGCCAGCCAAGGCGGCCGAAGCCGAAGGCGGGCCGCACGTTGCGAACCGCGACGACCTCGCCGACTTCCTGGCGCTCCCGGTGGGTGCGCGTCGCCGCCATACCCGTGCCGAGGATCAGCCAGAAGAGCGGGCTCACGTCCGCGAACCGCCAACCCGGGTTGCCCAGCGCGTCCACGCACTGCGCAGCGATCGCCCCCATACAGGCAATCAACATCCACTTGCGGGTGTCGCTGCCGATGCGGGAAAGCGCCTTGAAGCCGCGAACGAAGAAGCCCGCGAGGACGGCCAGGTAAAGGCCGAGGCCCACGAGGCCGAGCTCGGCCGCGATCTGCAGATACTCATTGTGGGGAACGCTGGCCAGGTCCGCGCCCACGGTTTTCACCTGGTGAACGCTGGGGGCCTGGTGGTTCGAGTAGTAGCCGGCCACCATCGGGAAGGAGCCGATGCCCCGCCCAGTGAGCGGCTTGTCGGCGATCATCTTCCGGGCGGTGTCCCACATCCCCATGCGCCACTGGAACGACCCGTCCGCCTGGGCGGCCGTCAGGGTCTGGGCGCGCGCGCCGACCACCTCACCGGTGTTCGACAGCGCGAAGAAGGCGCCGATGGCCACCAGAGCAGCGAGCGCCGGCGCCACGAAGAGATGCTTCTGCGTCCGCACTTCGCGGAAGCCGACGGTTTTCACCGCCAGCAGCGCAACCACGACGAGGCCGACGGCGGCGCCGATCCAGGCGCTGCGGTTCTGCGTCAGGAACAGCGTGCCGATCACCATCACGGCCGCCGTCAGGGCGAAGATCCGGCGCGCGTTCATTGCGCCCTGCTGGGCGAAGACCACCGCGACCGGCAGCAGCAGCACCAGGAAGGAAGCCAGGAGCTGGGAGTTGCCGAAAGCGGCCGTCGCCACGTTGCTGGCCGACGTGGAATAGCTAAGCAGCCCCGACACGGAGGCGAGCACGCCGCCGCCCAGGAGCAGCAGGAGCAGCGAGTTCAGTCGCTCGCGCGAGCTGCACCGGTACATCGCGGCAAAGAAGAGGATCGCTCCCCCTACCAGCCGCAGCAGCTCCGCCATCGCGATGTCGCGCAGCCGAGCCGGAGGCGTCGTCATCATTTCCGGAAGAGCCGTGTTCGTGAACGACACGAACGACAGTCCGGCCCAGCCGACGAGCAGGACGAGGGCGAGGTTCGGCCCCGTCGCGAGGAACTGACGGATGCCCTGCGGCGACCAGCGCACCTTCGCGAGAAGGAACACCAGCGACGCGAAGACGACCGCCTGCATCGCAAACCATTTCATCCCCTGCCACGCGCCGGTGTTCGGCACGAACATCACAGGGGCAAGCAGCAGCAACGCCAGCAAGTACAGTGGCGCGTTGCGGCGCACATTCGATAAACCGCCCTGCATACAGGTCTCCAGTAGAAGGTATCCAGAGTTTGCCCGTCGTTGCATAGCGCGCTGACCCAGCGCGTTTCGCCCGCGCCTCTGACCCAGAGACGTGTTGAGGACTACCGTGGATAAGGGACCAGTGACTGGGTGGGGCCCTCCAGTGAGCAAGTCACTCTAGCGCCCGTCCGGCGGCCGATCCAGTCTCCCACGCATTCCCGCCGTTGAGCGGAGGGCGCGCGTGTGAGATGAGGGTCGCCAGATTACCCGCTTACAGTCTAGCACGATTGGCCGCCGAGCCGCCACCTTTTTACACGAGGTTTTGTGCAGGGCTTGCGAGGCCGGCGTGGCGCCGTGGGCGCGGCGGGCGCTAACCGGGGAACGGAGCGACAGCGCGCCGCCTGGAGGCAGGCGGCGCGGGGATGGGTCGGGAGGTTGGAAAGGCTGGGAGCGCGCGGGATCAGGCGGCCGGAGCCCCCATCTCGCCGCGGATGTGGTCGATGATGCGGGCCAGGTTCTCCTCCAGCGGGATCTCGGGCGCCCAGCCGAGGTAGCTCCGCAGCTTGTCGACGCACGGCACGCGGCGGCGCATGTCTTCGAAGCCGGCCGGGTAGGCCTCGTCGTACGGAACGAACTGGAGCTCGGATCGGCTGCCGGTCATGTGGATGATCAGCTCCGCCAGTCCTCGAATCGAGATCTCGCGCGGGTTGCCGATGTTGAACACCTCGCCGACGGCCGACGGCAGTTGGCCCAGCTCTTTCACCGCGCGCACGCCATCCCGAACGTCCGTAAAGCAGCGGGTCTGCTCCCCGTCGCCGTGGATGGTGATCGGCTCGTTCGCCAGCGCCTGCCGCACGAACCGCGGCACCACCATTCCATAGCGGCCGGTCTGGCGCGGCCCCACGGTGTTGAAGAACCGGATGATGACCACCGGCAGGCCGCGGTCGCGATGGTAGGCCAGAGACAGGAACTCGTCCGTCGCCTTACTGTTCGCGTAGAGCCAGCGGGTGATCTGCGTGGAACCGATGACGCTGTCGTCGTCTTCGCTGAGGGAGCTCTTCGGGTTCTTGCCATATACTTCCGAAGTAGACGCAACCAGCACTTTGGTGCCGGTGGGCGCCGCGGCCTCCAGCACTACCTCGGTGGCGCGGATGTTCGTATGGATCGACAGCAGCGGGTTCTCGATGATCCACCGCACTCCGACGGCGGCGGCCAGGTGAAACACGATGTCATGCTGCGGCACGAGCGCCTGCATCCGCTCCTCGTTGAGCACGGTATCGTTGATGAACTCAAGCTGCGGGTGCTCCAGCAGGTGCTGGAGGTTTGTGGCCTGGCCGGTCACCAGGTTGTCCACCGCGGTGACCTGATGCCCGTCCTGGAGCAGCGCCTCCGCCAGGTGAGACCCGATAAAGCCGGCGCCGCCGGTGATCAATGCTTTCATGGCCGTACTCCTCAAACATTCGGGGATCAGCCACGCACGGCGGCGATAACCCAGGGACAAGCAGGAAACGGGGACGACCCGCCCGTCAGGCGGTGGCGGGGACGAGTCGCTCGCCGGTCATGGCGAGCGGCGGAGTGTCGAGGTCCCGGTGGACGGTGATGTTTAGCTCCTCACAGTACTCCAGGATCCGCCGGCCGCTTTCCGACAGCGGCGACACGCCGAGCACGCAAAACGTGATCTCCTGGGAATCAATGAGGGCCGGCAGATCCGACACGGGACCCAGCACCGGAGCCCCGTTCAGGGTGCGGCCGCGCTTGCCCCGGTCATTATCCAGAATCCCCACGACGTAGGCTCGCTGGGGAGACAACGGATCGCGCAGGCGGTGAAGCAGCGTGATGACTTCGACGCCCGCGCCCAGGATGACGACGCGCGGACCGTGCTGCGGCGGCAGCAGTCCGAACACCTCGCGCAGCATCACATAGCCCGTACGAGACGCCACGACCAGCATCGTGAACATCAGCCAGTCCACGAAGAGCGCCGCCCGGGACAGATGGTGGAAACCCGTCAGCGTTCCCAGCACCACCAGCGTGAAGATCGACCCGAGCATGCTGCCCGCCGTGGCGGTGATCGCATCGGCGAGGCCCGCGTAGCGCCACACTCCGCGGTAGGCCTTGCACACCGCCAGTCCCACGAGCTTGGTCACTACCACGAAAGGCAGCGCCGCCAGCACGGCCTCGGCATGCTCCGGCGGGAAACGGCCCTCGAAGCGCAGCAGGTGCGCGCCCACGAAGGCGGCGGGCGCCAGCATGAGATCGATGCCTACCTGGAGCAGCTGCTTCTTGTGCTGAACCATGCCGCCAATCAACCGCACGTGCGCCGGAGCATCGGAAGGTTCCGTGTAGACCTTCAGGAAGCCCAGGTAGAGGCCCAGGTTCATCAGCGCCATAAAGGCCACCGCGCCTACGACCAGGACGCCGGAGAGGGGCATCCGCGTGGTGGCCAGGGCCAGCCCGCCGAAAATCGCGGTAAGCGTGTAGAGCGCCAGCACGGTGCTCCGCTCCGAAAGGCCGAGCGCCACCAGCCGGTGGGAAGAGTGGTCGCGGCCGCCCTGGGAGATAGACCGGCCGTGGAGGGTGCGCGCCACCGAAACGAGCGTCGTGTCGAAGATGGGGATCGCCAGCACCGCCACCGGCACCAGCATAGAGAGCATGAGGTTCGGGGCCGTCCGCTGGGTGCCCTGGACCGCCAGGGCCGCGAGCGAGAAGCCGAGGAACATGCTCCCGCAGTCGCCCATGAAGATCTTGGCGGGGTTGAAATTGTAGATCAGGAAACCGGCGCAGGCTCCGGCCAGGGCGAAGACCGCCGGGACGGTGGCCGCTCCGCTCTCCATCAGGCAGTAGCCCGCCATCGCCAGCGCGGAGATCCCGCACACGCCCGCCGCCAGCCCATCCATGTTATCGAGCAGGTTGACCGCATTGGTGATTCCCACCACCCAGATCAGGGTGAGAGGCAGCGCCAGGTAGGGCGGCAGCGCCTCGAACCGGAACCCGCTCACCATTAATGCGGCCGTCGCCGCGATCTGGCCGATCAGCTTCAGGTGGGGCTTGAGGGTGAGCCGGTCGTCCACGGCGCCCAACAGGAAGATGCCCGCCGCGGGGATCGCCAGCGGCAGCACCGCCTGCAAGTCCCCGCCCGCCAGCCACGCCGTAACCGTGCCGATGAAGATTGCGATGCCCCCCATCAGCGCCGTCGGCTTGGTGTGCCAGCGGTCCGCCCGGGGTTTGGCCACCCAGCCCAGGCGGTGCGCCAGCACGATCACCAACGGTGTGGTGAGCGCGGTGACGAGAAAGCTGATCAGGAACGAGTACATATGGATTTAAGTTCCGGCGCGCGGACGCCTGGTGGTGAGTGTTGCTTGTTGGTTACTGGAAGGGCCGTTCTATCCGAGGGCCTTCGGGAAATGCTGTGGGCCCTGCTCCCGGAACCAGGCTACGGTGCGCCGCAGCCCCTCCCGGAAGTCGACGGCCGGCTCGTAACCCAGCAGTCGCTGCGCCTTGCCGATGTCCGCCAGAGAATGCGGAACGTCGCCGGGCCGCGGCGCCAGGTGCTCCACGTTCGGCTGCACGCCGAGGATCTCACCCAACTCCCGAATCAGGAAGTTCAGGTCATAGCGTTCCCCGCAGCCCACGTTGAAGACTTCGCCGGAAGCCTCCTGAGCCTGAAGGGCGCGCAGGTTCGCCTGGACCACGTTGTCGATATAGGTGAAATCTCGCGACTGCGTCCCATCGCCGTCCAGCGTGATCGGCCGGCCGGTAAGGAGCGCGCACGCGAATTTCGGCACCACCGCCGCATACTGGGAGCTGGGATCTTGCATCGGTCCGAAGACGTTGAAATAACGGAGGCACACCGTCTCTACAAATCCCAGGCGCGCGAATACCTGGCAGTACTGCTCGCTCGCCAGCTTGCCCACCGCGTAGGGACTAAGCGGCGCGGGGCACATCGTCTCTACCTTGGGTAGGGACGGCGAGTTCCCGTATGCGGAAGATGAAGCCGCAAACACCAGGCGGCGCACTCCCGCCTCGCGGCACGCCTGCAGCAGCGTGATGGTTCCGCTCACGTTTGCCTCGTTGCTGCCCACGGGGTCCGCCACCGAGCGAGACACGGAAGGAATGGCGGCCTGGTGGAGCACAGCGTCCACGCCGCCCACCGCCCTCGCCGCGAGAGCGCCGTCGCCCACGTCTCCCTCAATCCATTCAATCTGCGGCAGCAGCTCTTCCAGGCGCCACATCAGCCCGGTCCGCAGGTTGTCGATCGCCCGAACGGTATGCCCGTCGGCGAGGAGACGGCGGACGAGATGAGAGCCGATGAACCCAGCGGCGCCGGTTACGAGAACCTTCACGGTACAACCTCACTTAGCTACGGAAACGACGCCTCTGGCTTCCGCCAGCTCCATGTACAAACGGCGGATGTCTGCCTGCAGACGGTCGATGGAGAGACGCGGATAGACGTGTTGGCGTCCCCGCCGCCCCATCGCCTCCGCCGCCGGGCGGTCGGCAAGCTGCGCCAGGATCGCGCTCGCCAGCCCCTCACTGTCCCCAGACCGAACGAGCAGCCCGGTCTCTCCAGGGG
>Ga0216301_1000157_pt1 | contig 19267 bp, 26 predicted proteins | sample 4hB_Boncat_minus_FD_156203 | JGI IMG/M metagenome (GOLD analysis project Ga0216301, IMG submission 156203) | Terrestrial sediment cell enrichment communities for BONCAT metagenomics from Utah, United States - 4hB_Boncat_minus | ecosystem: Environmental > Terrestrial > Deep subsurface > Rock...
GAGCATCGTCATCGAGCGGCTGAAGCGGTTCGGCGCGAACGTCCAGGAGCAGCCGGTCAAGATCGCCTACCGGGAGACGATCCAGGGGACGGCGCGAGTGCAGGGGCGGCACAAGAAGCAGACCGGCGGCCGGGGCCAGTTCGGAGACTGCTGGGTGAAGTTCGAGCCGCTGCCGCGCGGTGAAGGGTATCAGTTCGTAGACGCCATCGTGGGCGGCTCCATTCCCCGGCAATACATTCCGGCCGTGGATAAGGGGCTGCAAGAAGCGCTGGATCATGGTATTCTGGGCGGGTTTCGCGTGGTGGATGTGAAGGCCACCTGCGACGACGGCTCGTATCACGACGTGGACTCGTCGGAAATGGCCTTCCGGCAGGCGGCGCACCTGGCGTTCCGCACCGGAATGGAGAAGGCCGGCGCCGTGTTGTTGGAGCCGATGGTGCATGTGGAGATCGTGGTCCCCGAGCAGTATATGGGGGACATCATCAGCGATATGAATACGAAGCGGGGCCGGATCCTGGGAATGGAGCCGCTCGGAAACGGGAAACAGCTCATCCGGGCGACGGCGCCGCAGTCGGAGCTCCAGAACTACGCCATCGACCTGCGCTCCATCGCCCGCGGTCGAGGGAAGTTCACGACGGAGTATAGTCACTACGAGGAAGTGCCGGCGCATGTGGCGCAGGGCGTGATCGAGAAGGCGAAGAAGGAACGCGAAGAGCATGGCTAAGCAAGCTCTCATCGAGAAGGCCAAGCGACCGGCGAGGTTCAAGGTGCGCAACTACAACCGCTGCAACGTGTGCGGTCGCGCCCGGGGGTACTTCCGGAAGTTTGGACTCTGCCGTATCTGTTTAAGAGAGATGGCGCACCGGGGGCTCGTGCCCGGCGTCACCAAGAGTAGCTGGTAAAGGACCGACGATGAGTGTGGTCACCGATCCCGTGGCCGACCTGTTGACGCGCATCCGAAACGCGTCGCGGGCGGGACACGAACAAGTAGACATCCCGGGCTCCCAGTTGAAGCTGGGGATCGTGAAGATCCTGGCGAGGGAGAAGTTCGTCCGGGGGTATCAGTTCATTCAGGACGAGACGCAGGGCGTGATCCGCGTCTTCCTGAAGTACGGCGCCAAGCGGCAGCCGGTGCTTACGCAGCTCCAGCGCATCAGCAAGCCGGGCCTCCGGATTTACTCCGGCGCCGGCGAGATCCCGCGCGTGCAGAACGGGATGGGCATCGCCATCGTGAGCACGAGCCGCGGGCTGCTGACGGACCGCGAGTGCCGACAGAACCACGTCGGCGGCGAGGTCCTCTGCAACGTCTGGTAAGAACCTTCAGCGGTTCGAGCGGCGCCCGGTCCTCCTGGAGGCGGGCGGAGTAGAAGCAATGTCACGAATAGGAAAACTGCCGATCCCGCTGCCCAACGGCGTGGAAGTATCCCGCGATAACGGGCACGTGGTGGTGAAGGGCCCGAAGGGCACTCTCCAGCGCCCGCTGTCGCAGAAGATCGACGTGCGTGTGGAAGACGGAAACGTCATCGTGGCGCGCACCGGCGATGACCAGGAAGCTCGCGCGCTGCATGGGCTCACCCGCTCGCTGGTGGCCAATATGGTGAAGGGCGTGAGCGACGGCTACGAGAAGGTCCTCGACATCGTGGGGGTCGGCTTCCGCGCCGAAATGGTGGGACAGGCGATCCGGATGCAGGTGGGTTACTCGCACTCCGTGGAAGTCCATCCGAAGCCGGGCATCACTTTCGAAGTGGGCCAGGAAACGAACACCCGCACCTTCTTCCTGCGCGTGCGCGGGATCGACAAGGAGACGGTTGGCCAGCAGGCGGCCGAGATCCGGTCGTTGAAGAAGCCCGAGCCTTACAAGGGCAAGGGAATCCGCTATCGCGGCGAGGCGGTGCGGCGGAAGGCCGGCAAGAGCGCCAAGGGCGGAAAGAAGTAGGATAGACTATGCTACGCAAGCAAGAACTACGCCAGCGCCGCCACGTGCGGGTGCGCTCGAAGGTGAGCGGGACAACCGAGCGGCCCCGGCTGGCCGTCTTCCGCAGCGAGCACCACATCTACGCCCAGGTAATCGACGACACGCAGGGCCAGACGCTGGCTGCGGCGTCGAGCCTGGAGCCGCAGGTGAAGGGCGATGGGAAGTATGGGGGCAACGTGGAAGCCGCCAAGACGGTGGGCCGGCTTCTGGGCGAGCGCGCCAAGGAGAAGGGCATCCAGCGCGTGGTGTTCGACCGCGGCGGCTTCGCCTACCACGGCCGGGTGGCCGGGCTGGCCGAGGGCGCGCGCGAGGCGGGCCTCGAGTTTTAGTCGCCGCTTTCCATCGGTCGCCGCTTCCCTGCCGGAGCGTGACGCGCCGGGCGGACGACCAGACGTGCAGAACTGGTAAGAGACACTACATGCGACGTATCGATCCAAATAGCCTCGAGCTCGAAGAGCGCGTGGTGAAGACTAATAAGTGCCAGAAGACGCACAAGGGCGGCCGGACCATGAGCTGGAACGCCCTCGTGGTGGTGGGCGACGGGCGCGGCCACGTGGGCGCCGCGATGGGAAAAGCGCGGGGCATCCCGGACGCGATCCGGAAGGCCGTGGAGGGCGCGAAGAAGGTAATCATCGAAGTGCCGCTGGATGGGACGACCATCCCGCACGCGGTGGTGGTTTCCTCCGGCGCCTCCCGAGTGATGTTGAAGCCGGCGTCGCCCGGAACCGGCGTGGTGGCGGGCGGCTCCGTGCGCGCCATCCTGGAAGCCGCGGGCGTGCGCGACGTGCTGGCGAAGTCACTTGGCTCGTCCAACCCGATCAACACCGCCTGGGCGACCATCAAGGCGCTCCAGAGCCTGCGCACGCCGGAGGAAGTGGCTGAGCTGCGCGGCGTGGAGATGCGGCAGATGTCCGTGCGCACCCAGGCGAGCCGTCTGGCGTCAGCCGGCGCCGCCGCGAGCGGGACCGCTGAGGAGAACGGCGATGGCCAAGGTTAAGATCACGCTCGTACGGAGCCCGATCGGCGCTCCGCAGCGGCAGAAGGATACCGTGCAGGGGCTCGGGCTGCGAAAGCTGAACCACAGCGTCATCCAGCCGGCCAACCTCCAGATTTTGGGCATGGTGCGGAAAGTATCGCACCTGGTGTCCATCGAAGAAGTGCCTGAAGAGACAGAAGTCAGGTAAAGACTGATGAGACTCGGAGAGTTAAGTCCCAATCCGGGAGCGAAGCACTCGCGCAAGCGGGTGGGACGAGGAATCGGCAGCGGCCACGGGAAGACATCTACCCGCGGCGGCAAGGGCCAGCTCGCCCGCAATACGGTACGCCCTGGGTTCGAGGGCGGGCAGACCCCGATGCACCGTCGGCTTCCCCGGCGGCGCGGGTTCAACAACATCTTCGCGAAGGAATTCGCGATTATAAATCTGTCGCAACTGGCAGAATTTGAAGCGGGGACCATCGTGACCCCGGAGCTGCTGTTGGAGCGGCGGATGATCCGGGACCTGAAGGACGGCCTGAAGGTTCTGGGCGACGGCGACCTGGACCGCGCCCTCACGGTGCGGGCGCACAAGTTCAGTAAGAGCGCGGTCGACAAGCTGTCCGCATCCGGCGGCGCGGCGGAGGTGATCGGCTAATGCTTCGAAACCTGGTGGCGGCGTGGAGCATCCCGGAGGTCCGTGCGCGGATCACCTATGTCTTCATGATGATCGCGGTGTTCGTGATCGGGCTCCACATCCCCGTGCCGGGCGTGAACCTGGCGGCGCTGGAAACGCTGATCGCCCAACAGGGGATCCTCCAGTTGTTCGACGTGTTCTCCGGAAGCGCGTTCCGCCGGTTCACGATCTTCGCCCTCGGGATCACGCCGTACATCAATGCTTCGATCATTACCCAGCTTCTCACCGTGGCGGTGCCGCAGTTGGAAGCGATGGCCAAGGAAGGCGAGAGCGGGCGGAAGCAGATCGCGAAGTATACACGCTACCTGACCGCCATACTCGCGGTGGTTCAGGCGATCGGCCTGATCACGATGCTTTCGAACCAGGGCGGCGCGGCCACGCCGGTGTTCGCTGGCGGCTGGCTCACGCGGCTTCAGGTGGTGATGTCGCTGACGGCGGGCACCTGCTTCCTGATGTGGGTGGGGGAGATGATTACCGAGAAGGGGATCGGCCAGGGCGTGAGTATGGTGATCTTCACCAGCATCATGGCCCGGATGCCCTACGACATCAACCTGACGATCACCGGGCTGCAGGGCAAGGACGCGGCGGGCGCCATCTTCAGCGTGTTCATGTTGACCGTCCTCTTCATGGCGACGATCATCGGGATCATCTACGTGACGGGCGGCGTGCGGAGGGTGCCCATTCAACACGCCCGGCGGCAGGTGGGCGGGCCAGGACGCATGGCCGCCGCGCAGAGCAGCTTCCTGCCGTTGAAGGTGAACACGGCCGGCGTCATCCCGATCATCTTCGCGATCTCGCTGCTGATGTTCCCGGCGACTATCGCGCAGTACTTCATCCGGCCGTCGGAGCCGGGGTTCATGACGAACTTCGCGCGGGGCGTGGTGTGGTGGACGACGCCGGGCCAGAGCCCGCTGGCGTCCATCGTCTACGCGCTGTTGATTATGGCGTTCACCTACTTCTACGCGGCGATCCAGGTGAACATCCCGGAACTGACCGAGAACCTGAAGAAGTTCGGCTCCTTCATTCCAGGCATCCGGCCTGGGCGGCCGACGCAGGAGTACCTGGACCGGGTGATGACGCGGATCACCTTCGCCGGAGCGCTGTTCCTGGCGGTCATCGGCCTGGCGCAGTACTACACGAACCGGATCACGGGGATCTCGACGTTCAGCCTGGTGGGCGGCACCTCGCTGCTCATCGTCGTGGGGGTGGCGCTGGACACGATGCAGAACCTGGAATCGCACCTGGTGATGCGGAACTACGAAGGGTTCATCAAGCAGTCCAACCGCCGCGCGGCGCGGGGCGGGGGGAGCAGCGGCAGCAGCCTCAGCTTGAGCTAGCGTCGGAGAGGCCAGCAGGCCGAACGGTAACCAGAGTAGGAGGGGCGGGTCGTCTCCGGAACGATCTACCCCTCCGTCTGTTTTTGTAGCGGCAAAGGGCCGCCGGGGAGAGCGATGCGGCTCGTACTGCTGGGCGCGCCGGGAGCAGGGAAGGGGACGCAGGGGCAGTTCCTCACTGAGCGACTCCAGATTCCACGCATCTCGACCGGTGACATGCTCCGCGCGGCGGCGGCAAGCGGCGAGATGTTCGGTCTGGACGCGAAGCGGTTCACCGACCAGGGGCGTCTCGTGCCCGACGACCTGATCCTGGATCTGGTGAAGGAGCGGCTGGAGCAGCCCGACGCGGCGCTCGGCTACCTGCTGGACGGGTTTCCGCGCACCGTGCCGCAGGCGCGCGACTTCGACCGCTGGCTGCGGGACCGGCGACAGGCCATAGACGCTGCGGTGGACCTGCGGGTGGATGAAGAGATCATCGTGGAACGGATCTCCAGCCGCCGTGTTTGCCCGGCCTGCCAGGAGACCTACCACTTACACATCCGGCCGCCGCGCGTAGACGAGTTGTGCGATATCTGCGGTCACAAGCTGCGCCAGCGGGACGACGACCGCCCCGAGTGCGTGCGAGAGCGGCTGCAGATCTACCGCGATCGGACGGAGCCGGTAGCGAAGTACTATCGGAAAAAGGGCATCCTGATCGCCATCGACGGAGACCGCCCCATTGGAGAAGTCACCGAAGGCCTGGTCGTGGCGCTGCGGGAGTTGGTGGAGAGACGGGCGGAAGAGCACGGATAGGTAGCATGGGTCGCATCGTCTACAAGAGCCCCCGAGACCTGGACAGGATGCGGGAGGCGGGATACATCGTTTCCACGGCGCTCGCCGCATTGCGCGACGCCGTCGCGCCTGGGGTTTCGACGCACGAGCTCGACCGCCTGGCGCTGGATCTCGTACGGAAGCACGGCGGGACCCCTTCGTTCCTGGGATACAAGGGGTATCCGGCGAGCATTTGCGCGTCGCTGAATGAAGAGGTGGTCCACGGGATCCCCAGCAAATCTCGCGTGCTGCGCGAGGGGGACGTGGTGTCGCTGGACATCGGGGTGCGGCTCAAGGGCTTTCATGCCGACAGCGCGCTCTCGGTGCCTGTGGGCCGCGTTCCGGCGGAGTTGACGCGGCTGCTGGACGTCACGCGTGAGTCGCTGTACGAAGGCATCCGCGCGATCCGGCACCGGGGGCGGCTGCAGGACATTTCCGGCGCCATCCAGGCGCACGTGGAGCGCCACGGCTTCTCCATCGTGCGGGAGATGGTGGGGCATGGGGTCGGGAGGAACCTGCACGAGGAGCCGCAGATCCCGAACTACGTGTCGCCGGAGCAGCAGAACCCGCTGTTGATGGAAGGCATGACGCTCGCGATTGAGCCGATGGTGAACGCGGGCGGCGCCGAGATCGAGATCCTGCCGGACGGTTGGACGGTGGTGACCACCGACCGGAAGGTAAGCGCTCACTTCGAGCACACCGTGGCGATCACCCGGAATGGCTACGAAGTCTTGACGCTAGGACCGCACGACTCCGGTGATTGGATCAAGGCGCCGTTGCGTCCGTCGCTGGCCGGCGTGGTAGGAGTGCGCTGACGCTGCGCGGAGCAAAGCCGCAAGGATCAGCGGCGTTCAAGAGGCCGCGGTGTTTACACGGGCGGAGCCCAATTTAAACTTGCTTTAGGCAGGCGATTCTGCTAACCTGTTCAGGTTGTCACCTCTCCACCACAGGCTGCCTGTGTCTGGACCGGGACATACAGGGAGGGACTATGAAGGTTCGACCCTCAGTCAAGAAGATGTGCGACGACTGTAAGATCATTCGTCGTGAGGGTATTGTGCGGGTGATCTGTAAGAAGAACCCCAAGCACAAGCAACGCCAGGGTTAGTTTGCGGAAGCAGCCTCCGTTGAAGGAAAGCTGCTGGAGTAGCTGCGCACGCAGCGGAGAAGAGGAGAAGCGACATTGGCACGCATCGCCGGGGTGGACCTGCCGCGAGACAAGCGAGTCGAAATCGCGCTTACGTACATATTCGGCGTGGGACCTGCGACCAGTAAGCAGATTCTCGAGCGAACCGCCGTCGATCCCAACATCCGGGTGCGAGACCTGGGTGAAGCCGACGTGGCGCGGCTGCGTGAGATCCTGGAGCGCGAATACCGCGTGGAAGGGGACCTGCGCCGCCAGCTCAACATGAACATTCGCCGGCTGTCGGAGATCAGTTGCTATCGCGGCATTCGCCATCGGCGCGGGCTCCCCGTTCGGGGACAGCGCACGAAGACGAACGCCCGTATGCGGAAGGGTCCGCGCCGGACGGTCGGGGTGCGCCGGAAGAAGGGTAAGTAAGCCGTGGCTAAGAAGCAAGCGACGACTCGTCAGAAGACGAAAGAGAAGCGGCAGGTGCTGCAGGGCGTGGTTCACATCCAGTCCACGTTCAACAACACCATCGTGTCGATCTCGGACCAGAAGGGCGAAGTCCTGTCCTGGGCCTCATCCGGCTCGGTCGGTTTCAAGGGCACCAAGAAGGGGACGCCGTTCGCGGCCCAGATGGCGGCCGAGAGCGCAGCCCGCAAAGCGACCGAGCACGGTCTCAAGCGGGTGGATGTGTTCGTCAAGGGCCCGGGCAGCGGCCGGGAGACGGCGATCCGCTCCCTGTCGAACGTGGGGCTGGAGGTCAACCTGATCAAGGACGTGACCCCGATCCCGCACAACGGCTGCCGCGCGCCGAAGCGACGTCGCGTCTAGGAGTATCGTTTCGTCCGGCGTTTGCGCCGGACGAGGCCCGTTTCACTCTCGGCGTCCGCACTGATGCGGGCGTGCGGAGAGTGGGACAGGCGCTGGAATACAGGTAGAGAGGCGCCGGTCTGCGGCGGTAGCCCGTGGGGCTTCCGTCTACCGGGGTGCAATGAGCGGGCCGGAAGGCACGCCTATCACCCACCGCCGAGAGGCCGGCCCGGAGACTCGGGAACCAGTTCCCGGGAGGTTGATACAAGTTATGGCAGTTTACAGCGGGCCGGTCTGCCGGTTGTGCCGGCGAGACGGCGTGAAGCTGTTTTTGAAGGGGGAGCGCTGCTACACCAGCAAGTGCGCTATCGAGCGGCGGAAGTACCCGCCGGGGCAGCACGGGCAGCGGCAGCGCAAGCTGGCGGAATACGGAGTGCAGCTCCGGGAAAAGCAGAAGCTCAAGCGCATCTACCGGCTCCTGGAGCGGCAGTTCAGCAATTACTTCAAGGAAGCCGTCCGCCGCAAGGGCGTCACGGGCGAGATCCTGCTTCAATTGCTGGAGCTGCGTCTGGACAATGCCGTTTATCGTCTGGGCTTCGGACTGTCCCGGCGTCAGGCTCGGCAGTTGGTGAACCACGGCCACTTCCTGGTGAACGGGAAGAAGGTCAACATTCCCAGCTACCAGTTGCGGCCGGGCGATACGATCGCCGTGGCGGAGAACAGCAAGAAAGCCGGCGCGATCGTGGAAGCGCTGAACCTGACGGGCGGGCGCCGCACGCCGGAATGGCTGAGCCTGGACGTGGCCGCGATGGGCGGGCGAGTGCTGGCGGCTCCGATCCGCGAACAGATCGATACACAGGTGAACGAAGCCCTGATCGTGGAGTTCTACTCCCGCTAGTCAGGCTCCGTACTCGCCGCATGGGCCGGGCAGACTCCTGGGGAACGCCTGCCCCTGCCGACAACTTTGCCAAGCGCGGGTCCCAACTCCGGGCGAAAAGGTTGGGACCCTGCTTTGCGTCTCTGGCTCGTCCACAAGTGAGGAGCACCGCTGTATGGAAACCCTGAGTCCGCGTGTTGAGACGCTGGAACACTCGGATAGGTATGGCAAGTTCATCGTCGAGCCGCTGGAGCGAGGGTTCGGAGTCACCCTGGCGAACGCGCTGCGACGGGTGCTTCTGTCTTCGCTGCCGGGGGCGGCGATCACCTCGCTCCGCATCGACGGAGTGCTGCATGAGTTCGCCACGATCCCAGGCCTCCGTGAGGACACCACGGAGCTGATCCTGAACCTGAAGGATCTCGCCATTAAAGTGTCTCCCAACGGGGCTGCGGCGCCGGGCGACGAGCCGCAGGTCCATACCGTGCGCATCGAGAAGCGCGGTGAGGGCGACCTGACCGGCGCCGACGTGGAGTGCCCGGCGGAGCTGGAGGTGGTGAACCCGGAAGTCCACATCGCCACGCTGGCGGATGAGAACGCAGCGCTGACGATGGAGATGACGGTAGAGGTGGGTAAAGGCTACGTTCTGCCCGAGAAGCACGAGCGTTACCGGGGGCAGATCGGGGTGGTGCCGGTCGGATCGGCGTTCTCGCCGGTTCGCAAGGTGAACTTCGCCCTGGAAGCCACGCGCGTGGGGAGCCGTTCGGATTACGAGCGGTTGATCCTGGAGATCGAGACGAATGGAACGATCCGGCCCGGGGAAGCGCTGAGCGACGCCGCGCGGATTATGGACCGGTTCGTCCGTCTTTTCTTCGACGTGAGCTCGGAGCAGATTTCGCGGCTGCCGGATGACCTTCTGGCTCCGGCGCTTCGGACGAGCGTGTCGAGCAGCAATGGCGCTCCGGACGTCCGGATCGAAGAACTGGATTTCTCCGTTCGCACCTACAACTGCTTGAAGAAGGCGAACATCCAAACCGTCGCGGACCTCGTGGAAACGTCCGAAGACGAGCTGATGAACATCCGCAACTTCGGGCGCAAGTCGCTGGTGGAAGTGCAGGACAAGCTCTCGCAGTTCGGGTACACCCTGGCGGGCGGCAGCTCCATCGCCACGGGTGAGGCGGGCGAGGGCGACGACGAAGAATAGCGGCGGGTGCGCCGTGAGCGCCGCGCCCTAAACGACGCGGCCTTAAAGGAAGTACGATGCGGCATCGAGTTCAAGGAAGAAAACTGGGCCTGCCCTCCGATCAGCGTATGGCGCTGCTCAAGGGTTTGGTGCGGCAGTTGTTCGCGCACAACACCATCGTCACCACGGAGACGCGGGCCAAGGAAGTGCGGCGGATCGCGGAGAAGCTCATCACTTCGGCCCGTGAGGACACGCTGGCGAACCGCCGGCTGAGCCGGAAGTACCTGGCGACGCAGACGCCCGTGCTGGCGGTGAAGAGACCGGAAGGCTATGGCAAGCTGCACCCGAACGACAAGGCGAAGGTGACCGAGCGGATGAAGGGGCGCAAGCCGGTGCGGACGGGCGTGAGCACGGATGACTTCGTGAACCGCCTGTTCAAGGAGATCGCTCCCCGGTTTGTGGATCGGCCGGGCGGGTACACCCGAATGTACAAGATCGGGTTCCGCCGCGGCGACGCGGCCCCGATGGTGAAGCTGGAGCTGGCGCTCGAGGATTAGGGCGTGGGCCGGCGGCGGCTGTTGCTGGAGTACGACGGCACGGCGTATCGGGGCTTTCAGCGCCAGCCGGGCCTGCCGACCGTGCAGGAAGAGCTGGAAACGGCTCTGGAAGCTCTCTGCGGGCAGGCGACGCCAGTGGTGGCCGCCGGACGGACGGACGCCGGGGTGCACGCGCTGGGCCAGGTGGTCCACTTCGACGGTGCGGAGCGCATTCCGGTGGAGCGGATGGAGCGGGCGCTCAACTGGCGTCTCCCTCCAGAGGTGACGGTTCGAGCGGTGGAAGAGGCTCCGCCCGGCTTCCACGCGCGGTTCAGCGCTCGGGCGCGGATCTATCACTACTGGTTGTGCCGCGAGCGTCCGTCGCCCGTGTTGGGCCGGTATGTGGCGCCCGCCGAGCGGCTGCGGGACGATAGCGCGGAGCGGATGCGGGCGGCGCTTCCGTCGCTGGTGGGCCGGCATGACTTTGGCGCATTCTGCGCCTCGGACGCGGTCGTGCACACCACGGTGCGGACGGTGTCGCGGGCGGTGCTGGAAGAGAGCGGGGCGCTGCTGCGGTTGGAGCTGCGGGCGGACGCTTTCTTGAAGGGGATGGTCCGCAGTATCGTGGGGATGCTGCTGGAGATCGGCGAGGGCCGGCAAGAGCCGGAAGCGCTGAGTGAAGTTTTGGAAGGGCGGGAGCGGACGCGGGCGGCAAAGCCGGCGCCCGCGCGCGGGCTCTTCCTGGTGAGCGTGGAGTACCCGGACGGCTATCCCGCCGGACGAGCGGACCGGGTTCCGAAAGGTCCGGCGGCGCTCGCCGCGATGGGCGAGGGATTGCTGCCCGGCAGGCAGAGCGCCGGGCCGGAGCAGGGGGAGATCGATTTCGATGAAGACATTCATGGCGAACGCCGGTAACATCCAGCGGGACTGGTGGGTGGTGGACGCCACCGGCAAATCGCTGGGGCGGCTGGCTGCGGAAGTGGCCGCTATCCTGCGCGGCAAGCACAAGCCGACCTTCACACCGCACGTGGACACGGGCGACCACGTGATCATTATCAACGCGGAGAAGGTCGTCCTGACCGGAAACAAGCGAGATGACCGGATCTACTGGCACTCACAGTATCCGGGCGGTTTGAAGTCCGTAACCCGGGGCTCGATGCTGGAGAAGCGCCCGGAACGGCTGGTTGAGCGCACGGTGAAGGGAATGCTGCCGCATAACAAGCTGGGCGCGCAGATGTATCGCAAGCTGAAGGTCTACGCGGGCGCCACGCATCCGCACGAAGGCCAGAAGCCGCAGATCCACGAGTTCTAAAAGTTCTGGAGGAGTAGATTGGCCGACGGACCTCTGACTTACTACGCCACGGGCCACCGGAAGAACGCCACCGCTAAGGTGTGGCTGGTTCCCGGCGGCAGCGGCAACATCACTGTGAATGGGCGCAGCCTGCCGGATTACGTGCAGCGCCGTTCTCTCGAGCTGATCGTGAACCAGCCGCTCCAACTGACGGACACGGTGGGACAGTTCGACATCAAGGCGAAAGTGCTGGGCGGCGGCGTGGCGGGCCAGGCCGGCGCGCTGCGGCACGGCATCTCGAAGGCGCTCGTGGTAGCGAACGAAGAACTGCGGCCGCCGCTGCGCCGGGGCGGGTTCCTTACCCGCGACCCCCGCGTGAAAGAGCGGAAGAAGTACGGCCGGAAGCGCGCCCGACGCGGGTTCCAGTTCAGCAAGCGCTAAGCCGTTCTTGCAGTGGGTCGCGCGCAAGAACCGCGCGATGTAGAGGCCGCGCCCGCGCGGCGATCCCTCCCCGATTGGGGTTAGATCGCCGCACGGGCGCGGCCTGTTCGTTGCCGTGGGTGCGGCGGGACGCTAGGCCGGTTATCTTGCTCGCCCGGCAGGGAAGGAAAGGCTGGCGGCGAGAGCTAACAGGGTGGCGATTGCCCTTCTTGCGCGCGCTGTACGTGGTCTCGTCGTGCCCCTCCGTCCACTCCTCCTCGCTACGCTTGCCTCTTGCATTAGGCTCGCCGGCCCTGCCTGCGCCGATCTGGAAGTCACGCTTCCAGGCGGCGCTGCGCCGGCCGGAAAGGCGGCCGCGCCCGCGCGCAAGTCGCACCGTGTCCCGGCGCATCTGCGGGCTCCGGGGCTCAACCGCGGCGTGCTCGGCTCCCGCTCGCTGCGGCAGGTGGGAGTGGTGCGCCGGGGGACGGCACCGGTGCTGCCGCCCACCACGGGCGGGGAGGCCCTGATCCCGCCGCCACCCGCCGCAACGCCGCGCCTTACAACCCCTGCGCCCCGCACCGAAGAGCAGCGAGTGGACGCGCGGCTCGGCCGCATCCTGGCGCAGGCGGCGGATGTCTACCGTATGCCCGACCCCCGCTCCCGCTGGGTAGCGCAGCTTCCCGGCGGTCACCAGGTCGCCATCACCAGCCAGTGGCAGGGCTGGTTCGCCATCGTGATGACGGACGGCAGCCAGGCGTACGTTCCGCAGACGCGCGTGGAGGTGCTGCCGTTCCAGGTGCTCACCGTCGTCCAGGGGCCGTCCAGCCCCGCGACCGTGACGCCCACTGCGCCGCCTCCCGCCCCAGCCCCCGACGAGCCCTCCTTTGGCGCGACGGCGTCGCCGCTGGCGCAGGCTATTATCGAGGAGGCGCTGCGCTACCGGGGGACGCCCTACGTATACGGCGGGAACACCGCAAGCGGTATCGATTGCAGCGGACTGGTGAAGAACTGCTTTGCGACGCAGGGCGTCAGGCTGCCGCGCCGCGCCAGCGAGCAGGCGCAGGTTGGGGCGGCGGTTCCACTAGGGGATTTGGAGCCAGGCGACCGGCTTTACTTCTCGGTGCGGCGGACCTTCGACCACACGGGGATCTACCTGGGGAACGGCTACTTCATCCACGCGGCGCTCTCACGCGGGAAAGTGACGGTAGACCGCCTTTCGACGCCGTTGTATAGTAAGAACCTGGCGGCGGCCCGGCGGTTCTGACCTTCGCGGCAGCCTCGATTCCTTGAGCCGCCCTCGGGCGGCTTTTTGATTCGCCGGCCGTTTTGAACCGCAGAGGCGCGGAGACGCAGAGTAGGGGACACTTTTGGACAGGATTGACCGGATCTGTTGGATCGGGCAAGCCAACCGAGAACGGCAAGACAATGGGCGGGGTCGAGCGACCAATGCAGCCTCATCAGAATGAGGCGCAATCCTGTTCATCCCGTCGAAAAACGTCCGCTGGCTCCCGACGTCTACGGATGAACCTATCCTGGGGTAATGAACATGGTTCGTATCGGTATTGTAGGGGCGCGTGGGTTTACGGGCGGCGAGCTGCTGCGGCTGGCGTTGCAGCATCCGGAGTACCGGATCACGTACGTAACCTCCGAGAGCCAGACGGGCACGCCGGTGGCGGAAGCTTATCCAGGGCTGCACGGCCTCACGGATCTTCGCTTCTCCGCCTTCGACCCCGGCGCGGCGATTGAGGCCGCGGACGCCTTCTTCTTCGCGCGCCCGGACGGCGAGGCGATGGCGATGGTGGAGCCGTTGCTGGCCGCAGGGCGGAAAGTGGTGGACGTTTCCGGCGACTTCCGCGTCCGCAGCCAGCAGACGTACGAGCAGTGGTATGGCCGGCCGCACGTGTCGCCGCACCTGCTGGACCAGGCGGCTTACGGGCTGCCGGAGCTGCGGGAGGACGTGCGACACGCCGCGCTCGTAGCGAATCCGGGCTGCTACCCGACGGCGATCTTGCTCGCCGTGGCGCCGCTGTTCGCGGCGGGGCTGGCGGAGCCGGATAGCCTGATCGCGGACGCCAAGAGCGGGGTATCGGGCGCCGGGGGCCGCTCGACGATGGACGCGTCGTATTCCTACGTGGCCATCAGCGACAACTTCCGGGCCTACAGCGTGGTGGGGCATCGGCACATCGCAGAGACGGAGCAGGAGCTGGAGCGGCTGTGCGGCTCGCCGGTGACGATGAGCTTCACGCCGCACCTGCTGCCGCTGGTGCGGGGAATCCTGGCAAGCTGTTACGTGCGCCTCCGGGAAAAGCCTGCGGACCTGACCGGGATGTACCGCGACTACTACCGGAACGCGCCGTTCGTCCAGGTGCTGGAATCGACGCTGCCGGAGATCCGCTACGTGGCGGGCTCCAACGCCTGCCACGTGGCGGTGCGCTACGACGAGCGCACCCGGCGCGCGAGCTGTTTCAGCGCGCTCGACAACCTGGTGAAGGGGGCGGCCGGCTCGGCGATGCAGAACATGAACCTGATCTGCGGCCTGGAGGAAACGGCAGGATTAAGGCACCCGGCGACGGGCCCATAAGAGAAGGGGGAGCAGAAACGCCAAAAGAGCTTCCCCGGAGGGAAGCTCTTTTATGTGTTAACGGGGTTGGGTGGGTTACTGCTCAAGCTGAGCGCGCTTGCCCTGCTCGATCAGCTCCTTGACCTTCTGGCCACCCTTCCGACCGATCTCTTCGTAGAACTGGGGACCGTGTCGCTGAGCCGTCACTTCACCGCCCTTGCGGCCTGCTTCCCGAACGGTCATACCGCCCGACTTCTTCGGCTCTGCTTTCGTCGTCTTCGTCCGTGCCACTGATGTTCTCCTCTTTAGCTAGACCGGCCGCCCGGCGACGGTCCGTGATTAAGTGCTTGACCAGGCTCTTCCATCCGAAGCTACCCAAGAGCCTGGTCTAGTTGCTGTCGCTCGGTCTTTACCCTGGCGCTGCAATTAGCAAACCGGCGCCTGTACCATTTATTCATCTTTATTGACCGCCGTTTTTGGGGCGCGCTATAATCTCCCCAACAGCCCCGTAGTCCTGCCCAGGACGCGGGGCGTTTCTTATCTTTCCGAAGGCGATTCCTCATGCCGTCGATCCAGTCCATTCCCGGCTCTGTCTGCGCCCCGCAGGGCTTCCGCGCGGCGGGTGTGGCGGCGCGCATCAAGCCTTCCGGCAACCCGGACGTGGCGCTCATCGTGTCGGAGCAGCCGGCGGCGGCGACGGCGGTCTTCACCACGAACCGGGTGTGCGCCGCGCCCGTGATCGTGAGCCGGGAGCACTTGCGAGCCGGGACAGCGCGGGCGATTGCGGTGAACGCGGGAAACGCCAACGCCTGTACGGGCGAGCAGGGGCTGGCCGACGCGCGCCGGATGGCGGCCATTACGGCTGAGCTGGTGGGGTGCGCGCCCGCCGAGGTCGTCGTGGCCTCAACCGGGGTGATCGGCCACATGCTGCCGATGGACCGCGTCGAAGCCGGCCTGCGGCAGGCGGTCGCCGAACTAAGCGCGGCCGGCGACAGCCAGGCGGCGCAGGCGATTATGACCACCGACACCCGCCCTAAGGAAGCCGCTGTAGAGGTGGAAATCGACGGGAAGCAGATCCGGATCGGCGGGATGTGTAAGGGCAGCGGCATGATCGCGCCGAACATGGCGACCATGCTGGCCTTCATCACGACGGACGCGGAGGTGTGGCCGGAAGCGCTGGACGCGGCGCTGCGGGCGGCGACGGCGCGCACCTTCAATTGTGTGACGGTGGACGGTGATTGCAGTACGAACGACACCCTGGCGATACTCGCCAACGGCGCCGCCGGCGTCCGCGTCCCGCCGGCGTCTCCGGCTTACGCGGCGTTTTCCGAAGGGCTGCTGGACGTATGCACCCGCCTGGCGAAAGAGCTGGCGCGCGACGGCGAGGGAGCGACGAAGCTGGTGGAAGTGCATGTCTCCGGCGCCCGCTCTGTGTCGCAGGCGCTCCAGGTGGCGCGCTCCATTGCCAACTCGCCGCTGGTAAAGACGGCGCTGTTCGGCAACGATCCGAACTGGGGCCGGATCCTCTGCGCGGCGGGCTACAGCGGCGCGGCGCTCGACCCCGCGCGGCTGGCGCTGACGCTGTGCGGCGCACCGCTGGTACGCAAGGGCGAGCCGGTGGCGTTCGACGCGGCCGCGGTGAGCCAGGCGATGCGCGCGCCCGAGGTGCGCATCGACGTGGATCTGGGGCTCGGCCGCTCCGAAGCCAGTGTCTGGACCTGCGACTTCAGCTACGATTACGTCCGCATCAATGCGGAGTACACCACCTGATCTCCCTCCTCATTCTCCACCTATGTCGAATACCATCTCTCATGCCGAGCGCGCCCAGGTTCTCGTGGAGGCGCTGCCGTATCTCCGCCGCTACCACGGCAAAACCATCGTTGTGAAGTATGGCGGCGCGGCGATGGTGGACGACACCCTGAAGCAGCAGGTGATGCAGGACGTGGTGTTGATGCACTACGTGGGCCTGTGCCCGATCCTGGTTCACGGCGGCGGCCCCGAAGTCTCCGAAGCGATGAAAAAGGTCGGCAAGGAGCCGGTGTTCGTGCGCGGGCTGCGGGTGACGGACCAGGAGACGATGGAGATCGTGGAGATGGTGCTGACGGGCAAGACGAACAAGGGCATCGTCTCGCTCATCCATCAGCACGGCGGCAAAGCGGTAGGCCTCTCCGGGAAGGACGGAAACCTGTTCGTGGCCCGGAAGATGGAGGTGGAAGGCGCGGACCTGGGGTTCGTCGGCGAGGTGATGGAGGTGAACCCGGACGTACTGCGGACGCTGGTGCACGGCGGTTACATCCCCGTGATTAGCAGCGTGGCCGTGGGGCGGGAAGGCGAGACTTACAACATCAACGCCGACCACATCGCGGGCCGCCTGGCCGGGGAGCTGAGCGCCGAGAAGCTCATCCTGCTGACGGACGTGCGGGGCATCCTGGAAGACGTCCGCAATCCCGATTCGCTGCTCTCGGAGATCCCGGCGGCGCAGGCCCGCGAGCTGATCGCCAGCGGTAAGGTGGACAAGGGGATGATTCCCAAGGTGGAAGCGTGCCTGATGGCGCTGGAGCGGAACGTCCCGCGCACGCACATCCTGGACGGCCGCGCGCCGCACAGCCTGCTGACGGAGCTGTTTACCGATCACGGCGTGGGGACGATGATCGTCCCGTAGGTCTACTCCGGCTGCGGCGGCTTTCCGCCCGGAACCGGTTTCCGCTTCATCGTTACCGGCGCCCAGCTAAGCACCGCCTGCGCCGTTCGCCCCTTCTGAACGTCGTCGAGCGCCAGCAGGGTGAGCTGCTTCCGGCCCGCCGCGTCGAACCAGCGCGCGCGCGTGCCCCGCAGAACGACCGGATGCTCGGCCGTGCCCGGCGTCTGGGTCGCGGGCTGCCGCCACCGGAGCTGCCAGCCCTTCTTGCCCAACTCCTCGATGTAGAAGCGGACCACATCGCCGCTGGCGCCCCGGGGGATGCTGAAGGCGGTCGAGCCGCTTGCCTCGGTGACCTCCATGGAATGGAAGCTGGACGCTCCGGGATAAGAGGGGAGCCCGAAGGCGGGAGGCGGCTTGCGGCCGTACCGCGCATCCTTGGGCGCCTGGCGGGGGTTCTGCGGCTCCTGCTCCTCTTCCACGCGGGCCGGGGGCTCGGGGTCCGGCGCCTGGTCGAGCGCCCGCAGGGTGAGCAGCCCGCCGGTCACCGTCGCCGCGACGGCGGCCGCCGCGATCAACGGCAGGGCCCACGTCCGTCCTCCAGGATGTCGACGCGTGGGTCTCATCCGCTCCGCCGTCCTCGAGCTCTTTTCGCGGGCTTATCGAAGATCATCACGTATTCGTGCTTGAAGACATAGAAGCCGCCCCGGAGGGCGCGGTAGCGCCAGAGGTTCGACGTGCGGCCCTTGCCGATCTCGTTGCCTTCGATGTTCTTCACGACGATGGACTTGGTTCGGAACCCGACCTCGTTCATCACGCGCATGCACTCAAAGCCAAGCGGGACCAGCTCCCCGTCCTCGTACTTGTCGCCGATCACCAGGACGGCGAACCGGTCCGGGCGGAGCAGTTCGTAGCCCTGCGCCGCCACCCGGCGGAAGGCCTCGTAGAACGCCTCGGCGCCGCCGGCGTTGGAGAGACATGCGTCGCGCTCGCTGAAGCGGATGATGTCTGCATACGGCGGGTGGAGAACGAGCAGGTCGGCGTAGTCGCCGTCCCAGGCGGCCAGCGCCGTGCGGACGGCGGCGGCCGTGTCGGCGGAGCCGCTGTCGCCGCAGAGGAGCACGAGGCGGTCCTCATGCCCCGCGAGGCGCGTGCGGACGTGGTCCACGAGTTCCGGCTTCAGCTCCACGCCGATGCAGCGCCGGTCCAAGCGCAGCGCCTCCACGGCGCTGGTGCCAGAGCCCAGGAAAAGGTCCAGAACGACCTCGCCGGCCTTCGTGAAGCGCTGGAACACCTGCGTGGCGATCTGCGGGACGAAGTTGCCGTGGTACTCCAGCTTGTGGCCGTCGCCGCGGGCGCGCGAGGGGATGTCCCAGAGGGAGTCGGTCCAGATCTCCTCGTACTGCTTCCACCGGGTCAGGTCGAGATCGTTGTAGGGGACTTGGGCGTCGAGGGGTTTGCGGGGCTTCACGGGGCGAGTCTACCATTTCGGAGCGCGGCTCTGCCGCAACCAAAGAAAAAGCATCAACACAGACAGAAACAGATGTTACAGAGGCACACAGAGGGGAAGAGGCAGGGAAGACCACGGCCCCAAGCTAATTGCCGAGCACGAACGGGCCGTGGAATTCTGTAGGGACAACAAGATTCTGAAAGTTGGTGTTACAGACAGACGACCAACCGGGCGAATGGGGGGACGGCCCCTGCCGGGTAAAATCTCGGTTGACGGCGACGGGGAAGCACGGATACCATTACCGCGTGATGTGGACTTGTGGGGTAGACAACCAGCACCGGCCCGAGGACCGTCGTCGTACGCGGCGAAACCTTACGTACGCGTCCGTCCCGCCGGCTCTGTGGTAACCCACATCCTCATTTCAGGTTTCACGGCAAGACGGAGCACGCGCTCCGTCTTTTTCTTTGGCTCCGGCAACCAGGAGAAGTTCCATGCTGAACCCCGCCGACTGGTCGACAGACCAGATCATCCAGACCTACCACCAGCACGTCCAAACCACCTACGGCCGCACGCCCCTTGCGTTAGTG